>Ga0207686_10000405_pt1 | contig 29880 bp, 23 predicted proteins | sample KBSM24metaG_FD_184396 | JGI IMG/M metagenome (GOLD analysis project Ga0207686, IMG submission 184396) | Miscanthus rhizosphere microbial communities from Kellogg Biological Station, Michigan, USA - KBS M2-4 metaG (SPAdes) (version 2) | ecosystem: Host-associated > Plants > Roots > Rhizosphere >...
GCGGAACACCAGTGGAACTCTGGGAACCGGGCGAAGTTATAGATAGCGACCCCGTGATGATAGAAGCGGCTACTAAAATAAAAGACGTTACTTATCGTCCCAATAAACCTGGTTTTACTTACAACGCCATGATCTACCCTATCTCTAATTATACTATTGCTGGTGTTATTTGGTACCAGGGTGAAGGAAATACACCAAGAGCTTATGCTTACGAAAAAATGTTCACCGGAATGATCGGAGCATGGCGCAAACAATTTGAACAAGATTTTCCTTTTTATTACGTACAGATAGCTCCTTATGCTTCTTATGAAACACCATATGAAGCTGCATTATTGATGGAGCAACAAACAAGAACATTATCTTATCCGAAAACAGGTATGGTAGTCATTACAGATCTTGTTGACAATATCAAAAGCCAGCACCCGCTTAATAAATTAGATGTTGGTTTACGGTTGGCAAATATTGCATTGGCGGAAACATACAAGAAAAACATTCCCGCACCTGTTTACTTAAATCCCAAATATAAAAGCATGGAAGTAAGCAAAGGAAAGATCAATTTATATTTTGATCATGCGCCAAATGGTTTTATGGTAAAGGGCGATGAAAAGCAACCAACTGAATTTTTAATTGCAGGAAGTGATCAGAACTTTTTAACTGCTGATGTTGAACTTAAAAAAGACAGGATCGTGGTTTCCAATAAACAAATCCCAAATCCGGTGGCCGTGAGATTTTCATTCAGCAATATAGGCATGTCAAATGTATTTAATAAGGAAGGATTACCCATTATACCGTTCAGAACGGATAATTGGCAAGTGAGTTCTTTGGTAAAGAAATAAAAAAAAAGTAATGTTTGTGGTGTGATAAACATTCCTTTTGCTTTTTAAATGAAGCGATAAGGCATGCCTGAAACAATATGCATTATTGTAAATTAATTTCAAGCCTTTAACTTGTGTGATATTAATGATACTATTATGAAAAAAAAATATCTGATTGCAAGCCTGCTTTTATTTGTAACCACAGTTCATCTTTCTGCTCAAACTTCAAAGACTGATTGGACGGAGAAGAAAGCAAAAAAATGGTTTAAGAAAAAGGAGTACTTAAATGGTTTGTCTGCCATACCCTATTCAGCTATTGACAAAGTACAATTTGCACAACAATATCATTTGAATAAAGCTCTTTGGGATAAAGCTTTTGCTTACCTAAAACAAACCAATCTTCAGACGCTTGCAAATGGGCGGTATGCAATTGATGGTGATAATGTGTATGCAATAGTATCCGAAGCTCCTACGAAGGATTATGATAAAACTACTTTTGAATCGCACCGCAAATACATCGATCTCCAATATGTAATAACAGGAAATGAAAATATGGGAAGAGCATCATTGAGTTCCGTTACAGTTAGCAAACCTTATAACGAAAGCACTGATCTGGCCAACTACACCGGCGAAGGGAAAATTTATACAATACCCCAGGGCAGTTTTATGCTTTTCTTTCCTTCTGATGCTCACCGTCCCAACATTACCCCTGGTGGAAACAAAGTGGTAAAAAAGATCGTAATAAAAATAAAAGTAGCGGAATAACAATTAAAAAAAATTGATTACTCACAAGTTGCTTTTATAATGCCGGTATCGTGCACATTTTTTTGATTATTTAATTATTCCTGAATCATGAAATTACCTCTCCTGGTCATTCTTGTTTTTACAACATTTGCTTTCTCTGTATCTGCTCAAAAACTTGCTGATCCTATTCTTCTATGGCCTGATGGTGCACCCAGCGCTACCGGTGTAAGCGATGAAGATAAACCAGCTGTAATCCCTTTTGTTCCTGAAGCATCCAAACGTAATGGCGCTGCTATATTAGTAGTACCTGGCGGAGGTTTTACCATTCGTGCCGTGGATCATGAAGGTGTGCTTGTTGCTCAATGGTTGAAAGATCATGGCATCACTGCATTTTTACTTCGTTACAGGTTAAGACCTATTTATGATCGTACTGATTGGATAAAAGACGGGCAGCGGGCTATGCAATACATCAGGAGTCATGCAGCTGAGTATCATCTTTCCATTGATCGTGTCGGCGCCATTGGTTTTTCTGCCGGTGCCAACCTAATTGCTGATATGGCGATGAATGCAGTATCTGCACAAAGCAATGCAACAGATCCATTGGATCAGTTTTCATCTAAACCGGATTTTATGATCCTTGGTTATGGCTCTATACGAATTCCAGGTAATGTTGATTCAATCGCAGTGGCTGGTTTACCTCCGACATTTATGTATGGCACTGCAGAAGACAGGAGCAGCAATAGTGGTATGCAGGAAATGTTCAGCCGCTTATATCGTGCAGGTGTTCCGGTAGAAGCGCATTTTTTTCAAAATGGGATACATGGAACCGGTTTTGCTCTTGGTGATCCTATATTGGGACAATGGACAAACCTGTTGCATAATTGGCTGGCGGTTGGCGGATTTCTTACCAACAAAAAACAAGTGGCTCTATCGGGTATTGTAAAATTGGATGGCTCTCCTTTGGTAAAAGGCATGGTAATACTAACGCCAGTGAATGATGCTGAAGCGCCTCCGGTAATTGTATATATCAACAATACCGGTACGGGTGAATTGGGAAGGTTTTTGGTACCAAAGATCCAGGGCCCCGTAGAAGGAAAATATAAAGTAGAAGTAAGACAGGATGCTACACGCTGGATAAGTAATTCCCGTGAACCCTTTATGATCAAGATGATGGATAAACAAAGCAAAGGCACCCTTACTGATGCTGATAAAAAAGAGTGGAGTGAATACCTGCGCAAACGTGATCTTTCACCGAGTATTTATAAGCAACGCATCTATACCCGAAAACATCCGAATGATAAAGGGGAGTATATAGTTGATGTTAAAGGAAACAGAGAGGTATTGATTGAAGTGTTTAGTAAATAAATAATGAACCAAAATGCAATACACAGTTCAGGATGGTTTTCCATACTATATTGAATTATTGCGAGACTTAAATTACAGGCAATTATTTTCTTCACAGGAAAACTTTGCTTTGCTTGAATCAATAAGTGAAGAACAAGCATCCTACCGGTATGCACCGGGTAAATGGAGTATTAAACAAATAGTGGGACACATAAACGACCATGAACGAATTATGACATATCGGCATTACGATTTAGCAGGAGAGATTCAACTCAACTACCAGGTTACGATCAAAATCTACTTGTCGTTAACAGCCGCTTTGATGAATTAAATTTGCAACAATTAATAACAGATCTTAAAAATGTCAGAGCTGCCACTAACAGTTTTATTGATTCTTTATCAGGAGAACAATTAAAACTAAAAGGGTTTGCCTGGAAATACGAGTTAACAGTTGAAGAATTTCTTAAGGCCACGATTGGGCATGAAATACATCATATCAGTATTATTAAAGAACGGTATTTAAAATAACCACAAACAAAGCCGGTAGATGCTGATGATGATAAGTTGCCTCCAATGATCGTTGGTTGTTTTTTGTTTTACCGCATCCTCACTCTTAATAAATATTGATTAGCCGTTATAAAAATAGTTTTATTATCTGGTGTTAAGGCGCAGTTAGAGGCGGTCACGCCATTGATGTTTATTTTCCCGATCAGTTTGCCTCCCTTGGTAAATATCCAGATACCGCCAGGACCTGCTGCAAACACATTTCCCTTTTTGTCAATCTTAAGTCCATCACACAGGCCCTGCGCTTTTTCACTGCTTACATCATAAAACAATTTTGCATTCATCAATGAACCATCCGAAGTAATATCGTAGGTGTGCCATGTTTTCTTCCTGTTATCAGAGTTAGACACAATCAATCTTTTTCCACCGGGAAAAATAGAAATGCCATTTGGTTGTTCAATCGAATCTATCAATAAGGTTATTTGTCCTGCCTTGTTCATTTTATATAGACCCTGAAAAGCAATTTCCTTTTTAGGGTCTCTTGCTCCCCTTTCTAAACCATAAGATGGATCAGTAAAATAAAGATCGCCACCTGTTGTAAGAAAAAGATCATTCGGGCTGTTCAACCTTTTGCCATTGTATGTACCTGCGATCGTAATAAATTTTGATTGTGGAGCATTAAGTGGGGCATCCATCATGGCAACTCTTCTGTCGCCATGCTGACACACCAATAATTTTCCATCTAATGAAAGAGCAAGTGCATCAGGGCCCATAAAGCCACCCCGCTTTGCAGTATCAGTATAGCCCCCAGGTTTTACATAAACTTCTTTGCCATTGGCCTCTGTCCATTTATAAATAGTATTGCCGGGAACATCAGACAATAAAAGCATTTTCTCTTTCTCCAGCCACAGCGGTCCTTCTGTAAACTGGAAACCCTCTGCTATTACTTCAAGCTTTGCATCTTTGTTGATGAGTTTGGATAATTCTTTTGAAATAAACTCAATAGTTCCCGTAGGAGGTTTGCTCTCTTGTGCAAATCCTGAAAAAAACCTTGCAATTAAAAACAGCGAAAAGATAATTTTTTTCATATAACGTGTTTATAACATTTAATGTATCGTGTTTATCTAAATAAATTCTATATAATGCTTCAACTATGAAGAAGGACCAGTTTACAAATAATTTACAAATCCTTCCATATTAGTTCTGATCTTATATATCCTGCTATAGCTTACTATGTAAAGTGTCTTCATATCCGAATCTCCAAAGCAAAGACTAACAGGAAATGAAGGAAGGTTGATCATTCCAACAAACTCACCTTTAGCATTAAAGATCTGAACTCCGTAATATGTGCTAACATAAATGTTTCCCTGTTTATCAATGGCCATCCCGTCAGCGCTGGAAGATTTGCCCTTTCGGTCAAGCACAGTTCCTGTCAGAAATAATGTTGCGAACTTACGTCCATTACTGATCATTCCATCTTGGTTAACATCGTAAGCCCATATAAAATTATCCTTTGCACTATTTACCGGGAACCATGATTCATCATCATAGCAATTATTAATGTAAAGTGTCTTGCCATCCGGCGATAATAAAATGCCATTGGGCATGGCAAATTCATTCGGCTCTGTCAGTCTGGTTACTTTACCTTGAGTAGAAACATAATAAACAGCACGGCCTGGCTGGAATTTTTTTGGTTCCATGGTAAACTGAGGATCGGTAAAATAAAAACCTCCTTTAGCATCTGTCACTACATCATTGGGACCATCAATGGATTTTCCGTCATATTTATCTGCGAGTACTCTTACCACTTCCCCTTTTGTTGTCATTTCAACTACCCGGTGTCCCATCATATCGCAAACAACCAGGTTGTTATTTTTATAAGGATACAATCCGTTAGTCTGCATTTTACCTTCCGTTATATTTCTGTAGCTGCCATTAGGATCAAGTTCTACAGTTGAACTCTTTTTGGGGCTGGCATTAAAACTCTGATCGAAATACATATTCGAAAAATAAATTTTCCCATTCATCCATTTCGGACCTTCAGTGAAAGTCAGTTCCGGTTTTGTTTTCTTACCATCAACAACCAATTCCAATTTAGCATCTTCCGGAATAATGGTACGATAAGCTGTCATTCTTGTTTTTTCTTTTTCTAAATAATCAGCACGTGCAGGCCAGAAAATATCTAATGCATCACAACCAAGAGCCCCAATTTCAGCACCATGAACCATATTCGCCGGAATGCGTACTACATCGTTTACTTTCATGGCTTGTTTGCCATCCAGAAGAATTTCATCACAGGCACCACGTAACAAGAACATCATTTGCTCTTCAGGGTGAATATGATGCTGGAAAGTTGAATTTGGATCCATTGAGATAAAACTCAATTGCATATTCTTTGCAGAAACCAATCTTGAGAAGGCGCCTGCAGCCAATTCTGTGAGTTGAATATCGTAGAGGTCGTAAACTTTATTCTGTTTTACGTTCGGTTCCTGCGTTGTTTTTACATCAGCTATTTCGGAAGGGATATCTTTTACTCCTGCTTTCTTTAAATAATCGGAACGCAAGGGGCTGTAGACTTCAAGCAACTTTGCACCCGATGCACCAGCAGTCACAGCGTTTTTGCTACCTTTCTCAAGATATACAAAATCAGTTCTTGGAGTAGCACTATGTATTCCGTCCGGTGCTTCTCTTTGTTGCCCGCTCATTGTAACAGGCGATCCATTGATCAATTGATTGATAGAACCCTCCAATACAAAAACAAACCTGTCAGCCGGTAATACTTCTTCGGGAATTTTTGCATTTGGTTCAAGCTGAAGTGTAGCAACCATAATACCACTCCCCCAAAAAAGCTTTGCGTTCACACCAGCTTGAAATGAGGCGCTAGCTAAACTGTCAACACTTGTTACTTTTGCCGGTTCAAGATTCGACATAACTTTCGATTCGGGAAGCCCTGAGAGTTCTCTTTCCGTAAGATTATATTGCTTAATTAGGTCCTTGTTTTTCTTTGCCCATTCTGGTTCAGGTCCGGATGCAGAAGTGCAATTGGTAAGCACAATTACAATTGTAGCAAGCAGGCAACTAAAAATGGCTTTTGTCATTCGAGTGGATTTCATAACCTGTTTGGGTTTTGCATTATTTGGAAAAATAATGATTTCATTTCAAGTGTCAAATTTCCATTTCTACTTCCGGCATTTGCACCCTGCGAACTTTCTATTCGGCTTTCAAATTCATTTCATAAATTTGATATCACCTAAATTATTTTTTTATGAAATACTTCTTCACCCTGTTATTCCTTATTGGAGGCTTTACCACTTTTGCTCAGAATGCTATTGATGGCAACTGGAAAGGTACCCGTGAAACACCGAATGGTACTTTTGAAGTTAATTACACTTTTAAGGTGGAAGGAAGCGATCTTAAAGGTACCTGGAAAACTCAATTCGGGGAAGCTCCGTTAGAGAAAGGAAAAATTGACGGTAAAAAAATTTCGTTCAGCATTTCTTTTAATGACACAACCATTAATAGTACCGGGGAAATAATCAACGAGAATGAAATTTTGATTAAAAATGAAAGAGGTGAAATGAAGCTAACCAGAGTCAAATCGTAAGTTTTTGCTTTGCCGCGGAACAGTTTCTCCACCACTTATCCCGGTCCCGGGAACCAAGGTACATGATCTATTTACACCATCAACATCTTATGCAGTTCCAAATATTTTCCTTTGAGAATTGCTAAACCATATGTGAAGGTTGTTTAAATAAACTGTTGAATTATTTTGAAAGTAGAATTGAAAAGAGATATCTAAAATGCCTAATTGCTAATTCAGGCCATTAATTTAGTAGATTCTATTTCAATTAACGGCTCTGCATTAACAAAAAAAAACCGGAGAAAGAATTCACCGGTTTATACCCTGCCTAAGCAAACCTCTACTGACTTTGCTAAAAATTTACTTTTTTTGAGAGCGCATTAATAGTATTCATTTTAGACCATTTCCCTAATCATTTGCTCCATTAGCAGTTCCGTCAGACTGCGAAGCGACATTTATTAATCATGTGCAATTTAACATTGACACAAGCTGCATAAAAAATAATTAACCCTACTAAATGCTAAGGATTATAAAACTTTTCTAAATCGATTTCAGCAATTAGAATGGATCTGAACAAATTATTTTTTTGGGCAGGGATTATTTTTGATGAGATATCTTTCTAAGCTAATTAAAGACTCCTATCGGCTTAATCTAGGTCAAAGCCTCCTATTCGCATCCACTGTCGCCAGATCGGCGAAATTTATATAAAATAAAGATAATCATATAATTAGCTTTCGAATTTTGAAGATCATCTATGTTCGAAAACTTAAACATGCCTCTTTAAATAATTCTTTGCCAAAAAATATAAGATATCTCTCAAGTTTTTGAGATTCTCTGATTGATTTCATTACAATTGAAAGTATCTTTTACCATTGGTTAGTTTCATGAATTCCTAAGTTTATAGTTCTTACAAAAGATATCTCATTACTTCCCCTTGAAAAATGAGATATCCAATCTTTGTCAAGAAAAAATATCCGGTGACTCTTTCCCTGATTTTATCCTGGATATACAAATGGTTATTTGTTGTGCACTTCTGGCTGGCAGCTAACTGTTTAAAGAAACATACGATCAAACCCTGGGAATTAACTATTAAAAAATTCCGTACCGCCACTCAACCTATATTTTTTAATTATGGCGAGCCAAAAAAGAAAATTTACTGACGAGCAAAAGCTTGAAATATTAAAACAAGCGAATGAGATGGGGGTTATTGCAGTAATAAGGAACCATAACCTCTCCTATAGTGTATTTGCAAGGTGGAGAGAAAAGTTTATGGAAAAGGATAAGAATAAGAAAGAATTGATCTTAAAGAATAAGCCAAAATCTAAATTAAAGCAATTCATGGAGGATAATACACGATTAAAAAAGATCATTGCCGAGCAGGCCCTGGAATTAGAAAGAAGGAATGAAGCATTAAGAAAAAGTAGAAGATTGTAATAGGAACAATTGTTTCCTCCACCACTACATATCTCATCGAACTTGACGCCACTGCTGTAATAAGAACATTTCTGAATTATTTCCTGAATAAAGAGCTTAAAGAGGAAAAAGAATCATTAATATCGGCTATTGAAAAAAAATCATTAATAAAGCAACCATGACAAAAGAATATTCAAATAAAAATTTACAAAAGACTTCATTTAAAAACGAAGATCTTTCGAATGTGAGTTTTGTGGATAGTGATCTTCGTGGCGCTGATTTTAGTGGTGCGAATCTTACAGGTGCAAATTTTACTCACTCAAGGACAGGTATTACAACGTTGAACACAATATTAATTTTATTTATCGCCTTGATAGTATCATTATTGTCGGGTTATATTGCAGCACTTACCGGCCAAACTGTTCAAAACATGTTGGCCTCAGAAGATTCGAATATCAGAACAGCTGGAATTATTACAATCGTTATCATTCTTCTTTTTATTCTGTATTACTATTGGAAAGGTGGCGGAAGTGCGATCAGCCATTTGATCATACCGGCTATAATACTTGCTGCGGTGATCGGCATTATAGCATATGTTTCCGGTTTAGGTACCGGAATGGGAATGTTTTATCTGATACTATCTTTGCTATTGGTGGTTGTCATGTTTATTGTGGGTACAATTGCCCGGTCTGCTGCAGGCACATTATCTAATATTTTATTCATGATAGTTGCATTATCAGGTGGTATGTTTGGCAAAAGTGTTGGCGGAGGAATAGGAACTGTGGCTATGGCGATTGCCTGCGCACTTATAAGTAAAAGAGCTTTGAGCGGGGCAAAAGGTTTTGATACGCTAAGAAAAATTGCATCGTTTCTTGTAATAAAATTTGGAACATCATTTCGTAATGCCAAACTCAGCAATGCAAATTTTACAGGTGCAAAAGTTCATAATTCGGATTTCTCCAATGCAGATCTTTCAGGAACCAATTGGGAAGGTTCAAAAAAAATAAACTTTATAACGACTGCTGATAAGTTCACTCCTATGACGAAAATATGAAGAAACAAACACACTTACACTAACAATATTTTTAACCAAATAAATAAAGAAGGAATTATAACAACAGTAATTGAGAAGAAAAGTCACCTCAATATTAAGACACCAACATGGTAAACTTTTTTGTTAACTATTAAATCTTAATTTATGAAAAAAGTAATTTTTCTTCCGCTACTCCTTGTGATGGGGATCTTGAATGCCCAGCTCCAGTTCGGACTGAAAGGAGGTGTAAACATCAGCAATTTTACAGGAGGTAATTTTAATAATATAGAGAAAAGTTCATTGGTGGCATTTCATGCCGGTGGTTTAGTGCGAATCAAATTTGATCACCTGGTCTTGCAACCCGAGCTGCTTTTTTCTTCACAAGGCGCTAAACTTGATGACGGAATGACCGAAGCAGATTACAAGGTTTCGTATGTCAACATACCTATAATGCTACAGTGGAAATTCAAAGGTAGTTTTTATGTTGAAGCTGGTCCGCAGGCAGGTTTCAAAGTAAGTGAAGACATTCCCAATTCTACGATTGAAAATTTTGCTAAAAGTACTGACCTGTCAATAGGATTTGGCCTGGGTTTTTTGAAAAGTAAGGGCCTGGGTATTGGTGCTCGTTATATGGTTGGTGTGAGCAAAGTGGGTGACTTTGATACAGCCAATATCGACCCTGATTTCAAGAATGGGGTATTACAATTCAGTCTCATTTTTATTTTCTAATTTAAATCGGGGAAATAGGAATTTAATTAATAATTTACCGCAATATTCAATTTATCAAATATTAAGATCGTCACAACTTTAACCCCATTAAATTTTTTCTTAACTAAAATTTTTAAACCATGAAAAAGATCATTCTATTGCTCGTATTAGCCGCAACTATGACAACAATGATGGGCCAACATGCCCGACTTAATTTTTACAGTGCATATACATTTGATGATGGGTTTGATGTGGTGAATGATGCAAATACATACTACAATGGGACAGTGAACGGAGGAGTACAATGGGGTGCTGGTTTGCAATATATGTTTAATAAGCAGAGTAGTGCAGAAATTTTGTACTTACACAGAAGTACTACTGTCCCTGCCAATTTTAAGTTTGGGACTGGTACTCAACTCCGATCTGAAACTTTCAATCTTAAACATGATTTTATAATGTTAAGCGGAGATGGACATTTTGGAAATGGTGGTAAGGCAGAAGGATATGCCGGGATAATGGCTGGGGTTTTACTCAGCAACCTTGAAGCTCCATCACTGGGAAAAAGTTCCAACAATACCAATTTTGCCTGGGGTGGAAGACTTGGTACTAACATATGGTTTACCCCAAAACTGGGATTAAAATTGCAGGCACTGATATTATCAGCTTCCAGGGCTACTGGTGGCAGTTATTATTGGAGCTGGTATGGCCCAATTTACCTTACTGAATACTCTACCTTATGGCAATTCAGCCTTGGAGGCGGACTGGCATTTAAATTAGGGAAGTAAACTAAAAATTGCTCTAGTGAGTGGTAGGGAAATAGCCTCTCAGATCATTACATAAATTCCTTAAACCCGTTTAAGACTAAGCTTTACACATTAATGTTGTCTCAGGCTTAGTTTTTTTTGTGTTTTAATTTTACTTTTTGTCTGTATGCTAATAGCAGCAAAGTAAGTAGAAGAATCATTTTTATGTATTGCCTTTCGTTCTTGAATTTTTTAAATCTTATATCTTGTTTCTTTCCTGTTTTAAAGACATAATAAAGGCTGTATATAGAAATACACAGCCTTCGATTGCTCGCCGTCACACTTGTTATGCTTTAAAATCAAATATTCATTAAATCATCAATTAAAATTTCTGGAGAAATAAGACCGCTAATAAGATTTTAAGCGGTCTTATTCTTAACTATAACCAAAACTGCCTAAGAACTAACAACTAAGGGACTGAGATTGATAAATTATTTCCTATCGAATACTATTTTTCATGACCGCTATATCTATTATCAAATTTGTTTACTAAAGTTAAAGTTCATTAAAGGTGGAATAAAGTTTTAGGGAGTAGTAAATGCTAAAAGTTATAATTATTTACTACTTTCTCCCTATAGTTATTCATGATCTGCAAAAAATATCTCCTTTTAATATAGTCAAAAGGTTTTTGACCTGTAAATTTTTTAAAGGCGGAAGTAAAAGAGCTCCTGTTATTAAAGCCACATATTTTTGACAGTTGCTGTAAATTAGGTCTGCCTGATAAATTTGTATTTATAAGTTCAATACAATGATCAATCCTGTATTTATTTATATGGTCACTAAAATGCATTCCTAATACCTGGTTGAGAAACGTTGACAATTGATGAACAGGAATTTGAAGCTCTGCTGCCAATTCCTTTATATGATAGCCCCTTTGCAAAAAAGGTTTTTTCTCTGTCATCAGATCTTTTAACTTATGCTTTATTGATTCAGAGTCATGTTTTCTGTAATGAATTCTAAAAGTGTTGTCTTTCTTTTGGGCACTAAAAAAATTTCGTAAATAACCAAGTATATTTTGCTTTGACATTAATGTCAATTTTTTCTCTTAGAAATAAATGACCTATTCTAAAAATACAATGACGAAAAACTATTACAATGAGTAAGCGATCTTTTACTGCCAAAACTTATACTGTTACTTGCCTTATATTTTAAATAAGTGCAGCTATCAGAGCTATAAATATTATATGCGACTCAGTTTTCAAAAACAGTAGCACTACTATAATTGCTGCTATAATAGCGCCTCGTATAATCAGATGGTGTACACCCGGCAAATTTTTTGAAAGCTGTAGTAAAAGTATTCCGGTTATGAAATCCGCATTGACTTGCTAATCCTTTTGAATTCAGCTTGCGTGTTGCTCCTTTTTGAATAAGTGTTTTGCAATATCTCACCCTGTATTGGTTAAGATAATTATTAAAATTGATCCCTAACTCGTGATTTAGTAAAGCGGATAAATGGAGTTGTTGAATATTCAGATCATCCGCAAGAGCCTTGAGGCTATAATTTTCAATAAGGTAAGGCTGTCGTAGTTGCATGTGCTCATCCAGTTGTTTTAAAATTGAAGCCTTCTTTTCTGAGGGGATAATAATGGTGCGGGGATTGGCGGGTTTTTTCTTAAAGGTTAGTAATTGCCCAAAGATTCTGTTAAGAAAATTTCTCATAAAAAAAGTGTTTAATGGTTAAAAACGTTGCCTATAACTAAAATACGCTAAGTAAAAAACATAAAAAAATAAATATTGGGGTTATTTTAATTTCGCCCTATAATACTTAACAAAAAAACAAAATAGCATATTCAAGATTACGATGCGCAATAAACTAAAGAAATGAGAGATGGCCTTGAATTATAAATCCTATCAATAAGTAAGGTCAAATAGTTGCTTACAAATCACTACCCCAATAATTTTAATACCATTATACGAGAAGTATAGTTCAGCCTTAAGAATTGCTAGTCAAATAGCAGTTGTTTTCTAAAAGAAGAAGTATTTCCATACTTCTTCTTTTATTCATTGCGTTGCTCTAAAAGGAATTTCAGAACCTCTTTTATCCCGCCAATTTGTTCATTAACCTATAAATTTTATCCATTTCCCCGTCAATTGAGCCTTCGGCCGACTTTTTATTTTCCTGGACTTTCCCCTCTTTTATATATTTAATAAATTCTGATGGGTTTAATCCAGTTGCCTTTTTAAAAGCAGAAGTAAAAGTATTTCTATTGTTAAATCCTGTTTCTTCTGCGATCGATTCAAGTTTTTTGAACTCCCATTCTTTTTTTAAAAGCTTTTCAATGCAGGATGAAATCCGGTATTCATTGACGAAGTCATTAAAATTCACTTTGTAATAGCTATTGATAAATGCTGACAACTGGTGTAGCGGGAGATGTATTTCCTCTGAAAGCATTCGCAAAGAATAACCATGTCTAAGAAAAGGTTTATTTCTTGAAAAATGATTACGGATATTCTCTTCAATTTCAGCGGTACGTTCCGTGGACATATAGAATTTTATCGGGTGCTTTGTTTCAGCCTTATGCTTTCTCACAACTCTGTGCCGGGATAGACCTGATGGGTACATATATGAGTTGAATCTTCCTATCCAAAAACGCAAATGAAAGAGATTAATTTTTTTAGGCTGCGGTTTATACAAATTGGTGAGGATATATACATAGCAGCCCGGTATAAAAAGAAACAACGTAATCTTGTCAAATAATCTGAATGATTGATAAAATTGTCCTGTGGGTGCAAGGAAAATGACGGGAAAAAGAGAAAGGAAAACAAAAAAGATAAATATCACTTTCATTTGGTTATTGCTCAACTTACCCCTAAATGTCTGTAAGAGGAGAAGGCTCACCGATATAAATATCAAGTGAAAGAGTGTGACGAATATCATCGGAATATTTTAAGGTTTAATGGTAAACCAAAAATATAGAAAAATAATTAGCGGCACATTATAAAAATTTCCACCTATCACATTTTTTATTAAATGTCAAGTCTTATAATTGTTGGCATAAAGAGATAGCAACCAAAACAAGCATTAGTTTACCTGTATTCGGCTAACAAAAGGCGAATACCTCCCGGAAGATAATTATAGATTATTTTATTGTTAAGGGCTGTGAAAGAAAAGATCAAAACTTCTCTCTAGGTATGCCTAATCTATTTAACATCAAAGCTTAAATGTTATTACAGATCCGTGATCACTTTATATTTCGGAACCAGCGCTTTCATGATAACCCATGCAATCAGGTAGGCAACGGCGCAAAAGGCGAACATGATAGTATAAGAGGTGGTCATTTGACTATGAACTAAAGGCTTTTGAAGCTCCAATAGTTTATCAAAGGATCCCGCATCAATATTTTTTAATTGTTCGGCAACTTCCTTGGACAAACCCTTAAGATCGATCTCATCCAAACTAACAACATCGCCAAACTTAGTTTTAAGATCCAATGCATGTATTCTTGAAACATAGTCACCTAAGCCATTTGCTTTTGCGGCAACCCATGATTCGGCAATTCCGGCTGCTTTATATGAATCAAATAGCCAACCTCCCACTTTTGAAACGATCACCCCTCCTATGCCACCGGCCATTCCACCAATACCAACTACTGAACCGATCGCTTTTTTAGGGAACATATCACTAACTGTAGTAAAGATGTTTGCACTCCAAGCCTGGTGTGCTGATGTGCCAATACCGATCAACAAAACAGGTATCCAATAACTATAACCACCTAATGGCTGAGCTAATAAAACGACCAGGGGAATTATGGCAATCATCAACATCGCTTTCATCCTACCATCATAAGGCGAGTAGCCTTTTCTAAAGTAATACATAGGAAACCATCCACCACCAACACTGCCGATCATTGTCATCGTGTAAAGTATCGCCAAAGGAATGGCAACGTCGGTACTGCTCATTCCATATTGTGACGACAGATAACCGGGTAACCAAAACAGGAAAAACCACCAAACACCGTCAGTTAAAAATTTACCGATCGCAAACGACCATGTTTGCTTATAGCTAAGCAATTTTGTCCATGAAACTTTTTCTTTGGTTCCAGAAGTAACCGCCGGCTCTTCCTTATCTGAATTGATATATTCTAATTCAGCAGCTGATAATCGTTTTTGTTCAGTAGGCTTCTCATAAAAAAATAGCCAGAAAAATAACCAGATGAATCCAATGGCTCCCACTAAAATAAAAGCAACCTCCCAGCCCCAATGCGAGCCTATCCATGGCACACTAAGTGGCGCAAGTACAGCGCCTATATTAGCTCCTGAATTAAATATCCCTGTTGCAAATGACCTTTCTTTTTTAGGAAAATATTCTGCCGTAGCCTTTATTGCGGCAGGAAAATTACCAGCCTCTCCGAATGCAAGAACAGCTCGGCCAACCATGAAGCCGGCAACAGAAACACTTAAAGCTGTAATTCCAAAAAGCCCAAGTACTGTATTTAATGCTTCACCAAGAGGAATTGCTAACGCATGGAGCATTGCACCAATACTCCAGATAATAATGGCCAATGTGTATCCCTTCTTTGTTCCAAGTCTGTCAATGATCCTACCGGCTAAGAGCAGGCTGATAGCATACCCAAATTGAAACACAGCAGTAATATTGGCGTAATTTGTATTTGTCCAGCCAAAAAGTTCTGAAAGATCTTTTTGCAACAAACTCAATACTTGTCGGTCGAGATAGTTTACCGTAGTAGCAAAAAAGAGCAGGGCACAAATTGTCCACCTGTATTTTCCTATGGCTTGTTGCATCGTAGGTTTTTTTATGATACCAACTTAGGTAATTCTTATCAGCGTCCCTTGCGTCGCAATCCATTCATCACTCGTGCTACTATTTGGCTGGCTTTATTGATCCGATCAGTTCCAACACTTTCTTAGTTTCTGATTCAATAGTACTGTAGTCTTTTGCTTCCATCAGTTTCTTACTGATAAGCTTGCTACCCATACCAACAGCACATACGCCTGCTTTAAACCATCCTTCAATATTCTCTGTTGTTGTATCTACACCACCGGTTGGCATAAAAAGGAGTTTTGGAAAGATATCCTTTATAGTTGTCAAAAATTCAGGGCCAAGCATATTTCCCGGAAATATTTTGATGAACTTGATGCCCGCATTTTCAGCCGCTATGATCTCACTCGGTGTCATACATCCTGGTGCATAAAAAATATCATTGCTTACACAGTAAGCTGCTACGTCAGGTACAAAACCAGGACTAACTAAAAAATCAGCGCCGGCAGACATATAATCAGATGCATGCTGCATATTCTTAATTGTCCCTACTCCTAATAGCAATCCAGGCATTTCTGCATTGCGCAGCGCAACCATCTTTTTAAAATTTGCCAACGCTGCATCGCCACGATTGGTGTACTCAACGGCTTTTACTCCTGCACGATAAATTGCCTTTAATACATCAAGACTCACTTCTTCGCTGGAATTAAAATATAATGGAAGCATCCCTTGTTGAATGATCGCATCTGTTATTTTTTGTGTCTTATTCATTTTAGATTTTTTTATGGAACACGGATAACACAGATTAAATTAATGTACACAGATCTTATCCGTACAAATCCTTTACACCAGTGTCATCTGTGTTCCATTCACTCATATTTTCACTTTAATGACTAATTTCTTGATCGTTCCCTCTCCTATCATTGGTGCATGCACATCTTCAGGAAAGAAAATCGCAAACTGTCCGTCTCTCAATTGAAAAAATGTATCAGGAACATCGTTATAGAACTGCACATCTTTCTCTGCATTGTAATCACCATTTGGTGTTTCACATTTTTCTCTTGGCTTCCATCCAATCGTTTCAAAGCCACTAATGCAAAGTTGAATATCAATATTCTTATTATGACACTCGAACTTTGCACAGCTTACTTCAATTGTTTTGCCAGGTGCATTGCTGTAAATAGCTTTTAAGCCATCTGAAATATCTGCCTTACCGTCCGCAGCATTTACAAAATCAGTCTGACTGATGTATTCAAATGCTTTTGCAAATAAAGGATGGGCTGAAAAATATTTTGGTGCGTTTTGAAGTGTATCAATGATCATACCCCTGTCCCCTAAAGGGGAACTTAGATTTAAAAAAGTTTATAAAATCGATGTTTCATTATAACTGAATTTCTTTTGCTCAGTAGTGAACAGAAAGATGAAGAGTGCGACGCAACAGACAATGATAGTAGTAATACCGCTGGCAACACAATTATTCAATTTACATATCCAAAGAACTTACAAATAAAAAAGAATATTCTACCTACGTCTCCCCTTTATGGGGACAGGGGTCGGGTTTATCTCTGCACACGACCACTGCCATCACCTTTCATCAACTCTTTCACATCACTCAGCGTAGCATGATTAAGGTCTCCGGGTATCGTATGTTTTATTGCACTTGCCGCAACACCAAACTCAGCTGCATCAGACATTGACATACCGGTAACTAATCCATAGATCAAACCACTTGCAAAAGAATCACCACTGCCTACACGGTCAACTATGCGGACATTATACTTTTTAGTATGATAAAAATCTTTGCCATCATATACCAATGCACTCCAGCCATTATCACTGGCGCTGTAGCTTTCACGAAGCGATGAGGCAATGAATTTAAATCCGAACTTTTCTTTCATTTGTTTAAATACATCTTTATAGCCATCAAGATTCAGTTCACCTTTGGTTATATCTGTATGTGCTGCTTTAAATCCTAATGTTGTATCTGCATCTTCTTCATTACCGATACATACATCCACATGCTGGCAAAGTTTTGACATCACTTCTCTTGCTTTTTCTTTGCTCCAGAGTTTTTTACGATAATTAAGATCGATACTTGTTGTAATACCTTTTGCTTTTGCAGCTTTTAATGCAGCCTCCGTTAATGCCGCAGCTTTATCACTCAATGCAGGTGTGATACCTGTTGTATGAAACCAATCTGCACCTGCAAAAATTTTATCCCAATCAAACTCTTCCATGTTTACATCAGCAATGGAAGCTCCTGCCCTGTCGTAAATAACTTGTGATGCCCGCATAGATGCACCTGTTTCTAAAAAATAAATACCAAGTCTTTCGCCCCCACGTACTATATATTGTGTATCTACTCCATAACGACGAATGTGATTGATAGCTGCCTGGCCAATTGCGTTGTTAGGCACTTTTGTTACAAAGGTTCCGTTCAATCCGTAATTACATAATGCAGCAGCCACGTTTGCTTCACCGCCTCCATAGGTAATATCAAATGTATCTGCCTGTACAAATCTTTTAAAATCCGGAGTTGATAATCTCAACATTATTTCGCCCAGTGTTACTACTTTCTTTGACATCTTCGTTGCTTTTGTTTATTGTTTTTCAAAATATTTATCGATCAAGCTTTTACTGTTTTATGAACAACCTCGTCAATATTCTTCCAACCAAAATATTCATTTGCATTGTTATAGCAAATATCCTGGATGATCTTTCCTACCCATTTTATATCGTTGGGAAGTTCACCGTTTTCAATTTCTTCACCAAATAAATTGCAAAGTAATCTTCTGAAATATTCATGCCTTGGAAATGAAAGAAAACTACGACTGTCAGTAAGCATACCAATAAATTTACTGAGTAAGCCCATATTGCTCAGAGCATTTATTTGTTTTATCATTCCATCTTTCTGATCAAGAAACCACCAGGCCGAACCCCACTGAATTTTTCCGGCAGCAGAACCATCATTAAAATTACCTATCATCGTTGCGAACAATTCATTATCGGCTGGATTGAGGTTGTAAATAATTGTTTTTGCCAGCTTATTATTTGTATCAAGCCTGTTTAAGAATTTGGATAAAGCTTTTGCCTGTGAAAAATCTCCAATGCTATCCCAGCCCGTATCCGGGCCAAGTTGTTTTAGCATGCGACTATTGTTATTTCTTAAAGCTCCGAGATGATATTGCTGAACAAATCCTTTTTCACAATCCCATTCTGCTAATGTCACCAGCATCGCTGACTTAAATTTCTTTCTTTCTTCCAAACTCAAGTCACCACCTGAACGAATTTTAGCAAATATCCCAACGATCTCTGTTTGCGTATAATCTTCTGCATAGATCTCTTCGAGTCCATGATCACTAACTCTGCAATGGTTCTCTGCAAAATACTCGTGTCGCTTTTTTAGCGCAGCAATATAATCGTTGAAAGTGCTAATGGAAATATTGGATGCCTTTTCAAGGAGTGTGAGATAATTATTAAATGTATTTACATCATCAACATTCATCGCCTTATCGGGGCGAAAGGCTGGTAATACTTTTATACCCCAATTATCATTGCTGATCTTTTTATGGTATTCAAGATTATCGACAGGATCATCTGTTGTACAAACGACTTTAACATTCATTCTTTCTAACAAACCTCTTACACTATAATCTTTTTCCTGCAGTTTGGCTGATGCAACGTCATAAGCTTTCTTAGCAGTATCACCATTTAAAATATCATTTATGCCAAAATATCTCTGCAACTCAAGGTGCGTCCAATGATAAAGTGGATTACGTAAAGTATATGGAACTGTCTCAGCCCATTTCTGAAATTTTTCCCAATCACTTTTATTACCAGTAATAAACTCCTCTGGGACCCCATTTGATCGCATGGCCCGCCATTTATAATGGTCACCATAGAGCCATACTTTTGTTATGTTCTCGAAATTTTTATCTGCAGCAATTTCATCCGGCGGCAGGTGATTATGATAATCTATAATGGGCATTTCCTTAGCAAACTCATGATAAAGTTGCTGAGCTGCCTTGCTGTTTAGCAAAAAATTTTCATCAAGGAATTTTCTCATATGACAAATTGAGGTGAGGTTTATAAATCCTTCAAAAACAGGTAATAAATGTATGAAAACTATTGGGTAAAAACCTGAAATCTCCGCAAACGTTACCGGAACAATAAAGGCAATCAGTCAATTTTTCTATAACTCATTCCTTCATTGTATTTAAATAATGGATAAGCTTCGCCTTTTAAATAGCCCGGTACATCTGATTGCTGGTTTTGTGCCGCAGCTTCAGAGATGGGTGTTGTAAAAGGCATTTTACCTGTGGGATTAAACTTGCCAGTAACCACATCCAGTACGGCTTCTAATGTTGTACCAAATGTGGCGAGAACGGCTTTTATATTTCCTTTGTTTTTGTCGTTATAAATTTCATCAATCACCCAGGGATTACTGTAGTTGATTACAAGCACAGTCGATTTTTTTGAAGTTAGTTTATTTATATAATCAACATCCACCGCATTTTTAGATAAGGAAAGATATAGGGGTGAGCCATCCGAATCAAATAAAGACTTGGAACCTGGAGTAATCCACATAAGAACGACATCTGCTTCTTCTGGAGTTTTTACAAATTCGACATCGTATTTGTTTTCGGTTGTTTGATAAACATTACTTGAAGAGACGCCTCTTTTTTGAAAATAAGATTCAAAATAAATTTTTGTCTTCTCCCCGATAGCTATCGGGGTTAACGGCAGCATTTTTGTTTCGTTTCGAAGTAATACAATTGATTTACGAAATGCTAGATCAGCTTTCGCCTGAAACTTCGCACTGCCGACTATTTTCTCAGCAGCATCTTCATCTACATAGGGGTTTTCAAAAAGCCCTAATTGAAATTTTTCCATCAGTAAACGGAAAACAGAATTGTCAACAAGTTTTATGTCCACCATTCCGCTTTTCACTATTTCTAAAAGCGGAGCCGGGTCAGCAGAGCCTGAGTAAATATTTACACCAGCTTCCAATGTTTTTTTATACCGTTCTTTAATAGATAAGTTTTCTGCGCCCCAGGGCATCATTTCAATTGGTCCGGTATCCGAATTGATAATTCCTTTAAAGCCGAGTTCGTTTCGCAGCAATCCCTGTAGTACTTCCTTGTTATAAGCGTATGCAATTTTTTCGTATTTGGTATTATTGGGTATAGAATAATAAGGCATGATAGAAGAAGTGCCTGCTTTAATTGCGGCTTTGAATGAAATGAGATTATTACTGAACATACCTCCCGGAAAAATTTCATTTCGTCCCCAATTGAAATGCGGATCTTGCCCTCCTTCAGTTGCTCCGCCACCGGGAAAATGTTTTGTAGTTAATGCGACGGATGACGGGCTAAGTTTATTTCCCTGGAAACCCAATACAATTTCAGTTATCATCTTCGCTACCCATGCTGAATTTTCACCAAATGTTCCTTCTACTCTTTGCCATCTCGGTTCCGTTGATAAATCAGCCATGTACATGTATCCTTTGCGTAAACCTACTGCTGCCCATTCTTGTCTTGCAATGTCTGCAAACTCTCTGACTAATTTTAAATCCTTCATTGCAGAAAGACCAAGTTCACCGGGCCATGTAGAAAAAATAGTTTTCCCAACACTTAAACCAATAGAAGCATCTTTAGTAATATGATTTCTCGGGTTGGAAGCAACAATTGCAGGAATACCCAAGCCATCACTTTCGCAAAGAGCTTGTAATTTATTAGCCCATTCAGCATTTATTCTTGCACTTACATTTGCTCTTAATATAAAATGACGGAGATGAAACTGAGTGACCGCTTTTGTAGTACCTGCTGCCGACATCATGGGAATAGGAAGCGGTTGCTTTGAAAACATGTTCGTGGTTTGAATGAGATCTTCTTCATTAAAGTCACTGGTTATTGGGTCTTTATTCTTTGGCGCTTCAAAAGACCAATCGTTTTTTAATCGTGTAGAACTTATTAGCATGAAACCAACTTTTTCTTCTACACTCATTTGAGACAGTAAATCTTTTGCTCTTACTTCATAAGGCAAACGCCAGTCTTCATACTTGTCTAATTTATTGTTTCTGTTTAAATCTTTGAATGACAAACCATTTATTGTAAGAATTTTTGCAGAACGGTAACCAAGCATAGGTTGTTTAGTAACTGGTTTTGATGGCTGCTGCGCAAAAAGATAATTACCGGCAGCGACTATCAGCATTAACAAAAGCAAGCATCTTTTCATAAATGATATTTTTTGTAACCCTGATTTTTGAAAACAATAATTCAGGACAGAATTAAATAATCACAAATGCAAAAATGAATATTGATTTCTAATGTGAATACTTAAAAATTAATCAGTGTTAAGTAAATCAAAGCACAGTTAAATTAAGATAAAAAATTCTGTTACGCTTCTGATTTTTTATAATGACACACCTCTCTTCCAGGGTATAAAGTCGTCTTGATTCAACAGTACGGCTTTAGGAATTACCTCACCGCTTGCAGCCTTTATGCAGTATTCTAATATTTCCTCTCCCATTTGCTGGATCGTTTTATCACCTTCTACAATCGGTCCACAATCAATATCAATGATATCATTCATCCGCTTTGTAAGGTTACTGTTTGTACTTACTTTAATAGTTGGGCAAACAGGATTACCAGTCGGTGTGCCCAGGCCAGTGGTAAATAATATCAACGTCGCTCCGCTTGCCGCTTTACCGGTTGTAGCTTCCACATCATTACCGGGAGTGCAAACCAAATTCAATCCCGGTTTTGTCACTGGCTCGGTATAATCTAATACATCTACAACTGGTGATGTGCCACCTTTTTTAGCTGCTCCAGTACTTTTTATTGCATCAGTGATCAACCCATCTTTAATATTTCCGGGGGAAGGATTCATATGAAATCCTGAACCAACTTTATGGGCCGCATCATTATAAGCGGTCATCAAATGAATAAACTTTTTCGCAGCAGCTTCATTTGTTGTTCGGTCGATCAGGTCTTGTTCGGCACCGCAGAGTTCGGGAAATTCTGCCAGTAATATTTTTCCGCCTAAGGCAACAACCAGGTCTGAAGCATATCCGACTGCGGGGTTTGCAGAAATACCACTGAAACCATCACTGCCCCCACACTTTACACCGATACATAATTTATCGAGTGTAGCAGGTTTGCGTTCTAGTTTATTTATTTCAATTAACCCTTCAAATGTTTTCCTGATAGCTTCTGCTATCAATTGCTCTTCGCTCTGTGATTGTTGCTGTTCAAAAATGTATAGCGGTTTATCAAAATTTGGATTACGTTGTTTAAGGTCATTTACAAAATCCTGCACTTGTAAATTCTGACAACCTAAACTTAATACAGTAACTCCCGCAACGTTTGGATGGTCTGCATAAGAAGCTAAAAGTTTACCAAGTATCCCGGCATCTTGCCTTGTACCGCCACAACCACCCTGGTGATTTAAAAATTTTATCCCGTCAACATTTTTAAATGGCCTGTTACCATTTTTATGCTGGGGAGTTGAAAAAATGTCTACTGATGAAAGATCATTTCCTTCTTTAAAGGCTGTTATCAGTTGGTGCGTATAACTTTTGTATTTATCAGTAACAGCATAGCCCAATTCATTGTGCAATGCCTCACGGATCACATCAAGATTTCGATTCTCACAAAAAACCGTTGGAATAAACAACCAGTAATTAGCTGTTCCTACTCTGCCATCACTTCTGTGATAACCATTGAAAGTCCTTCCTTTGAATTTTGAAACATCGGGAGCATGCCATTCATATTTTGCAGCACGGTAAGCAAATGGATCTGCAGCATGCTTTGTATTCGTAGTCGTCATCAACCCACCACGGGGAATAAAATTTTGGGCCTTGCCCACCAGCACTCCATACATTATGATCTCATCACCTGCATTAAAGTCTTTTGTAAAAAATTTATGCTTTGCATTAATATTATCCTGCAAGATATATTCCTCGCCTTCAAAAGAAATAGTTTCACCTTTTGAAAGATTTGTCAATGCGACGATCACATTATCTTTTGGATTTACCTTTAAAACTCTATGTTTCATGTTAATTAAACGACCACCTTTTTTGATTCGATCCCGGCTATTGTTTTTAAAACTCCAGTTGATAAAAACTCAGTAAGATATTCCTGGATGGAGCGTAACAAACCCGGGAGCTTTGTAAGATCGGCACCCCAAAGTTCTTCATTTTGCATGACAATTTCAGCTACTTTATCAGGACTATTGTTTTCCCAAACCCGGAAGAAGTATTCAGCAGAATCATCTTTTATTTCATATAGCTTATCGGCCCTCTTTCCAAAATATTTACCATTCTCACTTTTAACTGCTTTCATGTATAGCAAAAAACCCGCAAAACCTGCTGCCATATGAACCGGCACTGTATCATTTAATTCAAAATGGTTTTGCAGTAAAGGTATATTCCGCATTTTCATTTTCGATGTGAACTGAACAGTGATGCTCTGCCATTGGTGTTCAATGAACGGATTACAAAACCTTTCAAAAACTCGGTTAGCAAAATCTTCTTTAACTTTTTTATCAATAGCAAAGGGAATTGCCGGGGCAATTTCAGTATGCATTAGCTGCTTCGTGAACTTTCCATACACTGCATCATTCATTGCTTCTCTCGTAATATTAAATCCACTCAGGAATGCAAGTCCACAATTGAATGTATGCGTACCATTCAGCAATCTCAATTTTAATTCCTTGAACAAAGTAATATCGGGAGTAATAATGACACCCTCATCGGATCTGGAAAAACATAAAACCTCTTTTATTTTTTCATCGCCTTCAATTGCCCAAAGCCGAAATACTTCGCTCATCGTTAACAATTCGTCTTCATATCCTAAAGCTGTTTCAATTTTTTTCGTATCAGCCGCATTCGGTTTTCCGGGCACAATTCGATCTACTAAAGAATTACAAAATGTATTATGATTTTCGAGCCACTCGATGAATTTAAAATCAAGATCATTTTCATGCGCCAATTCCAGCACGATACTTTCTAATTTAGCTCCATTGTCTGTTATTAATTCTGTCGGAACGATCACCATCCCGCTTTCTTTGGTTCCACCAAAAGCTTTGAATCTTTCAAATAAAAATGCAAGCAGTTTTCCCGGAAAAGAAACAGGCGGTTCGTTATTGATATTATCAGGCACTAATTGAATCCCAACTTCGGTGGTATTTGAAATGATAATTTTCATTTCAGGATTATAAGCACATTTCAATATCAACGGCCAGTCAGTTTTGGCACTTAGCACACGGCTCACCGATGCGTTGACAATATTTTCTTCGATCGTTTCTCCATTCTCCACGCCGCGAACACATACAGTATACAAACCATCCTGCAAGTCAAATGCTGTGCTGTCGCCATCGGTTGACTTCACGATCACCACTCTTCCATTAAAAAGTCCTTGCTTATTCGCTTTATCAATAAAATGATCTGGCAAAGCTCTTAACAACACACCTGTTCCAAATTGCAAAACTTTTTCAGGTAATTCAAAAACCGTTTTATCCGGAACGTCTAATCCGTTTTTTTTTGCAATTTGTTCAATATTATTTTTCGATAACTGCATATAACCAATTCGCTTTTTTATTTACCAACAACATATTTTCTATTTAGCCTTTGTTGTGCGTCGCTCCCGATAGCTATCGGGACTTGTACAACAACAATACTATTCGGCAGGCTTCCACCTGTTTCCGAACACCCATGCCACGTTAATTTTATTCATCAGTTCTTTATTTATATTATCAGTAAACCATTTATAATCACCTGCCTTTCTATGACAATTATAATAGTACACTCTTTGACCCCACTGTATTACATTATTCGTTGGCACACGATAGATCGCTGAATCTCTCATATTATCTGCAAACACACAATTGATCAAATAAAATTGTGCATCACGATGATAACGACCTAACATAAATCCATCATAGCCTTTGAAAGAACAATTCACTAAAACAGTTTTTGAATCCTGGTTACCGGAACCATCATGCCAGATAGCTGCTGGTCCGTCATGTGTTATAAATTCACAATTCTCCGCCCATGCCCATCCTCTCGGGCAATAAAAATCAACACCGCCTTCCATCACACAATCTTTAAAATACCACATGCCGTTCTCGGTTTCCCATGGACTGACTGTATCACCGGCTAAAGATCTAAAATGACAGTTAACAGCTTTTAACCTTGTACAATACATTGCACGCAATGCCATCTGGTGGCCGTACTGCCCTATCTTCTTTTGCGTATTAACTGTATCAAGTGGACAGATGATTATTTTTTCTTCTTTGAAATCAAAACCAAAACTATTAACGATAGTGAGATTCATCAAGGTGATATCATTTGCCCTCACATTCATCGTGGCCACACCCCAATCGTCTTTATGCTCACATCGCCATTCATCTCTTGCAATCGCTGCGGTAATAATCGTCTTTTCCTTATCCTCGCCTTCAAAAACTATATTCGATTTTTCAATGAACAACTTCTCTTTATAAACGCCTTTCTTTATCCAGATCGTTCTTGGAGTATTTGATAAAACTTCCAAACTGTTTATCGCTTCCTGTATGGATTTAAAATCACCACCGCCATTTACATCTACAACGATCTTCTTTTGCGCAAATATTAATTGCGTCAGCACAACTGCTACCACTATGAAAAGAACTTTCTTCATTCCCATCATTTTTTCAAAAGCCACTTCACCAAATCTTCAGCAGCTTTATAGTTTTGATATTCTGCGGGCGGCTTTCTTCCATCAACATATTCATTATATAACCAGGGATCGCCAACAGCAAACACTATGCCCTTACCAAATTTTGCAGTCGCTATAATTACATCTCCATCCTTAACCGCATTTGCATCTTTAGGAGAATGTAATTCCAACGCACTTACTTCCTTGAGGTACATTTTTTTTGTTGTCTTGAAAATAGGATTGTTGCTTCCTGGCAATACAGCACCTTGTTCAAATACATCATTCTTCACCATGTTTATGCTCTTATCAGTAAATCTTATTCCAAATACCTCAGCCAGCTTATTAAAATGTTGTAGATCGCAATTGGCGCTATCATTTGCCATTAAGATCAATTTACCCCCAGCCTTTACCCAATCCGTGATCACTTTAATATTATCATCAGAAACATAATTTGGATTGGGGTTATCTTTTTTGTGATCAGGATCTACAATAATATAAACAGAGGCATTCTTCAGATTAGCATTTGTGGGAGCAACATCTAGAGAAGAAAGTTTTGCCCCATATCTTTCAAAAATATTTCCCCATGTATAGAATCCGGAGTTGCTTCTTTCTTCCCATACATAATGCCAGTACACATCTCTACCTGCAGCATCTTTTCTTTTTTCACTATTAAAGTATCGGTCCAGCAATACTGTTTTTCCATTGGCAGTTGAAAGTGTTGTCAGTTTTTCCATTTCTGTACTCGCCAATAAAAATGCACCTACTCCTTTTGGATCATTCACAATTACCGGTTCACTCATATAATATTCGAAACTTCCATCACGATAAGGATTACCACCAAGGCCGGAAACTTTTACTGTTCCATGCAAATTGGTTTGTCCATTCTCAACTTTGATGAATCGTTTAACGATCCCTGCATAAGCTTTCTTTGCAATGGTAAGTTTTGCAGCTGGTAAATAGCCTTTGCGAACACCCTTTGCAATTGCATAAGTAAACTGGCATGATGCCGATGCTTCAAAATAATTTTTTTCTTTTCCTGGTCCGCTATAATTCATAATGTCATACCACAAGCCAGTTGTTTTATCCTGCTGCTTTTCTATTGCATTGACGAGCCTGTTAAGAATATCGATCAGTGATTGCCTTTTTGGATGGCCAGCAGGAAAATAATCCAGCGCATCAACTATTGCATCAGCATACCAACCAATTGCTCTTGCCCAGAAAAGTGGTGAGGCTCCTGTTTCCTTGTTGGCCCATTTCTGTTCTTTGCTTTCATCCCATGCATGATAAAGCAAACCTGTCTTTGGATCTCTTGCATGTTTCTCCATCCAGATAAACTGATTGGCTATATCATCAAATGCGGATGGTTCAAACAACATGGCATACTCAGCATAGAACGGACCGCCCATATACAAACCATCTAACCACATTTGGTTGGTATAAATTTTTTTATGCCAGAAGCCCCCTTCTTTTGTACGCGGATGAGTTTTTAATTGGCTTCGTAAAAGTTCAGCTGCCTTTTTATATTTTTCTTTTCCTAAGACACGGTATAATAATAATACCAGCTTTCCATTATTTACATGATCGAGATTATACTCGTCAAGTTCATAATTCCTTATACTACCATCATCCTTTACAAAATAATCTATCTTCTTTTGAATAGAATTGAAATAAGAAATATCACCGGTGTTCATCCATATTCCTTCAAAGCCTTTCAAAACAACACCCATATCATAGCTCCATTTGGTTTGACTGCCAATAGGAACTGTATCAGGCCATATTTTTAGCACAGTAGCTGCTACCTGTTGAGAAAGAGGTTTTTCCTGTGATGCAATCGCATTCGAAAGTGAAAAAGCTATTGCAATAATTGTTATACGTGAAATGATTTTCATTTTATGGTTGTTACACTTTTTTCATTTGCTCCAAGTTCATAACTGATCTTTTCCTTTGCCTTTGCAGCATTTGTGTTTTTAATGGAAATTCCACCACTCCTTTCACCGCTTACACGAAACAGCAGTTCAGCGCCATCTTTATAAGTTATATTATCAAATACCAGTTTATCACTTTGCACAATATCTATTACGGGGTTTGTTTCAGTGCTTATGATCTTGATATTTTTAAAAGTTATGCCGCTTGCTTCCTGTACATCAATTCCCTTTTTTGCCTGGAGCACCATATTCTCCAGTATAATATCTTTTACATGCATTTCAGGAAGTCCTCTAACAAAAATTCCTTTCTCAGCTCCGTTACAATAAACATTACTGATATGAAAATTCCGGAACTGCGGAGTTGTTTCATCTACAGGTTTAAATTCAACTTTTGGTAATTCTCTTTTTTCGCCAGCTAATGCAACAGGATCTTTTGCCATATAATACATATCAAACAAAATGGCTTCGGCAGGAATATCTTTCATGTAAATGTTTTTAATGAAAATATTCTCTACAATGCCACCACGACCTCTTGTTGTTTTAAAGCGAAGACCAATATCAGTGCCAATGAAAGTGCAGTTGTTTACATAAATATTCCTGGCACCGCCGCTCATTTCACTACCGATCACAAATCCACCATGCGCAGCATAGACAGTACAGTTACGGATAATAACATTCTCAATTGGCATTCCTCTTTTTCTTCCTTCTGCATCCCTTCCGCTCTTCATACACAGTGCATCGTCTCCAACATCAAACACGGTATTCTCTATCAATACATTTTTACAACTCTCTGCATCTATCCCATCACCATTCTGAGCATACCAGGGGTTCTTTACAAAAACATTTCTCACTGTCAGGTTCTCACACATAAGCGGGTGAAGACACCACGCAGGCGCGTTTTGAAAAGTGACTCCTTCGAGTAAAACATATTTACAGCTGGTAAGTAAAACAAGATTAGGTCGCAAAAAATCCTTGATACCTTTATAAAATGCAGCATCTTTTTCTGAAGAGATCGCACCTGGATTTTGCATCTTTGAACCTCTCACGTACCCTTCGGATGGATACCACGTTTTTTTATCGTCACTCACTACTCCACCAGACGTAACTTTATTTTTCCACTGGCTTTCGGTAAGCTTATCAGTTTTTACAGCACGCCACACATCGCCATTGCCATCAATAATTCCTTTACCAGTTATGGCGATATTGCTTGCATTGGTGGCAGAAATAGGTGATTGATTACGCATCTGCGGTAATCCTTCCCAATTTGCTTCAATAAGCGGATACTCATTTTTATCGGTAGTAAACAATAACGTGGCGCCAGCAGCCAAATGAAGATTGATATTATTTTTTAAAACAACCGGCCCTGTCAACCATAAGCCCGATGGAATCAATACAACGCCTCCACCCTTTTTACTTAGTGCATCGATCGTTGCATTGATACTTTTTGTATTTAATGTATTGCCATCCGGAACTGCTCCATATTTCTTAATGCTAAGAGTATCTTTTTTAAAGAGGGGAGATTTTATTACCGGCAGTTTCTCTTTTTGAGCAAATGCAAATAGAAAAACAATCGTAAACAACTTCAAGAGGATAA
>Ga0207686_10000408_pt1 | contig 29833 bp, 32 predicted proteins | sample KBSM24metaG_FD_184396 | JGI IMG/M metagenome (GOLD analysis project Ga0207686, IMG submission 184396) | Miscanthus rhizosphere microbial communities from Kellogg Biological Station, Michigan, USA - KBS M2-4 metaG (SPAdes) (version 2) | ecosystem: Host-associated > Plants > Roots > Rhizosphere >...
CGCTGACCTTCCCGAGGGCGCCCGCGTCCACGAGGTCGGCACCGGCTCCGGGGCGATCGCCCTGGCGCTGCTCTCCGAGCGGCCCGACCTGCGTGTCACCGCGTCGGACCTTTCGCCCGAGGCGGTCGAAGCGGCGCGCGAGAACGCCGAGCGGCTGGGGATCGACCTCGACGTCCGGGTCGCGACCGGCTTGCCCGACGACCTCGAGGGCGTTGACTTGGTGATCGCCAATCTTCCCTATGTCACCGACAGCACCATCTTCGAGCGCTCGCCGGAGATCCAGAAGGAGCCGCGGATCGCAGTGACGGGATCCTGTGGCGAGGACGGCCTCGGTGTGATCCGCGGCCTGATCGGCGAAACGCCCTCCGGCTGGAAGCTGGCGATGGAGCACGACACCCACCACGGCCCGGCGATGCGCGAGCTACTGCGCGACGCGACTACCCTTCAGGACTATGAAGGTGACGAGCGGGTGACGGTCGGCTTCGCTCCATGAAGCTGACGCCGAGGCGATGAGCGAGGCCCCCGAGGCCGAGCGGACCGAGGAGCTGTCCCCGGACTCGACGGGGGACCGCTCCGGTGCCGCCAGCGAGGCGCAGCGCCGCGCCAAGGTCGAGCGGCTTCGTGCTGCCGGGGTCGATCCCTACCCGCACTCGTTCGAAGGTCGCACCCACGCCGAGGAGATCCACGGCGCCCATGACCCAGCTGCGCTTGGGGAGGGCGAGCACGAGGGGTTCACCTACCGGGTGATGGGCCGGGTCACCGGCAAGCGCGGCCACGGCAAGACCGTCTTCTTCGACGTCCGCGACATCACCGGGTCGATCCAGGGGTACGCCCGCCGCGACACCCTCGGCGATCAGCTCTTCGATCGGATCGAGGAGCTCGATATCGGCGACCTGGTCGGGATCGAGGGGCCGGTCTACGTCACCAAGCGCGGCCAGCTGGCGATCTCGGTGCGGGAGTTCACCCTGCTCGCCAAGGCGCTGCTCGACCCGCCCGATCTCTTCCACGGCATCTCCGACCCGGAGCTGCGCTACCGCCAGCGCGAACTCGACCTGATGGCTAACGCTGACTCCCGCGAGATTTTCAAGAAGCGCTCGAAGCTGACCCTGGCGATCCGCAAGTACATGGACTCGCACGGCTGGACCGAGCTGGAAACGCCGGTCCTGCAGCGGCTCACCGGGGGGGCGGCGGCGCGGCCGTTCGTCACTCACCACAACGCCCTCGATCGCGACCTCTTCCTGCGCACGGCGACCGAGCTCTACCTGAAGCGGGCGATCGTCGGCGGCTTCGAGGACGTCTACGAGTTCGGCAAGTTCTTCCGCAACGAGGGGATGTCGCCCCAGCACAACCCCGAGTTCACGATGCTGGAGATGTTCGTCGGCGGCGCCGACTGGAACGGGGTGATGCGCTTCGTCGAGTACCTCGTTGCGACTGTGGTCGAGGAGGTGATGGGGACGACGAAGGTGATGCGCGACGGCGTTGAGATCGACTTCGCGGCGCCCTGGCCGCGAGTGGTGCTGCGCGATGAGCTGCTGAAGGAGACCGGCGTCGACATCTACGCGGCGAGCCGTGACGAGCTGGCCGAGCTGGCCGGCGAGGACGCCGACGAGAACGACGACTGGGCCGGCCTCGTCGACACCCTGCAGGGCAAGCTGATCGAGCCGAAGCTGATCCAGCCCACCTACATCACGGTGCTGCCGATCGACATCTGGCCGCTGGTCAAGGTCCACCCCGACGACCCCAAGGTCTGCGAGGCCTTCGACGGGATCGTCGCCGGGATGGAGATCGTCGGCGGCGGCACCGACCTCAACGACCCGGTCGAGCAGCGCGAGCGCTTCATCAAACAGCGCGAACGGCAGGAGTCAGGGGCCGAGGAAGACCCGCACCCCCACGACGAAGAGTTCGTGCGGGCGCTCGAATACGGAATGCCGCCGGCGAGCGGCTGCGGCCTCGGGATCGACCGCCTGCTGATGATCCTCACCGAATCGAAGACCCTGCGCGACGTGATCATCTACCCGGCGATGCGAGAGGCAGCCGGCGAGTAAGCGGCGGCGGTTAGAAGGCTGAGCGCAGCAGGCCGCCGTCGATCGGGATCACGGCCCCCGTTATGTAGGCGGCGCGCTCGGAGCAGAGGAAGGCGACGAGGTCGCCGTACTCGTCGGGCTGGCCGAGGCGGCCGGCCGGGACTTCCTCGCGGGCCGCGGCTTCGGCGGCCTCGATCGAGCCGGCAGCCTCGGCCAGTCGGTCGGTGGCGAAGCGGCCGGTGGCGACCGTGTTGACGGTGATCCCGTCGGCGGCGACCTCGCGCGAGAGCGTCTTCAGGAAGCCGACCGAGGCCATCCGGTGCGAGTTGGAGAGGTTGAGGCCCGGGATCGGCTCGCGGGTGGAGCTGGAGCCGACATTGACGATCCGTCCCCAACTGCGCTTGCGCATTCCCGGCACCACCGTCCCGGCGAGCACGCGCGGCGCCAGGACCAGCGAGCGGTAGGCGCGCTCCCAGTCGCTTTGCTCGTGGTCGAGGGCGCCGCCGAGCGGTGGGCCGCCGGTGTTGGTGACGAGGATCTCGACCGGCCCGAAGTGCGCTTCTACCTCAGCGGGCAGGGCTGCAAGTCCCTCGGTCGCGGCGGCATCGGCCGCGATCGCGGTGACGTCGCCGTCGATTTCCTCGGCGGTCTGCTCGAGCGCTTCCTGCGAGCGGCTGGAGATTGCCACCCGGGCGCCCTCGCGGGCCAGCGCTGCAGCGATCGCCCGGCCAATGCCTTTGCTGGCGCCCATCACCAGCGCCACCCGCCCGTTTAAACCCAAATCCATTGAACCAATCTAGCTCGGCCGCTACACTGGCGGTCTCTTATGGGATTCTCGATCGAGCCGAGCAGCACCGCCAAACGGCTCGTTATCGAGACGGTCGTCGCCGGGATCGTTATCCCGGCGCGCGCCTGAATCCCCAGCAACGCCCGCCGACCAAGCAAGAGAATCAAGGGGACGCGGCGGAGGCGTTGGCACCAGCACCCGGTCCCTCCCGGCACTGGCAGGAAGCCCTCGATGCGATGGCCGCCCGCCGCTTCACAGTCCCCCGCACCGACCCCAACGACCCGCGCCGCTCAGATCTCGCTGCGCGGCTATCGTTCCCTGTCGAGCGCCCGTAGCTCAGTGGTCAACGGGTCCTTTCGGGGGCCCAAAGAGCGTCGGTCTTTCAAGCCGAAGGTCGCGGGTTCGACTCCCGTCGGGCGCATTCCTCTGGGTTCCTCTGGGCGCCGTGTTTTGCCCGGTGTAGAGCCAGATCTACGGCTCAGATGTGAATTGGCGTTCCGGCGAGTGCCAAGCGATTCCGGGGCGTTCCGGGCGGTCGGTGTCTCATTTCTGTCTCATCTCGGCCCGTATGCCGAGTGCCTATTCGTGCTTCTCGGCCCGCTTGGCGAGGTCGGCCATCGAGACGCCTAGCGCGGCGGCGATATCGCGCACCGTGGCCCAGGTGGGGTTTGAGAGCCCGCGCTCGATCACGGAGAGCGTGCTGAGCGTCGTACCCGCCTCCGTCGCGAGTGCTTCCTGAGTGAGCCCGCGCCGTTCCCGGACTTCCCGGATGGCTGCGCCGATCCCCGGCTGAGGGCGAGCTGACCGCTTCATAGCGTCGCACAGTCTCAAACACGCGGTCAATGGTCTACGGCGTATTTGATTGGGGATATATCCCTTGCTAGCCTGACCCCGAACGCAAAGCAGCCCCCGGCGGTGCGCGAACACCACCGAGGGCCTAACCACAAGGAGCGTGCACTCCCCATGGCTATCCCGAACCTATTGGATTGCAAGCGCGATCCCGACTCGCCGGCGGAGCAGGATCGAAAGGACCAAGGCACGGTCCTCCGCGTCCTGATCGACGAACACCCAGTGCGCATGTCGCTCGACGAGCTGATCCTCGTCATGCACGCAGACCCGGAGGGAAACGACCCCGGGATAGCGACGAGGGACGCGCTCCGCGAGCTCGTCAGCGCTGGCCTCGTCCACCGAGAGGGTCGCTTCCTCTCGCCGACCCGAGCCGCCCTCTACTTCGCGGCCGTGGACGCCGACTGATGGCACGCGTCGAGGAATGCCGCGAGGTCGCGATCCGCTTCGGCCGCAACGTCTTCCTAGCCCGCCGCAGGGCAGATCTCTCCCAGGAAGAGCTGAGCGTTCGCGCCGCCGTCCACCGCACGGAGGTCGGCCTGGTCGAGAACGGCACCCGTGTTCCGCGCCTAGACACGATCCTCAAGCTCGCCGGCGGTATCGACGCTGATCCATGCGTCTTGTTCGACGGTTTGGCCTGGGTGCCGCATGGTTTCAGGCAGGGGCGCTTCTTCGTGGTCGGGGAGACGCCCGCGCGGCCACGGTCGGGCGGGGGAAGGAATGGCCTTGACGCCAACTGAGGTCAAAGCAAGTCAAAAGCCAGCCAGGACGCAGGTAAGACAGCACAGACAGAGACGCATCCACCGAGCCCAGGAGGTCAGCCAGAAGTCTCATCTCCGACCAGCGGTACGAGAAGGCGAGACGAGAGGAAGAGCCAGGCCAGCAGGCCAGGCAGAACCGCAACCGCGAACAGCCAGACACACTATGAACCCTCCGGATTCGTTCCTGAGCGGCCGTGCGGCGGCAGCCGAGTTTGGCACGGCTTCGCCGCGCGCTGATCGGCTTGTGCCGCCGCCCGGCAGGAGATGTCCTTCGGTCGGCTTTCCGGGGCATTTCTCTCCCTTGTCGGACAGGGAGTTCATGCCGCCCGAATCTGACCCTCGGCCGATGCAATTGGCTCGCTCGTTGGCCATTAGGACCGTGAGCGGAAACCGACCGGCGCCGCCGACCTTCTTCACCGAGCGAACCCTCGCCGAGTACCTGGCGGTCTCGGATCGCACCGTCCGCAACTGGATCCTCCGAGGAGACCTCCCCAGCTACAAGCTCGGCGCTGCGAGGCGGATCGACCCCGCCGACGTCGAGGACTTCCTCGCTCGCCACAGGGACGCAGCGGCATGAGGCGTGAGACCCCAATCAAACGCCGCAATCCCTCCGGCAAGGTCGTCTGGGTAGCCCGGTACACCGGCCGCGACGGCAAGCACCACATCGCCAAGCCCAGGTGGAACCGCGGCAAAGGCACCTTCGAGCGCAAGGCCGACGCCCAACGCGCGATCGAGGAGGCCTACGGGCTTAGCGACAGCCCCGACACCCTGGGCGAGTACTTCTCCACCTGGACCGACCGCCACCCGCGCGCCGAGCGAACCAACGACACCTACAACCACCGGATCGGCCGCGTCGCCGACGTGGAGATCGAGGGCATCGCCCTGAAGGACTGGCCCCTGCGCGAGCTGCGCCGAAGGCATGCTCTGGCCCTGGTCGACCACATGCTCCGCGTCCAGGGCCGAGCCACCACCGGCGCCGTCGGCATCCTCCGCTCTCTCTCGGCGATGGCCGAGGACGCGATCACCGACGAAGTGATGGACCTGAACCCCTTCAAGGGCGTCCGCATCCGCTCCAGCGATCCCAGGGCGAAGAAAAAGCGCCGCCCGATCCGCGTCTTCAGCTTCGATCAGATGCACGCCTTCGCCAAGGCGGCGGGCCGCTACGAGGCCCTGGTCCGGACCTTCGCCGACACCGGCATGAGGCTGGGGGAGGTATTGCCCCTTCGCCCCGAGGACTTCGACGGCGAGACCCTCCAGGTCCGCCGCACCGCCCACGAGGGACAGATCCTCGAGGGCACCAAGACCGACCACGGCGAGGAGGACGCCGGTCGCGTCGTCCCTGTTCCAGCGACTCTCGCCTGGATGCTCGAAGCCCAGATCAACCTCAACGGCCTCGACTGCGCCCTGATCTTCCCGACCCCAAGAGGCCGCCTCTGGCGCGAGCGCACCTTCTACCGTGACGTCTGGAGACCGGCCCAGGAAGCCTCCGGTCTAGACATCAGGCCCCATGAGTGCCGGCACAGCTACGTCACCCATCTTCGTGCGGCCGGTGTCAACGACGCCGATCTGGCCGAGATCGCTGGGCATCGAGTTGAGACGATGTTGGCCCGGTATACCCATGCCGTCGGCGAGAGCGCCGACCAGGTCTGCGGCGTGATTGGCTAGCCTCACCGTTCTTCCACCGAGCCCTGGCCGCTATTGCGTCTGATCGGCAACCAGTAAGGCGGGCGCTCAAACAAAGGCGCTGTTTCCGAAAATCTGGGGCGAATGCTGTCGCCTCATTTCGATACCGTCGCCGGATGCCGTCCGCCCAACAATCAGCACTCTCTGCGTCATCGTCAGCAGAGCCCTTTTTGAAGTGGGCTGGGGGAAAGCGACTTCTTCTTCCGAAACTGCTGCCTCTTATGCCGCGGCCAGCGGCGGGCTCAAAGTACATTGAGCCATTCTTGGGAGGGGGAGCAGTCTTCTTTGCCTTGCGGCCGACTCGCTCAGTGCTTTCCGACGCGAATGCTGAGCTGGTCGAGACCTATGAAGCGGTCCGGGAAGAAGTTGAGGAAGTCATTCGGTTCCTCAAACGCCTGGAGCATGATGAAGAGTCGTACTATCGGGTTAGGAAGTCCAGGCCTTACACGCGCGCAAGCCGAGCTGCTCGCTTCATTTATCTGAACAAGACGTGCTTCAACGGTCTCTACCGCGTCAACACCGATGGCGATTTCAATGTTCCGTTTGGAAAGCACGGTCCGAAGCTGCTTGTCTGCGATACCGACCAGCTCCGCGCTGCCAGCAAGACACTGCAAGCCGCGACGCTCGTATCAGATGACTTTGGCGCCATTATTCGTAGGGCCCACTCGGGAGACTTGGTGTACCTAGATCCCCCCTACACGACCGCACACTCAAATAATGGCTTCATTGAGTACAACGCAAAGGTATTCTCATGGGAGGATCAAAGCCGTCTCGCGAACCTGGCTTTGGGTCTTGTTAGAAGAAACATCAGAGTGGCAGTGAGCAATGCTGACCATAAGTCAATTCGTGACCTGTATGACCACAATGAGTTCACGATTCATCGGATTAAGCGCGCGAGCACTATGGCTGGCAGCGCTGCCGCGCGGTTTGCGGCTGTTGAGCTCCTCATCGTTGGTGGAGGTTGATCCGCACTTTATGAAGGGAACAACGTGAATACGACCGGCGTTCAAATGACGTTGGCTCCCGCGACTTTAAGGCGTAATCCCAACAATCCTCGGCGCTACTTCAATGACGAGCAGCTAGACCTTCTCCGCACGTCGTTGCAAGAGGTTGGAATTCTCGTTCCGCTCATTGCGTATGAGGACGCGTCAACTCCTGGCGAGTACGTTCTGATGGATGGGGAGCGGCGTTGGCGGTGCGCACTCGACCTTGCATTCGACGAGGTTCCGGCCATGGTAATCCCAGAACCTACGCCGCTTGAGAACTTGCTCCGGATGTTCAATATCCATTCGGTTCGAGAGGAATGGCCTCTGATTTCCGTCGCTCTGTCCCTGCGAGAAGTGATCGAGCAATCCGGGGAGGAGCGTGAGGGGCGGCTTGCGGAAATGACGGGCTTAACCCGTAGCACCGTCAGGCGCGCCAGAAAACTGCTGACTCTTCCCGACGATGAGCTAGAGCTGATCCGCAACGAGGCGCATCTCGACCGCACTGAGCAGATTCATCGCGAGGATCTTTATTTGGAAATCATCGCCGCTACGTCGGTCATTACGAATGGGCTGCCGGAGATATCAGAGCGCTATGAGCAGCCCGAGATTATCCGCTCGTTTGCCGAAAAGCGGGAGCAGAAGACGCTTCGCGCAGTTACGGAGTTTCGTGATGTTGGAAAGTTGGTGAAGGCATCGGATGACGAGCTGGTCGGTCGAGGTGCCGTGGTTGAGGCGGTCGACCGTCTAATCGGGGACGTTGATGTAACTCCATCGGCCGTGTTTGAGGAAATTGCCGCCGCCGTGTACGAGCAGCAGACGGCGGCGCGTAAAGCAGAGCTCCTTGAGGAAAGTATCGGGGATCTAGTGGAGACGCCTGAGCTGTCACCAACGCTTCGAGGCGCACTAGAGAGACTGCGGGCAACGATCGACCGTGTACTCGGGGAGTCAGATGGCTGAGCCTTTTGAAGACCCACGCAAGGCGGAACTTAGGGCCCGTTGCGAAGTCGCGATCGACGCCGCTGGTTATGAGCTGGTTAGCAACCCAATGAGTTTTCCCTTCAAGGGGGCACTACAGGGCGCGATAAAAGGAGACCTTCAAAGTCTTGACGGCGAGTCGATTCGCTATGTCTACTACTTGCGCCCGTCCGGGAAGAAAGCCTTACCCCAGTGGCTCATCAGTGCCGCGCAGTCCGGTCGCGAGTATCCCGAAATACGCCTCTTTGTTGTCGCCGAGAATATCGGCGATGCTTTGGAAAAGAGTTGCCGGACCCAAGGAATGGGCCTACTAAAAGTCACCGAGGACAATGCCTTTGAAGTAGTGGTGGATTCCTCAGAGCAAGAGAAAGAGGAGCGCGCGGCCGAGTTTGCAGAGCGTGTCACCGAGGCTCGCAGGGAGATGGAGCGGAAGCTACAGTTGAAAACCAAGGCGCTTACGGATGATTACGGCACCGTCGCCATGCTAACTGAGGGTATGCCGGTCAAAACCCGTGACCAATACATCAAGGACGTTGAGCAGGTAGTAGCGCGATGGGAAGACTGGGGCCGTGATATTTCAGAGATGCTAGACGCCGCCGCCGCCTTCACTAGTGAGACCTCACTGAGGTCTGCTATTGAGCTTACTGAGGCGGGAATAGATGATCCGGATAGCTAATCGGGTAGTCGCCAAAGTCATACTCGCCTATCGCGTCGTTTTTGTTGCCGGCACGGCGATTCTCGCGGTCGGTACGTCACGCATTGCGGCCGGGGACGGACATCTCGGTAGCTGGCTATTGACCATCGGATCAGCATGCCTGATGTATGGAGCTGACATTTGCGGCGAGGTCGATGGAGTTAGCAGGGAGCTATCCGGGCGGACGCGGAAGTCACTAGATGAGGCTCGGGCTGATGTGTTCCGATCGCATTCGTCGTGGGTCACGATGGGATTAGTTGCGGCCGGATTGTGCCTCGTAGTCGTCGGCCTGATCACCGGTTGAGCTACCGGGCAGATGCCGAGGCGTCCTATCCCTCAAGCACTGTCAGTTCGATATAGGGCGATGGCTTTCGATCGAGATCTCAATACGCCGTCGGTCGGCGATACCATGAGACGATGTCCACGAAGGAGCGGCTCCACAAGCTGGTTGATGAGCTTTCCGAGCAGGAGGCTGAGGCTGCATTGGTGATCGTCGAGCGTCGGCGCGATGACCCGATGCTGCACGCGCTTGCCTCTGCCCCTCTCGATGATGAGCCGTCCGGGGCCGACGAGGATGCAAGTGCGGCAGAGGCCCTCGCTGCTTTTAACCGGGGAGAGGCGGTTTCCTCGGAGCAGTTGCGCACCGAACTCGGTCTCGATTGACCGCGGGCTGGTCACTTCAGGTTGCGCCGTCTGCTCGGCGTGATTTGAAGCGACTCGATCCACCGGTTCAGCGTCGGATTCTGGACGCTCTTGACAAGTTCGTCGAAGCTCCAAGGAGCGGCGACATCCGCAAGCTCAATCCGGTCCAGTGGCGGTTGCGGGTTGGCGACTGGCGAGTGCGCTTCAGCTTCGACGACGAGAATCAGGTGATCATCGTCCTGCGGGTCTTGCCGCGTGGTCGGGCCTACGACAGGTGAGCACGGCGGTGCAGAGCGTGGAGATCACTATTGGCCCAGTCACCTTCGATCATGCCGACCTCGACGCGGAGAACGATGTGCTCTACCTGCACGTTGGAGCACCGCGGATAGCCGAGGGAGAGGAGACGGCCGAGGGGCACGTGCTTCGTTACGCGCCGGGCTCTCGGCAGATCGTCGGGTTGACGATTCTAGGTGTCCAGCGGATCGTGGACCGCGATGGCGAGCTGCGAGTGACGATGCCTAGATCCGTAGCGGTGAGCGCTGAGGATGTCCGGCAGGCGCTCCTGAGGCGCTGATTCGGGTCGCATTTCGGTCGCATCGCGCCCGCAATCCCGCTCTTCAAGCCAACGCCCCGCATCCTTTCAAGTTGGGAGCGTCGCCAGCTTTGTTCAAGGTCCCTTGGCTTCGGAACCGGGAACTATGCCAAGGATGGTTGAGCTCGGATTCGGGCCCTGCTGAGCAGAGCCGTGACTCACGGATAGCGAGCAATATGTAGAAGAACACATCAGTACGTTAATAGGGCCGCAGTGATCTACTAACCTCTGCGCGTGTCCGCCGGGCAGGGTCAGCCAAATGCAGGCTCGAACGCCGCATTGAAACCAGTCTCTACATCGCCTCCTCCAGCAGGTGCCGCTACGTCCGATCCAGCCCAGCACGGGTCCGACTATCTGATCGCGCAAGCAAGCCATATCCATGAACGAGTTCAGTGGTATCTCGAGCGTCACGAGCGTATTGAGATTCTGGGCTTGGCCGGCTCGGGGGCGATTTGGGCCTTCATCTTGACGCAGGCAAGTAGTGATGCAGTCCCCTACCTCAAGTGGATCCCAGCGCTAATGAGCCTCGTCCTAGGGCTGAAAAGCTACCTTCTAACGAAGAGCCTCTCCGAGGCTTTCGATCACCTCTCCGAACTGGAGGATCATTTCGCTCTCCCCCCACAGAAAGGGTGGGTCCACTACTTCACCGAGCGGAGCGCGAAGTACAAGCGCCGCTGGCGAAGTGGCTTTTGGATTGGCCTCGCCAGTGTGAACATTGCGGTTGCCATCACCATCCCATTCACGGCCATCCTGTCGCCAGCTACGCCTGAGCCCGAAAATCTCGGACCCCATCCGCAACTCACTTTTGCGCAAAAGTCCATCCTCTGATCGGAGCCTCTCCATAGTGACCAACATGAGCACCGCCATTCGGGCGTTTGTCGATGACGACGTCAGGCCCTACCTCGCCACCGGCCCCTCTGCCGAGGAAACGTTTCCCCGTGTGCTGATAGACAAGATGGCCCAGATGGGGCTATTTGGCCTGAACGTCCCTAGCCAATACGGAGGCCTGGGGCTCGACCAGCACGCAGTTCTCTCTGCGAATCGCGAATTGTCGGCCGGCTGGCAATCCCTGTCCGCGCTACTGGGGACCCACTTCCGGGTTTGCCTCTATCTCAATCAATGCGGCACTCAAGAGCAGCGGCGCGCTCTGTTGCCGCAGCTGGCATCGGGCGAAACCCTGGTGTCGCATGCCTATCATGAGAAGTCGATCCGCGACCACACGCGATTTAACACTACGGTGACCGCCGACGGCGGCGGCCGCCTGAGCCTGTCTGGTGTCAAGCATTGGGTGACCAACGCGCTCGATGCTGACCTCATCGTAGTGATTGCGCGCTGCACTGGGTCTGTGGAAGAGCACGGCAGCGTAGCGGCGCTTGTGCGACCTGATCAGTCCGGGGTTCGCATTAGCGGTGACCTAACGCGTCCAGGAGTAAAGGGCGTGAGCCTGTCGAGCGTCGAGTTCGACGAATGTGAGCTTGACCCCGATGAGTCTTTGATCGGCGGCTTCGAGGCGGCGATCGACGAGTTCATCGATCGATTCGAGAGCGGCTCCTCTTTGGGATTCTGCGCTCGCGCCGTCGGGGCAGCCGAAGCAGCTGTCCGCGATCTCGCCGAGTCCTTGGTCGACTGCGCGGACCGAGGCGGCCCGGTTGGTGATGTAAGCGCGTACAAATACGGACAGATCCAGACGGCTCTTTACAGTATGCAGGCAACGTTTGCGCACACGGCGGCAGCGCTTGGTGCGGGCGACGCGCCGCCAGTCGCAGCCCACATGGCGAAGGTGTACTGCGCGGACGCTCTGCAAACGGTCGTGCGCGACTGCATCATGCTCAAGGGAGGGGCTGGCTATGCAGGGTCGGAGAACGACCTTAACCGAATCTATAGAGACGCAATCTCACTCATGCTAATTGACACTCCAAATGACGTACTCTTGTCGAGGATCGGGAGAACGTGCGAGAGCAACTGAAGCATCGTTGGCCGATTTGAGCGGCTGATCCATGGGGGCGGATCCTGAGGGGTTCAATGCGTTTGCGGTAACCGATAGCGTGATGCGGCGGTACGCACCTGACGTTTTCGGATCTTTCTCGGACATCATTAGCTCCGTGAGTTCCCGAGAGGGAGCCGCGATAATCCGCGGGCCAGAGCATGAGGGCGTCGCGCTGCTCTTTCTGGATTTGTCGACCCGTTCTAGCACTGGGACGTTCAAGGACTGGGTGGCGTGCCTGACCATCGCAAGCTGTGTGAGGTCGGGGTGTCGCCGCTTTATTTCCCAGAGTTCGGGGAATACCGCCAACGCTCTCGCATATTATGCTGCTCGCGCGGGAGTCCAGGTAAGCATTCTCTATCCGGCCGAGTCGCGCTACAAGATCAACTCGGACTTGGCTCGGCAGGACGGACTCACCTTTGTCGAGGTAGTGGGCGGTGAGCCAATGGTGAAGCTCTGTGCCGAGGCGTTAGAGGACGCCACGGGCCTCCCATGGCTGCCAACGCTGGAGTTACAGAGGGCCGGCAACGGGCTCCGAGCGGATTTTGTTCGCGACTATCTTGTGAAGCGAGGCGGGTCGATCGACTGGCACGCTCAGGCGTTGTCGAGTGCATTCGGGCCTCTTGGTTTTTACGGTCGTATGGAGGATCTTGTGCGGAGTGGCGACTGGCCCGGTCGAGTGCCGCGATTCCTAGGGATTCAGCAAGAGGCAGTGTCGCCATTCTTTGAGCGGATTTACGGCAGAGTCTCAACGTCCTACGACCTTCGAGATGTCATCGAGCCAACCCTGTTTCGGTCGAATCCAAGCGACGTATTGGTGAATGGAGTCCGAGGAATATGTGAGTCGAGCCAGGGTCGGATCTCCGTTCTGCGGAATGGCGAGTACTACGAACGGCGTGAGGAGGCGATCCACCTCTTGGAGTCGGCCGGACTGGTCGCCACCCGACGGATGCGACCAAACGGAACCATCGGGATTTTGGAGGAGGCTGGTCTTATAGCTGTGGTTGGGGTTCTTCACGAGATCGAGCAGGGAACGATTCTGCCCGAAGAGACCGTATTGGTCGCCCTCACGGGAGGCTTCTTTCCACGAAGCGATGACCTCTTCGAGCCAGAGCTGCAGATTGGGCGTGGGGAATGGCGCCGGAGTCTAGATGAGCTTGGACGTCAGCTTTCCAGCCAAGCCGCTAGCCCCCACTGATCGCATCAGAGCTGGCGGACTCGGCGTGTCAGAGTTGGCGAGGGACCAACGCAAGCCCGTGCGTATGTGCAGCTTCGCGCAGTTCCTTGTCCCAGCAGGCGACCTCGAGGTCTTCGCCGGCGGCGAAGGAAAGAGCACCGGCTAGGTGGACGGCGTCGTAGGCGCGCAGTGAATGGGCACGGGCGCTTTCCGCTGCCTTGGCGAGGAGGGCATCATCAATGGCGTGGCTGAAGACGCCTCGCCAGATGTTCTCCAAATCATCGAGCGCGTGGTTGAGCTGGGTCGGGGTCAGTCGGCGACCTTTGCGCATCCGGACCAAAGCTGCGGTCGCCTCGACATGGGCGATCCCGATGGTGCGAATCCCGTCCGCTTGGTTGTAGGCGCTGCGGGCCTCTTCCGCTCCCGGCTCATCGACCAAGAGCTTGATCAAGGCGCTGGTATCGAGGTAGAGGCTCAGCGCCGGCCCTCGGAGACGTACTCTGCGGCGTTCTTGCCCTGACCTCGGAGTTTGACCGGCTTCGCCGGCAGGTAGCGGGGTCCCTCGGGCGGTCGCACCGTGCCGTCAGCGATCAAGGCGGAGAGGTGAGGTGGGGTGGTAGTGGAGACGATCCTCGCCACGGGGCGACCATGCTTCGTCACGGTGATCGCCTCTCCCTCCTCAACTCGGTCGATGATCGAGCTGGCTTTGTCCTTGAGTTCGCGGATGCCTACGGTTGCCTTCTCCATAGTGGCCACATTCTAGCTAGAAATGGCCAGAATGGAAAGTCGAGCGGATGGGCGGATCTGGCTCGGCTCCGTTGCTCCGAGATTCGGGTCGCATCTCGGTCGCATTGCAGCTGGAGAGCCGCATTCAATGCGGACGACCTACGTCCTTTCAAGCCGAAGGTCGCGGTTCGACCTCGGTCGGGCGCATCCCCTCACGAGCGCAATCTCAGGTGGCGAATTGAGGCCGGCGAAACGACCCCGTGCGCCGGTATCGTGCCGACGCCGTGTTAGGAGCACGAACCTATTCTGGAGTTGTTGCCGCAGTGTTCTTGCTGCTGGCCCTTGTGGCGCCCGCCGCTTGGGCGGGGGTGACGCTGGAATCGCCGGCCGGGTACGCGACCGGCAGCAACACGTGGGGCGTTGCCGCCGGCGATCTCAACGGGGATGGCCTGCCGGATCTGGCGACGTCTGACAACTCGGGCGGGGATGTCACCTCGCTGCTCAACAAAGGGCAGGGGGTGTTTGAGAAAAAAGGCAGCTACCCGATTGCCGGGTCGCCCGGCCTTGGGGATCTGTTCCTCGGCCCGTTCCTCGGCAGCGGTCACCTCGATGCGGCGGTGTTCACCAGCACGTTCCCCACCGTCTTCGACTTTCTGCCTGGTACCGGGGACGGGGGCTTCGGCTCGACCTCGCCGACCAAATTGACTCCGGCGCAGAACTCGACCCAGATCGACGACGGCCCGCTGACCAGCGACGGCCGCTACGGGCTGGTCGTCGCCGATTCGTCGGCCAAGACCGTCGACATCTGGGCCGCCAACGGCAACGGCACCTTTACGACGGAGCCGAGTCTCGCTACCAGCCCCAACGCCGACAGCGACGTCGCGATCGGCGACGTCAATGGCGACGGCCGCCCGGATGTCGTCGCCGGCGGCAACGGCCTCGATTGCTTCTTCGGGAACGGAGACGGAACCTTTCAGGCGACCACGCACAGCCTTCAGGGGTCGGCGGTCAATCGCATCGTCCTGGCTGATTTCAACGGCGACGGCCACCTCGACGTCGGCTATGTGGACGGGGCGATCAACTCTCGGGCCGGGGTCTTCCTCGGCGCCGGCGACTGCACGTTCTCCGCCCCCGCCAGCACTCAACCCACCCCCGCCTTCAGCAACTTCCTCGGCACCGCCGACCTCGATAGCGACGGCAGGCCGGACCTCGTGACCAGCGCCAACAGCAGCAGCGGCTTTTCGATCTTTCTCGGCAACGGCGACGGAACGCTGGCCGCGCCGCAAGCAACGATGGTCGTCTCCCGCGGGATCGCGCTGGCCGATCTCAACGGCGACCGCAATCCCGACCTCGCTGTCGCCGGCGGCGGTCAGAACAAAGCCCTCGTCTACCTCTCGACGCCGCCGACTGCGAGTCTCTCGAGCGCCGCGCTTGCCTTCGCTGACCAGGTGGTCGGAACGCCGGGGACGCAGACGCTCACCCTCACCAACACGAGCGTGGCGACGCTCCCCTCCGTCAACCCGCGCTTCAGCCTCGAAGGGGACAGCGCCGGCGACTTCTCGGTCAGCGGCTGCTCAACGCCGGTCGCCCCCGGCACCAGCTGCACGCTCGCGGTCGCCTTCATGCCAACCGCGACCGGCGGCCGCACGGGCTCGTTGCGGATCGTCACCAATGCGGTCGGCGGCGGCTGGACCGTCCCGCTCTCAGGAACTGGCGTGGCGGCACCGGCCCCTGCCCCTCTCATGGCGCCGACCCTGAGCGGGCTGCTCCAGACCCAGAAGAAATGGCGCGAGGGCAAGGGCAAGAAGAAAACCGGAGCGCCCGTCGGCACCAAGTTCACCTTCACGCTCAGCGAAGCGGGGCAGGTGAACTTGTCGTTCGAGAAGAAGGGACCTGGCCGCCGGGCTGGCAAGAAGTGCGTCGGCCCGACCAAGGCCAACGCCAAGCGCCCGCGCTGCACGCGCACCCTCTCCGCCGGCACTGAGACGCTGAGCGCGAATGCAGGCCCCAACTCCATCCCCTTCAACGGAAGGGTCAGCGGCAAGATGCTGAACCCAGGCACTTACACGGTGACGATCACCGCCGCCAACGCCGCCGGCCAGACTTCCACCCCGCAGTCTCTGGCTTTCACGATCCTCCCCTAAGCCGGAGCTCCGGGGTGCCTGTCGACGCACCGGCGCATCGACGGTACGGTTTGGCGCGTGGCCCGTCCAGTCATCCTTGCCGTCGATGAGAACCCGGAATCGCTCCGCGATATCGAGAGGGAGCTGCGGGATCGGTATGAGCGGAGCTATCGGGTTGTCTGTGTCGGTTCGGCGGGGGAGGCCGAGGGGGAGCTCGACCGGCTCTCAGAGGTGGGGGAGGAGGTCGCGCTCGTGCTTGCGGGGGACTCGTTGGGCGGGGCGCCGGGGAGCGAGTTCTTGGCTGGGGTGCGGAAGCGGCACCCGCAGGCGCAGCGGGGGCTGCTGATCGATTACGACAGCTGGGGGGTCACCTCGATCGGGGAGGCGATCTTTGCGGCGATGGCGTTGCGGCAGATCGACTACTACCTGATCCGTCCGGTTCGGCCGCCCGACGAGATGTTTCACCAGGCGATTTCAACCTTCTTGCTTGAGTGGGCGCATGCGCGGAGGGTGTCGGCGCACACGGCGCACATTGTCGGCGAGTCCTGGACGGGGCGGGCCTATGAGTTGCGCGAGGTGCTCGGCAAGTGCGCGCTTCCTCACACTTTCTGCCTCGCCGATTCGCCCGAAGGCCGCAGGCTGGTCACCGAGTTCGGCGACGGACAGCCGTTGCCGCTCGTCGTCTTCCCAACCGGGGAAGTCCTCGCCGACCCGACCAACGCCGAGCTGACGATTGCGGCGGGTGGGCCGGTCGATCCGCAGGGCCGCGAGTTCGACCTCGTGATCGTCGGCGCCGGGCCGGCCGGGCTCTCGGCCGCGGTTTACGGCGCCTCGGAAGGGCTTCGCACCCTGGTTGTCGACTCGGGAGGAATCGGTGGGCAGGCGACCTTGAGCTCGCTGATCCGCAACTACCTCGGGTTCCCGCGCGGCATCGGCGGGCGCCGGCTGGCCGAGGAGGCCTATGAGCAGGCGTGGGTCTTCGGGGCCCGCTTCGCCTTCATGCAGGAGGTGACGAGCCTGAAGCGCGACGGTGAGCGGATCAGTGTTGGCCTCTCCGACTTCCCCGACGTCAGCGCCCGCGCGGTGATCCTCGCCACCGGTGCCTCCTATCGCCGCCTCGACGTCGAGGATCTCGAAGCTCTCGCCCTCAAAGGCGGCGGGGTCTTCTACGGCGGCCCCGCAACCGAGGCACCGGCGATGGTGGACCGGGACGTCTTCGTCGTCGGGGGCGCCAACTCCGCCGGGCAGGCGGCGCTGCACCTGGCCGAATACGCGAAGCGGGTGATGATCGTCGTTCGCGCCGACTCGCTCGCGGCGGGGATGTCCCACTACCTGGTGCAGCAGGTCGAAGCGGCGCCGAACATCGAGGTCCGGCTGCGGAGCGAGGTCGTCGGAGGTACCGGCGAGGAATGGCTGGAGCGGCTGCGATTGCGCGATTGCGACGGCGCCCTCGAGGAGGTCGACGCCCACGCGCTCTTCCTGATGATCGGCGCCCGTCCCAACACGGAGTGGCTGCCGGAGGAAATCCTGCGGGACGAGCGGGGCTTCATCCGCACCGGCGTCGAGCTGGCCGACGCGCCCACCTGGCCGCTCGAGCGAAGGCCGTTCTCGCTTGAGACCGGGATGCCGGGAGTCTTCGCCGTCGGCGACGTCCGGGAGGGCTCGATGAACCGCGTCGCCGCGGCCGTCGGGGAGGGCTCGGTCGCGGTACGGCTGGTCCACGACCTGTTCGCCGGCGAGCGCGCCGGCGCAGCCGGCAGTGGAACCCAGGCAAGCGCCGTCTAGCTCGGGTCGCGTAACAAGCTGGTTACACCGCGACCCCATTTCATTCACATCCGGGCCTGAGGCCCGGCATAGCGTGCGGCCGTCGCCGGCGCGAGGGACCGGCGTGTCCCGATCGAGGAGCTGCCGATGCCGCCGACCGCCGTACCCACCACCGCTGCTGAATTCATCGGGGGACATCGGCTCCGTGCGCTCGTGATCGCCGCCCTGCTGGCGCTGGCCGCCCTGGTCGTGCTGATCGCCGCGGCGCCGGCGCAGGCGCTGACCGGGGTCGACCTCGCCACCTACAAGCGGGTCGGCCGCTTCGACCTGCCGGAGCCGACGCGGACGGCGGCGCCGGCCGGCAGCAAGCTCGCCCAGGAGGCCTCCGGGGTCACCTACGACTGGGACACCGACTCGCTGTTCGTCGTCGGCGACGGCGGCACCTCGGTCGTCCAGGTCAGCAAGACCGGCGCCCTGATCGACTCGATGACGCTGGCCGCTGGCAGCAGCCCGCAGGGGACGACCTTTTACGACACCGAGGGAATCACCTACGTCGGCAACGGCGAATTCGTGATGACCGAGGAGCGCGATCGCCAGCTGGTCCGCTTCACTTACGCCGCCGGCACCACCCTCCAGCGCGGCGACACCCAGACGGTCAAGCTGGGGACGACGATCGGCAACGTCGGCCTCGAGGGCGTCAGCAACGACCCGGCCAGCGGCGGCTTTCTCGTCGTCAAGGAGATCACCCCGGAGAGCATCTTCCAGACCGACGTCGACTGGGCCGCCGGCACCGCCAGCAACGGCTCCCCGAGCGCGACCGAATCAACCAACCTCTTCGCCCCGGCGCTGGCCGGCCTCGGCGACTTCTCCGACGTCTTCTCCCTGGCCAACCTCTCGACCCTGACCGGCCCCGAAACCAGCAACCTGCTGATCCTCAGCCAGGAATCGGGCCGGATCGTCAACGTCGACCGGGCCGGCAACATCGCCAGTTACCTGCAGCTGGTCAGCGACCCGGACAACCCTCTATCGCTGCCGGAACAGACGGACGAGGGCGTGACCATGGACAACGCCGGCAACCTCTACGTCGTCAACGAGAACGGCGGTGGCGACGCCAACCACCCGCAGCTGTGGGTCTTCGAACCGTCGAGCGAAGCCGACCAGGCCCCGACCGCGGTGACCCTGACCCACCAGACGACCTCCCTGGCCGACAACAGCAGCACCGCCACCCGGGTGAAGCTGGCCAACGTCGAGGTCAGCGACGACGGGATTGGCAACAACGACCTGACCGTCACCGGTCCCGACGCGGGCTCCTTCGAAGTCGACAGCAACGGCCTTTACCTGAAGGCGGGCACTGTCCTCAGCCACGCTGCGAAGAGCAGCTACGTGGTCAGCGTCGCCGTCGATGACCCGAAAGCCGGCGGCAGCCCCGACGCGACCAGCGCGCCTTTCACGCTCGCGGTTACCTCGGGCGGGGGTGCGGGCAGCGGCACCGCCCAGGTGGCCGTCACCGAGGCCTCCCCCTGGAGCAGTGGCAGCAGCTCCTACGCAGCTGACTGGTTCGAGCTGACCAACACCGGCGCCGTCACCGTTGACCTGACCGGCTGGAAGATGGACGACGAATCGAACTCCCTGGCTAACGCCGTCGCCCTCAACGGGGTCAGCACCCTCGCTCCCGGTCGGTCGGCGATTTTCATCGAAGGCGACGCCAGCAAGGCCGAAGCCTTCAAGACCGCCTGGTTCGGCAGCAGCGTCCCGGCCGGCTTCCAGATTGGCACCTACGGCGGCTCCGGCGTCGGCCTCGGCACCGGCGGCGACGCGGTCAACATCTTCGACGGCGCCGGCGACCACGTCACCGGAATCGCCTTCGGGACCTCGACCACCGGCCAGACCTTCGACAACACCGCCGCGCTGGGCACTGCAACCGGGCCACTGCCGACCGTCTCGACGCTGAGCGCGGCCGGCGTCAACGGCGCCTTCACCGTCGGCGCCGAGACCGGCTCGCCGGGCACCGCACCGGTCCGCACCCCGCTGGCCGTCACCGAGGCGGCACCGTGGGGGAGCGGCAACGGCACCTACGCCGCCGACTGGTTCGAGTTGACCAACACCGGCGCCGTCACGGTCGACCTGACCGGCTGGAAGATGGACGACGAATCGAACTCCTTCGTCACCGCCGTCGCCCTCAACGGGGTCAGCACCCTCGCTCCCGGCCAGTCGGCGATTTTCATCGAAGGCGACGCCAGCAAGGCCGACGCCTTCAAGGCCGCCTGGTTCGGGGGCAGTGTCCCGGCCGGCTTCCAGATCGGCACCTACAGCGGCTCCGGCGTTGGGCTCGGCACCGGCGGCGACGCGGTCAACATCTTCAACGCCACCGGCTCCCACATCAGCGGGGTCAAATTCGGCAGCTCGACGAACCTGGTCTCGTTCGACAACGCCGCCGGCCTCGGCAGCTTCGGCTCGCCGTTGCCAGCGCTCACGACCCTCAGTCAGGTCGGCGTCAACGGCGCCTTCACCGCCCACGATGAGATCGGTTCGCCGGGACGGACCACGCAGCAGGCGATCGGGCCGCGGCTCTCGACCACCGTCCCGGCTTTCCCCGTGCAGCCGGTCAGCACGATCGGCCCGGGCCAGTGGGTCACCGTCAGCAACAGCGGTGACGCCGATGTCAGCATCGGGCGGGTGACGATCAAGGCGGCCGACGCCGGATCAGCGGGCGACTTCTTCCTCACCGTCGACGAATGCTCCGGCCTGACCCTGGCGCCGGGGCAGGAATGCCTGGTCCAGATCCGCTTCGCGCCGGGGCGTGAAAACGCCACCTCCAACGCCAGCCTGGTGATCGACTCGGACTTGGTCAGCAGCCCGACCTTGGTCACGCTGACGGGTAGCAGCAGCGGCCTGCCCGCTGGACCGGCGGGACCGCAGGGACCGGCGGGTCCGGAAGGTCCGCAGGGACAGCCGGGACCCGAAGGCCAGCAGGGCCAACCCGGTCAGCCTGGTCAGCAGGGTCAGCCTGGTCCGGCCGGGCCTGCTGGGCCGCAGGGTCCAGCCGGTAAAAACGGCGCTCCGGGCCCCCAGGGCCCGAAAGGCGACACGGGCCCGAAAGGCCCCAAGGGGGACACCGGCTCGAAGGGCGACACCGGTCCCAAAGGACCGAAAGGTGACACCGGCGCCAAAGGACCGAAGGGCGATACCGGTCCGCGCGGGCCGCAGGGTCCCGCCGGCAAGGATGGCGTCTTCATCTTCGCCCCCGAAAGCAGTGTCACCTATGCGCTTCGCGGTCAGAGCGTCAACGTCCCGTTCCGCCTCGCCAACCGCAGTTCCGGTCCGGTCCCGCACTCGAACCTGACTGCTTCGGCCCCGGCCTCCCTGCACCTCAAGGGAACCCCGTCGCTGGACGTCTCGGCGCTGCGGGCTGGCGAGAGCCGCACGGTGCAGCTGCGGCTCAACGTCGGCCACGACGCCACCCCGGGTCGCTACGCCGTCAAGGTGACGCTGAAGATGGGTGGGCGCACCGCGACGCGGACCATCACCGTGCAGGTGGCGCGGTGATCGCTCAGGCAGACTGTGCGGGGTGAGCGAGCCTTCGATCGACGTCGCCGATAGCCCCGAGCGCGAGCGCTACGAGATCCGCGTCGGCGAGGAGCTCGCTGGGTTCACCCAGTACCGCCTGCGCCGGGGGCTGATCGCCTTCGTCCATACCGAGGTCGACGATCGCTTCGAGGGGCGGGGGCTGGGAAGCCAGCTGATCACCTTCGCGCTCGACGACGCCCGAGCTCGCGGCCTCGCCGTGCTGCCGTTCTGCCCCTTCGTCAACGCCTACATTCAGCGCCACCCCGAGTACGTCGACCTGGTGCCGGAGGCGCACCGGACCCAGTTCGACCTTTAGGCGGACGACCCGGGCCGCGCCCTGCTCGGCCCGATCAGCAGTGCTCCCAAGGCCGCGCGAAGAGGTTGTAGGACTTGCGGATCGCACTGAAGCCGAGCGCCTGGGCGCGATCGCAATAGGCACCCGGTTCGAGTTCGTACTCGGCCTCGAAGACCGCCTTGCCGGCGGTGACGAAGGGCTCGTAGCTGTCGCATTCGTCGTACTGAAAGCACTGCTCGACGATCGCGAAGTCGAAGCTGGGGAGGAGGGGGCGGACCTGGCGAGGGTCGTTCTTGAGGGCGATGGCCATGCCGAGGGCGTGGACGCGGCGGGCGACCCAGCGGTTGAAGCGCAGCTGGTCGGCGGCGGTGAGCGGGAAGCCGGTGCGGTTTTCCCAGCCGGCGACGTTGTCGGGCTCGACCGCGTCGAAGCCCTTGGCGGCGCAGCGGCGGAAGCGCTGCTCGAGGATCGGGGCGAAGCGATGGAAGTGGGCGATGTCCAGCCAGCGCTCTTCCGGGAAGCCTTCGTAGTGGCGGCCGAGCACCGAGCGGGGGAAGTGGGCGGCATCGGGCCGGTATTCCTCCCAGCTGCCGACGTCGAGGTAACAGACCACCGCGGCGCCTTGGCGATGGAGGGTGGCGACCGTGGCCGCCGGCGTTTCGAAGCCGTCGACGTCGAAGACGCAGGCGGGGACGCTCTTGTGGATCCGCCCCTGCAGTTGCCACTGCCAGGGCGCGGTGGTGGGGGCCGGGTGCCAGATGCCCTGGGTTGGCAGCGGCGGGCAGCTTGGGGTGGAGGCGGGGAGGGTGGCGGCCCCGGCCGGCGATGCGGCGGACCCGAGTGCGGCGAACGCCAGGGCCAGCGCCGCGGCGCCGAGCGCGCGGCGGACCTTCGATTTCGCTGCTCTCCGCGGCTCTCCGACGCTACGCATGTCAGGTGCCAAGCGCCGGCGCCCGCGCCAAGCGCGCGCACCAGAGCGCGAAGAGACCGACGGCGAGCGCGGCGCCGGCCCAGTGCAGCGCGAACAGCACCGCGACGAGGCTGGGCAGGCCGGCGAGGACGGCGCCGGTCAGGGCCGGGACCAGCGGCAGGCGCAGGACTCTCGCCGTGAAGGCGGCGCAGAGCATCCACGCGGCCGGGCCGGCGATCCAGCCCCAGTCGACGAAGAAGTCGTGAGGGAGGGCGAGCGCCAGGGCGACCGAGAGCACGGCCACCGAGGCGAGCTGCAGCAGGGCGGCTTTCCAGAGCGTGGCGGTATCCACAGCGGAGACGATAGCCCGCCGCTGCGGGCGGCTATTCGACGACGATCTTGCCGTGCATGAATGGGTGGATCGTGCAGTGGTAGGCGAAGGTGCCCTTCTGCGCGAACCGCACGGAGACCGACTTGCCAGGCTTGATCTTGCCGGTGTCGAAGCTGCCCACTCGGGTTGCCGTGTGGGCGGTGTTGCTGGAGTTGACGAAGGCGACCGTAGTGCCCTTCGCGACCCGCAACGTCGGCGGGTGGAACGCGAAGTGGTTGATGTCGACGCTCTTGCCGCCGCGACTCGCCGTCGCGCCGCCGCCAGGGCTGGCGAGCGCGACCTGAATGCCGATCAGCGACAAGATCAGCGCCATCGACGCGATCGCGATCGCGGCCCAGCGGCGTACCCCCATTTGATTGGGCTTAGAGCCCCCGTTCCCTGCCATCGCCCGGTCATACGGAGCCCCGTCGACAGAGGTTCAAGGGTCGTTCATAATCGCCCGACCCGGGCGGTTAGCTCAGTTGGGAGAGCACTTCCCTTACAAGGAAGGGGTCACTGGTTCGAGCCCAGTACCGCCCATTTCAACGCGTGGCCGCTAGAGCAGCGCGAAAACAACGCGCACGGTGGCGCTGACCGTCGAGGTGCCGGGCTTGCTCGGCGGCGGCGCCCCGGTGCAGGCGCTCGCGGCGGCTCGCGTGGCCGGCGTCTCCACGGGAGCAATGGCCGGGGCGCCGGCAACGCCGCAGGTTGGAGCGGCAACCGTCTTCCCCTCTTGCGTTGGCGCGAATTCGGCGCCGCCGCCTTCGTCGATCGTTAGCGCCTGGCCGAGCGTCGCCCCGGCGGCGGAGGCCAGGGCCGTGGCCCGCAGCTTCGCCTTTTCGAATGCGGCGGTGAGCGCTTGGGTAGCGGCGGCTTCGGTGTCGCCGACGAAGTAGTTCGGCCCACTGACCCCGGTGGCACCGGCGGCGATCGCCGCCGAGACCAGTTCGCCGGCGTTTTCGGGCTGGTGCAGGGTGACGCCGATCCCCTCGCTGGCCCGGTAGCTCGGCGCCTTGCCGTGGAAGCTCTTGCGGACCGAGATGCGGCCGGTGCGGACGTCGCCATCACCGACGCCGGAGATGCCCTGCACGGCGGCGATCACCCGGCGCAGCTTCGCCGAGACCGCCTGCAGCGCCGCCCCGCGCGAGGAGCGCTCGAGGCTGACCGAGAGGCCGACGCTGGCGCTGTCGTTCGGCACCTTCAGGGTCGCGCTCGCTTCGACGCTGACGGTCCGTTCGGCGGCGATCGCCGCGGGCGCGAGGAGCGCCGCCAAGCAGAGCGCCAAGGCGACGAGCGCCCCGATCGCCTTGCCGCGCATTCGCACTGCCCTGCCGAGTCCCATGGCCGCACCGTACCCGGCGAGCCAGCCGCTCAAGCGCCGCCGCTCAGCCGAACGCCCGCCAGGCCAGCACCGCCGCCACTCCCAGACCCAGCACCGCGATCGCGATCCGCAGCGTTTCGCCGTCGACCCGGCGCGCGTAGCGCGCTCCGATCCGACCGCCGATCAGCGAGGCGATCATCAGGCAGACGGCGTAGCGCCAGTCGACTGAGGCGAGAAGGGCGTAGGCGAGGGCGGCGAGGAAGTTGGCGCAGCCGGCGAGGAGGATCTTCAAGCCGTTGAGGTGCTGCATCGAGTCGGCGACGAAGAGTCCGAGCAGACCCAGCAGCAGGATCCCCACCGCCGACCCGAAGTAGGCGGCGTAGGCGCCGGAGAAGACCAGCCCGGCGGCGAGTAAGGGCGAGCGCTCGTCGCCGGCGCTGGCGATCCGCGCGGTCAGCCGCGGCTGAAACAGCAGCAGCAGGCAGGAGCCGGCGACCAGCGCCGGCACGATCGCCTCGAAGGTGTCGTTGGAGGTGATCAGCAGCAGTGCCGTGCCCAGCACCGCCCCGGCCAGGGTCGGGACCAGCAGCCGCAGGAAGCGGGCCCGTTGCTCGCGCAGCAGGTCGGCGTAGCCGAGCGCGCCGCCGACGGCGCCGGGCACCAGCCCCACCGTGCTGGTCACGTTCGCCGAGAGCGGCGGCACCCCGAGCGCGACCAGGGTCGGGAAGGTGATCAGCGAGCCGGCCCCCGCCAAGGCGTTCGACGCGCCTGCCGCGGCCCCGGCCGCCGCGACCGCGAGCAAGCTGAGCATCGGCCCAGTATCGCGGAGCGCCTCACCCGATCCGTCGCCGCCAGGCGCGTGCGGGGGTTTCGCCAATCCCTCCTAGCCGGAGCGTCCGCGCAGCCGCTGCCACAGCGACGGGCCCCGCGGCTGCGTCCGCCGCCACTCCTCCTCGCTCGGCAGCCTCCCCGCTTTGCGTGCCTGCACGACGCACTCCGTGTGGGCGTGGCGCCGCCGTGACTTGTCGCCTTCCGGCCAGATCAGCACGTGCTCGCTGAGCGCTGGCAGGTGCTGGCCGCAGAGGGGACAGGTGTAGGTCGCCGGCTTCAGGTTGGCGGCCGGCCGCAGCGACCACCAGCGGACCGACGGCTCGCCCGGCGCCGCCCGCCCGCCCATCGGTTCAGCTCGCGGTCGGGTTCAGGCCCGGCGTCTTGGTGCCGCCGCGCCGCTTCTCGCTCTGGGTGACGACGTCGAAGAAGGTGTCGTTGCGACCGCGGCGCATGTTGCGCGGGAAAAGGTGGCGGGCGCGACGGTGGATCGAGGCGGCGCTGCGGAAGGCGCGCTCGTGGCCGGCGCCCCAGCGGATCGCGAAGATCTCCCGCACCCGCGGTGGCAGGGTCCCCTTGATGATCAGGTTCTGAAGGGCGATGTTGCCGCGGGCCGCGGCCGGGACCGGCTGCTCGAAGGCGACCAGGGGCGCGAACTCGAGCGCGTGCGGGGTCGCGACCAGGTCGGGCGAAGCGAGCCGCTCCTCCCACCAGGCGCGGAACTCGCGGTAGCTCGCCGGCACCTCCGAGGGCGGCAGCCCGAACAGCTCGCCGAAGCGCACGTAGTCCTGCCAGAGCGCCTCGCGCTCGACGGCGGAGAGCGGCCGCACCATCGTTTCGTACATCGCCCGGCCGGAGTCGGCGATCACCGCCAGGGTCCACAGCATCAGCTCCGGGTCGAAGGCCGAGTAGGCGGCGCCGGCCGGGTGGCGCCCCGCCGCCTCGGGCAGCTCGCCCTTGATCCGCTCGTGCAGGCGGTGGACCGCCGCCAGCGCTTTGTCGGCCTCGGCGCGGCTGCCAAGGAAGACCGTCTCCTGGATCTTTGCGGTGCGGGCGAGGCGGGTGAACGGCCACTCGCCCGCGGTGGTGCTGAGCATCGTGCCGGTATAGGTGAGCGGCTCCAGGGCTCCGATCAACAGCGCCCGCTGCCCGTAGAGCAAGCCGACGGCACGATCGCCGTGGACGCGCCGCGCCATCGAGCGACCGGGCGGGAAGTAGTAGTCGTCGGTTCTGGGACTGGCCACGCAGCCAACTTTACTGCCGGGATCGCCTTCGAACCCCGCGGCCGCTCAGCAGAAGAGGCCGACTTCTTCGCAGAGTTCGGCGCTGACCCCGCCCAGTTCCGAGACTTCCGATTCGAGTTCTTCGAGCCGGCCTTCAACGTCGCTTTCGTCGCCGCCTTCTTCGATCCGTTCGCGCAGTTCGTCGAGTTCGGCTTCGAGACCTTCGACTTCGGTTGCCCCTGACGGCCCTTCCGGTCCCTGCTCGCCGCGCGGCCCGGCTGGGCCCTGGGCGCCGCGGGCGCCGGACGGACCGGTCTGGGCGAGCAGCGCCAACCCGGAGCCGATCGCGGCGCTGAGCACGCAGACGCCAAGGACCAGGGCGATGAAGTGGTTGCGCTGCAGGGAGACCATCGGGAGCGGAATGATCGCACCGGCGCCGCGAGTCCCCGCGGCGCCGGTGCATCGCTACAGAGCGCTACTCGCGTCCTTGCCGCGAGAGCGCCACCAGCGCAGCCCCTGATTCGCGCGCCGGCGCCAGGCCGCGCAACTCATGCGCGGCGAAGATCTCGTCCAACTCCTCGCGGCTCAGCGTCTCCCGCTTCAGCGCCTCGCGGGCAAGAGCGTCGAGGCACATGCGGTTGGCGGCGAGCAGCGCCCGGGCCTGCCGGAAGGCATCGCGGGCGAGCGACATCGCCGCCAGGTCGACGTCGCGACGAGTCTGATCGGAGACCGCGTAGTCGCCGGTCGGCAGCGCGATCGGCGGCGGCCCGTCGGCGTCGACGGCGACCCCCATCCCGAACTCGCCGACCATCTGCTTGCAGACCGCGTGCACGCGGGAGAGGTCGTCGACGGCGCCCGAGTAGGACTCGCCCATCACCTCTTCCTCGGCGGCGCGGCCGCCGAGCAGCGTCACCACCTCGTCGAACAGCTCCTCGCGGGACTTCAGGTAGCTGTCTTCCTGTGGCGAGTGGGCGACGAAGCCGAGCGCCGGTCCGCGGGGGACGATGCTAAGGATCTCCGGCGGGTCAAGACCGAGCAGCTTGCGGCAGAGCGCATGGCCGGCCTCGTGGTAAGCGACGATGCGGCGCTCGTGCCCGTTGAGTCGGCGCGCCTGCTGGGTACCGACTGACTGCCGCAGTAGCGCCTCGTCGAGGTCCTCGCGAGAGACCGCGCTGCGCTCGGCGCGGCCGGCGATGATCGCCGCCTCATTGAGCGAGTTGGCGAGCTGGGCGCCGGTCATCCCAGTCGTCTTGCGGGCGACGTCGCCGAGGTCGAGGTCGTCGGCCAGCGGCTTGCCCTTCGAGTGGGCGAGCAGGATCGCCTCGCGCCCGCTGCGGTCCGGCGGCGCCACCAGCACCTGGCGGTCGAACCGCCCCGGTCGCAGCAGCGCTTTGTCGAGCTTGTCGACGTGATTGGAGGCGGCGATCACGATCACCGTCCCCGGGTCCTTCTCGAAGCCGTCGAGCTCGACCAGCAGCTGGTTCAGCGCTTGCTCGCGCTCGCTGGTGCCGCCGTCACCGCCACCGCCGCTGCGGTGGCCGCCGACGGCGTCGAGCTCGTCGATGAAGATCACCGCGCGGCCGGACTTGCGCGCCTCCTTGAAAAGGCGACGGATACGGGCGGCGCCGCGGCCGACGAACATCTCCACGAAGCTGGAGCCGGAGGCGGCGAAGAAGTCGACCCCGGCCTGGGCGGCGACCGCCCGCGCCAGCATCGTCTTACCGGTCCCCGGCGGGCCGTAAAGCAGGACGCCCCGGGGCGCCTGGGCCCCGAGCGAGGCGAACCGCTTCGGGTCACGCAGCCATTCAGCGACGTCCATCAGCTCGTCTTTGGCGGCATCGACCCCCTGCACCTCCTCCCACAGCACCGGCCGCACCTTGCTCGCCTTTACCGTCTCCGGCTTAGTCGAGCCCAGGGTGCTCCGCATCAGCCGCAAGAAGATCAGCAGCAGCGCGAACATGAAGATCACGCCGAAGACGGGGTACCAGTTGAAGGCGAAGTCCTGGACTTCGGTTGCGGTCAGGCCCAGGGGGAGGTGCATCAGCGTCCCTTTGGATAGAGATTGAGAAGTGGGCCTGAGATTTTGGGTCCAAGGCTCCTCACTACCAATCGAACGTTCGTCCAGAAGGGGCGCGATCGCTAAAGGCGACGCCTGTCAGGGAGCCGCTTCGGGCGCGCCGGGAGCGCGCCAAGACGTTCGTCCAGACTCGTCAGCCGCGCTCCACCTGGGAGCCGCCGACGATCGCCTCCTCGCCGGAGTCGCCGAAGAGGATCCAGGCCTTGTTGCCGCCGTCGTAATCGGGGGCCCAGAGCTTCAGGGTAGCGGGACGTCCCCAGACGGTGACGCTCTCCTCGCCGGTCGCCTCGAGGCCGCGCCAGATCCGCACGAAGGGGTTCTGCTCCCACTCGTCGCCGATCGTGGTCGGCTCGCGGTGGCCGGGGTGGACGACGGTCTCGGGCGGTAGTTCCAGCAGCCGCATCACCGAAGCTTTGAGGTCGGCGAAACCGCTGGCGCCGGGCGCCATCGTCCCGCCCACAGTCCCCTTGAAGAGGACGTCAGCGGTGAAGACGTCGCCGCCGTTGACGAGGTAAGCGAGGTGGCCGGCGGCGTGGCCGGGGGTGTAGAGCGCCTCGACCTCGAGCGGCCCAGCCTCAAACTTGTCGCCGTCGCCGAGGATCACCTCGACCTCCTCGTCGAGCTCGGCCGCGGTCTCGGCGTGGGCGACCAGCGGCGGCCCGCCCAGCTGCGCCCGCGCCTCGGCGAGGCCGGCGACGTGGTCGCCGTGCGGGTGGGTGACGAGCACATGGGTGATCTCGATTCCGTCCCGCTCCGCTCGCTCCAGCAGCGGCCCCAGCTCGTCGTTGCCGTCGATCAGGACGCCGCTGCCGCCCTCGGCGACCAGGTAGGCGTTCGACAGCCACATCGGGTTCTCGGTCCTCTCGACGATCAACGCTCCTCCTCAGGTCTTGGCGGGGACGGCACTGCCGTCGAGCAGCGTAGCCGCCACCAGCTCCGGGTCGTCCCAGGTCGGGGTGTGGCCGACGCCGGGGAGGACCAGGAAGCGGGCGCCGGGCGGGCGCCGCTCCGGCTTCGGCGTCCCGACCAGCCGGTCGCGCTCGCACCAGGCGATCGTCACTGGCACGTCCTCCGGGTAGCCAGCGGGGTCGAAGACGTGGGCGCGCATCGCCCGGTTGGCGCCGTCGTAACCGGCGCCGTCGAGCCAGCCGAGCACCAGCTCGCGCGCCGCCGCCGGTGGGATCCGCTCCGGGTGGGCGGCGATCGACTTGAAGAGGCGCCGGCGCGTCGCCGGCAGCCGCAGGGCCGGCGCCAGCAGCGGCTGCGCCAGCTTCACCCAGCGTGAGCCGCGCAGCAGCATGCGGCCGCTGCGCGCCGGCGCGGCGCCGAGCGGCCGCGACCAGAGGCCGGCGGGAGAGAGGGCAGTGACACTTGCCGCCCAACGCTGCCGTCCCATCTCCAGCGCCACCCAACCGCCCAGCGAGTTGCCGGCCACATGGGGGCGCTCGATGCCGAGATCCCCGCAGCGTTCGTGCAGC
>Ga0207686_10000410_pt1 | contig 29717 bp, 24 predicted proteins | sample KBSM24metaG_FD_184396 | JGI IMG/M metagenome (GOLD analysis project Ga0207686, IMG submission 184396) | Miscanthus rhizosphere microbial communities from Kellogg Biological Station, Michigan, USA - KBS M2-4 metaG (SPAdes) (version 2) | ecosystem: Host-associated > Plants > Roots > Rhizosphere >...
CCGGAGGTGTCGCGGTAGAAGATGTCGACGGTGCCGTTGGCCTGGGCGATTGGGTGGGGGTCGGAAGCCATCGCGGCCGGGCGGGTTTCGGTCGACCAGCCGTTGCCGGGGGCATACCACTGGTTGCCGAGGTTGCCCGAGGTGTCTCGGTAGAAGACGTTGACGGTGCCGTTGGCAAAGACGATCGGATGGGGTTCGGAAGCCATCGCGGCCGGTCGGGTTTCGGTCGACCAGCCGTTGGCGGGAACATAGGACTGGTGGCCGAGTTTGCCCGAGGCATCGCGGTAGAAGATGTCGACGGTGCCGTTGCACTGCGCAACTGCGCGCGGACCCGCCCCTTCGTCTTCATTTTCCGAGACGGGATCGCAGGTCGTAAAGTGGACCTCGGGCCCTTCTTTGACGAAACCTTCCTGATTGCGGGCGAACATCCGAGCGTAGTAGGTGGTGCTTGCCGCCAAGCCCGAGACCGGTTCACTCGTTCCGAACTGCTGGCTACCGGAAGTCGATTTTTCGGCGGTCTGGTGTTCGTAGCTGCCGGCCCCCTGGGCGGGTTTCTTTCCGTAGGCCCACCAGTATTTCGTCTGCGGTTCTTCGGTGATCAGTTCTCCGTGCAGACGCGCGGTAGTGCTCCCAACCTGTTCGGTCGTGCGAGCGAGCGGATGCATTGAGTAGAGCAAGCTCACGGTCACGCCGTAGCCGTTACTCCCCGCCCAGTCTTCGTCGCACTGTTCGTATTCCTGCGTGTTGCCCCATTTTTCGCTGGAGGTCGTGTACCCCACGCCGGAGAACGTGTTGTAAAGCAGATGGCGCGCTTTGTCGAAGCCGCTTTCGGGGGTCCCAGGCTGTTTTACCCCCCCCTTGTCGACGGCATGGTTTCCTATCTTGAGCCAGGGGGGTTCTAGTTCACAGTGGTCGTAGCTGATACCAGCGATCTCGAGGTGCTTTACGAAATCCTCGTGGTGAGGGGTTCCCACGGCCACCAAGTTGCCTGCTTGGCTGTAGGCACGCCAGAGGCGCACGTGGTATCGGCTGTTCGCGCCCCCAGCTTGGGCGATGGCCGCCTGATTTTCTTCGCAGTTGAATGTGCCGTTCGGCTGACGGACCCTCAGCCCCTGTTTGTCGGAGCTGAGCTTGAAGCCGAAGACGCTGAAGCCGGTATCCATGTTGTTCCATCCGGTCCATTCGGAGGTCTCTTCTCGCACATTGATCACCCCGGCATGGCCGCGGAAGACGATGCCGACCGGGTCGCTCTTTTCTCCGCTGCACTTGCCGGCGTAGTCGCCGGCTGGGCCGTTGTTGTCTTCGCCGATCGGGTCGGCCGCGGCCGAGGTCAGTCCGAGGACGGAGAGCACGCCGACCGCAATGATCGCGGCTAGGCCCACCCGGACACGCAGCGTGCTCAGGACTGACATGGTAGTTCTCCTTTGATTGCTCCGGGGCTGGGCGCCGGGAGCGATGGTTCGGGGTTCGTATCCAGTTCGCCAGCGCTCGTGGCCGGGGGACTGCCGTCTTCTTGGGCCCTCAACTGGCTCAGCACCTGCCTCGCCAGGTCCGCTTCGGTCGCGAAGATCACGATCGTGGTCGACCCCGTGTAGACCTCGATCCGAGGTTCTCCCATCAGGTCGATTTCCACCACCATCGCTTCGCCGATCTTCGGGAGCACCTTGTAGGGCAACGGCTGCCCTTCCAGGGAGTAGTCCGCGAGCGAACGCTGGCAGGCCGGGAAGCTCTGAATCTCAAGCGGCGGCTGGCAACTGCCGCCTGAGCCATCACATTCGCCGTATATGTAGTTGGTGAAGTTCGCGGGCTGGTCCTCGGCCGGAACGGCTCCGTCGCAACGCCGATTGAAATCATTCAGTGGCAGGCCGGCGACGGCTGAACCCGCCGAGAAGATTTCGAAGTTGATCGGGTCCTTCGCGCCCGTGCAGGGCAGCGCTTCCCCCCGCTTCACCCACACTTCGTTCGGGATCAACGGGATCGTCTTCAGCTTGCGCGGATCCAAACCTGCCGCGCGCTCTAGCGCAGTGATCCTGGCTCGGTCCGAGCCCTGCTGGGTTGGGCCGGAGTGGGTTTCAACAGTGCGGCTCTCCTCCTCTTCCGAGACACGAAGGCTGTGGCTTGAGCCGGCATCCGATTGCTGCTCCCCGAGAGGCGGTTGGAAGCTCGCGCCGGTGGCTTCTGCTTTTGAGGTGCCTTGTCCGCTGTCGCCTCCGACTAGGGCGACCGTCGTAACGCCCGCGACTACAAGGAGTGCGAGACCGAGCGCGAGAGCGAGACGACGTTTGCGGCTTCTTTTCATGGGACGAGAGCCAAACGTGGCCTTTTGGAAACACCACGTTTATAAGCGAGACACAGTGTTTATGAAGTCGATAGACCCGTCAATACCAACTATTTGGACTAACGGCCTCCCTTCGTTTCAAGCTTGTAAAGGGCAAGCTGGACAAAAGGAAAGCCGCTTCCCGAGCGGTTTCCGCGCATACGTCATCCTCTGAGAGGCCGTGTCTCATGGGCCTCGGAACGGACCGGAAGCACGCGGCACACGACGCATCGCAGCTACACCGGCCAGTCAATGAGAAACGCGCCTGACAGGATTCGAACCTGTGACCTTCGGTTTCGTAGACCGACGCTCTATCCAACTGAGCTACAGGCGCGGGATCGGAGCCGGAGGCCCCGGGGGAGGCGATTCTAGGGGCTAACGGCCCTCGAAGGTGGCGTGGCCGGGGCCCTTCTCGAGGAAGGTCTTGACGGCGTTCTGGAGGTCCTCGCTGGCGAAAAGGGCGCCTGCGTCGTGACGGACGGCATCGTCGGCGGCGGGCATGCCGCCTTCCCGGAAGCGGCGGAGGATGTGCTTGGTCATCGCGTGGGCCTTGGTTGGGCCGGCGGCCAGTTCCTCGGCGAGGGCGCGGGAGCGCTGCTCGAACTCCTCGGCGGGATAGACGTTGTTGACGACGCCCCAACGCTCCAGCTCCTCCGCCGGGAAGACACCGCCGCTCATCACGAACTGGCGCGCTCGGCCGCTGCCGGCGCGCTCGGCGAGTCGCTGGGTGCCGCCCATCGAGGGGGTCAGGCCGACGACCTTCTCGACCAGGCCGAAGGCCGCCTTCGGCGACGCCACGATCCAGTCGCAGGCGAGGGCGATCTCGAAGGCCGCGGTCAGGGTCAGGGCGTGTGCGGCAAAGACGATCGGTGCCGGCAGCGCCTCCAGCTTGTCGATTAAGCCGAGCAGGTCGTCCCAGAGCTGGCTCGCCTGCTCCGGCGTCAAGCCGTCGAAGACGTGGACGTCGACGCCACCCGAGACTGCCCGGCCCTCGGCGCGGATCAACAGTGCCCGCGGCGGCTCCGCAGCCACAGCCTCCACCGCGGCGGCGAAGTCGTCGATCATTCGCTGGTCGAAGAGGTTGAGCGGCGGGCTGGCGAAGGTCAGTACCGCCAGGCCGCTCTCCTCGCGCTCGAGTCGTGCCGCCTTGCCCTCGTCCGCACTCATCAGCCGGGCACCCTATGTACCTCGAAGAGGTTGGTGCCGAGTTCCTGCCCGTCGAGGCCGGCGGTGATCGCGACCAGGTCGCCGGGCGCCGCGATCCCGTGCTCTGCCGCCAGCCCCGCGCAGTGGCCGAGCAAGCTGCGCAGCTCGGTCCCGAAGTCGCTTTGCACCGCGGTCACCCCGAACAGCAGGTTCAGCCGCCGCACGGTTTCGATCCGCGGCGAGATCGCCAGCACCGGCACCTCCGGCCGATGCGCCGAGACCAACCGCGCGGTGCGGCCACTGTTGGTCGGCACCACCAGCGCCTTCAGCCCCAGCCGGTAGACCGCCCCGACGGCGCTCTGCGCGACCGAGTCGGCGACGTCCTGGGTCGCCTGGTTGGTGCGGCTGAACAGCCACTGGCCGTAGCGCAGGTCCGGCTCGGTGGCGCGGGCGATCCGATCCATCACCCGCACCGCCTCGACCGGGTTCTGCCCGACCGCGGTCTCCTCGGAGAGCATCACCGCGTCGGTGCCGTCGTAGATCGCGTTGGCGACGTCGGTCACCTCGGCCCGGGTCGGCCGCTTCGCGGTCACCATCGAGGCCAGCATCTGCGTCGCCGTAATCACCGGCTTCGAGGCCAGGCCAGCGGTCGCGATCAGTCGCTTCTGCATCACCGGCACCTCGGCCAGCGGCACTTCGATGCCGAGGTCACCGCGGGCGACCATGATGCCGCCGTTCGCGGCCTGAACTATCTCCTCCGCCCGCACCGCCGCCTCGCGCCGCTCGATCTTCGCCACCAGCGGGATGTCCGAGCCGCGCGCCGCCAACCGTTCGCTGACCGGGGCCAGGTCGGCGGCGGTGGAGACAAAGGAGACGGCGATGATGTCGACGCCGTGCTCGACCGCGAACTCGACCCAGCCGAGGTCGCCGTCGGTGGTCGCCGGCAGCGCCGCGCCGCCGGGGATGTTCATCCCCTTGTGCGAGGTCAGCGTGCCCCCCACCTCGACCTCGCAGTCGACGCCGTCCGCCTCGGGGTCGCGGACCCGCAGGCGAATCGCCCCGTCGGCCAGGTAGACGACCTGATCCTCGCGCAGGTCGGTGACGCCGGGCCAGGAGACCGGGATCGTCGCCCCGTCGCCCTCCAGCTCACGCGGGGTCAGGGTGACGTGCATCCCCGTCTCCAGCTCGGCGTAGTCGTTGCGCAGCGAGCCGATCCGCAGCTTCGGCCCGGGCAGGTCGCCGAGCACCGCCACCTCGCGGCCGACCCGCTCGGCGGCGATCCGGATCGTCTCGATCGTCCGCGCCTGCTGGTCGGGCCCGGCGTGGGAGAAGTTGAGCCGGAAGACGTCGGTGCCGACACCGATTAACTGCTCCAGAATGCCCTCGTCCCAGCTGGCGGGACCGACGGTTGCGATGATCTTGGTACGGCGGCCCAGGTGACCACCTGCCTCGGGCTTCGAATCTGCCTGCATGGGCCTGACTGTAGAGGGCGGGCGCGGCGGCGCGGTGAACGGTTCGGGAAGCGAGCGCACATCGCCTGTCGCTTCTACATCGAAGGAATAGTTGTGAGCGAGATCACAGACCGCAGCGCGCCCCCGGGCGACGATCGGCGAGCGATGAGCCCCGCCGCTGTCGAGGAGAGGATCGACGAGGGCGCCATGACGGCGCTGGTCGGCGCCGCGCCGCCGTCCCCCGCTGGCCCGATCGAGACGTCTGAGCTGGCGGCCCTGCCGCAGCCGCCAATGGTCCGGCTGCCGCGCCTCTTTCAGTCCCTGCGTTTCAACCAGCGCCAGATCGAGTTCATGTTTCGCAATCGCCGCGAGCTCGGCGAAACCTTCCGCCTGCACGGCGCCACCAGGGACGCGGTCAACGTCACCAGCCATCCCGACCACGTCCGCTCGCTCTTCACCGCCAAGCCCGAGCAGGCGCCCTCGCTGACCGGCGAGTCACCGCTGCGCCCGATCGTCGGTCCCGACTCGGTCCTCACCGCCGTCGGCCCGCGCCACATGCGCCAGCGCAAGCTGCTGCTGCCGCCCTTCCACGGCGAGGCGATCGCCGCATACACCCGTCAGATCGCCGAAGCAACCGAAACCGAGATCGATCGCTGGCCGGTCGGCGAGCCGTTGGCGCTGGCGCCGCGGATGCAGGCGATCACCCTCGACGTGATCATGGCCGGGATCTTCGGGATCGAGGGCAAATCCGAGCGCGGTACCCCCGAGCGCGGCCTGCGCCAGGTGATCAAGCGCCTGGTGGCCGGCTCGACCCGGCCCGAGGCGCAAATCGGCGAGCTGCTGCAGATCGGCCGCGACGAGGCGGTCGGGCCCATGAAGCTGGCCCTCTCGGTCCTCGACAAGCGCGTCTACGCGGTGATCGCCGACCGCCGCCGCGCCGCCGACCTCGAGCAGCGCCGCGACATCCTCTCGCTGCTCCTGCAGGCGCGCACCGAGGAGGGCGAGGCGCTGACCGACAAAGAACTGCGCGACGAGCTCCTGGTCCTCGTCCTCGCCGGCCACGAGACGACCGCCAACTCACTCGCCTGGACCTGGGAGCGCCTGGTCCGCACCCCCGACGCACACACGGCGCTACTGGAGACGGTGCGCTCCGGCGACGGAGCCGAGGAGTGGATCGAGGCGACGATCGTCGAGGCAATGCGGTCGCGCCCAGTGATCCCGGTGATCGGCCGCCGCGTCGCCGTGCCCTGGCAGTTCGGCGAGTACGGCCTTCCCGCCGGCAGCCCGGTGCTGATGAGCATCCTCCTCGTCCACCACCGCGAGGACCTCTACCCGCGCCCCTTCGACTTCCTCCCCGAGCGCTGGATCGGCCGCAAGCCCGGCACCTACGAGTGGATCCCCTTCGGCGGCGGCGTCCGCCGCTGCCTCGGTGCCGCCCTGGCGATGGCCGAGCAGCGCGTCGTCCTCGAGGCAATGGCCCGCCGTCTCGACCTCGAAGCCGAGGACCCCACCCCCGAGCGCGCCCTCCACCGCAACGTGACGATGATCCCCGCGCGCGGCGCCCGCGTGATCATCCGCGCCAAGCAGTCGTAGGAACCAGACGGTCTCTAGTAGTTCTGCGGCCCTCGCGGCAAGCAGGGCAAGGAAGCAGGGAGCGAAGCGTGCTCCGCACGTGAGCGACCGATGACGCCGCCATGCGCCGCCGCGAGGGCCGCAGAACGGAGAGGGAGGGATTCGAACCCTCGAGAGAGCTTGCGCCCCCTACTCGCTTAGCAGGCGAGTGCCTTCAGCCACTCGGCCACCTCTCCGGGCAAGGGTCGATTGTAAGTATTGACCGGGCATGGCGCGGTTAGTCTCGCTGGGTGTCCGCGTCATCCAGCCGTTCACCGGTCCCGCCGAGCCGCACCCACGCCGAGCTGGAGGGGATCTTCGCCGAGGTCGAGGCGCCCTTCGCCTTCGTTGACCTCGACGCGATGTGGGCCAACGCGGCGGCGATGCTGGAGCGGGCGCAGGGCAAGCCGGTCCGGGTGGCGAGCAAGTCGCTGCGCTGCCGGGCGCTGCTGGAGGCGGTGCTCGCCCACGACCCCGGCTTCGCCGGGCTGATGACCTTCACCCTGCCGGAGACGCTGTGGCTGGCCGAGCAGGGGTTCGACGACCTGCTGCTCGCCTATCCAACCGTCGACGCCACGGCTCTGGAGGAGCTGGCGTTGCGCTCGGCCGCCGACCATCAGCGGGCGCCGATCGTGATGGTCGACTGCCCTGAGCACCTCGACGCGATCGAGTCGGTGCTCGGCGCCAACGCGCCGCCGGTGCGGGTTTGCATCGACATCGACGCCAGTTGGTGGGCGCTGGGTGGGCGGATCAAGGTTGGCCCGAAGCGCTCGCCGATCCATACCGTCGCCCAGGCGGTCGAGCTGGCCCGCGAGATTGAGCGGCGGCCGCAGATCGAACTCGACGCCCTGATGGCCTACGAGGGGCAGATCGCCGGGGTCGGCGACCTGCCGCCGGGCCGCCGCCTGCGCGGCGCCGCGATCCGCTTCATGCAGCGCCGCTCCGCCGCCGAGCTGGCCGAGCGGCGGGCGGCGATCGTCGCCGCGCTAAGCGAGTTCGTCGAGCTGCAGATCGTCAACGGCGGCGGCACCGGCAGCCTCGAGCTAACCGGGGCCGAGGCGGCGATCACCGAGGTCACCGCCGGCTCCGGGTTCTACGCACCCGTCCTCTTCGACCACTACAGCCGCTTCAGCCTCACCCCCGCTGCCGCCTACGCGGTGCCGGTCGTGCGCAAGCCGAGCGAGCGGGTCGCGACCGCGCTCGGCGGCGGCTATCTCGCTTCTGGCAGCGGCGACCCCGCCCGCCTCCCCACCCCCTGGCTGCCGCCGGGTCTGGAGCTCGACCCCGAGGAGGGTGCTGGAGAGGTTCAAACGCCACTGCTCGGCGAGGCGGCCGCCAACCTCCGCGTCGGCGACCGCGCCTACCTCCGCCACGCAAAGGCCGGCGAGCTCTGCGAGCGCTTCGAGGTCCTCCACCTCGTCGAGGGCGACGCGATTGTCGACGTCGTCCCCACCTACCGCGGCGAGGGCAAGGCGTTCCTCTAGCCGCCGCGGGTCAGGCGCCGAGGACGCGCTCGGCGTACTCGTTGGCGAAGACGCGGCCGGGGTCGAGCTCGTCGCGGACGGCTTGGAACTCGGCCCAGGCCGGGTAGCGCGGCGCCAACGTCGCCGCAGTCTGGAAATGGCGCTTGCCCCAGTGGGGGCGGCCGCCGTAGTCGTCCATGATCGCCTCGACCGCTTCGAAGTAGGGCCGCCACTCCATCCCCCGGTACTGATGGACGGCGATGTAGGCGGTGTCGCGTTCGTGTGAGGGGCTGAGCAGGGCGTCGTCGCCGGCGGCGACCCGCATCTCGATCGGAAAGAAGACCGGGTAACGGTTGGAGCGCACCCACTCGATCACCCGCCGCGCCGCCTCCGGCCCGTCCGCGTGCGGCACCCCGTACTCCATCTCGGTGAAGCGGACGCGGCGCTCGTTGACGAAGACGCGATCGCTGCGGTCGGTAGTGCGGCTCCCCGAGGCGAGCCGCCCGGCCAACCGGGACAGCGCCGGGATCGATCGCGGCAGCGCCTTGCCGGTCGCCGAGAGCGCCCCCAGCGCCCAGTTCTCGAGGACGACGTCGTTGAGGAAGGCGGCGCCCCGTCCGCGCGGCCGGGGCGGGCCGTCGCTGCGGTTGCGCTCCAGCACCAGGGCGTCGTCGGCGTAGGGGAAGGTGAAGAGCTCGAAGTGGTCGTTGGCGTCGGCACGGTCCTGGAAGGCATCAAGGACCGCTTCGCGCGGCTCCGGCGTATCGACCCGCTCCAGCGTGAAGGCGGGGACGCAGCGCAGCGTCACCGCGGAGATCGCGCCGAGGGCGCCGACCCCGACCCGGGCCGCCCGCAGCAGCTCCGGCCGCTCCCCCTCAGTCAGTCGCCGCACGCTGCCGTCGGCGAGGACCAGCTCGATCGCCGCCACCTGCGAGGAAATGTTGGGGAGGCGGGCACCGGTGCCGTGGGTACCGGTCGAGATCGCCCCGGAGATCGTCTGGCGGTCGATGTCGCCGAGGTTCTCCATCGCCAGGCCGAGCCGGGCCAGCTCCTCGTTGAGCTCGGCGAGGACGGTGCCGCCACGGACCTCGACCAGGCCGGATGCCGGGTCGGCGTCGATCACCCCGCTCAGCGCCTCGACCCGCAGCATCGTGCCGTCGGTCATCGCCGCCTCCGTGAAGGAGTGCCCGGAGCCGGCGACGCTGACCTTGCGCCCGGCACCAGCGGCGGCGACTACAGCGGCGGCCAACTCGTCGCGGCTCCCCGGCCGGACGATCTCCACCGGCCGGCAGCGCTGGTCACCGGCCCAGTTGGCCCACTCGCGCGTGCCCGTCTGCGACGGCTGTGAGGCCATCGCCGCAGCCTAGTCGCTTCGCGGCACCGCTCAGTTCTCCGCCAGCCGCAGCGGCTCGCCGGGCTGGAGGACTCGAAAGGCGTAGGCGGAGGTGAGGAGGAGGAGGATCGAGATCGCGATGCTGGGCAGGGCGTTGCCGGCGAAGCTCGAGATGACGCCGCCACCGATGCCGCCGAGCACCTGTCCCGAGGCCCAGGCCATGTTCGAGACCCCCGCCGCCATGCCTTGGTGCAGGCTGGTCGACTCCGCCACGTCGGAGAGCAGCGTCAGCGCCGGGGCGAAGCAGAGCCCCGCCCCGAGCGAGGTGACGATCAGGGCGGTGAGGACAACGCCGAGCACCGTCGCCGTCCCGACCACGACCATCGCCAGGGCGCAGATCGTCAGACCGACCACATACGGCGCCCGCCGTCCGACCCGGTCCGAGAGCCGCCCGGCCAGCGGCGCCAGTGCCGCCTCCAGCGCGGCGCCGCCGATGAAACCGGCGGCGATCACGCCGTGGCCGCCGCCGAGCGCATCGATCCGCAGCGGCACCAGGACCTCGATCGCACCGAACATCACCGAGGGCACGGCGACGAAGGCAGCAGCGTCGAGCACTGGGCGACTGAGCATGGCCGCCCAGACCTCGCTCAGCCCCTGCCGCTCCGGCACCCCCGCTTCCGGCAGCCGCGAAGCGAGGAAGGAGAGGATCCCGGTGAGGATCAGCACCGAGCCGAAGACGACTTCGGTCCCGATCGAGGCGGCGATCGCGCCCAGCGCCGGACCCAGCAGGGCACCGGCGACGGCGGTGCCGAGCGCCGTGCCGACCACCGAGCCGCGGTTGTCGTCGGGGGCGGCCAGGATCAGCCAGCTCATCGCCCCCGACCAGATCAGCGCCCCGGCGATGCCCTGCGCGAACCGGGCGCCGTCAAGCACGAGGATCTGGTTCGCGAAGCCGAAGACGAGGCTGGCGCAGCCGAGCATCAACAGCCCCGAGATCACGCTTCGCTTCGGGCCGACGCGGCTGGCGACCAGCCCAGCCGGCAGCGCCGCCACCAGCGTCCCAGCCGCATAGGAGGCCGAGAGGATGCCGGCCTGGGCCTTGCTCAGCCCCAGGTTGTCGACGTATTCGGGCAGCAGCGGCGCGATCGCTGCGAAGAAGGCGACGTCAAAGAAAACACATGCCGACGCGAGCAAGAGAAGCTTGCGCATTCAAGGATCCAATCACTACAAGCCTGCTTGAGCGCTTTCAGGGCTTAGCATCAGCCCCCCACCGGAGGGGTGGCAGAGCGGTTGAATGCGGCGGCCTTGAAAGCCGTTGGGCGTCTTCTGGCGTCTCGTGGGTTCGAATCCCACCCCCTCCGTTCACCACTTCGGAGATCGAACCTCAGGTAACGGATCTCCACACCTTGGGTGCCTGGCTCGGCGACCGGTCCAACGAGATTCTCGAGGAGCAGCTCAAACCTGAGCTGCGGCTCGGAATCAATCGAAAGGGGTAGTCGAATGCGCAGGTGGAGCGTCGTGTCTTTGTTGGCGGTGGGCGTCGTCGCGGCCATCGTCGTCGCGGGGTGTGGGTCGTCCGGATCATCTTCGGGCAACCCTTCGGAATGGAGCTCCTCGGACGTCCAAAAGGTCGAAAGCAAGCTCGCCAACGCGATCACCGAAGAGGGGCTAACGCCGTCAAAGGCCGAGACCTCGTGCATGGTCCGTGGCTACGAGCGGATGGGCGCCTCAGCGTCTGAGGTGCTCAGAGATGCTGATGCCTCCGCCGAAGAGGAAGAAGAGATCAAACAGTTCAGCGAAGAATGCCTGGGCGGCACCGAGGATGCCGGTCCCGAAGTCGAAGGCAGCGAAGAACTCTACGAAGAAGCGGAAGAAACCCTCAGCGGCCCCGCCTGCCGGGAAGACGTCTACAGCGAAGCCTGTCGGGAAGAAGCCACCGAAAAGGAGAACGAGATCGCCGAAAAGGAGGGTTTGACTCCCCCGTGAGAACGGCCCGCGCCGTCGGGCGTCGGTCTTTCGTCTGATCGGCCCCTACCGTCCAGGCTTCGGCCGCCCCGACCGACTCGGGGCGGCCGCTTGATCGAGGTCGAGCCCTCCCTTACCCCTCCGTCACGCAGGAATGCGGCCCGGGCAGCCGAACGAGCCTGCATGGACCGAGCCGCAATGCGCGACCGACGGCGCCAGCGATGGTTGCAGCGGGCGGAACGAGCGCGAGACGCCTTTGGCCTGGTGCTGGCGCTCGTCCTCGCCACCTACGTCCTCACCTCGCTGCTGACCAACCGCGGCTGGGACGCGGTGGTGCTGACGATCGCCACCAGCGCCACCTCGATCGTCTCCCTGACCAGCTCCCACGCGAAACCGCGGCTGGTGCGGGCGGCGATCCTGCTCTCGGCGCTGACCGTGCTGCTGGCGGCGATCGCGGCGATCAGCGGCGACCATGCCTTCCTCGACCTCGCCTCGGCGATCCAGATCACGTTGCTGGCAGTGGCGATGGCCTCGGTCCTCATCCGCATCGTCGTCACCCCGAACGTCGGCTCCCGCACGATCCTCGGCGCGCTCAGCGTCTACGCCGCCCTGGGCCTGCTGTTCACCTTCCTCTACGGGACGATCGACCGCCTCCAGAGCAGCAATTTCTTTGAAGGCGTCGCCCACCCCAGCGGCAGCGACTTCCTCTTCTTCAGCTACACGACGCTGACCACCACCGGTTACGGCGACCTCGTTCCCGGCGGCCAGCCCGGCCGGATGATCACCGGGCTGGAGATGATGGTGGGCCAGATCTTCCTGGTCACCCTGGTCGCCGGCCTGGTCAGCCTCTGGCGGCCGGGAGAGGCCCTTCGCCGGCGACGCGAGGAGCGCGCCGCCGGCGACCGCGCCTAGCCGAAGCCTGGCTGGGGGCCATGGGGGACGTGTTACGGGCACGTCCCAGTTGGGCTGGGCAACAGGACCTAAGCGATGGCGATGAAGACCCGCCGGGCTACCGCCGGGTTACTGTCTTCGCTGCGGTCTACCCCCTGCACTGCCCTGTCCATAGTCTGTTTCAGACCGTGTCGTTAATACCATCGGTTGCCCTTTGATGTCAAGCGAAACCCGCCTCACTCCCACCTCTTACATCGTCCTCGGGCTGCTCGATGCGGCCGGCGAGGCCACCCCCTACGACCTCAAGCTGACCGTCGGCCTCAGCCTCGGCAACTTCTGGTCGCTCCCCCACGCCCAGCTGTATGCCGAGCCGGAGCGCCTCGCCGCGGCCGGGTTGCTGAGCGAGCGGCGCGAGTCGGGCGGCCGCCGCCGCCGCTACTACAAACTGACCGCGACAGGGAAACGAGCGCTGCGGGAGTGGTTGACGGAGCCGACCGAGGAGCTCACCGAGCTGCGCGACCTCAGCATCCTGAAGGTCTTCTTCGGCGCCGACCCAAAGGCGATGGCGGCGGTCCAACTGCCGGCACGGGAACGCAAGATCGTCGACTACGAAGAAATCGTCGCCCGGATCGACGGCCACGCGCCGCCCGGCATCGTCCTCGCCCTGCAGGCAGGAATCGCCCACGAGCGCGAGTGGGTTCGCTTCTGGTCCCGGCTGCTGGCCGGCGAAGAAGACGCCTAGCTAAGAGGGCTTGGCGCTACTCGGCGAGCTCGACGCGCTCGATCGTCTGCGACTCGAGCGGGCGGTCGGAGGCGTCGGTCGGCGTCGACTCGATCGCATCGACGACGTCCATGCCGTTGGTGACCTCACCGAAGACGGTGTGCTTGCCGTCGAGCCACGGCGCGGCGCCGGTGGTGACGATGAAGAATTGCGAGCCGTTCGTGTTGGGGCCGGCATTGGCCATCGCCAGTGCCCCTCGCACGACCTTGTGGTCGTTGAACTCGTCCTCGAAGGTGTAGCCGGGGCCGCCGGTACCAGTCCCCTCCGGGCAGCCGCCCTGGACCATGAAGTCGGGGATCACCCGGTGGAAGATCAGGCCGTCGTAGAAGCCTTCGCCGGCGAGCTTGCGGAAATTCTCGACCGTCTTCGGAGCGTCATCGTCGTGCAGCTCAAGCGTGATCGGCCCGGCGCTGGTGTGGAGGGTTGCTTGCGACATCGACGCCAACCCTACCGACCCTCGACGCGAACGGTCAGCGGGCGCGACGAGCCGGGCGCGTAAGGCCAGCGCTCCTCCGCCAGGACGGTTGCCCGCAGCTCGATCGAGGCGCTGCCGCTGATGTAGCGAAAGCGGTAGCGGGCATGGAAACGACCGAAGTGGTCGCTGCGGGTGACCAGCACCGGCCGCCAGCGGCCCGTCGCCGCCTCCAGGTACTGGATCGCGACCAGCTTGCCGCGCCGCGGCACCGGCGCGCCGCGGCTGCTGACACGACCGGATAGATGGACCACCTGACCAGTGCGGAGCGCCAGTGGCGCCGCCCGCAGCGACACCCCCGAGCGCACCCTCAGCTCCAGCGAGGGTCGCGTCGCCGGCTCGAAGCTCCGGTCCCCAGAGAAGTTGACGGCGAGCCGGCGGGAAGGGCCCGGTGAGATTCGCAGCTCGAAGCCGCCACGGTCGCCGGTGGTCACGGTGGCCGAGTCGACTGGGGTGAGGGCGCCACGGGAGGGGCGGGCGATGACCCGCAACTGCCGCCCGGCCAGACCGGCGCCGTCGGCGCGGGTGAGGCGGCCGCTGAGGAGCGCCGGCGCCCCGAACGGGATCGTCAGCGCATCGCCGCGCCCGTGGCCGCCGCGGAGGCGGGCGAAGAGGCGCGTCTTCTCGCGGGGCCGCGCCGGCGCCGGCTTGGACGCGGGCGCGGGGGCAGGCAGCGCCTGCTGCCCCGCCACCGGCGGCAGGGCCACCTTGCGGATTGCCATCTCGGTGCCGTCGGAGCGCAAGGTCGTCGACTTGCGGTTCCCGGCCCCGTCGAAGGCCTCGACACGGAAGACGTAGGACCCCGGCACCAGCTCCGGCGTCGGCGCCAGCAGGCGCGCCTGGCCGGCGGCACCACCGTCCTGCAGCTTCGTCGGCAGCTCAGTCCAGGCCTCGACCCCGAGCCGGCGGTAGGAGATCGTGCCGCCGGCCGGCCCGGAATGCGGGTCGGCGACGTCGGCGCGGATCTGCGCGGGAATCCCCTTGCTCTCGTCTTCGACGGCAAAGGCAACTCCGGGGGGCACGTCGTCGAAGCGCAGCGGCAGCGTCACCGCCGCGGACGGCGACTCGTTGCCGGCCTCGTCGCGCAACCAGAGCTGCAGCGAGTACGAGCCGGCCGTGGGGACCGAGAGGTCGGTGAGCACCATCCGCCCGCGCCCCGCGGCGAACTGGGCGCCGGTGTCGAAGCCCGGGCCCTGCAGGCGCCAGGCGGCGCCGGCGATCGGGCTCGCCGGCCCTTGGTCGGGGTTGCCCCAGCTGACGTCGAAGTCGTCGACCCGGTGCCAATCCACGTCGCCGGCGACCACCGCGGAGTGCGGGTGCGCCGGCGGGCTGTTGTCGAAACGCACCGTGTAGGTCTCGGTGCAGGCACCGTTGCCGGCGAAGTCCTCGGCGCAGTGGACGAGCGTGTGCGGCCCGTCGCTGAAGTTGTTGGAGACGATCGAGTGGGTGGCGGAATCGGCCGGCGGGCAGGGCCGCATCCGCGTCCCCCGCCACTCGCCGTCTACGTAGACCTTGGCGCAGTTATATTCGGTGGCAGCGACCCGGGCGCCATCGACCCGCGTCTCTCCGTAGCGGACGCCGGAGCCGCCGTCGTTGCCACCGACGACGACGTCGACGCCGCCGCGCCGCCAGTCTCCGGAGAGGACATCGCCGCTCATCAGTGCCGCCGGCTGGGTGTCGTCCTCAATCGTGATCGTCAGCGCCCGCAGCGACGACCAGGAGGTCGCGTCCAGCGAGCACCACTTGCTCTCGGCACGGGCGCAGAGGAGGCGGTCCTCAAGCGCCGGCTGCGGCGGCGAGATCGCCTTGTCGAAGCCGCGCGGGGTGACGTCGGTGCTGGTGGCGATGGCGAACGCGTCGAAGCCACCGCCGGCGTCGCCAAAACCGATCCGCTGCTCGAGACCGTCGTGCAGCGCGTGCCACCAGGTGCCGCCGACGTGGACGATGCCGGTCCCCGGCGGCGCCACCCAGCGCCAGCGGGCGTAGCGGGTGCCAGTGACGGTGCCCTGTCCGTCGCGGGTGAAGCTCTTCATATGGTCGCCGTCGACGCCGGCACAGAAGGCGTCCGGGCTGAACTTGGCGCCACCGGTCGAGTCCCACCAGTCGGCATCGGCGCCGGCTCCCCAACCGCACTGGGTGACCGCATACTGGCGCGCCCGCGCCTCTCCCGCCGCCAGCAACGCCAATCCGATCGCCAACCCCACCGCCATTGCCAGCAGCCGTCCCCTGCCGCCCCGTGTTCCCGACATCGCTCCTCCTCCACTCGCTTGCCTGCCGGCGTCAAGCGATGGGAGCCGCGAACTCTCCCCCCGGCTGCCGCGGCACGGTCGAGACGGCGCCTTTGCGAGAATGGCCCTGATGCCACTTCCCACGCAGGATCAGATAACCGAGCAGCTGCGCGCCGTGATCGACCCCGAGCTGCGCCGCTCGATCGTCGAGCTCGGCATGGTGCGCTCGATCGAAGTCAAAGAGAACGGCCGTGTCGAGGTCGTCGTCTCACTGACCACGGCCGGCTGTCCGATCCGCTCGCACTTCGAACAGGCCGTTGCCCAGCGCGTCGGCGAGCTTGACGGCGTCACCGAGGTGGCGGTCGGCTTCGACGTCCTCTCCGACCAAGAGAAAAGCCAGCTGCAGCAGACCCTTGGCCGCGGCAAGCTGCCGCAGGGTGCCCTCGCCAAGGTCAAGAACGTGATCTGCGTCTCCTCCGGCAAGGGTGGGGTCGGCAAGTCAACGATGACCGCCAACCTGGCCGCGGCGCTGACCGCCGAAGGCCACCCCTCCGGCGCCCTCGACTGCGACGTCTACGGCTACTCGATCCCGCGCATGCTCGGGGTCAACGCCAAACCGGAAGTGAACGGCGAGCGCAAAATCCTGCCACTAGACGGTGCCGGCGGCGTCAAGGTGATGTCGATCGGCTTCTTCGTCGAGGAGAACGCGGCGGTGGTCTGGCGCGGCCCGATGCTGCACAAGGCGATCCAGCAGTTCCTTGAGGACGTTGCCTGGGACGAGCTGGAGTATCTGCTGCTCGACCTGCCTCCCGGCACCGGCGACGTCTCGATGACCCTCGCCCAGTTGCTGCCGCAGGCCAAGTTCGTCGTCGTCACCACCCCGCAACCGGCAGCTCAGTCGGTCGCCCACCGCGGCGCCGAGATGGCAAAGAAATTCGACCTCGAACTGCTTGGTGTGATCGAGAACATGTCCGGTTTCACGACCCCGAGCGGCGAGCGCTTCACGATCTTCGGCGAGGGCGGCGGCCAACTGCTCGCCGACGAGCTGGACATCCCCCTGCTCGGCAAGGTCCCCCTCTCCGAGCCGCTCCGCGAACACGCCGACAACGGTTCCCCGCTCGTCCTCGCCGAGCCCGACGCCCCCGCCTCCCAAGCGATCCGCCAAGCCGCCCGCGGCATCATCGCCGCCACCCCGCAGGAGCTACCGGTCCTACAGGCAACTCCGGCCCCGGCCGAAGCCCCGCCCATCAGCGGCACTCCATTACCGGTAGTGCAGTAACCAACCACTAGCTGCGGTTCAGCACTGTGGCCACGACTGCGATTTGACGATCACGCCGATGGGCGAGACGTCCCGGTAGGGGTGGAGCGTCTTGTACTTTTTCGCCGCCCGGATCTCGGGCGGCGGCAGGGGCCGCTCGAAAAAGTTAAGCGAAACCCCTACCGGGACGTCTCGCTACGCCGCCTTGCTCTTGAAGTAGTTGGCATTGATCTCAGCGTATTTGGCCCACTCGGCCGGCAACTGGTCCTCGGCAAAGCAGGCATCGACCGGGCAGGCCTCGACGCAGGCGTCGCAGTCGATGCACTCGTCCGGATCGATGTAGAGCTGCTCGACCGAGTCGTAGTCGGGCTCGTCCGGCGTCGGGTGAATGCAGTCGACAGGGCAAACCTCGACACACGAGTTGTCCTTCTGGCCGATGCATGGCTCGGCGATGACGTAGCTCATCGATGCTTCTCCTAAGTCGTTATCCGGGTAGCCCGCCGGAGACCCCGGCCAAGCGCGAGCGCCCATTTTACGGGTTGCCCGGCGTCGGGAGCGTCCCGCGGGTAGCCCGTGGGCGGTCCGGGCCATTCGTCCTGGCTCCCACTAGGCGCCGGATCGCCCCAGCCTTATCCTCAGATGTGAATGGTTCGACCCGGCTTTTCGATCGTGGCCACCGCCGTGGCCCTGCTCGCCGGAGCGCCCGCCGCCAGCGCGCTCCAGGATCAACCGGCGCCCGCCCGGGTCCCAGCCACGCCCCCGATCGGCTTCCTGGGCAAGGATCTGATCGTGCAGTGGGCCGGCAATGCCAACTACGGCGACAAAGCCGACGCTCGCGAAGACGCCGAAGTCGACTTCAACAGCAACCTCGGCAGCCGTGACTATCAGTCGGTCACGGTCGAACCGGGCCAATCGACCCACGACGCCCTCGCCAGCCTCAATGCCGACCCCGCCGTCGCCGTCGCCGAACGCGACTCCTACAGCGCCCCTGCCGCGATCCCCAACGACCCCCTGTTCGGTGAACTCTGGGGGCTCGAAAACCTCGGCACCGGCGTCGACGGGTTCAGCGGCGCAGTTGCGGGTGATGACATTTCGGCGGTCGATGCCTGGAACCGCACGATCGGCCTGCCCTCCGTCATCGTCGCCGACGTCGACTCCGGCTACCGGTTCGAACACCCCGACCTCGCCAACGTCGCCTGGACCAATCCCGGCGAGATCGCCAACGGCAAAGACGACGACGGCAACGGGATCGTCGACGACCTGCACGGGGCCGACTTCGTCGGCTCCGACGGCGAACACCCCGTTCAGGACGGCGACCCGACCGACGACGACCTGATCTCGGGCGGCCACGGCGTCCACACCGCCGGCATCATCGGCGCCCAGGGCAACAACGGGATCGGGATCAGCGGCGTCGCCCGCAACGTGCGGTTGATGCCGCTGCGGGTCTGCTCGCGCTTCCCGGAACTCGAAGACTCACGCTGCCCGATCTCGGCCCAGATCGCCGCGATCAACTACGCGGCAGCGAAGGGCGCACGGATCGTCAACATGTCGCTGACCGGCAACGTCTTCAGCCAGGCCGAGGCCAACGCGATCGCCCAGCACCCCAGCCTCCTCTTCGTGATCGCGGCCGGCAACGACGGTGGTGACAACGACGGCGGCGAACCGGCACCGCTCGGCGACCACTATCCCTGCGACTACCAATCGCAGACCGACGCCTCGCCGCCGGTGATCGGTGCGGTCGACAACGTCATCTGCGTCGCCGCCACCAACCAGGCGGACGAACTCGCCAGCTTCTCGGACTGGGGACCAACCTCGGTCGATCTCGGCGCGCCGGGGACCCAGATCCTCAGCACCTACCCCTTCCTGACCCCGCTCGACGACAACTTCAGCGACGAAGCCGCGTTCGCCGCCGACTGGCCGGCCAGCGGCGCCGACGGTGGCTTCGAACGCACCAACGAAGCGCCGCTGACGTCTTACGGGATGACCGACCGGATCGGTCCGCGAACCGCAAACCAGGTCCGCGAGACGACTTCGCCGCCGTTCGCGATCCCGCCCAACATCGGCTGCCAGCTCAACCAGACCCGCCACGTCTCGCTTGCCGCCGGCGACAGCTATCGCTACTCGGTGCTGCTGAACGGGGCCGAGAAAGTCTCCTCGCAGCCGGGCAGCTCGGCCGGCCCCGGCCTCGAACGCCGCTTCCTCGAACTCCCGGCCGCCTTTGAAGCGGGGGGAACGGTCCAGGTACGGTTTCGCTTCACGACCGGACAAGAACCGTCGGCGGAAAGCGGTGTCTGGCTCGACGACCTTTCGATCAGTTGCGTGCAGGGGATCGGCCAGGCATCCGGCTACGGCTTCCTCGATGGCACCTCGATGGCAACTCCCCAAGTCAGCGGCGCGGCGGCACTGCTCTTCTCGCTGAAGCCGAGCGCGACCGTCAGCAAAGTTCGCGCAGCGCTGCTCTCCAGCGTCGACCCGGTCCCCTCGCTCGAAGGCAAAACGACCAGCGGCGGCCGCCTCGACGTCGCCGCGGCGCTGGAAGCCCTGGTCCCGTTCGGCGCCGAGACGGTGCCGCCGCAGACGGCGATCACCGCCGGGCCGAACGGGGCGACCAGTAGCGAAGAAAGCGAATTCGAGTTCACCCGTACCGATGCCGACCCCGACACCACGGCCTTCGAATGCAGTCTCGATTCGATGCCGTTCACGCCCTGCACGAACCCGGCGGCCGTCTCCGTCGAAGACGGCAAACACGTCTTCGCGGTACGGGCGAAGATCGAACCAGGCGGGCTGACCGACCCGACGCCGGCCGAACGCAACTGGAGCGTGTCGGCCGCGCCGCCGGAAGAAGACGAACCAGAACTCGAACCGGAACCCGAACACAAATCGGAACCGCCACCACCACACGAAGAAGAAACGCACCCGCAACCGCAACCCCAGCCGACCCCGGAAACGCCGCCGGTGACGCCGCAGCCGAGCGGCTGCACGGTGCCGAAGTTGGCCGGCCTCCGCCTCGCGCAAGCACGGGTCCGGCTCGGCGGAGCGGGCTGCACGCTCGGCAGCATCAAACGGCTGCGCACCAAGCCCGGCCGGCTTGCGGCGGTGGTCGTTAGATCCTCGACGCCAGGGGCCGGTCATCACTCGGAAAGCGGCAGCGTCGTTCTCACCGTCGGCCCGAGGCCGAAGGCCAAGCAGACGCACCGCTAGCATCGGCCGGCGATGCTGCTGCTGACGGGGGCGACGGGAAGCATTGGCTCGCGGTTGCTGCCGCTACTGCTCGAGAGCGGCGCGGACGTGCGCTGCCTGGTGCGAGAGCCGCGCCGGCTCGGCGAGCGGCGGGTCGACGTGCAGATCGCCCTCGGCGACCTCGGCGGGATGTCAGACCCCTACCTGGTCCGCCAGGCACTGCGCGGGGTCGACACCGTCGTCCACCTGGCAGCGACGATCCGCGACCAGCCGCCGAAGCGGATCGAGGAGCTAAACGGACTGGCGACGGTGCGGCTGCTGCGGGCGGCCGAGCGCAGCGGGGTCCGCCGCTTCGTCTTCTTCAGCGCCCTCAACGCTGCCGCCGCCCAGCGCACCCGCTTCTTCCGCGCCAAGTGGCTGGCCGAGCAGGCCGTAGCCTCCTCGCCACTGCAAACGACCGTCTTCGCGCCCTCGATCGTCTACGACCACAGCGACCCCTGGATCACCCTGCTGCGTCGCTTTTCCTTTCTGCCGGTACTGCCGGTCTCCGGGGGCGGCGACGCCGCCTTCCAGCCGATCTGGGCCGCAGACGTGGCGCGCGCGGTGACTGCCGCCCTGGCCGGCGAGGCGGCGCCCCGCTACGAGCTCGCCGGCCCGGAGACGCTTACCTACGACGAGATGTCCGACCTGGTCAGCCGCATCGCCGGCCGCCCACGGCCGCTCGTGCACCTGCCGCTGGGACTTGTCCGCGCCGGATTGCTCGCCGGCCGCTCCGTTTTCGGCGAGTCCGTGTTCGCTACCTGGGAGGAGGCCGAGTTGATGGAGGTCTCCATGGTCAGCGAGCGTGGCACCGCCGACGTGCAGGCGCTCGGAGTGCAACCGCGAAGGATGAGCGATGTCCTGGAGGCCTCGTAGCGCGACGATCCGCAGCGCCGGTCAAGTCGTCGTGCTGGCCGCACTGCTGACGGCGCTGCTCGCCGCCTCCGCCGCAGCGCGGACCCTGGTGCCGCCAAAGCCGGACGTCTTCTTCGGGGTCAGCGACCGCGGCTCGACGGCCGAATTCAACGAATTCGCCGGCCTGATCGGCAAGCACCCAGCGCTGTTGGAGACCTTCCATCCCTGGGGAAACAGCCTCAATAAGGCCTACGAACGCTGGCGCGAAACCGGCACCCGGCCGGTCCTCTCAATCGCCAGCACCGACGACCAGACCCTCAACGAGCTGATCACCCCCGAGCAGATCGCCCTCGGCGCCGGCGACGACTACCTGCTGCAGCTCAACGACTTCCTCGCCAAACACGAAATCCTCGCCTACGTACGGCCGCTTGGCGAGCCAAACCGCTGCCTCAACGCCTGGTCGGCCTTCAACTGCGACGGCACGCCAAAAGGCGGCGAACACTCGCCCTACTGGTACAAGCAGGCCTTCCGCCGCATCGTCGCGATCATCCGCGGCGGCCAGACCCTGGAAGGGATCAACGCGACCTTCAGCGAAATCGGCCTGCCGCCGCTCAACCGCACCAAGGGCCCGAACCCGGAAGTCCTGCCAGAAGCGCTGGTCAGCATCATCTGGAGCCCCCTGCCCGGCGGCTCGCCGAGGGTGAAAGGGAACTTCCCTGGCAACTACTGGCCCGGCAGCCGCTGGGTCGACTGGGCCGGCACCGACTTCTACTCCGAATATCCCGTCTGGGAAGACCTCAACCGCTTCTACGTCGGCAAACAATGGCGCACCAAGCCCCTGGCGCTGACCGAGTGGGCCGTCTCAGGCGTTGACGAACCGGTCTTTGTCAAGCAGCTAATCGCCTGGACCGTCAAGCACCCCCGAACCCGAATGCTCGTCTACTACAACGGCTTCGGCCCCAACAACACCTACGACCTGAAGCTCTACCCGCAGACGATGAACATGCTCCGCCTCAAGGTCCGCCGCCCCACCTTCCCGGAATACACCGAATACAACCTCGGCGAATACCCGGCTCTGCCACCGCCACCGAAAAAGACCGCGAAGGCGAAGTAGCGACATCGGTTGGTCGATTGTGCACCCTATGGGTGTAAAAGTGACCAACCGATTTGGCCCGCCGCGCCCGGACCTGGCTCGGCGGACATGCGTCTGCGGCTGGCGAGCGCCGGGGCAGGTGGGGCTAGGACGCAGGAAGCCCGCGATGCGGCGCATCGCGGGCTTCCGAGGACAACGCCCGACGTAGCCCCGCCGCCGCCAGATGCGGGCGCAGGGCCGCCGAGCCAGGTCCGGGCGTCGTTACATCATGCCGCCCATGTCCGGCATACCGCCGCCGGGCATACCGCCGCCGCCGTTCTCCTCCGGCGGTTCGGCGATGATCGCCTCGGTCACGAGGATGTTCTTCGCGATCGAGGCGGCGTTCTGCAGGGCCGAGCGGGTGACCATGGTCGGGTCGATGACGCCGGCCTTGATCAGGTCGCCGTACTCGCCGTTGGCCGCATTGAGGCCTTCGCCCGCCTTGAGGTCGCGGACCTTGTTGACAACGACCGAGCCCTCGAGGCCCGAGTTCTCGGCGATCTGACGGACCGGCTCCTCCAACGCACGGTGGATGATCCGGGCGCCGGTGACCTCATCAGCGTCGTCGAGCTGCTCCGGGTCGAGGCCGGCCTGGGCGTTCAGCAGCGCCACGCCGCCACCCGGCACGACGCCCTCCTCGAGGGCGGCGCGGGTCGCCTGCAGCGCGTCCTCGACGCGGTGCTTTTTCTCCTTCATCTCGGTCTCGGTGGCAGCGCCGACCTTGACCACGGCGACGCCGCCGGCCAGCTTGGCGAGACGCTCCTGGAGCTTCTCCCGATCGAAGTCGGAGTCGGTGTTCTCGATCTCCTGCTTGATCTGGTTGATCCGGCCTTTGATGTCCTCGCCGTCACCGGCACCGTCAATCACGGTGGTGGTGTCCTTGGAGACAACAACGCGGCGGGCTTTGCCGAGCTGAGCCAGCTGGGTGTTCTCCAGTTTCAGGCCCATCTCCTCGGTGATCACCTCGCCACCGGTGAGGATCGCGATGTCCTCGAGCATCCGCTTGCGGCGATCGCCGAAGCCGGGGGCTTTGACCGCGACGCCGGTGAAGGTGCCGCGGAGCTTGTTGACAACCAGGGTCGCCAGGCACTCGCCCTCGACGTCCTCGGCGACGATCAGCAGCGGCTTGCCGCCCTGCATCACCTGCTCGAGCACCGGCAGGATGTCCCGCACGGAGCCGATTTTCTGGTTGGCAATGAGGATGTACGGTTCCTCCAGGACAGCCTCCATGCGGTCCTGGTCGGTGACCATGTACGGGGAGATGTAGCCCTTGTCGAACTGCATCCCCTCGGTGAACTCCAGCTCCATGCCGAAGGTCTGGCCCTCCTCGACGTTGACGACGCCGTCTTTGCCGACTTTCTCGATCGCGTCGGCGATCACGTTGCCGATCTCGTCGTCGGCGGCGGAGATGGCGGCGACGCGAGCGATCTGCTCCTTGCCGGCGACCTCTTTGCTCTGCTTCTCGCGCAGGTTCTCGACGACCGTGTCGACGGCCTGCTCGATGCCCCGGCGCAGCGCCAGCGGGTTGGCCCCGGCGGCGACGTTCTTGAGGCCCTGGCGGACGATGATCTGGGCCAGCAGGGTCGCCGTCGTGGTGCCGTCACCGGCGACGTCGTTGGTCGCCGTGGCAACCTCGCGGACAAGCTGGGCGCCCTGGTTCTCGAAGACGTCCTCGACCTCGACCTCACGGGCGATGGTGACTCCGTCGTTGGTGATCGTCGGCGCGCCGAACTTTTTGTCGAGCACGACGTAACGGCCTTTGGGGCCGAGCGTGACCTTGACGGCGTTGGCGACAGCGTCGACGCCTGCCTGCAGGGCCCCGCGGGCCTCCTCTGCGTACTTCAGCTCCTTATGAGCCATCTGTTTCAGTCCTCCTTGGTTACGTAAGTCCTGTGGACGGCGCCCTAGCTGAGCTTGGCGAGGACGTCCGACTCGCGCAGCACGAGCAGGTCGTCGCCCTCCACCGTCACCTCGGTGCCGCCATATTTGGAGTAGAGGACCTCGTCCCCCTCCGCGACGTCGAGCGGGCGGCGGCTGCCGTCCTCGTTGACCGCGCCATCGCCAACGGCGACGACCTTGCCCTTCTGCGGCTTCTCTTTGGCCGTGTCGGGGAGGACGATGCCGCTGGCGGTCGTCTCCTCCTCCTCAATCGGCTTGACGATTAGCCGGTCCCCGAGGGGCTTCAGCTTCATCCGTGAACCTCCGTTATCGGTGGGTGATCTGGTTTCAAGTCGAGTAAATGGCTTCAACAAGCAGTTTTGAGTGGCCTGCGAGCCGTTTGGCACTCTCCTAGCGCGAGTGCCAAGAGAAAAGATAGCGAGGTCGTTCAGTCGCTGGCAAGCAAACGGCAGCCGAGCAACTTCGCGATCCCCTCGCCGCCGCGCGCCATCACCCAGTCGTGGTTCCACTCGAAGGCCGGGCGCAAGAGCGGCGCCATCGCGTTCATCCAGGGCTTGGTGGTCGTCACGTTCCACTCGTAGAGCACGGCGGTGACCCCATCCTGCTCGTAGAAGCGCCAGCGTCCAACGCCTTCGAGCTCGCCGACGGCGCGACCCTCGAGCAGGGTCAGGTGCTCGACCCGGGTCGTGGTCACCTCGAACTCAACCCGGTAGGGCAGCAGGCTCTTCCAGACCATCTTGGCGACGCTGCCGACGCCGTCGCTGCCGTCACCTGGGCGCAGCTCGCTCGCCTCCTCCACCCCGCGCCACCAGCGTGGCCAGTTCTCCTGGTCGTAGATCGCTTCCCAGACCGGTTGCCGCGGCGACTCCAAGAGCCAGGTGGTGAGGAAGGCGTACTCGGCCATCGACGCCCTATTTACGGCTGCCCACCCGGCTTGGTTCAGTTGTGATGGGGAGTCTCCCCGTTGCCGAGATGAGGCCGCGGCTGCTCGACGATCTGCGAGAAGCGGATCACGGTGACGACGTCGTCCTCGGAGATCGAGCGGCTGTAGATCTGCTCGAGGAACTTGGTCGCCTCCTCAAGGCGGCGGAACTCGGGGTTGTCGTGCTCGATGTCGCGGCGGCTGAGCTCGCCGACCCGCTTCACCTCGACGTCGTCGATCACGGCGGTGAAGATTTTCTCGCGGGGGCTGTGACGGAAGCCGACCGTCACCCAGACGACCTGGCCGCGCTCGTACTTGCCGCTCTTGTCGCCGAGCCGGATCGTCGCCGTCTTGCGACCGCGCTTGAGCTGGTCGATGAAAACGGCCGAGTAGAAGTTGAGCACGTAGGTGCCGCCACGCATGGGGCGCGAGCGTATCTGACCGGCTGCCGCGAGGATCTGCCCCCGCCGCTGTCCAGACACACTGGACGTTTGTTCGATCAAGGGTGTAGTGGCGCGGGAATCGGGCGATCAGAGTCTCGTGCCCCCTCGCCTCGGCCACCGCGCCCACCTGCTTGTCCTGCTCGCCTGCCTCGGCGGCTTCCTGCTGCTGCCGCTCAGCGGCGAGGCGGCGGCACTGAGTTGCGGCGGCAAGAGGGTGACGATCAAGGGCACGCCTGGCGACGACGTGATCGTCGGCAAGAAGGCCAGCGACGTGATCTGGGGCGGTGGCGGCGACGACCACATCTCCGGCGGGCCCAACGGCAACGACGTCATCTGCGGCGGCCCCGGAAACGACGCGATCCACGCCGGCCGCGGCTTCGACAAGGTCTTCGGCGGCGGCGGCGATGACCGACTCGATGGCGAAACCGGCTCCGACCTGCTCGAGGGCGGCGAGGGCCAGGACCGGCTGGTCGGCGAAAAAGGCGCGGACCATCTGCAGGGCGGCGGTGGCGACGACGATCTAATTGGAGCCAAGGGGCCGGACGTACTCGGGGGCGGCGCCGGTGACGATCGGGTCGACGGCCAGCAGGGCAGCGACCAGCTTGAAGGCGGCGCCGGCGAGGACCTCTTGATCGGCGACAAGGGCAACGACGACATCCTCGGCGGCGCCGGTGACGACCGGATCGAAGGGGGCGCCGGTGACGACGCCCACCTCGAAGGCGGCGGTGGCTCCGACAGCGTCCTCGGCGGCTCCGGGATCGACCACGCCGACGGTGGCTCGGGCGACGGCGACATCGTCCGTGGCGACGCCGGTACCGACAGCCTCTCCGGCGGCCCCGGCAATGACGACATCGTCTCCTACGCCAGCGCCACCCGCGGCGGCGTTGAGGTCAACCTCGCCGCCCAACGGGCCAAGGGTGACGGCCACGATGACGTCAGCGAATTCGAGGATGTGGTCGGCTCACCGCAGGCGGACACCCTGGTTGGCGACGGCAGCGCCAACCGGCTCGACGGCGGTGTCGGGAACGACACCCTGGACAGCGGCGGGGGCGGCGGCGAAGCCTACGGCGGCCCCGGTAGCGACGAGTGCAACGGTTTCTCAGTCGACCACTCCTGCGGTCCCGAAGAAGGGGCCCCCTCCGGGCTCGCCTTGGCGATCCTCAACCAGGGCCTCGACGGCAACAGCCTGGTCGTCCAAGGCAGCCCCGGCGCCGACGACATCCACATCTCCCAGAGCGACGGCAGCTGGGTGATCTCCGACCAGGCCCCGATCTTCCCCGGCGACAGCTGCGCCAGCCAGCCCAGCAACCCCAACGCGGTCGTCTGCCCCGGCAGCGCCGCCCAGGCGCTGGTCGTCGTCACCGGCGGTGACGGCGACGACCACCTGACGATCGACGGCAGCGTCCCCTCCAGCGCCCAGGTGCGCGTCAACGGCAACGCCGGCAACGACACGATCGAAGGCGGCAGCGGCGATGACGTCCTCGAAGCGGGCGAGAACTACAACGGGCCGGACAACGGCAACGACACCTTGATCGGCAACGCCGGCAACGACGTGCTCTACGCCGACCCCGGCGCCGACCACCTGCAGGGCGGCAGCGGCGACGACCTGCTGGTCTCCTCGGTGGCGGTCTGCCAGGGCCACACCTACGACGGTGGCGCCGGCGACGACACCGTCTCCTACGGCCGCTCTGACGCCGCCCTGCGGGTCGAGCTGGGCGGGACCGGCGGCCCCTCCGGCTGCGGTAACCCCGACCACGTGCTCGGCGACAACGAGAGCCTCGAGGGCTCCGACGGTCCCGACGTACTGGTCGGTGATAACGGCCCGAACAGCTTCCTTGGCCACCTCGGCGCCGACACCTTCATCGGCAAGGGCGGCGACGACTTCATCGACGCCGCCGACGGCCACCGCGACAAGCTGATCGAGTGCGGCGGGGGCGGCGACGAAGTCGTCAAGGACGGGACCGATCCAACCAGCGGCTGCTGAACCGGCGGCGGCGGCCTTTCAGTAGCCCTCCTCACCGATCAGCGGCACGAAGCGACAGGGACCGAGGCTGGTCGATTCCAGCTCCTCGCCGCGGCGGCGCAGCAGGGTCAACGCCTCGACCTCGCCGGCGGCGATCGGGACGACCAGGCGGCCACCCTCGGCGAGCTGAGCGAGCAGCGCCGGTGGTGGTGCCGGGGCAGCGGCGTGTACCGCGATCGCCTCGAACGGGGCTCGCTGGGGGGCGCCGCGGCTGCCGTCGCCGACCACAACCTCGACGGTGGCAACGCCGAGCCGATCGAGGCTTTGGCAGGCTGTCTCGGCGAGCTGGCGATGGCGCTCGACACTGATCACCTCGGCACCCAGCTCGGCCAGGACCGCAGCTGAATAGCCGGAGCCAGTGCCCACCTCGAGCACCTGCTCGTCGCCGCGCAGCTCCAAGGCCTGGCAGATCGTGGCGACGATCCAGGGTTGGGAGATCGTCTGCCCCTCGCCGATCGGCAACGCTGAGTCGGCATAGGCGCGGTGGCGCAGCTCCGCCGGTACAAAGGCCTCGCGCGGCACCGCGGCCATCGCCGCCAGCACCCGCTCGTCGGCGATCCCACGCCGGCGCAGCTGCCGCTCGACCATCCGCGCGCGGAGGTCGGCATAGGCGCCCACCCTCAGAAGATGTAGTTGTGGAGCTTCTCTGGGTCGAGGATCGTCACCCGGCCGCGGCCAGAGCGGACGACGCCCGAGCGCTCGAGATCGGCGAGGAAGCGGCTGACGCTCTCGCGCGAGGTGCCGGCGAGCTGGGCGAGGTCGGCCTGGTTCATCCGGATCGTCACCTCGACGCCGTCGTCCACCGCTTCCGCGGCCAGCTGCGAGAGAACACCGGCGACCCTGCTCGGCACCGTCTGGAAGGATTGCCGCGAGATCCGCTCGTTGGCGGCGCGCAGGCGCCGCACTAGCGCCGCGACGAGCTTGACGGAGATTTCCGGATGGCGGGCCAGCAGCGCCTTCACGTCGACTGCCGGCAGCGCCAATAGCTCACCGTCAGTGAGCGACTCGGCGCTGGCCGAGCGCAGATCGCCGTCGAGCATTGCCAGCTCCCCGAAGACCTCCCCCGGGCCGAGCGTCGCCAGCGTGATCGCGCGCCCGTCGGAGTGCTCGCGGGTGACTCGGAAGCTGCCCTCACGGACGATGTAGCAGGCGTCGGAGCGGTCGCCCTCGTGGAAGACGCGGGTCCCGGCCGGGAAGGAGCGCGGCACGGCGACGCGCGAAAATCGCTCCAGCTCGTCCTCTTCGAGGTCGGCGAAGAGCGGCACGCTGCGGAGCAGCGCGATCGGGCTCTGCATCTCCTCCGTCTCACTCACCTCGCGTTGATTATCGCGCCTGGGGGGAGAAAACCCGCGTGTCGAGGCCTTGAGCGGGTTTGCGCCCAGGAAAAGGAGATGGGCGCAGCCGCTGAGCGGTCGCGGCGGGTCCTCAGCGGGCGGTGGCGGTGAGTTTGCGGGGGCCGCGGCTGAAGCCGGCGTCGATCAGGGTGTCCTCGTGGCCGGAGCCGATCACCGGCTCGCCGTCGAGTTTCTCGACCGCCAGCTTCGGCAGCTGGCCGGCACGGACGGCGTCGGCGAGGGCGCGCATCGCCTCCTCGAGCGCGGCGCCCTCGATTGACTTGAGGCGGAGGAGGCCGCGGCCGCCGCGCTCGAGGAAGACGAGCGGCTCGCCGTCGCGCAGCAGCAGGTGGGCGCCAGGGGTGCGGCCGGGGCGGCGGCCGCCTTCGAGTTTCGGCCAGGGAAGCGAGGCGCCGTAGGGGTTGGCTGGATCGGTGGCGGCGAGGACCAGGTAGGTGCCTTCCTCTTCAGGCAGCGAGCGCAGCCGCTCGACGGCGCCGGGGAGGGCGAACTGGGCGCCACCGAGGCCCTCGACGAAGTAGCCGCGGCGGGCGGTACCGAGCAGCTCGAGGTTGCCGAGCTCCGAGTAGAGGGTGGCGAAGCCGCCGGGGATGCCCTCGGCGAGGACGGTCTCGCGGGTGACGATCCCGTAGCGCTCCAGCATCAGCTCGGCCTGGGCGCGTAGCCGCGGGCCAGAGCCGGGGGCGCCGGCGAAGAGTGGCTCGGTCAGCGACCAACGGCCCTGGACGGCGGCGCCAGCGGTGGAGCGGCGGCGGGCGAAGCGGCGGCCCTGGCGGTCGCTGGGCGGCACCGCCCGCAGGCGTGGCGCCCGCAGCGGCGCGAAGGCGTCGTTGGTGACGCCGCCCGACCAGACCAGGTCCCAGAGCGCGTTGTGGAGGTCCTCGGCGGGGTGGTCGAGGTCGGCGACGAGGTCAAGCCAGAAGGAGGGGCCGGCGGTGAGACGCTCACGGATC
>Ga0207686_10000411_pt1 | contig 29706 bp, 26 predicted proteins | sample KBSM24metaG_FD_184396 | JGI IMG/M metagenome (GOLD analysis project Ga0207686, IMG submission 184396) | Miscanthus rhizosphere microbial communities from Kellogg Biological Station, Michigan, USA - KBS M2-4 metaG (SPAdes) (version 2) | ecosystem: Host-associated > Plants > Roots > Rhizosphere >...
AGCGGGCTCGGGGCGCCGCGCAGGAAGGCGGTGACGGCGGCGCCGGATGCCCCGGTGCCGGAGGAGAGCGTCTCCCCCACGCCGCGCTCGAAGATGCGGGCGCGGACCTGGGAGCCGTCGAAAGCGAGGAAGGAGACGTTGGTGCGGTTCGGGAACAGGCTCGAGCCTTCGATCTCCGGACCGACCATCTCCAGGTCGAGGTCGGCTAGCTCGACCGGGTCGACGAGGATCGCGCACTGCGGGTTGCCGATCGAGACGTGCTGGAACTCCCACTCGCGCCCGGCGGAGCGGACCGTGCCACGACCGTCGGGACCGCCCGAGGGGAAGTCCTTGGAGGTGGTCGAGGCCTTGCCCATGTCGACCGAGCAGGTCAGCTCGCCGGTGATCGTCGGCCGGATCGGGCCAGCGACCGTCTTGATCGCGAACTCGTCGGCCTCGGTCCAGCCGTGGCGGCGCAAGTAGAGGATCGCCTCACGGGCGCCGTTGCCGGAGAGCTCCGCCTCGGACCCATCGGGATTGAAGATCCGCAGCTCGGCGACGAACTCCGGATCCTCGCTGCGCGAGAGCAGCAGCACCCCGTCGCTGCCGACTCCGAAATGCGGATCGCAGAGCCACTCGACCCGCGCCGCGGTCAGCTCCCAAGGGAGGTCGTCCACCTCAAGGATCAGGTAGTCGTTGCCCAGGGCTTGCCACTTCTCGAACTTCACGCGAGCAGCCTATTTACCCGCCCGCCTGGCCCGCCTCCAGGTTGCGGAGGAGGGACATGCCCGGTGCGGCCGCAACGATCACCCCAACCGCAGCGGCCGCGCTTCCCCTCGTCTCCCGTGACTGGGGGCACGCCCCTCCTCTGCAAATACCTCTCGCATCGCGCCTGATCTTGACGCGATTGACAGGACTATAGGTGAACAAAAAGGAATTTCTATGTAAAAAGGACATTGCATATCTCGGTGGCGATGTCGCGGTCGGACCGAGCGGTGCGGTCGATGCGGTGCAGGTTGGGGACCTTACGCATCCAGGTCAGCTGCCGGCGCGCGTAGTTGCGCGAGCGCTGCTTCATCGCCTCGACGTCGCCGGCGAGCAGCTCGTCGAAACCGAGGGCCTTGCGAGCGGTCCGCCCCGGTCCGAGCGCTTCGGCCCTTCGCACCTCCTCGATCGCCCCCTCGGCAACGATCGCCTCGGTGCGGGCGTCGATGCGCTCGTAGAGGGTGGCCCGGTCCATATCGAGGCCGAAGATCGTCGTCGGGTGGCGGGTCACGGGCGACCAGAGCTCCGACTCGGTCGATTCCGCCGGCGCCTTGCGCAGCGAGAGCTCGGCGACAGCGGCGCGGAGGTAAAGGCCGGTGCCGCCGACGACGATCGGCCAGCGGCCGGCGGCGAGCGCCGCGTCGACCTCGGTGTGGGCGAGCTCCATGTAGTCGCCGACGTTGAAATCGGCGGTGACCGGGACAAAGCCAAGCAGGCGGTGGTCAAGCTGCGCCTGCTGCGCGGAGGAGGCAGCGCCGGTCAGCACCCCGAGCCCCTCGTAGACCTGCAGGGCGTCGCAGTTGATCGCGATCGGGTCCTCGCCGCGCTCGCGCAGCAGCGCCGCCAGCTCGACGGCCACCCCGGTCTTGCCGACCCCGGTTGGGCCGAAGACGCCGACGACCCTCAAGAAGCGCGGCTCAGCAGCCGCTCGCTGCCGCTGAGGGTCTGCGAGGTGGCGCTCTCGATCAGCACCTCGACCAGCTCGCCGGGCGCGGCGGTGCCCTCGAAGTTGACCGCCTTGTTGTGGCGGGTGCGGCCGCGTAGCCTGGTCTGGTCGGTGCGGCTGCTGCCTTCGACGAGGACCTCGATGGTGCGGCCGACGAAGCGCTGGGCGCGTTCGCTGGCGCGGCGCTGGACCAGCTCGACAAGGCGCTCCATGCGCTCGACCTTGACCGGGTGCGGCAGTTGCTCATCCATCGTCGCCGCCTCGGTCTCACGGCGCGGCGAGAAGACAAAGGTGAAGGCGCCGTCGTAGCCGACCTCATCGACCACTTCCAGCGTCTGCTCGAAGTCGGCCTCGGTCTCGCCGGGGAAGCCGACGATGATGTCGGTGGTGATCGCACAGTCGGGTACGTGCTCGCGGATCAGCGCCACCCGATCCATGTAGCGCTGGCGGTCGTAGGTGCGCCGCATCCGTTTCAGAATCGTGCTGGACCCCGACTGCAGCGGCAGGTGAATCTGCTCGCAGAGCGCCCGCAGCTCGGCGTGGGCGCGGATCACGTCCTCCTTCATGTCCTTCGGATGCGGGCTCGTGTAACGGATCCGCTCGATCCCATCGACCGCGTCGACTCGGGCGAGCAACTCGGAGAAGCCGATCCGGTTCTCCTTTGGCAGGTCGCGCCCATAGCTGTTGACGTTCTGGCCCAGCAGCGTCACCTCGAGCACCCCATCGGCGGCCAGCGCCTCCGCCTCGGCAAGTAGCTCGCCGGGGTCGCGGCTGACCTCGCGTCCGCGCGTTGAGGGGACGATGCAGTAGGAGCAGCGGCAGTTGCAGCCCTGCGAAATCTGCAGCCAACCCTGGAACTCACGCTCGCGCCGAGTCGGCAGGTGGCCGGAGAAGTCCTCGAACTCGAAGTAGCCCTGGGCGGTCAGCGAGTCGGAGTTGAGGAACTCGGCCAGCTTGTGAATCTGCCCCGGCCCGAAGGCGACGTCAACGAAGGGAAAGCGCTCGAAGACCTCCTCCTTGACCGACTGCGCCCAACAGCCGCCGACGCCGACAATCCGCTCCGGGTCTTCACCCTTCAGCCGCTTCGCCTCGCCCAGGTGAGCGATGAAACGGCTGTCAGCCGACTCGCGGATCGAGCAGGTGTTGAAGAGGATCAGATCCGCCTCATCCCGCTGCGCCGCCTCCTCGTAGCCGAGCGAGACCAGCATCCCCCGCATCCGCTCGGAGTCGTGCACGTTCATCTGGCACCCGAAGGTGGTGACGTGGAAGGTCTTGGGCATCGGGGGGAGGGTAGCGGTGGGCGGGTGCAGGGGCCTGGGTTGGATGCCCTCTCGCGGAGACCGTCGCGCAGCTGGTCGCACCTGCAGGGCGCCAACGCAGCCGCCTGAGCCTCCGTGAGAGGGCATCCAACCCAGGCCCACCAGCCGTCTACCGGCTACGCGCGCCCGCTGCCCAAGCGCGTCCCGTGGAGCACTCGTTTGGGCTGCTGCACTGGGAGTAGGACGCGGCCCTAGATCCCCCTCGAAACTCAAGGGGGCGTGTGTGAGGCCGGCCGGGGGACCCTCCCCCGGAGGCTCAGGCGACCACGTTCGAGCCCAACGAGTGCGACCAGCTGCGCGACGGCCTCCGGGGGAGGGTCCCCCCGGCCGGCCTCCCCCCACCTACTTGACGGTGAGCGTTCCTTCCATGCCGGCTTCCCGATGCCCGGGGACGGTGCAGTAGAAGTGGTAGGTGCCGGGCGCAAGGTCAGCGGAGACCGAGGTCTTGCCTTTGGCGAGCGTTTCCGATTCGCCGAGCTGCTTGCCGCTTTCGTCTTCGATCGCGACGTTGTGCGGAAGCGAGGACGGGTTGTCGAGGTCGATCGTCACCTTGCCAGGCTTGCTGCTCAGTTTGGTCGTGTCGTAGGCGATTTCCGTTTCATCGGCTTCCAACTGCAAGGTGCCACCGGGGCCCTTGGCTGCAGTTTTGCCGCCCTTTTCGGAGGTCGCTTCGCCACCAGGCCCTTTGCTACTGGCTTCTTCGCCAGTTGCCCCTTCGTCGCCCTCGACGTCGTTCTGCTGGGCTTCGTTCTCTTTGTTGGCCTTCTCGGTCTCAGCAGCCTTCGCCTTTTCCTCGTCCTGCGCATGCAGGACGGCGAAGGTGGTGGCGCCGACGACCAGAATCGCGAACCAGAGGACGACCACCGGGAAGGCTTTACCCGGGAAGTTCTTGACTTTCAGGCCGATGAAGCTGATCAGCACCGCCGAAATGGCCAGCGCGATTCCGCAGATGAAAAAGAGAGTTTCGTTGCTCATTGGGCGGGCGGAACTCTATCCAGCGGAAGGGTTCCGTCGCAGTCTGGGATCAGGCTGCCTGGACCTCGGCTACCACCGGCGGCTCGATGCCCTCCTCTACCACCGGCGGCTCGCCATCGATCCCGAGGGCGGCCCGGACCTTGCCTTCGATCTCGGCTGCCAGCTCCGGGTGGTCGACCAGGAACTGCTTGGCGTTGTTGCGGCCCTGGCCAAGCCGGGTCTCGCCGTAGGAAAAGAAGGAGCCCGATTTCTGGACCAGGTCCTGCTCGATGCCGAAGTCGAGCAGGCCGCCCTCCCGAGAGATGCCGACCCCGTACTCGATATCAAACTCCGCTTGGCGGAACGGCGCCGCAACCTTGTTCTTGACGACTTTGACCCGGACCCGGTTGCCGACTGCCTCGGTCCCTTCCTTCAGGGTCTCGATGCGGCGGATGTCGAGGCGCTGCGAGGAATAGAACTTCAGCGCCCGACCACCCGGCTGGGTCTCCGGCGAGCCGAACTGGACGCCGATCTTTTCGCGAATCTGATTGGTGAAGATGCAAACGGTCTTGGTGCGGTTGAGGCTGCCGGCCAGTTTCCGCAACGCCTGCGACATCAGCCGCGCCTGCAAGCCGACGGTGGTGTCGCCGATCTGGCCGTCGAGCTCCGCTTTCGGGGTCAGTGCCGCGACCGAGTCGATCGCGACCACGTCGACCGCCCCCGAGGCGATCAGCCGATCGGCGATCTGCAGCGCCTGCTCACCGTAGTCCGGCTGGGAAACCAGTAGCTCGTCAGTGTCGACGCCGATCGCTCGTGAGTAGACCGGGTCGATCGCGTGCTCGGTGTCGATGAAGGCGCAGACGCCACCGAGCGCCTGGGCCTGGGCGATGATGTGGTTGACGAGCGTCGTCTTTCCAGAGGACTCGGGGCCGAAGATCTCGACGATGCGCCCACGGGGCACACCGCCGATCCCGAGCGCAAGATCGAGCGCCAGCGCACCGGTCGGGATCGCGTCGACCTTGACGGTCCCTTTGTCGCCGAGGCGCATCAGCGAGCCCTCGCCGAACTCCCGGTGAATGCCGACGACCGCCGACTCCAGGGCCGCGTCCTTGGCTTTGGCTTCCTTCGCGGAAGCGTCCTTCAAGTTCATTTTCTTGTCCGCCATCTCATCACCTCTCACTACCACCCGCGGCCGGGCAGCTCGACTTGGGCCAACGGGACGTAGTGCGCACCCGACGGCTGGAGTTCAGAACGGTAGAGGGAGATCCGGACAGCATCGAAGTACCCGATGCGCGCCGTAGGAGACGGTCCGGAGGGGATCTTCGCCTGCATCGGATGCCGTGAGCCGCGTCCCTCGGCGCGGACTCTCGCAACCGTGACATGGGGCCAAAAAGTCCGCCCCTCGGGCTTATATAGCCCCTCGTAAACAAGCGTTTCGGCGAGTTCCCGCTGCCGTGCGACGACTGGATTGGAGTCGACTGGCAGAGCGATAAGCCGTGGCCGGTCACGGCCTGGACGACCAACTGGGCTTTGCAGCTGAAGAAGGATCGGGGTCTCGGCGATCTCATACATTGCCTCTTCGATCCTCTCGACCTCGCTCAGCGGCCGATTGCCCAGGAAAGCCAGGGTCACATGAAGAGACTCGGGCCTCACAGGGCGCATTGCCGGGCCGGTCAGCTCCCTCTCGCTCCAGGCCATGATGTCCTTACGGACAAGCTCCGGAAGATCGAGGGCGACAAACATTCGAACCAGCTCGTTATCGGTCGGCGACTTGCTCACCCGATCCACGCTAGGGAGCGACCGCGCACGGCTCAACACCTCTTCGTGCCAATCGTGCACCAACTTCCGCGCGAAAGTGTGCCGGCGCGGTTTACAGCGGCGGCTTGGCGCCGCTGAGCAGGATCCGCAGTAGGTGCATGCCGACCAGGGCCGAGCGGTCGCGGATGTCGGCGCGGCCGCCGGGGATCGTCGGCTCGCGGGCGATCGCGGTGCCGTCGGCGAGGCGAGCGTTGAAGCAAACGTATCCGACTGGCTTCTCCTCGCTGCCGCCGTCCGGGCCGGCGATGCCGGTGATCGAGACCGCCACATCGGCACCGAAGCGATCGAGGGCGCCGAGCGCCATCGCCTCGGCGACCTCGGGCGAGACCGCGCCATGCTGCTCGATCAGCGCTGGGTCGACGCCGAGCAGCTCGGCCTTGGCCTCGTTCGAATATGAGACGACGCTGCCCGCCATGTAGGCGGAGGCACCGGGGCGATTGGTGATCCGCGCCGCCAGCAGGCCGCCGCTACAGGACTCTCCCAGTCCCAGCCGGTGCCCCTGGAGGAGGCGCGCCACCTGCGAGTCGATCGTCTCGCCGTCGAGGCTGAAGAGAGTCCGCTCGTAACGCTGGGCAAGGCCTTCGCGCACTGCCTCGGCGGTAGCGGCTGCCTCGTCGCGGTAGCGAACGTCGATCTCGATCTCGCCACGGCGCAGGCAGGTGGTGATCTCAACTGCCTCAAGGTCGACCCCCTCGGCCTCGATCTCGCGCAGGCTCATCGCGATTTCCGACTCCGGCGTGCCGAACATCCGCAGGGTGTAGCCGTGCAGCGGCGTCGCCCGCGCCAGCACCGCCCGCACCGGCTCGGTCTCCGCGGCCGCCGGCCACATCGGCTGCAGCTCGCGCGGCGGCCCGGGAAGGACGACGACGATCTGCTCACCGGCCGGGACCACCAAGCCCGGGGCGGTTCCGATTGGATCCAGCGGCGTCGCCCCCTCCGGGACCATCGCCTGCTTGCGGTTGGCCTCGTAGAGGGCCTCGGCGTCGGTTTTGAAGCGGCGGGCGAAGTTGCGAAGAATCGCCTCGATCTTGCCCATCATCTCCTCGTCGAGGACCATCTCGCGGCCGGCGAAGCGCGCCACCACCTCGGCGGTGAGGTCGTCGGCGGTCGGCCCGAGGCCGCCGCTGGTGACGATCAGGTCCATCCCCTCGGCGGCAAGGAAGCGCAGCGCCGCCTCGAGGTCGTCGGGGCGGTCGGCGACGATCAGGATGTGGGCGACCTCGACGCCATACTCGGCCAACTGTTCAGAAAGCCAGGGACCGTTGGCGTCGGAGATCCGTCCGGTCAGGACCTCCGTGCCGGTGACGACGATGCCGGCGCGGATCACGTGCAGGTCGGCCGTTCGCCTTCGGGGATCTCGCTGAGCCGGCCGTGACGGTCGATCGCGTAGCCGACGGGGCTGGCGTTCGGCGGTATCTGCGCCTGCCTGCCGTCGACTCTCATCTCCACTGAGCCGTTGCCCATTGCGACCGTGAAGCTACCGGACCGGAAGGGACCGGCTGCTTCGCCGGCGCCGAGGATCTGCCCATTGACGAGCCGCTTGCCACCGTTGCCCAGCAGGCAGACCCAAACTTCAGCGGTAGCCGTCAGTTGGAGGGAGTGCCCTTGAGGGGTGCCCTTGCCAGCTCCCGCATGCTCGGCCGTCTTGTCCCCACCGGATCCTTGCTCCCCCTGGTGTCCCTGCGAAGCGCCCTGTGACCTGGCCGTCGATCCGCCCCCGCTACTCCCACCGCTACTGAGGCCGATGACCAGCAGGACCGCGACCAGAGCCAAAGAGACGAGGGCCGCCAGCAAACGCGGCGGCAGACCGGGCAGGTGAATACGCCGACGAGATCGGGGCGCCGTCGGCCGCGGATCAACCCGCGGTAGCCGCTCTGCCGGCCCGGCACCCCGACCGCGGCGTCGGAGCTGCTCGGCGAGGCGATCGGCGTCGAGGCCGAGATAAGCGGCATAGGTGCGGACGAAACCGCGCACATAAGCGTCGCCGGGCAACAGGTCCCATTCCTCGTTCTCCATCGCCCGCAGGTAACGGACACGGATCTTGGTAGCCGCCTCGACCTCGACTAAGTCGATTTTGCGGCGATTTCGAGCCTCTCTGAGGGTCGCGCCGACTCCGTCATCCACGCCCACATTGTTGCCGTTCCGGCCTCGCAAGCGTGAAAAACCGCTGCTACTCGGGGTCGGAGTCGACCTCGACAGCAACCGATTCGGGGGTGGCCTCGCCGCCGCCGCCCCCGACCACACGGGCCAAGTCAGCCTGGGTGATCAGCACTTGGCGCGGTTTCGAGCCCTCATACCCGGAGATGACGCCGCGCCGCTCGAGCATGTCGATAAGGCGACCGGCACGGGTGTAGCCGACGCGCAGGCGCCGTTGGATCATCGATACCGAGGCGGTTTCGGTCTGGACGACAAGCCGGATCGCCTCGTCGAGCAAGTCGTCGCTGTCGGGGTCGAAATCGCCATCGCCACCCGCCTCGGGTGCGTCCTCGTGGCTCTCCAGCAACTCGTCCTCGAATTCCGGTTCGCCCTGCCTGGCCCAATGGTCGGTGATGCGGGCAATCTCGTCCTCGGTGATGAAGGCACCCTGGACCCGGGCCATCTTCGAGGTGCCGGCGCCGCGGAAGAGCATGTCGCCTTGGCCGAGCAACGCCTCGGCGCCGCCCTGGTCGAGGATCACCCGCGAGTCGGTCTGCGAGGAGACCGCGAAAGCGATCCGGGCCGGGATATTGACCTTGATCGTGCCGGTGATGATGTCGGTCGAGGGCCGCTGCGTCGCTAACACCAGGTGGATGCCGGTAGCGCGCGACTTCTGGGCGAGCCGGATGATCGAGTCCTCGACTTCGGCCGGGGCGACCATCATCAGGTCCGCGAGCTCGTCGATCACGCAGAGGATGTGCGGCAGCGGCGCTTCGCCGCTCTTGATCCGCACCCGGTTCAGCTCAGCAAGGTTGCGGGTGCGGGCCTGGCCCATCACCCCATAGCGGGTCTCCATCTCGCCGATCAGGTTGGCGAGCACATTGGCGGCCAACCGCGGCGAGGTAACCACCGGCGTCAGCAGGTGCGGGACGTTCTCGTAGTGGTTGAGCTCGACCTGCTTGGGGTCGACGAGGACGAGGCGCACCTCGTTCGGCGAGGCCTGCATGAGGATCGAGGAAAGGATCGCGTTGATACAGCCGGACTTGCCAGAGCCGGTGGTGCCGGCGACCAGCACATGCGGCATCTTCGCCAGGTCCGTCCAGACCGCGTTGCCGTCAATCCCCTTGCCGAGCCAGGCGACCAGCGGCGAGGTCTTCTCGGGCCGGCCGGCGTAGATGTCGCCGAGGGTGACCATGCGGCGACGGCTGTTCGGCACCTCGACCCCCACCGCCTGCTTGCCGGGAATCGGGGCGAGGATGCGGATGTCGGTCGAGGCCAACGCGTAGGCAAGGTCGTTGGCCAACTCGGTGACTTTCTTCACCTTGATGCCGGGGGCGAGCCGCAGTTCGTAGCGGGAGACGTGCGGCCCGCTAACCACGCCGATGATCTTTGCCTCGACGCCGAAGTGGCCGAGCGTCTCGACCAGCTTGCGGCCAACCGCTTCGTGATCGCGCGTGTCGGGGCCTTTGTCGCCTTTGCTGTGCTTCAAGACCCGTGGAGAGGGCGACCGGTAGTCGATCTCGTCGGACATGGTGACGCCGCGCAATTTCCCCATCGGGGTGATCTGCTGGCCATCGTCCGGCACTTCGGCGTCAAGTTCGGGCTGAACTGCGTCCTGCTCGGCAGTTTCGGCATCCTCGATTTCGTCCTCGAAGGAGTCGTTGACAGCGGTCTCGTCCTCGGAGCCGTCGTCATCGGCGTCGGCGGCCAGCGCAATCGTCGGCTCGAAGTCCTCGTCGTCCTCGGGGTAGCTGCTCATCACGTCGGTTGGGCTAGCCTCGCTATCCAGCGCCCGAGTCCGTCGCTCGCTGCGGTCCTCGCGCCAGTCGGCGTGGGTGCGCGCCAACGTCCGCGCCGCATCACCGCCGCCGTGGAAGACACCCCGCGAAATCGCCCGCAGGCCGCGGCCGATGCCGTGGGCCAGCGCCGAGACGGAGGTCCCGGTCAGCAGCATGCCGCCGCCGACCAGCAGCACCACCGTGAAGATCCTCGCCCCCACCTCGCCGAACAGATAGGTGAGCGCGGTTTCGGCTCCGTAGCCGACCTTGCCACCCTCCCAACCGAAGAAGAGGACGAAGACCAGATAGACCCCGAAGGCGACCAGCAGCAGGCCGATCAGATCGAGGTGGCGCTGCTCGAGGGCGGCGGGCAGACGGAGGCCCCCTTTGCCCTTGGCGACCTTCCTTCCTTTGCCTTTGGCTTTACGGGCAGGGGCGCGCTTCTTGCGAACAAACATGCAGGACGCTTCGACGCGCAGGCGTCCAGCCCTGCGTCGTGGATCGGGTGCGGTAGACGTTTCCCCCCGTTATCCGCGGGAAAGGTCTGCCGCACTGGCTAAAACCGCGCTAAAAAAGAGGCGGGATAACCAATTGGCGGGGCTAACATCCCTGCGTGCTCGCCGAAACCGATCAGGCTGGCGGCCGCGTCCTCGTCGTCGAGGACGACGCCGACATCGCCGACGTCCTCCGCCGCAGCCTCCGCAACGAGGGTTACGAGGTCCGCACCTCGGCCGACGGGGTCGAGGCGCTTGACGTCGCCGCCGGGTTCTTCCCCGACCTGGTCGTGCTTGATCTCGGCCTGCCGCGCCTTGACGGGGTCGAGGTCTGCCGACGCTTGCGCGAAGACGGTGACGTGCCGATTCTGATGCTGACCGCCCGGGCCGAGACCGAGGACCGCGTCGAGGGTCTTGACAGCGGTGCCGACGACTACCTGGTCAAGCCTTTCGAGCGCCAGGAGCTGCTGGCGCGGATCCGCGCACTGCTGCGGCGCCGGCCGCCACGCGGCACCGCTTCGCTGGAGGTCGGTGACCTCAAGCTCAACCCCGATACGCGTGAGGTGCGTCGTGACGGGCGCGAGATCGAGCTGACCAACCGCGAGTTCGAGCTGCTTGAGTTCCTGATGCGTAACGAGCGCCTAGTCGTCTCCCGCGAGCGGCTACTCGACGAGGTCTGGGGCTACGACCCGATGGCCGCGACCAACACGATCGATGTCTTCATCTCCAACCTCCGCCGCAAGCTCGAGGCCGGTGGCGAGTCGCGGCTGCTCCACACCAAACGCGGTGCCGGCTACGTCCTCAAGGAATAGGCCGTGCTGAACGGGATCAGCTGGGCCGACGCCCGGCGGCGGCTCCTGCATCCGCGCAGCTGGCCCGTGCGTTGGCGCTTGGCCGCCGTCTCGGCCGGGCTGACGCTGGCGATCCTGCTCGTCTTCGGCGCCGCGATCGGCCAGGTTGCAACCCAGCGCATCCGCGCCGATTTCAACAGCGAGGTCAGCAATGCCGCCCAGACCCTGGCGACCGAGTTCCGGGTCATCTACACGCCGGTTGGCGCCGTCGCCCAGGAAGGCCCCCGTCTGGATGATTTCGTCCTACCCGACGATGCCGCCGCCCGCGTGCTCGACATCCACGGCAACGTCCTCCGCCACACCCGCAACGCGGGCGATCTCGGGCTGCCGAAAGTCGGCCTGCACGAGCACAACGGAGTGCTCGTCGCCACCGCCGAAACCAGCAACGAAGCGGGGGCCCAGACCGGCTTCGTGCAGTACGGGCGCAGCCTCGAGCACGTCGACTCAACGGTCGAGCGGCTCTGGCTCTTCATCATCGCCGGGGTCCTCGCCGGCACCCTGCTCGCCGTCCTCGCCGGGGTCGCGATCGCCAGCCGGGCGATGCGGCCGATCGCAGCGCTGACCGCGACCGCGCGGGAGATCGCCACCACCCGCGACCCTTCGCGACAGATGCCCGAACCGCCGGTCGACGACGAGGTCGGCGAGCTGGCCCGAACTCTGGAGGAGATGCTGCGTTCGCTCGACGCCGCCAGGACCGAGCGTGAGACGGCGATGCAGAAGCAGCGCGAGTTCGTCGCCGATGCCTCGCATGAGCTGCGCACGCCGCTGACCAGCGTCCTCGCCAACCTGGAGCTACTGCAAGCCTCGCTCGGTACCCCCGACCAGGCCGAAGACCGCGAGATCGTCGACTCGGCGCTGCGCTCTTCGCGTCGGATGAGCCGCCTCGTCGGCGACCTGCTGCTGCTGGCCCGCGCCGACGCCGGCCGCCTCGGCCAGCACCGCCGCTGCGATCTCGCCGAAGTCGCCGGCGATGCCGCCGCCGAGGCGGCGCCGCTGATGGGCGAACGAACGTTGTCGGTCGACAACGACCGACCGCTACGCGTTGACGGAAATCCCGACGAGCTGCACCGCATGGTCCTCAACCTGCTCGACAACGCCTCCCGCCACACCCCGGCCACCGCGACGATCGAGTTGAGCCTGCGGGAAGAGGGCGGCGACGCGGTCGTCGAGGTGGCCGATGACGGACCCGGCATCCCCGAGCAGATGCGACGTCAGGTCTTCGATCGATTCGTCCGCGGCGAAGGACCAGCCGACACCGCCGGTGGCATCGGGACCGGCCTCGGCCTGGCGATCGTCGCCGCCGTCGCCGAATCCCACGGCGGCTCAGTCGAGGCCCTCGAATCCCCTTCCGGCGGCGCCCTCTTCCGCGCCAGGATCCCGCTGCTGAGGGCTGGAAAAGTTTCAGCAGACATTTAAGCCGGCTTTAGACCGCCGCCGTACCTTTCTCCGCGGACGAGACACACTGGCCCGCCGAGGTTCTCCCCAGACACCACCTCGGCGGGCTTTTTCTTTGGGTTGATTTGGGTGGCACGGGCGGACAGCAGTGGAGTCCGCCGCGGGAATTCAGTCGCGTGGCCCCTCTGGGGCCACCGCTCCGGATTGGTGAGCGCGGCCAACTGCGGCCGCGCCTGAATCAGATTGCATATCGCCGCCGTTCGGCGACATTCCCGCGACGGACTCCACCGCTGTCCGCCCACGTCGCCGCCGGGTTCAGCCGAAGAAGCCCTGACCTCTGTGCAGTAATGGCCGCGGAACCAATCGCACCGGTGGAGACGCCAGCGTTCCCGCCTTTGTGTGGTTTATGGCGCCCACAATGGCGTAAGGCTCGAGCCAAGCCGCTGGCACCCCGCAGCCAGAGAACCAGCAACGCCGCAGCCTGTTCCCACCCCGGCGCCTGCGTGGCTACCACTACGGCCGAACCTGTCGGGAGTGCGACTCAGGTCCCGGGCGTGCTCGGTGTGGAGAGGGAGTCGGGTGCGCCTCTGGGGGAATGTCGCCGAAGGCGGCGGAAATGCAATCCGGTTATTGCCCGAGCCTTAGCTCGGGCTCTCACATCCGGAGCCGTGGCCCCATAGGGGCCACGCGACCGAATTCCCCCAGAGGCGCACCCGACTCCCCCACCGCCCAAAGTACGTCCTAAACCTCCACCACCACCGGCAGCACCATCGGCCGCCTTTTCAGCCGCTGCCAGACAAACTTGCCGATCGCGTCGTGCAGATCGTCCTGGATCAGGTCGACCTCGCGGCGGTTCGCCGCAGCGGCGTCGTCGAGGGAGTCTTCGACCATGTCCTTCAGCTCTTCGACCAGGCCGCCGGCTTCCTCGAGGAAGGCGACGCCGCGGAAGATCACCTCGGGGTCAGCGACAACGCTGCCATCATCGGAGGAGATCGTCGCGACGACGATGAAGATGCCGTCAGCGGAGATTTCGCGGCGGTCGCGCAGGGCGGCGTCGTCGGGCTCGCCGATGTTGACGCCGTCGACGTACATGACGCCAGCGTGGATGTCCTCGCCGAAGGAGGCGCCATTCCCGTCGATTTCCAACGGCAGGCCGTTGCGGCCCTGGAAGATGTGCGCCGAATCGATCCCGACCGCTTCGGCCAGCTCGGCGTGCAGACGCAGGCGCTTGAAGTCGCCGTGGACCGGCATCACGTACTGCGGCCGAGTCAGGTTGAGCATCAGCTTCAGCTCCTCCTGCCAGCCGTGGCCGGAGGCGTGGATCGGGGCATCTTTGGCGGTGATCACGCTGGCGCCAATCTCGTAGATACGGTCGATCGTCTCGTTGACGGCGCGCTCGTTGCCGGGTACCGGAGTCGCCGAGAAGACGACCGTGTCGCCGGAATGCAGCTCGACGTCGCGGTGGTCGTTGTTGGCCATCCGCCGCAGCGCCGAGAGCGGCTCGCCCTGGCTGCCAGTGGAGATGACGACGACCTTCTCGTCCGGGAAGTCCTCGATCTCTCGCGGCTGGATGAAGATCCCGTCGGGCGCTTTGGCGATTCCCAGGTTGGAGGCGATGTTGAAGTTCTTGCGCATCGAGCGACCGACCAGAGCGACCTTGCGGTCGAGTTTCACGGCGGCGTCGATCACCTGCTGAACGCGGTGGATGTTGGAGGCGAAGGAGGTGACGATGATCCGCCCCTTACAGCGCGAGAACTGCTCCAGCAGGGCCGGCCCGACGCTCGACTCCGAAGGGGCGATCCCGGGGCGGTCGGCGTTGGTCGAGTCGCCGCAGAGCAGCAGCAAGCCCTCACGGCCAATCTCGGCCAGTCGTGAGACGTCCGCTGGCTTGCCGTCGACGGGGGTCTGATCGAACTTGTAGTCGCCGGTCATCAGCATCTTCCCAGCCGGGGTGCCGATCAGGACGCCGCGCATGTCGGGGATCGAGTGGGCGAGGTGGACGAGCTCCAGCTCGAACGGCCCGCGCGTCACCTTCTCCCCCGCCGGCAGCTCCTGCAGCGGCGTCTTCTCGCCGAGCTTGTGCTCGTCGAGCTTGGAGCGAACCATCCCGATCGTCAGCAGGCCGCCATAGATCACCGGCGGGATGCCGATCTCGCGCAGCACGTAGGGCAGCGCCCCGACGTGGTCCTCGTGGCCGTGGGTCAGGACGATCGCCTCGATGTCGTCGGCGCGGTCGCGCAGGTAGGAGAAATCGGGCAGCACGAGGTCGATCCCGTGCATCTCGGCGGTAGGGAACATCAGGCCCGTGTCGACGACGATGATGCGGCCGTCGTACTCGATCACGGTCATGTTCTTGCCGATCTCACCGAGGCCGCCCAACGGCAGCACTCGGAGCTTCTTGCTTGGCACTAGTTACTCACTCTCTTCGGAAGTTTTGGATATCTAAGAAGCGACGGGAAGGCCGATGCCCTCCAGCGCCGCCTTCACCGCGGCCCGTTGCTCGGCGTCGGCCGCAACCAGCGGCAGGCGCATCCGCTCCGGGGCGAGGCCCAGCATTGCCAGGGCCGTCTTCACCGGGATCGGGTTAGTCGTCACCGAGAGGCCCTCGTAGATCGGGGTCAGCTCGGCGTCGATCGCGACGGCGCGGTCGAGGTCGCCGCCCAGGGCGGCGTCCCACATTTCGCGCATTTGCTTGCCGACGACGTGCGAGGCGACGGTGATGCCGCCGGCGCCGCCGAATTGCAAGACGCGCAGGAAGGTGTTGTCGTTGCCGGCGAGGACGGCGAGGCCGTCGATTGGCCCCAGCTCCTCGTCGTTGGCCTGCTTGACGCCGACGATGTTGTCGACGGTGGCCAACTCGGCGAGTAGGTCGGGTGGCATGTTGATGACCACCCGTGCGGGGATGTTGTACATGATCATCGGCAGATCGGGGACCGCTTCGGCAACGGCCTCGAAGTGGCCCTTAAGGCCCGCCCGGTTGGGCTTGTTGTAGTAGGGCGCGACGACCAGCGAGGCGTCGGCGCCGGCCTCGGCAGCCCTCTTCGTAAGCTCGCAGGAGTGGCGGGTGTCGTTGGTGCCGGTACCGCAGACGAGCAGGACGTCGTCGCCGACCTCGGCCCGGACGGCGCGCAGGAGGACGATCTCCTCCTCGTCGGTGAGGGTCGGGCACTCGCCGGTGGTGCCGGCTACGACGAGCCCATGCGAGCCGTGCTCGAGCAAGTGGGCCGCCAGGCGGCGGGCGGCGTCGGTGTCGACGCCGCCGTTCTCGTCGAACGGCGTCGCCATCGCCGTGATGATGCCTCGAATCTCCTTCATCGTTGCCAATGTACCCCGTCCGCCGACCTAGAGGAGCTTCTCGAGCCCGACCGTGAAGCGATCGGGCAGATCGGCGACCTTGCGCACCGCCAGCAGTACTCCCGGCATGAAGGAGCGGCGGTCGATCGAGTCGTGCCGCAGCGCCAGGGTCTGGCCCTCGCCACCGAAGATCACTTCCTGGTGGGCGACCAAGCCGGGCAGTCGCACCGAGTGGATCGGCTGGTGGACGTGGCCGCCAGCGGCATCGATCAGCTCCGCGGTCCGCTTCGCCGTCCCCGAAGGGGCGTCGAGCTTGCGATCGTGGTGCAGCTCGACGATCTCGCACTCAGGCATGTGTCTGGCGATCGTCTGCGAGACCTCCATCAGCAGCACCGCGCCGATCGCGAAGTTGGGAGCGACGAAGAGGTTGGCGCTCGCCGCCTCGGCCGCCTCCTGGGCGGCGTCGAGGTCGAAGCCGGTGGTGCCGACCACCGCGTGGACGCCTGCATCGAGGCAGGTGCGAACGTTGGCAAGAGCGGTGTCGGGGACGGTGAAATCAACGACCACGTCGGCGTCGCCGAGCACCTCGCCCAGCTCGACCCCAAGCGCTGGGTCAGCACGGCCAACCAGCTCGGTGTCCTCCGCCCCCTTGACGGCCTCGCAGACCGCCTGGCCCATTTTCCCGGCGGCGCCGGCGACGGCGACGCGAATCATGCCGCCGCCAGAGCCTCGCTGACCGGCGCCAGGGCACGGCGGAAGCGCTCCTCGTCGGCACCGACGCAGGCGGCCGAGAGCCGCTCGGCGCTGTAGAGCTCGGCGGCCAGCGCGGTTAGGTCGTCGACCTCGACCGCGTCGACCCTGGCCAGCATCTCGTCGAGGCTTTCAATCGGCAGCCCGAACAGGGTGGCGCGGGAGATCCGCGTCATTCGCGCCGCCGTCGACTCCGAAGAGAGGACGAGCCGGCCCTTGACGCTCTCCTTCGCCCGCAACAGCTCCTCCGCCGAGACCGGCTCGGAACGCAGCCGCGTCAGCTCGGTGCCGATGATCTGGCAGGCCTCTTCGACGTTGTCCTCGCGGGTGCCAACGTAAGTAGCGACCAGGCCCTGGTCGGTGAACTGCTCGTTGTAGGAACCGACCGAGTAAGCGAGGCCGCGCTTCTCGCGGACCTCGCGGAAGAGACGTGAAGAGGTCGAGCCGCCGAAGATCGCGTCGAGGACCGCCAACGGGTAGCGCCGCTCGTCGTCGCGACGCAGCCCCGGGGCGCCAAAGCAAATGTGGTACTGCTCGGTCTCCTTCTGATGGAAGCAGAGCCTCCCGGCGCTCTCCAGATCGACCTGGGGCACAACGCCATTGCCCGCCGGCGGCGCCACCAGGCGTTCCGCCAACTCGACGATGCGGTCGTGATCCAGATGGCCGGCAGCGCCGACGACGATACCGGCGCCGGTGTAGTGCGACTGCCGGTAGCTCTCGATATCGGGGACCGGGATCGAGGCGATCACATCGGCCTCGCCGAGGACGCGGCGACCGAGTGGGTGCTGGCCGAACACCGCCTCCGCGAGGACGTCGTGGACGCGGTCCTGCGGCTCGTCCTCGTACATCGCGATCTCCTCCAGCACCACCTGGCGCTCGGAGTCGATTTCGGGATAGGTCGGCGCCAGCAGCATCTCCGCCAGCAGGTCGAAGACGTCCTCGGTGTGCTCGTCGAGGAAGCGCGCGTGCAGGTGCGTCGTCTCCTTGCCGGTGGCGGCGTTGATCGAGGCGCCGAGCCCGTCGAAGCGCTCGGAGATCTCGATCGCCGAGTAACGCGCCGTGCCCTTGAAGAGCAGGTGCTCGAGGAAATGCGAGACGCCGGCCTGCGCCGGCGTCTCGTTGCGGGAACCCGTCCGGACCCAGAGCCCGAGCGCCACGGACCGCACCGAGGGAACCTCCTCGGTGACGACCCGGACGCCCGAGCCGAGCTCGGTCAGCCTCGCCTCGCTCAAGCGACTAATCCCGCCGCTCGCGTTCGCGGCGACGACCACCGTCGCGACCACCACGGCCACCCCGGTCGCCACCACCGTTGCGACGACCGCCGTCGCCGGAGCCGACCGCCGCCAGTTCCTCGGGCGATTTGCCCTCGACCGCGGGATCGTCGGAGAGGCGCAGGCCGATCCGGCCGCGCTCCTTGTCGACCTCGACCACGGTGACGTCGATCACCTCGCCGGCCGTGAGGACGTCGTCGACCGAGTCGACCCTCTCCCCCGGCTTCACATTGGAGATGTGGAGCAGGCCGTCGGTGCCCTTGACCAGCTCGACGAAGGCGCCGAAGGTGGTCGTCTTGACGACCTTGGCGGCGTTGTAGCGATCGCCGACTTCGGCCTCCTTGGTCATCGACTGGATGCGGGCGACGCAGGCGTCGACCAGTTCGCCGGTCGGCGCGTAGATCCGCACCGTGCCGTCGTCCTCGACGTCGATCTCGGCTTCGAACTCCTCGCAGAGGGCGCGGATCGTTTCGCCGCCTTTGCCGATCACGGCACCGATCTTCTCGGGGTCGATCTTGATCGACTCGATCGCCGGTGCGTGCTGGGAGAGCTTCTCCCGCGGTCCCTCGATCGCCTCGGCCATCTTGCCGAGGATGAACTGCCGGCCCTTCAGCGCCTGCTCCAGCGCATCCTCGAGGATCTCGAAGGTGACGCCGGTGATCTTGATGTCCATCTGCAGGGCGGTGATCCCGTCCTTGGTGCCGGCGACCTTGAAGTCCATGTCGCCGAGGTGGTCCTCGACGCCTGCAATGTCGGTGAGGACGATGTAGTCGTCGCCCTCTTTGATCAGGCCCATCGCCACGCCGGCGACGGGAGCGCTGACCGGGACGCCCGCGGCCTGCAGCGCCATCGAGGAGGCGCAGACCGAGCCCATCGACGAGGAGCCGTTCGACTCCAGCGTCTCCGAGACGGCGCGGATCACGTACGGGAACGACTCCTCGTCCGGGATCGTCGCCAGCAGAGCCCGCTCGGCGAGGGCCCCGTGGCCGATGTCACGGCGCTTCGGGCCGCGCATGAAGCCGGCCTCCCCGACCGAGAAGGGCGGGAAGTTGTAGTGGTGCCAGAACCGCTTGGTGGTCTGCAGGCCGAGCGTGTCGATGCGCATGTCCATCCGCGTCGTGCCCAAGGCCACGTTGGAGAGGATCTGGGTCTCGCCGCGGGTGAACAGAGCGGAGCCGTGCACGCGCGGAGAGATGTCGACCTCGCACTCGATCGGCCGGATCTCGTCCTGGGCGCGGCCGTCGGGGCGCTTCTTGTCGACGGCGATCGCCTTGCGGATGATGTCCTTCTCGATCGATCCGAAGGCGGCCTTGACCTCGGCCTTGCGCTCACCGTCGACCTCGCCGTCGACCTCGGGCGCGAGCTTGGCAACGACCTCGTCCTTGACCTTGTCGATCGCCTCGTAGCGCTCGAGCTTGCCCTCGGTGGCGATCGCGTCGATCAGGGCCTGGCCGTAGTCGGAGCGGACCTGGTCGAGCAGCGCGGCATCCTGCTGCGGCTCCTCGTGCTGGATCTTCTCCTTGCCGGCCTTCTGCTGCAGCTCCTCCATCGCGGCGCAGAGCTTCTTGATCTCACCGTGGGCGATGTCGAGGGCGTCGAGGATCTCGGCCTCACTGACGCCGCTGGCGCCGGCCTCGACCATCAGGATCGCCTCGTCGGTGCCGGCGACGATCAGGTCCAGGTCCAGTTCTTCGTGCGTCTCCTCATCCGGGTTGACGACGAAGTCGCCGTCGAGCTTGCCGATCCGCACCGCGCCAACGTGGGCGGCGACCGGGACCGGGGAGATCGCCAGCGCCGCGGAGGCGCCGTTCATGGCGAGGATGTCGTAGGGGTGGACCTGGTCCACCGACATCGGGATCGCGACCAACTGCGTCTCGTAGTGCCAGCCCTTGGGGAAGAGCGGGCGGATCGGACGGTCGATCATGCGCGCGGTCAGCGTCGCCTTCTCGCTCGATTTGCCCTCGCGACGGAAGAACGAACCCGGGATTTTGCCCGCGGCGTACATCCGCTCCTCGATGTCGACGGTGAGGGGAAGGAAATCCACGTCGCGCAGGCTGCCCATCGTGGCGGTGCACAGCACCATGGTGTCGCCGGCCTGAACCACGACCGCGCCACCCGCCTGCTTCGCGAGTTTGCCCGTCTCGAAGGAAATCTGGCTGTCGCCGACATCCACCGAAACTCGGCTTACGTCAAACATGCTCATTTAGTTGTACCTCCGGCTGCCCGGCTGGCAGCCAATTGCTTTCAGAACTCACGTTCTCTGTCACCGGAGAGAGTACAGGTCAGGCCACCGACCTCAGTCGGCCGCGGGCTCGGCCTGCAATCGCCTTCCCCCAGCTGGAGTCGTCGATCAGTACCGGCGCCGTGGTGGCTAGGAAGTCGGCGAGAACCGTCGCCAGGCCCTCAGGGTCTTCGAGCGGCGGGAAGTGGGCGGCGCGGGGCAGCGTCTCGAAGCGGCAGTGCGGGATCGCCTCGTGGGCGGCGCGGCCGTGCTCGATCGGGATCGTGCGGTCGCGCTCGCCCCAAACGATCAGAGTCGGCATCTCGCCGAGCAGATAGAGGCGATCGACGGCGCTGACCCGCTGGCCGTGGATATCGATCACCGCCCGCAGCGTCTCCAGGAAGGCCTGCCGCGAACCCGCTTCCTGCAATGGCCGCAGCGCCCGTGCCACCGCCTCCAGATAGACGCCCTGGCTGCGTCCGGCAGCGCGCATCCTGCTCCCGGTCGCGCCCAACACGCCGACCAGCGCCCGCTGGGCGGCGATCCGCAGCAGCGTCGCCGCCCCCGGCAGCGCCGCGCCGCGCAGCAACGGGCTCACCTCGGAACCGAGGCCGCCGCTGGAAATCAGCACCAGTCGCTCGGTTCGCTGGGGGAATTGGTAGAAGAACTGCATCGCGACGCCGCCGCCGAGCGAGTGGCCGACGATCGTCGCCCGCTCGACCCCGATCGTCGCCAACAGGTCGCGGATGCTGGCCGCGTGGGCGCCGAGGGAGTAGTCGCCACGCGGGGTTGCCGAGTCGCCGTGGCCGATCAGGTCCGGGGCAATGACCCGGTGGGTGCGGGCGAGCCGCAGGGCGACCGTCTCCCAGTGGCGGGAGGAATTGATCATCCCGTGAATGAGGACCACGGTCGGCCCCCGCCCCGCTTCGCGGTAGATCGCCCGGTGGCCGTGCAGGTCGACTTCGTGGGCCTCGAAGCTGGGCACGGGCGGCATCGCCAGACCCTACCCAGCCCTCTCCCCGTCACCACCCGCCGTCGGGAACAAAGCCGGGGTCGTGGCCACGCCGGCGCGGATACCGGCCTTGAAGTCGCGTTGCACCCGGGCGGCGACCGCCTCGGAGCGGCGGTCGGCCTCGAAGCGCTCGAGGTCGAGTCCGAGCCGCTCGGCCCGGTCCCAGAGGTGCGGGTCGTCGACGTGGCCGCGGTCGGCGTAGAGCGAGTCAACCATCGCGAAGAAGCGGCCCTGCTGGCCCGCCGCCTCGGCCGCGGCGTGCAGAGCTGGCGCCCTTGGGTGCTTACTGGCGACCGGGAAGTGGCGGAAGACGACCCGGGCCGGCCGGGCGGCGATCTCGGCCCAGGCGCCGGCGCAGTGCGCGCAGGCCAGATCGGCGTAGACGATCAGCAGATCCCCTTCCCCGCGGACATGGTCATCCGGCCCGAGCGGCGGGACCGGGGCGCTGGTGAGATCGGCCATGCCCCGCCGGCTAGGCGAGCGCGTCGAAGATGACGTTGGCGCCGGGAAACTCGCCGGGGTTGGGCGACGCGTAGGTCCAGGCCACCTTGCCCTCCTCGTCGACGAGGACGAGGGTGCGGTTCGCCATCCCGGGCCCATCGAGGTAGGACCCGTAGGCGCGGGCCACCTCGCCCTTCGGCTCGAAGTCCGAGAGCAGCGTCGTGTCGACTCCGAGTTTCGCCTGGAACTCCCGGTGGGCGTAGGGGCTGTCGACGCTGACGCCGACCAGGGTGACGCCCTTCGCCTCGATTTCGGGCTTCACCTCCTGGTACAGCGAGAGCTGGTCGGAGCAGACCGGGCTGAAGTCAAAGGGGTAGAAGACCAGCAGCAGCCTGCGGCCGCGGAAGCTGGACAGCGAGACCTCCTCGCCGTCTTGGTCCCGCAGCGTGAAGTCGGGGGCGTTTTCCCCGACCGCGATCATCGCCGCAGGCCGAGGTCGGCGACGAGCGCGCGGTAGCGCTCGAGGTCGGTGCGTTCGAGGTAGCGGAGCATGCGGCGGCGCTTGCCGACCAGCATCAGCAGCCCACGCCGCGAGTGGTGGTCTTTGGAGTGGGTGCGGAGGTGACCGGTGAGGTCGTTGATCCGCTCGGTGAGCAGGGCGACCTGAACCTCAGCGGAGCCGGTATCGCCATCGGCGCGGCCGTACTTGCCGATCAGCTCGTTCTTTTTCTCTTTCGTCAGGCTCATAAAAAAGCCGCACCCGGAGGGGTCACGGCCGCTGGAAGCTAGCACAGACCCGCTTCGCGTCCTCCACATCCTCGCGCATCTGCGCGACCAGCTGCTCAGCGTCGGGGAAGCGCTTCTCGCCGCGCAGGCGCTCGACGAAGGCGACGCGCAGATTCTTGCCGTAGAGGTCCTCCTCGTGGTCGATTAGGTAGGTCTCGATGAGGACACCGCGGCCGGTCTCGAAGGTCGGGCGGATGCCGACGTTGACGGCGGCCGGGACACCGTTGGCGAAGGCGGCGTAGACGCCGTGGCCGGGGATCGTGAGGCGGTCGTCGGGGACGATGTTGGCGGTCGGGAAGCCGAGCTCGCGGCCGCGCTGATCACCGGTCACGACTTCGCCCTCGACCATGAACGGTGCTCCCAGGCAGTGGCGGGCGCCGACCATGTCGCCGGCAGCCACCAGGGCGCGAATCCGGGTCGAGGAGACGGTCTCGCCGTCGACCTCGACCAGCGGCACCACCCGGGTCTCAAATTGAGAGTGCGCTGCCAGCATCGCCGGGTCCCCTTTGGCCTTGGCTCCGAACCGGAAATTCTCGCCGACCGAGACCCGCTCGGCCGTCAGCTTCTCGACCAGGACGTGCTCGATGAAGTCCTCGGCGCTGCGCTTGGCGAACTCGGCGTCGAAGGGGATCACGACCAGCTCGCGGACCCCGAGGCCCTCGATCACGTCGCGCTTCACCGAGAAGGGCATGATCAGTTTCGGCAGCGCCGCCGGGTGGAGAATCTCGAGCGGGTGCGGATCGAAGGTCAGCACCGTGTCGGCGTCGTCGATCACCGCCTGATGGCCGAGGTGGACGCCGTCGAAGGTGCCGATCGCAACCTGGCGCGGTCGCGGCTGCGCATCGGGGAGAGAAGTCACTTCGATGCTCACCGCAGCGCCATCCCTACCGCTGGGACCAGCTCCGCTACCCGGCTCGCCGGCACCGTCTCCCCCGCATCCTCGATCCGGAAGGGACCGACCGCGGTGCGGCGCAGTTCGGCGCAGTAGGCGTCGCTGAGCGTCTCGATCAAAGTCCGCACGTAGGTCCCGGCCGAGCATTCGATCTCGTAGCGGGCGGTGTCCCCGTCCGCGTCCAGCAGCTCCGCCCGGTGCACCTCGACATCGCGCTCCGGGGTCTCCACCACCTCGCCGCGGTGGGCCTTTTTGTAAAGGCGCTCGCCGCCGACGCGGACGGCCGAGGTCATCGGCACCCGCTGACGGACGGTGCCGGTCGGCAGCTCCAGCGACTCCGGCAGATTCCCGGTCTCGGCCAGCTCGCCATCGGGGTCGCCGGTCGAGGAGCGCCAGCCCAGCCGCGCCGTCGCCAGATAGGTCTTCGGCAAGCCGACGAGGAAACGCTGCAGTCGCGTCGCCCGGCCGAGCAGGACCAGCAGCAGGCCGGTCGCGAAGGGGTCGAGGGTGCCAGCGTGGCCGGCCTTGCAGTCGCGCTCGCGCCGCACTCGGGCGACCACGTCATGCGAGGTGACCCCGGCCGGCTTGTCGCAGAGCAGCACCGCTCCTCCCGCCTCGGCGTCGGCCATCTCAGGGGCCCAGTTGGGCGTTTACCTCAGTGCAGAGGAACGAGATCAGCTCCTCGATCTCCAAGTCGGTCGAGAAGCCGGCGGCGCGTTTGTGACCGCCGCCGCCGTTCTTGCGGGCGATCGCGGAGACGTCGACGTTGCCCTCGCTGGAGCGGAGGCTGACCTTGCGGGCGGCGCGGCCGCGGTTGCCGAGGTCGCGGACAACGGCGGCGACCTTGGCGCCATCGATCGAGCGCAGGTGGTCGATCACCCCCTCGGTCATCTCCTCCCCGGCCCCGGTCGCCTCGTAGTCGGCGCTGGTGATGTAGGAGAGGACAAGGCGGTCGTTGCAGCAGCGACGGATGTTGTCGAGCGCCCGCGAGACCAGCCGCACCTTCTCCAGCGGCACGTGCTCATAGAGGCGCCGGTAGGTGTCGTCGACGTCAACCCCGGCCTCGATCAGCGCGGCCGCGACGCGGTGGGTGTGCGCGGTCGTGCTCTCGTACATGAACTTGCCGGTGTCGGTGACGAGGCCGACGTAGAGCGCCGCTGCCATCTCCGGGGTGAGCGGCACGTCGAGCAAGACGGCGAGGTCGTAGACGATTTCGGCGGTGCTGGAGGCGCCAATCTGGACCAGGTTGAAGTCACCGAAGCGGGTGTTGTCGTGGTGATGGTCGATGTTGATGACCGTGTTGCCGCCAGCGGTGAGGAAGTCGACCGGCATTCGGTCGATGTTGCCGCAGTCAAGGAAGACAACGGTGCGGTCGGCCATGTCGGCGGGCGGCTCGTGGAAGACCTCCTCGAGCGGCAGGAACCGGTACTCGATCGGCAGCGGGAACTCCTTCGCGGCCATGAACATCACCGAGTCCTTGCCGAGCGCGGTAAGCAAATGGTGCATGCCGAGCAGCGAGCCGAGCGCGTCGCCGTCGGGCCCCTCGTGGGCAGTGAGCAGAAAGCGATCCCGCGAGCGCAACTCGGCGGCAACCGTCTCCAAGTCGGAGGTGAGGACCGGTACCTCGCTCATCGCGGCTCCCCCTCGTCCAGCGAGCCTTCGTCGAGCAGGTGGGAGATGCGGACCCCCTGCTCGATCGTGTCGTCGTAGTGGAAGGTGAGGGTCGGCGTGCGCTTCATCCGCGTCTCGGCCGCGATCCGCGACTGGATCACGCCGTGCGAAGAGCGCAGGCCGTCGAGGGTCTGCTCGCGCGCCCCCTCGTCACCGAGAACGCTGACGTAGACCTTGGCGTGGCGCAGGTCTGGGCTCGTCTCTACTGAGGTCACGGTGGTGAAGCCGATTCGAGGGTCGCTGAGGTCGCTGGCGATCGCCGCCCCCACGACCTCGCGAAGCACCTCGTTGATGCGCCGCATGCGGGGGCCGGCCATCCTAGTCCAGTTACTCCAGGGTCTGCTCGACCTGCTTGGTTTGGAAGAACTCGAGCACGTCGCCGTCCTTCACGTCAGCGTAGCCGTCAAGCACGATGCCGCACTCCTGGCCCTCCTCGACCTCCTGCACGTTGTCTTTGAAGCGACGCAGGGAGGCAAGTTTGCCGGTCCAGATCACCGTGCCCTCACGGATCAGACGGACGTTGGCGCTACGCACAGCCTTGCCCTCGTTGACGATGCAGCCGGCGATGCGGCCAACCTTGGAGGCCTTGAAGGTCTGTTTGATCTCGGCCTCGCCGACGGTCTCCTCGACCTCGACGGCCTCGAGCAGGCCCTCCATCGCATTGCGCAGGTCCTCGGTGATTTTGTAGATGACCGAGTAGGTGCGGACGTCGACGCCCTCGCGCTCGGCGGCGCGGCGCGCGTCGGCCAACGGCCGCACGTTGAAGCCGATGATGATCGCGTCGGAGGCCGAGGCCAGCATCACGTCGGACTCGTTGATGCCACCGGTCTGCGAGTGGATGATGTTGATCGCCACCCGGTCCTGCGGGACCTTGGCAATCTCGTCCTGCAGCGCCTCCAGGGAGCCGGCGACATCGGCCTTGAGGACGATGTTGAGCTCCTTGATCTCGCCCTCCTGGACGCGGGCGAAGACCTCGTCGAGGCTGACCTTACGAGCCTGGCGGCGAGCCAGGGCCTCGGTCTTGAGCCGGTTGGCGCGTTCCTGGGCCTGCTGACGAGCCTGCCGATCGTTCTCGACCGCCTGGACGAACTCGCCGGCGTCGCTGACCCCGTCGAAGCCGAGCACCTCAACCGGCATCCCCGGTCCCGCTTGCTCGACACGGGCGCCGGTGAAGTCCTGCATTGCCCGCACCCGGCCCCACTGGGGACCGGCGACCAGCGAGTCGCCGACACGGAGGGTGCCGCGCTGAACCAGCACGGTGACGACCGGACCACGGCCCGGGTCAAGCTGGGACTCGATCACGGTGCCGGAGCCAGGCGCGTCGGGGTTGGCGCCGAGCTCCTCCAGCTCGGTGACGAGCAAGATCATGTCGAGCAGGCTGTCGAGGCCTTCGTGGGTCTTCGCCGAGACGTCACAGAAGACCGTCTCACCGCCCCACTCCTCCGGGGTCAGCCCCTCCTGGGCGAGCTCATTGCGAACCCGGTCGGGCTGGGCGCCCTCTTTGTCGATCTTGTTGACGGCGATTAGCATCGGCACGTCGGCAGCACGGGCGTGGTCGATTGCCTCTTTGGTCTGCGGCATCACGCCGTCGTCGGCCGCGACGACCACGACCGCGACGTCGGTGACCTTGGCGCCGCGGGCGCGCATCGCCGTGAAGGCGGCGTGGCCCGGGGTGTCGAGAAAGGTGATCGTCTTATCGTTGTGGTGGACCTGGTAGGCGCCGATGTGCTGGGTGATGCCGCCGGCCTCGCCCGCAGCGACCTCGGTCTCGCGAATCGCGTCCAACAGCGAGGTCTTGCCGTGGTCGACGTGTCCCATGATCGTGACCACCGGCGGCCGGTCGACCAGGTCCTCCTCGGCATCGGAGAACTGCGGTTCCTCCGGCTCCTCGTCGGCCGCGGTGACGATCTCTATCTTGCGGTCGTACTCGTCGGCAATCGCTCTTACCGACTCGTCGGTGAGGGTTTGGGTGAGCGTCGCCATCTCGCCCATCATCATCAGTTTTTTGATCACCTCGGCCGGGGCCAGACCGAGCGACTCGGCCACCTCACGCACGGTGGCACCGGAGTTGACCTTGGTCGCCTCGGGCTCGATCGGCGTAGCCGGGCCCAGCGGCGGCTCCTCCAGCAGCGGCCGGCGGCGGCGGCCACCGCGGCGGCGCGGCGGGCGTTGCGGCGGCGGCCCGCCCATCTGATCGCGGCGAGCGGCCTGTGAGTCGATTACCACGCGGCGTTTTTTCGAACCGGGACCGCCACCTGAGGCGGCGCTCTGCTGGCCGGCCTGCCGCACCGGTTTGGTCGAGGCCTGCGCCGCCGACTTACCACCCCCAGGCGGGGCTTTGGCGGGCGTATCCGCTTTGCCAACCGCGGGTGCAGCGGCTTTCGGCGCCGGGGCCGACGCCTGCGGCGCGGCCTCGGCAGCGGCAGCCTTTGACTGCGTGGCAGGAGGAGTCTCCACAGCCGGCCTGGCGGCCGCTTTCGGTGCGGTCGTCTGGGCACCGCCGTTGCCCTTGGCCGCGGCGATCGCCTTCAGCGCATCGCCCTCCTCGACGCTCGAGGCAGCCGCCTTCGCCTCAACACCGGCGGCCTTCAGCGCCGCCAGTAGCTCCTTCGAACTGACGCCCTGCGCTTTCGCGATCTCGTGAACCCGCTTCTTAGCCACTAAGCCTGCTCCGCCTCCTCGGCGACATTCTGCTCGGCCGGGGCATCACCGTTCTCGGCGGCTGCCTGCTCGCTGGCCTCGACGTCCTCGCCAAGGGTCTCACCCTCGACCTCCTCGGCTTCACGCGCCTCCTCGGCGATGTCCTCTTCGATCGCTTCCTCGGTTGCGACCTCGTCGGCGGCCTCGGCCTCCTCCGCCTCCTCGACGAAGTTAGCCGTGGCACGGGCGACGATCTCTTCGACCTGGCCACCGTCGCCATCCGGGTCGGCGAGGATCGCGATCTCCGCTTCGGAGACATCGGCGAGCACGGCGACCTGGTTGGTGTCGAAACGCGAGAGCGCTTGGTGCGTCGGCAAGCCGCAGAAGGTCGAGCCGGGCACTGCCGCGTTGGGGCAGCGACGGCCGGTCGTCAGCACCGCCAGGCAGTGCCCGTCGGACTGTTCCTCGCCCTCGTACTCGATCTCCGTTTCCTCGGAGGCAAACTCGGTCTCGGACTTGATGTCGACCCGCCAGCCGGTCAGACGGGCGGCGAGACGGGCGTTCTGGCCGTCACGGCCGATCGCCAGCGAAAGCTGGTCGTCGGGGACGATCACGATCGCCTGACGCTCGTCGTCGTCGACGATCACCTCACGCACGCGCGCCGGCGAGAGCGCTTTGGCAACGAAGCGGGCGGGCTCCTCGTTGTAAGGGATGATGTCGATCTTCTCGCCGCGCAACTCGGAGACGACCATCCGCACCCGCGAGCCGCGCGGTCCGACACAGGCGCCGACCGGGTCAACGCCATCGGCGTGGGAGACAACGGCGATCTTCGAGCGATAGCCGGGCTCGCGGGCGACACCCACGATCTCGACCAGCTTGTCGGCGATCTCCGGGACCTCGAGCTCAAAGAGGCTCTTAATCAGCTCCGGGCTGCGGCGCGAGACGACGATCGCCGGCCCTTTGGTCGAGTCAGAGACATCGGTGATCACCGCCTTGACCCGCATCCCGTGGTCGTAGCGCTCGTTGTAGACCTGCTCGGACTTCGGCAGCAGCGCCTCAACCCGCTCGCGCAGCTGCACCAGCGTGTAGCGCTTATCGGACTGCTGGATGATCCCGGTGATCAGCTCGCCGACCCGGTCCTGGTACTCGTCGTACATCATCTGACGCTCGGCCTCGCGGATCCGCTGCAGGATCACCTGCTTGGCGGTCTGGGCGGCGATGCGGCCAAAGTCTTCCGGGGTGACGTCGCGGGTCGTGATCTGATCCTCGTATGGGGCGATCATCTCCGGGTCGAGCTCGGGATCCTCGGGCTCGCGTAGCTCGCCGGTCTCCGGATCGACCTGGCGCTCCTCTTCCTCCTGCTGCTCGGCCGCTTCAGCCAGCAGCTTCTCCTCCAGCTCCGGCGGCAGGATCAGCTCGAAGACGCGGAAGTCGCCGGTCTCGTGGTCGAGGTCGACGCGGGCATATTTAGCCGCTCCCGGCGTCTTCTTGTAGGCCGAGAGGAGCGCGTCCTCGAGGGCGTCCATCAGCTTGTCGGCGGAGATGCCCTTCTCCTGCTCGAGAGCTTTGACGGCGTCGACGATCTCTTTACTCACTAAACCTGCTCCTTGCTATTGGAAGTCCTACTGCGGTCGCGGTACTTGGGTCCCGGGGACGAGACCTCCAGCGAGTGGTCGACCAGGAGGTGCCTGAGCTGCTCGGTAGCGCGTTCGCAAAGCGCCAGATCGACGCCGTCCGGGTGGTCGATGAAGAGGCGCAGCGCGTCGCCCCCCGGTTGCTCAAGAGCGACCACCTCGATTTGGGGGTCGAGGTCGGACAGCTGTTGCTGGATGTCTTGCTGGAGGTCAGTCATATGCCTGGACAACTGGTTCGAGGCCGAAAAAAAAGCGGGCAAGGCCCACTTCTCGACACCGCCATGGGATGGAAAAGCTTGCGGCCAGTATAGCTCGCTGTTTACGCGCGGCCGGCGCCTGCAGCCGTGCTTGCCGACCTGAGCTCGTCGATCTTGTCGAGTATCGAAGTGGCGATCTCGTCCTTGCGGGCCTTCGGGACGACGGTCTCCCCCTCTTTCTCTATCAGGGTGACCTCGTTTTCTTCGCTCTCAAAGCCGATCTGCTTGTTCGAGACGTCGTTGAGGACGATTAGGTCGGCGCGCTTGCGGGTGAGCTTTTCACGGGCGCGGTCGACGGCATTGCCGTATTCGGCGGCGAAGCCGACGATGGTCTGGCTGTCCGAGCGCCGGCCGGTGAGGGCAGCGAGAATGTCATCGGTGGGCTCAAGGTGGAGGTCGAGG
>Ga0207686_10000414_pt1 | contig 29497 bp, 30 predicted proteins | sample KBSM24metaG_FD_184396 | JGI IMG/M metagenome (GOLD analysis project Ga0207686, IMG submission 184396) | Miscanthus rhizosphere microbial communities from Kellogg Biological Station, Michigan, USA - KBS M2-4 metaG (SPAdes) (version 2) | ecosystem: Host-associated > Plants > Roots > Rhizosphere >...
AGGCCGGGGGCGGCTAGCTGAGCATCGCCCCGGGGGTCGCCTTCGGCCTGGTCTGGGTCGGTTTCGTGGCCTACCTCGCCTTTCTCGCCGCCGCGCCCTCGCTGGGACGACGGGTCGTGCGGGGGACGATTCTCTTCTTCGTCGTCCTTTTCGCAGCGCTACCGGTGCTGCTCTCCCACGACGTCTTTAGCTACGTCGACTACGCCCGGCTCGGCGTCCGCCACGGCCTCGACCCCTACGTCCACCCGCCGCTGGCGGCGCCCGCAGACCCGGCCTTTGCCCGCGTCACCTGGCTCGACACGACCAGCGCCTACGGGCCACTCTTCACCCTCGCCACCTATCCGCTGGCCTGGCTCCCAGTCGCCGGCGGCGTCGCGGCGCTGAAGGCGGTCGCCGGCCTCTCGGTGCTCGGGCTGGCGCTGCTCGTCGCCCGCCTCGCCGCCTGGCGCGGCGTCGAGCCGCTGCGGGCGGCGGCCTTCGTCGCCCTCAACCCACTGGTCCTCGTCCACGTCGTCGGCGGCGCCCACAACGACGGCCTGACGATGCTGCTGGTGCTGCTCGGCGTCGCCGCGATCCTTGCCGCCCGCGAGGCCAGTGGCGGCGCGGTCCTGGTCGCCGCGATCGCGGTCAAGGCCTCGGCCGCCGTGGTCGCTCCGTTTGCGCTGGTCGGCGTCGCCCGAGAGCGGGCCGACCGCTCGTCGCCCGACGCGACCGCGCCAGACCGACAGCCGCTGCTCCGCCTCCTCCTCGGAGCCGCCCTCACCGCTGGGGTCATCGCGGCCGCCGCCTCCGCCGCCTTCGGCTGGGACTGGCTGCACGCCTTCGGCCTCGCCGGCGAGAACCAGGGCCGTACCAGCCACATGAGCATCCCGATCACTTTCGCCCACCTCACCGGCCTCGACCCGAGCACCATCCGCACCGTCGCCCTCGCCCTTTACGCCACCCTGGTCGCCGTCCTGCTCGTCCGTACCTGGCGCGGCGGCGACTGGGTCCGCGCCGCCGCCTGGGCTTCGCTCGGCCTGCTCCTCGCCACCTCGTGGCTGCTCCCCTGGTACCTCATCTGGGCTCTACCGCTCGTCGCGGTCTCGCGTGACCGCACTCTGCAACTGCTGACCCTCGCCCTCACCGCCTACCAGCTCGGCGCCCGCATCCCCCTCTGAGCTCGCGCTCAATATAGAGGAGCGCGAGACGACTCAGAGGATCTCCGGCGAGTGGGCGCCCGCCTCCGGGCCCGCCGCTTCCTCCTCGGGCGACGGATGAATGATCCCCGTCTGGATGCTCCAGCCCTCGCGCCGGCCGAGGGCCGTCACCGCGCCGACGTAGATGAGTTCGCCGACGGTCATCACGCCGCGCACAGCGATCGCGATCAGCGAGCCGAGCGCGAAGCTCTTGCTCGGCAGCGCCGCCTTCACCGCCCAGGCGAAGGCGGCGTCGCGGACGCCGAGGCCGGCCGGGGCGACGAGGGTGACCAGCGCCGCGAAGTAGCCGATCGCCTGCGCCGAGCCGACCAGAAGGATGTCGTCGAAGGGGATGTAGGTGACCGAGCGGGCGACGCAGTAGATGCCGAGTGCGATCACTACCCAGTTCGCCGAGTAGAAGACGATCAGGGCGATCACGCCCTTCAGCGAGATCACCTCCGGCAGCGGGTCGCGGCCCAGCGCCCCCAGCACCTTGCTGGACAGCGGCCCGAAGACCTTCGGGTGCAGGATCGCGATCGCCGCCGGGATCAGCAGCAGCACCACCCAACGCAGCGGCTCTCCCTGGAGATCGGGATGGTTGATGATGAAGTAGGCGGCAACGACGATCGCCGAGGTGGCCGAGATTGCCTGTTCGTAGACGATGCTGGCGATCGTCACCCGGCGCGAGACACCAGCCCGCTCGGAGAGCAGCACCCGGCCGAGCACGTAGAGGACGCTGCCGGGCACGTAGCGGGCAAGCAGCGGCTGCCCCCAGGCGACCTGCGCCCGCCCGAACCCGATCGGGTGGCCAAGGAAACGGAGGATGAAGTCCCAGCCGAGGGCGCTGAAGACGAAGAAGAGGGGCAGGATCACGACGCCCGGGATCAACCAGCCGACGTGGAAGTGGACCCCCTCGCTCTGGATCTCCGACCACTGGTCGATCACGGTCAGGACCAGGAAGCCGAAGATCAGAACGGCAAGGCCGATCTGGAGGGCGAGGCGGACACGGCGGCTGCGCGGGGGACGCGATCCGAATCGTGCGCCGGCCTCACCGATCCGGTGCAGGAGTGGTTGGCTGCGCTCCACGAACGTCTCACCTTAATGAGGTCTCCGGTGGAACCCCGGCGCGAAGCCGTGAGGGACAATCGTCAGATGGGCGAGTTCGAGCTGCTGGCCAAGCTGCGGGAACGCCTCGGCACGCCGGGGCCACGGGTGCGGCTCGGCAGCGGTGACGATGCCGCAGTTACCGCCCCCAGCGGCGCCACCGCGACCTCGGTCGACGCCGTCGTCGACGGGGTCCACTTCCGCCGCACCGCTGCTAGCCCGGCCCAGATCGGCCACAAGGCGCTGGCCACCGCGCTCTCCGACCTGGCGGCGATGGGCGCCGAGGCCGGCGAGGCCTACGTCGCAATTGGCCTGCCCGAAGACCTCGGCGAAGAGGACTGCCTGCGGCTCATCGACGGGATGTTGCACCTGGCCCAGGGGACCGGGACGACGCTGGCCGGCGGCGACGTGACCCGCTCCCCGGTCCTCGCCCTGGCGGTGACCGTGGTCGGCCATGCCGCGGCCGCCGAGGACTTCGTCAGCCGCGCTGGCGCCCGGCCCGGCGACGTCCTCGTCCTCACCGGCGAGCTCGGCGGCGCCAGCGCCGGCCTGAAGCTGCTGGAGAATCCGGGTCTGGCGGCGGGGCTGCCCGGCGACGTCGCCGAACACCTGCGGCGACGCCAGCTCGAACCCCAGCCCCGCCTCGCTTCCGGACGTGCCCTCGCTGCGGCCGGTGCCCGGGCGATGATCGACCTCAGCGACGGGCTCGGCAGCGACGCCAGCCACCTCGCCGCGGCCAGCGGCGTCCGGCTCGAGATCAACGCCACCGCCCTACCGGTCGCCGCCGGGCTCGCCGCGATCGCTCACGGTGCCGGTGCCGACCCGCTGCGTCTGGCCAGCGCCGGGGGCGAGGACTACGAGCTGCTGGCGGCGCTGCCGCCAGCGCGCCTGGAGGAGGCCTCGACGCGCGTCGCCGCGACCGGCGAAGCGAAGCTAAGCCGGATCGGCCGAGTCGTGGGCGGAGCGGGGGTCGAGATCAGGCTGCCCGACGGGGGGCTGCTACCTGCGGATGGATTCGACCAGCTGGGCCAAGGCCGCCCAGGACGAGCAACTCCCTAACCCCGCGACGCCGCAGCATCGCCGAGGCGACTTGCGAGGGGTCTGGCTTGTAGCTGCCGGCTTCAACGAGCGATTTGAGTTCTTGCGCTTGCATGGGTGTTCGTCCCCGTTATCGGCTACCGAAAATCGGATCCTTAGTTCTGGGTACTAGCACATGCGTCCAAGTTGGACAGCGCACTACTCTGTCAGCCGTGGCGAACGGGTCTGCCCGCATCCTCCTTGTTGACGACGAGCAGTCGATTCAGACGCTGCTCAGCTACCCGCTGCGCAAGGACGGCTACCACGTCACTTCGGCGCTCGACGGCGGCGAGGCCCTGCAGCGCTTCGAAGAAGGCCGCTTCGACCTCGTCATCCTCGACCTGATGCTGCCGCGCCTCGACGGCGTCGAGGTCTGCCGCCAGCTTCGCTCGCGCAGCCAGGTGCCGATCATCATGCTGACCGCCAAAGGCAGCGAGACCGACAAGGTCGCCGGCCTCGAGGTCGGCGCCGACGACTACATCACTAAGCCGTTTTCGATGCGCGAGTTCCGCAGCCGCGTCAAAGCGGCCCTGCGTCGCTCACGGATGGGTGGCGAGAGCAACGACGAGGAGCGGATTGAGAGCGGCGAGCTGGCGGTCGATTTCAGCCGTCGCATGGTCACCCTGCGCGAGGAGGAAGTGCGGGTCACCTACGTCGAGTTCGAGATTCTCGGCGCCCTCGCCCGCTCACCCGGGCGGGTGCTGACTCGAGAGACGCTGCTTGAGCACGTCTGGGGCGACTCCGAGTACCGGGACCCCCGCACCGTCGACGTCCACATCCGGCACCTGCGGGAGAAGCTGGAGCGCGATCCGAAGGAGCCGGAGTTCCTCTTCACCGTGCGCGGGGTCGGCTATCGCTTCCGCGAGTAAATGCGCCACCGCCCCAAGCTGACCACGCTGGGCAGCCGGATCACGGTGCTCTCGATCGCGATTGCGATCGGCACGGTGCTGATCGTCTACGTCTACGCAGTGGCAATCGGCGGCGGCGCCAGCGGCGACTCCGCCGTCAAGGGTCAGATCGTGATCGGCGGCCTGATCGCGGTCGGGGTCGCCACCGGTCTTGGTCTCTACTACGCCCAGATCGTCGCCCGCAACGTCGCCCGCCTCCAGGACGCAGCCCGCAAAGTCGCCGACGGCAACTTCGAAACGCCGATCCCGATCACCTCGGCCGGGCAGCTCGGCTCCCTGGCTCGCACCTTCAACGAGATGCAGCGCCGCCTCGCCGAGCTGGACAGCGCCCGCAAGCAGTTCATCGCCAACGCCTCGCACGAGCTACGCACGCCGATCTTCAGCCTCGGCGGCTTCATCGAGCTGCTCGAGGAAGAGGACCTCAGCCCCGCCGAGCGCGAGGAGTTCCTGCGCACGATGCGCCAGCAGATTGAACGCATGACCAAGCTGACCACCGACCTACTCGACCTCTCCCAGCTCGACGCCGGGGCGATGGTGATGAAGACGCAGGACGTCGACCTCGGCGCTCTCGCCCGCGAGGTGACGCGTGAGTTCGGGGCCCGCGCCGACATCCACGGCTCGCGCCTGGAGCTGCGCACCCCCGACCGGCCAGCGCGGGCGGTCGCCGACCCCGACCGGGTGCGGCAGATCATCCGTATCCTCCTCGACAACGCCCTCGCGCACACGCCTGAGGGCACCAAGGTCACCGTGACTACCTTCGCCGCCAACCGCCGCGCCGAACTGACCGTCTCCGACGAGGGGGCGGGAATCCCCCAGCGCGTCCACAACCGCATCTTCGAGCGCTTCTACACCGCCGATTCTGCCGGCGGCTCCGGGCTCGGCCTGGCGATCGCCCGCGAGTTGGCGCTGCGCATGCAGGGCAGTCTCTCGATCAGCTCCAGCCGCCGTTTCACTGCCTTCACGCTCGACCTCCCCCCCGCCGCCGCCGAGGCTCCCGCCCCCGCCGCCCCGGTCGTCAGGGCGCGGGGATGAGGCTGCGCGCGGCGCTGGCGCTGCTGCTTTGCCTCGCCTTGCTGGTGGCCGGATGCGGCTCCAGTGAAAGCGGCACTGACAACGGGGGCAGCGCGACGGGCAGCAGCGCCGCCCAGCAGCCACGGGTGATCGTCGAGACCGCCGCGAACGGCTTCGACGCGGCCCAGGTCTTCCGCGAGGCCTCGCCCGGCGTGGTGACGATTCGCTCGGTCTTCGGTGCCGGTGCCGCCGAGGGCTCCGGCTTCGTCCTCAACACCGACGGCGAAATCGTCACCAACGCCCACGTCGTCACCGAAGAAAGCCCCAGCGGCGGCCCGCGCGAACCGGCCAAAGCGGTCTACGTCGAATTCCCCGACCGCAACATCGTCCCGGCCAAGATCGTCGGCTTCGATCCCTTCGCCGACGTCGCCCTGCTCAAGGTCAAGCCCGACGGCTTCGCCCTGCACCCGCTGCAGCTCGGCGACGACGCCACCCTGCAGGTCGGCCAGCCAGTCGCGGCAATCGGCAGCCCCTTCGGCGAGCAGCAGTCGCTCTCCAGCGGAATCGTCTCGGCGATCGACCGCTCGGTCCAGTCGCTGACCCAATTCCAGATCGAGGGCGCGATCCAGACCGACGCCTCGATCAACCCCGGCAACTCGGGCGGACCGCTGCTCGACGCCAACGCCCGCGTGATCGGCATCAACCAGCAGATCGAGACCAACTCCGGCGCCAACGACGGGGTCGGCTTCGCGGTGCCGGTCTCGGCGATCAAGCGCTCCGTCGCCCAGCTGCAGGAAGACGGCACCGCCGAATACGCCTACATCGGTGTCTCCAGCCAGGCGCTCTACCCGCAGCTGGCCGAAAAGCTCGGCCTCGACACCACCTTCGGAGGCCTGATCGCCGAAGTCGTCCCCGGCGGCCCCGCCGATCAGGCCGGTCTCGAAGGGGGCGACAAGAAACTCCAGTTCCAGGCCGCCGAATACCGCGTCGGCGGCGACGTAATCCTCCAGGTCGAGGGCCATGACGTCGTCCAGCCGGACGACCTAGCCCGCCTCGTCGCGACCAAGAAGCCAGGCGAAAAGGTAACCCTGACCGTGCTCCACGATGGCGAAAAGGAGCAAATCGAGGTGACGCTCGGCAAGCGGCCGGACAAGAGTTCGAGTGGCTGAATCAACCGGCCGCCGCGAATCCGTGTAGAACTCCGGCCTTGCTTCAGGAAGTCGCACTCGGCCAGAAGACCCTCACCGACTACACGCACGTGGTCGGCAAAGAGCTGACGGAGCAGATCCGCGAGCTGGCGGAGCCGCTCAAGGGCAAGCGCGTCCTGCACGTCAGCGCCACCGCCTTCGGGGGCGGCGTCTCCGAGATCCTCTACACGATCGTGCCGCTGATGCGGGACGTTGGCATCGACGCCCACTGGCACGTGATCTTCGGCAAAGAGGAGTTCTTCAACGCGACCAAGCTCCTACACAACTCGCTGCAGGGCGCCGAGGAGTCGCTCAGCGACGAGCAGTGGGAGCTGTTCGACGAAATCAACCAGATGAACGCCGAGGGGCTGCAGGGCGACTGGGACGTGGTGATCGTCCACGACCCGCAGCCGATTGGTCTGCGGCGCGGCGCCGAGGCGAAGGGCAAGCACTGGATCTGGCGCTGCCACATCGACCTCTCGACCCCCAACCCGGCCCCGATCGCCCGCCTGCTGCCGCTGATCGAAGAATACGACGCCTCGGTCTGGCACCTGCCCGACTACGTGCCGGCCGACATGGACGGGGCCCGCGCCGGCGTCAACATCATCCCGCCGGCGATCGACCCGCTCTCGCCGAAGAACATGGCCTTCTCGCCCGAGGACGCCGCCTTCGTCTGCAAGCAGTTCGGGATCGACGTCGACCGGCCGCTGATCACCCAGGTCTCCCGCTTCGACCCGTGGAAGGACCCGATCGGCGTCATCGACGCCTACCGTGAGGTGACGAAGAAGGTGCCGGACGCGCAGCTGGCGATGGTCGGCTCAATGGCCAGTGACGACCCCGAGGGCCGCGAGTACTTCCAGAAAACCTACGAATACGCCGACAACGACCCGGACATCAAGATCCTCAGCAACCTCAACAACGTCGGCGCGATCGAGGTCAACGCCTTCCAGTCACAGTCCGACATCTGCCTGCAGAAGTCGATCCGGGAGGGCTTCGGCCTAACTGTCACCGAGGCGCTTTGGAAGGGACGGCCGACGATCGGCGGCAACGTCGGCGGCATCCCGCTGCAGATCGAGGACGGGATCAGCGGCTTCCTCGTCAACTCCTCCTCCGAGTGCGCCCAACGCTGCCTGGAGATCCTCGAGAACCCCGGGCTCGGCAAGAGCCTCGGCCGCGAAGGCAAGGAGCACGCCCGCCGCGAGTTCCTCTCGCCGCGGCTGCTGCGCGACTGGCTGCGCCTGATGGGAGAGCTCGAAAGCTGAGCTTTGGGTCGGGCTGACCCGACCCCTTAGTCTCTGCGGCGTGGACGGCTCGCCGCTGATCATCGTCTCGAACCGGGGGCCCGCCCAGTTCGAGCGCGACCAGGATGGCGAGCGCACGGTGCGCCGCGGCGGCGGCGGCCTCGTTACCGCCATCTCGGGCCTGGTCTCGCACCGCGACGCCCTCTGGATCGCCTCGGCGATGACCGAGGAGGACGTCGTCGTCTCCGAGGAAAAGGGCGGCCCGGTCGAGCTGCCGATCGAAGGCGTCGACTACCGCGTGCTGATGGTCGGCAGCGACCCCGAAGCCTACGACCGCTTCTACAACGTGATCGCGAACCCGATCCTCTGGTTCATCCAGCACTACCTCTGGGACCTCTCCAACGCGCCGGACATCCGCCAGGACGAGCTCGACGCCTGGGACTACGGCTATCAGGCGGTCAACCGCGATATCGCCGAGGCTGTGCTGGGCCAGATCGAGGGTCAGGAGCGGCCCCTGGTGATGCTGCACGACTACCACCTCTACACGGCGCCGGGAATGATCCGGGCCGAGCGGCCGGACGTCTTCCTCCACCACTTCGTCCACATCCCCTGGTCGCAGCCGGACAGCTGGCGCATCCTCCCCGGCCGGATCCGCGAGGCGATCTTCGAGGGGATGCTGGCCAACGACATCATCGGCTTCCACACCCACGCCTACTGCATCAACTTCCTGCGCTGCTGCGATGAACTGTTGGAAGCCGAGGTCGACTACGTCAACCGCGAAGTGCGCCACGCCCGCGGCCGCACCCTCTGTCGCGCCTACCCGCTCTCGATCGACGCCCAGCGGCTGCAGCGGGCGGCCGATTCGCCGGAGGTGGCGGCAGCTGAGCGCGAGGTTCTGGAGCGGCGCCGCAAACACCTGATCATCCGCGTCGACCGCGCCGACCTCTCCAAGAACGTGCTGCGCGGCTTCACCGCCTTCGACACCTTCCTTGAGCAGCACCCCGAGTTCCGCGAAGAGGTGACCTTCATCGCCCATCTGCAGCCCTCGCGCCAGGACGTTCCCGAGTACGCCGAGTACCTGGAGCGGATCGAAGCCCTGGTCGCGGTCGTCAACCACCGCCACGGCACCACCGACTGGATGCCGATCGACCTGCGCATCTACGAGAACTTCCACGACGCCGTCGCCCGCTACAAGCACTTCGACCTGCTGATGGTCAACGCGATCTTCGACGGCATGAACCTGGTCGCCAAGGAGGCGCCGGCGGTCAATACCCGCGACGGCGTCCTGATGCTCTCCGAGAACACCGGCTCCCACGAAGAGCTTGGCGACTGCGCCCTCTCGGTCAACCCCTTCGACATCCAGGAGCAAGCCGACGCGATCTACCGGGCGCTGACGATGAGTGGCGAGGAGCGGGCGGCGCGGGCCGAGCGGCTTAAGGAGATCATCTTCTCCCGGAATCCCGGGGATTGGGTCGACTCGCAGCTGGCCGACATCGAGGAGATGCGGGCGAGCTTGGCGGAGGGCTGACCGGCGCGGTCGGTCGGGGTGGGGGCGAGACCTCGCCGGGTTCGGCCTTGTCGGTGGGTGAGAGGCGTGCGGATCCGTTGGCGGGCTGCCTGGAGGGGCGTTGCGTTGGTGGCTGTAGGGCTCGGGGCCGTTGCGGTTCTGCCTTCGTTGGTGAAGGCGCCGGAGCCGGCGCCGTTGGGCCGGGACGTCGGGCTGCCCCGAATCGCCGCGCCGACCGAGCGCGGCAGACCTTTCATCCGCATAGCGGGAGAAAGGTCTGCCGCACCTCCCAAACCAGGGCGCTTAGAGCGGGGGCGCCGACCCCACCGGCTCGCAAACGAGCAGCGACGGAGGCGCGCACCGCGGGCTCGAGTGCGCCATCGTCGCCGGGCGCAAGCGAAGCACCCAAGCCGATCCGTCCCTCCGTCGAACCCGCCCGAAGCACCGGCGCCCTCGAACCCCCCGCAAACGAAGGCGCCGCCTTCGGAACCACCGCCAACGCCGGAACCCACCACCCCGCCTGCCCCTCCACCGACGAGCACCGCGCCGCCACCGCCGTCGGACGGCTCACTGGAGTTCGCCCCGCGCTGAGACGGAGGGTGGGTACCCCCTCCGAACGGCTTGTACTTCTCGGTCAGAGCGGACGTCGGACGGCCCCGGCGGATTCACCCGAGCAAGTTGAGAGAGGAGGGGGTACCCACCCTCCGTCCCACCGCGCACCCGAACCCTCGCTATAGTCCCACGCCGCCTATGGCAGCCCCACGCGAATACGAGCTTGTCCTGATGCTGGACCCCGAGCTGGACGCCCCGGCACGCGAGGCTCTAGTGCAGGAGGCGCGCGGCCAGATCGAGGCCGGTGGCTCGCTCAAGCATGAGAACGACTGGGGGCTCCGCAAGATGGCCTTCGAGATCAACCGGCGCACCGAGGCCGACTATCGCTGGTTCCGCTTCGAGGCGCCCAGCGAGCTGCTCGACTCGCTCGACCACAACCTGAAGATCGTCGACGGCGTGATGCGCTTTCGGATCTTCAAAGTGGATCCCGACGCGCCGGTGATCGTGCCGCCTGCCGTTGCCGCCCCCGGCCCGCGCGAGCGCACCGCCCACGGTGGCCGCGAGGATCGCGGCGACGCCGGCCACGACGCCGACGAGTAGTCGCCGCTTTCGCCCCGCTGTTTGCGGGAATGCCCTCCGCGAGGGGGAGGGTCACGCCGCCGCCGCTCTTAGACTGAAGTCCAGCAAGCGATTTCAGAGGAGTTGAGAGCCTTGGCGGCTTCAAACGTGAACGTAGTGGTCATCACCGGGAACCTGACCCGGGACCCCGAGCTGCGCAGTACCGGGGGAGGAACTTCCATCTGCAAGCTTCGAGTGGCGGTCAACAGCCGCCGTAAAGACGGCCAGAGCGGCGAATGGGTCGACAAGCCCAACTACTTCGACGTCACCGTCTGGGGGGCGCAAGGCGAGAACTGCGCCAACTACCTCTCGAAGGGACGCCCGGTGGCGATCGAAGGCCGGCTCGACTGGCGCGAGTGGGACGACCAATCCGGCAACAAACGCCAGAGCGTCGAGATCATCGCCAACACCGTCCAGTTCCTCGGCTCCCGCGACGGCGCCGGCCCGGGCAACGGCGGCAATGGCGGCGGCTTCAGCCCGCCGGCCAGCGACGTCCCCGCTGACACCTCCGACTTCGCCGGCGCCCCGGCGGGCGGTGGTGGTGGCGGCGGCGAAGACGACATCCCCTTCTAGCGCCTGAGCGCCATCGGGCGCGGGTTCTGTAGGATCTCGCGTCCGATGGCTCGTGCTAGAGAGACTTCCAACAGCGGATCCCGCCGCGGACGGCGTGCTCAGGACCGCACCCGGCCGCGCAAGTACACGCGGGTCAACGCCGAGACGGTCGATTACAAGGACCTCAACCTGCTGCGGCGCTTCCTCTCCGACAAGGGGAAGACGCGCGGACGGCGGGTCACCGGGCTTTCCCGTCGCCACCAGCGGCAGCTCTCGGTAGCAGTGAAGCGGGCGCGCGAAATCGCCCTGCTGCCCTACGTCGGAGAGCGCTGATGGCACAGGCGATCCTGCTGCAGGACGTCGAGTCGCTCGGCCAGCGTGGACAGGCCGTCGAGGTCGCCCCCGGCTACCTGCGTAACTTCCTGATCCCGCGCAAGCTGGCCCAGCCGGCCACCCCGGGCGCGCTCGAGGAAGCTCAGCGCCGCCTTGAGGCCGCCGAACGGGCCGCGAAAGCCCGGATCGAACGCGAATCGCAAGCCGCCGGCTTGCTCGGCAAAACCGTGCTGACGATCCACCAGCGGGCCGGCGAGGACGGCAAGCTGTTCGGCTCGGTCGGCGCTCGCGAGATCGTCGACGCCTTGGCCGAGGCCCGGGACCTGCGGATCGACAAACGCCAAGTCCGGCTCGAGCAGCCGCTGCGCGAAATTGGCACCTTCATGGTCGAGATCGAGCTCGGCGACGGCACCGTCGCCGCGGTCAAGACCATCATCGCCGAGGAGAAGTAGCTCCCTCCCCCGGTCGTACCGCCCGCCGAAGGCCGGTGGGCGCGCCGCTAGGCTCGTGGCCGTGACCGTGCTCTCCCCGCGCCTGCCGACCCGCATCCGCCGTCGCGCCCGCGCCCGCACTCGCTTCGGCTGGGCGCGCGCCGAGCGCGCCACGGTCGGGCTCGCGGTCGTCGCCCTCGGCGGCGCCGGCGCCGTCCTCAGCGACCAGTTCGGCCGCATGCTGCGGTGGCGCGGTCAACAGCGTCCCGCCGACGAGCCGCTGCTCGAGGTTGCCCCGGCGGCCGCGGCCGACACCGCTGTCGCCGCTGTGCGCGGCTACGCCGCGGCGCCGCGGACCGAGACCGTGCTCTTCAACCTGCTCGCCGGCTTCCTCGGTTCGTTCGCGCTCGTCCGCCTCTCCACCTGGGGCATCCGTGGCCGCTGGGGGCCGTTCCGCGACGTCAGCATCCGCGGCCACCACATTCACCACTTCGTACCGGGGATCCTGCTCGCTTTCGCAGCGGGAACGGCGGCGCTGCTGACCGAAGACGACGAGCTGGAGCAACGCCTGGCGGTCCCGCTCGGTGCCGGCATCGGCCTCACCTTCGACGAGGCGGCACTCCTGCTCGACTTCCGCGACGTCTACTGGACCCGCGAGGGGCTACTCAGCGTGCAACTCAGCTTCGGCGCCACGGCGATCCTCAGCATTGCGATCATCACCCTGCGGATGCTGCGGCGTGGCGAGCGGGAACTCGAGCGCGGCGCGGTGGATCCCAACGACGGAAATACCGCGAACGCCGCCGCCGCCGCGGGCGCGCTCTGATTGTCTTCTCAGTTGCCTCGGCACCGGCCCCTGCCGCCGCGCCGGCGCCTTTACTAGACAGCGATGCCGCAACCACCCTCCACCCACGTCCCGCCCCAGAACATCGAGGCTGAGGAATCGGTGCTCGGGGCGATGCTGGTTGCCGAGCCGACGCTGACCCGCGTGATCGACGAAGTGAAGCTGAACGCGGCCGACTTCTACCTCGACCGCCACCGGCTGATCTTCGCCTGCGTCTACGACCTCTACGCCGCCTCGAAGCCGGTCGACGAGCTCAGCGTCGCCGAGGCACTGACCCAGCGGAATGAGATCGACGGGGCCGGCGGCAAGCACTACGTTTCCGAGCTAGCCGCCAAGGTCCCCGCCGCCGGCAACGCCAAGCACTACGCGGAGATTGTCCAGCAGAACTCGCTGCTGCGGCGGCTGCTCGGGGCCGGCCAGGAGATCCAGGGCTGGGTCAACGAGCGCGACGGCGAGCCGCGCGAGCTTTCCGAGCGGGCCGAGAAGCTGCTTTTCGAAGTCGCCCACAAAGAGCAGGCGAGCGACTTCCGCCTCCTCTCCGAGATCCTCCACGACGAGGTCGATCGGCTCGAGAAGCTCTCAACCGGCGAGATCGAAATGACCGGCACCCCCTGTGGCTTCCGCGACATCGACGCGATCACCGGCGGCTTCCAGCCCGGCAACCTGATCATCGTCGCCGCCCGCCCGGCAATGGGGAAGAGCGCCCTGGTCGCCAACATCGCTGAAAACGTCGCGATCAAGGCCAAAAAAGCGGTCGCCTTCTTCTCGCTGGAGATGTCCGAGGTCGAGCTCGCCCAGCGCTTCATCGCCTGCCGGGCGCGGATCTCCGGCGACAAACTGCGCAAGGGCCAGGTCTCCCAGCGCGACTGGCCGAAGGTGGTGCGGGCCTGCAATGAGCTCGAGGAGGCGCCGCTCTGGTTCGACGACTCCTCCGACCTCGGCATCCTCGACCTGCGCGCCAAGGCCCGCCGCCTGCACGCCCAGGAACAGGAGCGCGGCGGCCTCGGTCTGATCATCCTCGACTACATCCAGCTGATGCGCTCCGACGACCACCGCGCCAACCGCGTCGAGCAGGTCGGCCAGATCAGCCGCGGCTTGAAGATCCTCGCCCGCGAGCTGGAGGTGCCGGTGGTGGCGATCTCTCAGCTCTCCCGCGCGCCCGAGCAGCGGACGCCGCCGAAGCCGCAGCTCTCCGACCTCCGCGAGTCCGGCCAGATCGAGCAGGACGCCGACGTGGTCGCCTTCCTCTTTCGCCAGGACTACTACCGCGACCCCGACGAGGAGCCGGACGGCCTCGCCGACCTGATCATCGCCAAGCATAGGAACGGCCCGATCGGGACCAGGCAGCTGGTCTTCCTCGACCGCTTCCCGAAATTCGCCGACCATGCCCACAAGGAGGCGCCAATCGAGCAGCCGGCGGGCGAGGAGCCTCCCTACGACACCGCCGCCGCGGGACCTGATTTCTGATGCCCGCCGTCGCCCGCTCCGAGCCCTTTCGCGACCAGACCTGCCCGCTCGCCGTCTGCGACGGCAGCGGCTGGATCCTCGGCCCTGAGGACGTGGCCCGTCCCTGTGGGTGCCGGGCGCCGCGGCTGCAGCGCGGCAAGACCCGAGGCGTCTCCTCAGTAATCCCTCCCCGCTACCGGGGCGTCTCCTTCGACCGTCCGCCGGTCAGTGACATGGAGCGGAATCTGGAAACCAAGATCGCCGTCGCCGAAACGGGACGCTTCATCGAAGACCTCGATCAGCGTCTCGCCGACGGTCGCGGCCTCTGGCTGTTCGGCGATACCGGAACCGGCAAGACGACGCTGGCGATGCTGATTTCCAAGGCGGCGCTGGAAGCCGGTCGCTCGGTCGCCATCTACTCGCTGCCGAAGCTGCTGGCCCGGATCCGCCGCACCTACGACTCTGAACCGGGCGGCGATTCCTATCTCTCACTGTTCGAGCAGCTCACCTCAGTCGACCTCCTTCACATCGACGACCTCGGCGCCGAGAAACGTTCCGACTGGGTCCTCGAGCAGCTTTACGCGTTAGTCAACGAGCGCTACGAGGCCCGCCGCTCGATGATCATCACCACCAATCTGGCCCACCCCGAGCTCGAGGAGCAAATCGGCGGCCGCACCGTTTCGCGGCTTACGCAGATGTGCGACGAAGTCGAGGTTCGGGGCAGCGATCGACGCTACGGCGCGGTCGGCGAGTAGAACCAGTCAGAATCCAGCGCTCATGCCCGGAGTGGTCATAGTCGGCGCCCAGTGGGGCGATGAGGGAAAGGGGAAGATCACCGATCTGCTCGCCGCGCGAGCGGGGATGATCGTCCGCTTCCAGGGCGGCAACAACGCCGGCCACACGATCGTCCGTAAAGGGAAAGAGTTCAAGTTCCACCTGATCCCCTCGGGGATCCTCTACCCCGAAAAGACGTGTGTGATCGGCAACGGCGTGGTCCTCGACCCGCGGGTGCTGCTCGGTGAGATCGACGGCCTGAAACGCACCGGCGTCGACGTCGGCAACCTGCGGATCTCCGCCAACGCGCACCTGATCATGCCCTACCACGTGCTGCTCGACACGGCTGGGGAGACGAAGCTGGGGAAGCTCTCGATCGGCACCACCCGGCGCGGGATCGGTCCCTGTTACGCCGACAAGGCGCTGCGGCTGGGAATCCGGGTCCAAGACCTACTCGACGAGAAGATCCTCCGCACGAAGATCCGCGCCGCGCTTGGCTCCAAGCAGCAGGCGCTGCGCGAACTCTCGGTTCAGCGGCGCAAACTCCGCAAGGAAGCGAGCGAAGAGGACAGCGCCGCGCTGGATGAGATGCCCGATCCACGGCTCGACGTCCACACCATGGTCGAAGAGCACATCAACTACGGCCACCGCCTCGAGCCGCACATTGCCGACACGGCGCGGCTCTGCTGGGACGAGCTCGACAGCGGCGGCACGGTGATCTTCGAGGGCGCGCAGGCGACCCTGCTCGACCTCGACCACGGCACCTATCCCTTCGTCACCTCCTCGAACCCGATCGCCGGCGCCGCCTGCGTCGGAGCCGGGATCGGGCCGGCCGACATCGACGAGGTCTGGGGCATCGCCAAGGCCTACGCGACCCGGGTCGGCGCCGGGCCATTCCCGACCGAGCTGCATGACGAGGTCGGCGAGCGGATGGTCGACCAGGGCCACGAGTTCGGGACCACCACCGGGCGGCGTCGGCGCACCGGCTGGATGGACCTGGTGGCGTTGCGCTACGCGGTGCGGCTCAACCGCATGGACGCGCTGGCGATCACCAAGCTCGACGTGCTCAGCGGCCTCGGGGCGCTACGGGTCGCGGTGCGCTACCGGTCCAAGGAGGGCGCCGTCCTCGACAGCTTCCCCTACCACCAGTCGATCCTCCACTCGGCGACACCGGAGTACGAGGAGCTGCCCGGCTTCGACGAGGACATCGGCGCCTGTCGCGAGGAGTCGGAGCTGCCGACGGCGGCACGCGACTTCCTCGGCTTCATCGCCGACTTCGTCGGGATCCCGGTCCGCCTGGTCGGCGTTGGGCCCGACCGCGATCAGACGATCACGATCGACTCGTAGTACCGGGCCGGGCCGGGGAGACGCCGGCCGGTTGGATCGGCGAAAGCCTCCTAGGGAAATTCAGAGGCGGTTAGGGAGCTGACCTTCCACTCGCCGTCTTCCTTCTCCACCGACACGAAGAACTCAGCGCCCTTGGGACCGTGAAAGAGAGCGAAGCCGTGATCGTCATGGACACGCAGGGCAGCGATCCCATTGACGGCGGGACTTGAGAGGGCGGACTTCGGCAACCCCGCCGAGAGGGCACCAATGACCGCGCCGCAGGCTTTGCCTTTCAGTTCCGGAGAGGTTTCGCTGAGCTGCTTGACTCGTTTCTGCAACGTCTTCGCCAGGTATTTGCAGCTCGCTTCCCAGTCGGCCTTGGCACGGGCGCCGAGGTAGGCGACGATCACTTCTTCGGCTGCCGCGAGTTCGTCGCTGTCGGCTTCTTCGCCGTAAGTCTGGATGCTGTTGTCGCCACCGGGAGTGAGGAATTCGGCACTGGCTTCGCCGGAGCCGCTGTCGGCACCGGCCTGTTTTTCGTTGCCGCTTGCCGTGGACTGCGTGGAGCTGGAGTCGTCGCCGCCACCACAGGCTGCAAAGCCAGCGACAAGCAGCGCGAATAGCGCCAGCGCGAACAATTTCTTTACGGCAGTCCCCCCCATGGACTGCGCGAATTCTAGGGCAAGCGGATTACAAACCGCAGTGTAGTTTGGGTACTGATGGGTACAGAGCTAGGCGGAATTGCGCTTCTGCTTTACAGTCTGTACGTGGCTTCAAATAGACGGGCAGCTAGGCTAAATGAACGGCTGCCGAGGGGGAGACACGGCTTGCCGAGGGAGGCGGTAACCGAATCCCAACGCAACCGCATACACCAAGCGATGATTGAGGTCGTGTCGGAGCGCGGCTACCCGGAAACGCGGGTGGTCGACGTGATCGGCGTCGCCGGCGTCTCCCGCAAGACCTTCTACGAACTCTTCGACAGTAAGGAGGACTGCTTCCTCGCTGCCTACGACGTTCTCCTCGGCAACCTGCTCAGCGACACCGCCGGGGGGTTCGAGACCAAACAAGGCGCGCCCTGGGCCGAGCGTGTCGCCGCTGCGCTGGGGGCACTGCTCCAGCACCTGGCCGAGCACCCTGACGAGGCCCGCTTCGCGATCGTCGAGGTACTGGCCGCCGGCCCGAAAGCACTCGCTCGTCGCGACGCCGCCCTGCGCCAGTTCACCGGCTTCCTCGAGGCCGGCCGCGCCGAGACCTCCGTCGAGTTGCCGGGGATCACCTCGCTCTCGCTCGCCGGTGGCGTCAACGAGCTCCTCTACAGCGAGATCCTGCACGGCGCCGCGGCGCGGCTGCCGAGCCGCCTGCCGGACCTGATGTTTTGGATCACCCTGCCGTTCCTGGGGGCCGAGGGTGCCGCCAAGGAGCGGGAGCGGGTGCGTCTCTCGATGCTCGAGAACTGAGGCCGCAAAGAGGGGCCGGCGGCGGCCTGCAATCGATCTTGTGGCGCCGCTCTTTTGTGCTCGGCAGCGGGTTTAGAAGAAGCGGGGAGTGGTAGTTTCACTCGTTGGAGGGATGTTCCCAAGGCAAGCTTTCGACGGCTGGGCCCATCCGGGCAGGCCGCAAAGGAGAGACATAGGGATATGCGCAAGTACGTGATGATCACCACGGCCCTCGCGGCCCTGATCGCGCTGACCGTGGCTGGCATCGCCACCGCGGAAAAGCCGGTCAAGGTTCGCGCTGGCAACCTCGAACTGACCTTCAACGGTGGCTTCACGCCGAAGGTCCTTTCGAAGACCAAGCAGACCCCGATCGCGCTCAGCGTCGAAGGCACGATCGCTACCGTCGACGGCAGCCACCCGCCGGCGCTCAAAGAATTCGTCGTCGAAACGGACAAAAACGGCGAAATCAACGTCAAGGGCTATCCGACCTGCACGGCCTCGAAACTGCAGTCCCAGGACAGCCAGCACGCGAAAGCGATCTGCAAGGACTCGATCATCGGCAGTGGTACCACCAAAGTCCAGATTCAGTTCCCCGAACAGGCGCCGATCCCGGTCAACAGCCCGCTGACCGTCTTCAACGGTGGCACCAGCGGTGGCACGACCACCCTCTTCATCCACGCCTACATCACCGTCCCGACCCCGGCGGCGATCGTGACGACGGTGAAGATCAAGAAAATCCACAACGGCCGTTACGGCATCAAATCGGTGGCCTCGGTCCCGAAGATCGCCGGTGGCAGTGGCTCGGTCACGTTCTTCAGCCTGAAGATCGACAAAAAATTCACCTACAAGGGCAAGAAGGTCAGCGTTCTCACCGCCAAATGCCCCGATGGCAAGCTCCAGGCCCACGGCACCGCGGTCTTCAGCGATGGCACCCGCGCCTCCGCTGAAGTGATCCGCACCTGCACCGGCAAGTAAGGAAGTCTCGTCCGAGGAACTTCCTCAGGACAGGCAAGGGCGAGGGGCGGCCGCGAGGCCGCCCCTCTTTTTTGCACTCAGAAGGTTGCCGTGGAGGCGCTTAACAGCTAGCGTCGTGTGCTTCTAGGGCTGGCCTTGGACGGGCGAGCCAAAAGGGAGAGATGCGTAAATGCGCAAACACTTGACGATGGCTGTCATCGCCGCGGCGCTGGGCGTGGTCGCGCTCGCAAGCGTGGCCTTGGCGGCGGGCACCGACAAGCCGGTCACGGTCCGGGCAGGGAACCTCGAACTGACCTTCAACGGCGGCTTCAGCCCGAAAACGCTTTCGAAGACGAAGCTAACGCCGATCACGGCACTGTTCGAAGGAAAGGTCAAAACGGTGGACGGGGCCCATCCACCCGCCCTCAAAGAAGTCGTCATCGAAGCCGACAAAAACACCGGAATCGACGTCAAGGGCTATCCGACCTGCACCTCGGCGAAACTGCAGTCCCAGGACAGCGCCCACGCCAAAGCGATCTGCAAGGACTCGATCCTTGGCAGCGGCCACGGGGACGTCGAGATCCAGTTCCCCGAACAGCAGCCGATCCCGGTCAGCAGCCCACTAACGCTCTTCAACGGCGGCGAAAAGGGGGGCGTCACCACCCTCTTCGTGCACGCCTACATCACCGTGCCTACCCCGGCCGCGATCGTGACGACGGTGAAAGTGAAGAAAATCCACAACGGCCGTTACGGGCTGGAATCAATTGCCTCGATCCCGAAGATCGCCGGCGGCAGCGGTTCGGTCACCTCTTTCAGCCTCAACGTCGGCAAGCAGTTCACGTACAAGGGCAAGAAGGTGAGCTTCATCAGCGCCAAATGCCCGGACGGCAAGATCCAAGTCCACGGCACCGCGGTCTTCAGCGATGGCACCCGCGCCTCCGCTGAAGTGATCCGCACCTGCACCGGCAAGGGCTAAAAGACGTCCAAGCGAGGGACCTTGCCTTGGGAACCCCTCCGCAGGACAGGTAGGGAGTAAGAGGGGCGGCCTAGCGGCCGCCCCTCTCTTTTGAAGCTCCCTACCCGGTGCGGGCGATCTTCGCGGCCTCGTCGCTACCTAGGTAAGGAGTCAGCGTGAACTCGACCAGGTCGGGCAGCAGCGTCTCCAACTCCTCGGTTTTGCCGGCGATGATCCGCCGCGAAATCAGTGAGACCATGCCGCCGACGAGGGCCTCCTCGGTGGTCGGTGAGAGGCGAGCGAGGACTTCTGGTGGGCGACCCTCGCGGCCGCTTTGGAAGTAGGGGACGAAGCTCTGGATCGCGGCGTCGTAACGCTCGACGACGACCGGCCCGGCGACCAGCGCCTCGACCATGCAGAGGCGCGCCAAGTTGGGCTCGGCGGCGAGGAAGTGCAGCATCGCCGCGATCCCGGCTTTGACTGCGTGCGGCCAGTCGTCCTCCTCCTCAAAGGCTTTGGCGACGCGGTCGCGCAGCTCCGCCATCACCGTGTCGTAGGCAGCGACGAAGCACTCGTCCTTGCTGGCGAAGTGCTCGTAGAAGGTGCGCCGGGAGACCGCTGCGTGGCGGGTGATGTGGGCGATCGTCGTGCCGGCGTAGCCGTTTTCAGCAATCGCCTCGGCAAGGCCAGCGATCAGCCGCTCACGCTGGTTGTGGGCGACGAACTCGCGCGGCAGGCCATGCCGTCCCGGGGGAAGGCGGGCGAGCTCGGGTGGGTACTCCGGGGCGGCCTCGACAGGCGGGTCAGCGGGATCTACAGCCACGGGCCGACGATACCGGTCGGACACTCTTGAGTTGTTGCTCAGCTCTTCAAGCGCCGCTTCCACCCCCAAATAGGGCATCACCGCCGCCGACATCAACTGCGGGACAAGCGCCGGCAGCGCGTCGGTGTCGCCACGCACCACCTTCGCGTAGAGCTGGCCGTAGGCCGAACCGGCCAGGGCCTCGGCGGTGGTGTGGGGGACCGACTCGGGATCATCCATCTCCCGGCGACCAGCGTCGATCAGCGAGGCGACCACTCGCATCGTCATGTCGCGCCGCGCCCGCGCAGCATCACCGGCAGCGAGGACCTCAACGGCGAAGGACGCCCGGGTCGGGTCGTGGCAGAGCGAGCTCACGACCTCGTGAGCGACCGCACGTAGACGGTCGGGCCAGTAGGACTCGCTTTCGTAGGCGTGCATCAGCGACTCCATGCACTCCTCGTTCATCTCCTGCCAGGCGGTCAGGAAGCTGTCGTACTTGCCGCGGAAGTGGCGGTCGAAGGCGTCGCGGTCGAGACTCGCCCTCTCGACGACCATCTCGATCGAGGTCTCGATGTACCCACGTTCGGCGCCGACCTCAATCAGCGCCTCGATCAGACGCGCCCGCTCAGACGAGGAGGCGGTCCGGGTCTCGGTTTCGAGCACTAGTTCATGGGACCTCCAGTCCCTGCCTTCGCGATCAGCCCGCGGGGGCTGACTCGTGCTCCCCCGCCGCGCGCTTGGCTGACTCAGCGCCGAGGTACGGGGTGAGCGAGAACTCCACCAGCTCCGGCAGCAGCTCCTCAATCTGCTCCGTCTGTCCCATGATGATCCGCTGGTAGATGATCCAGAAGATGCCGCCGATGATCGTTTCCTCGAGCGTTTCCGGCAGCTGCTCCCCGTGTGGGGAGACCTTGCGGCCCATCCGGAAGAGCGGCACGAAGGCCTGCAGCGAGCGCTCGTAGCGGTCGACCGCAGCCGGGCCGGCCGAGAGCGCCTCGACGATGCAGGTGCGGGCCAGGGCCGGCTCGCTGGCGACATAGTGGAGGAAGGCAGCGAGGCCGGCGTTGACCCGTTCCGGCCAGGCGTCGACCTTGCTGGCGGCGTCGACGACCCGCCGCAGCGCCTCTTTGACCGCGAACTCGGAGGCGGCCAGGAAGCAGTCCTCCTTGGAGGAGAAGTTCTCGTAGAAGGTGTTGCGGGCGATCCCGGCGCGGCGGACGATGTCGGCCACGGTCACGGCTCGATACCCCTTCTCGACCGTCTCCTCGGCGAGGGCCGAAATGATGCGCGCCCGCTGGTGCTGGGCGATGAACTCCTTCGGCAAACGATGCTGGCCGGGCGGAGGCCGCATCGTAGAGGGATTTTCAGCCACGAACGCCAGAGTACCTTGATCGTCAATCCCTGCCAAGACTGGACGCTACAGCTGCATACCGTTAGAGTACCCAACTCCAGACAGACGGTTCCCTTTATCTATTTAGAAAGGCCCCCGATGGGCGAGAGAGCCGAATCCAAGGTCCTGGCAGGGGCTGAGGGGACCGGCCTCGACAATGCTCCCGCACTGCAGCTGGTGACCTCGTCGAAGCGTCAAATGATTCTTGACGGCATGCTGGAAGCCGTCGGAGCGGAAGGATATGACCGCACCTCTGTGCGCACCGTCCTGGACCGCACCGGGGTCTACCGGCAGGCGTTCTACGACAACTTCGGCGACAAGGACGAGTGCTATCTGCAAGCGTTCGAAGCGGGTGTCTCCCGGCTCGAAGCGATCGCCCTCGCGGCCGCCGCCGGCGAGACCACCTGGCAGGATCAGCTGCGCGTCGGCCTCGGCGCCCTGCTCGACTTCCTCGACGCCGAGCCCGACTACAGCCGTGGCCTAATCGTCGAGGTCCACGCGGCCGGGCCGCAGGCACTGGAGAAGCGAGGGGAGGCGATAAAACGCGCCGCAGAGTTCGTCGACCGCGCCCGTGGCTTAGGCGCGGAGGCACCACCCACGATCGCGCCGGAGGGGGTCGCCGCCGGCATCCACTCGGTGATCCACGCCCGCCTCGCCGCCGGCGCCGATGGCGGCTTCCGCAAGCTACTACCCGACTTCATGTATTTCGCGGTGGTGCCGTATTTCGGGGCCGAGGCCGCCAACGAAGCGATGCTGGCCGCCTCGACCTGAGCCGGACTAGACTAGAGCCGCTCGATGTTGTCGGCCTCAATGCCGCGAGTGACACCGCGGAAATCGAGTACCAGCGGCGCGGCGGCGGCAACCTGTTCGTAGTCGACGCCGGGGTGGGCGGTGACGATCGCCACCAGGTCGGCGCTGGCGAGCCCCTCGTCGAGGCCGACCGAGGCCAGGCCGTGGCCGGGTAGCTCGGGGACGTGGGCGTCGTGGTAGGAGACCTCGGCACCGAGATCTTGGAGGCGGCCGATGATCTTCAGCGCCGGGGACTCGCGGGTGTCGCCAATGCCACCCTTGTAGGCGGCGCCGAGAACAAGGATGCGGGAGCCGTTGACCGGCTTGGCAGCTCCGTTGAGAGCTCGCTCGATCCGCTCCACGCAGAAGGCCGGCTGCACCTGGTTGACCTTGCCGGCGAGCTCGATGAACTCTGGGTAGAAGTCGTGCTGACGGGCACGGAAAGCAAGGTAGAAGGGGTCGACCGGCAGGCAGTGGCCGCCCATCCCTGGCCCGGGGTCGAAACGCATGAAGCCAAACGGCTTGGTCGCGGCGGCGTCGATCACCTCCCAGACGTCGATGCCGAGCCGGTCGCAGAGCTGCGCCAGTTCGTTGACGAGGGCGATGTTGACGGAGCGGAAGATGTTCTCCAGCAGCTTCGCCAGCTCGGCCGCCTCCGGAGTCGAGAGCACGATCACCTGGTCGCAGATCTCGGCATAGAGGGCGCGGGCGCGCTCGGCGCAGGCGGGGGTGACGCCGCCAACCAACTTTGGCGTAGTGCGAATCGTGAAATCAGTGCGACCGGGGTCGATCCGCTCCGGGGAGAAGGCGAGGTGGAAGTCGCTGCCAGCGCTGAGGCCGGAGCCCTCAAGGATCGGCAGCAACCGCTCCCGGGTCGTGCCGGGGTAGGTGGTCGACTCGAGTACCACCAATTGGCCCGAGCGCAGCACCGCCGCCAGCGCCGCGGCGGCGTCGAGGAGGTAGGTGAGATCGGGCTCACGCGAGCCGGTCAGCGGCGTCGGCACGCAGAGGACGACCGCCTCGCAGGCAGCCAACTCGGCGTACTCGGTGGTCGCCCGCAGCCGCTCGCCGAGCGGCGCCAAGACCGCGTCGGGAACATCCTCGATGTAGCTCTCGCCACGGCCGAGCGACTCGACCTTGGCGGCGTCGGCGTCGAGCCCGAGCACCTCGTGCCCGGCCTCGGCAAAGGCAACGGCGAGGGGCAGGCCGACGTAGCCGAGCCCGACGATCCCGATCTGCATCGCAGCAATATAGGGCGGTTGGACAGGTCGCCCGGACTGCCCTACGCTGGCTGGGATGGATTCGTCATCGGTACCGAATCCAGGGTCTTGGTCTGGATCCGCGCCCGCGCTCTCCCGGGCATACGCCGTTCGCTCCGATCGCGAGCGGCTCCTCGAGGCGATGATCCGCGTCACCGCTGCCAAGGGCTACCAGGAGACGACGGTCGCCGACGTGATCGAGGTGGCGATGCTGCCGCGGGCCAACTTCGAGGCGATGTTCGCCAACAAGGAGGAGTGCTTCCTCGAGGCCTACGACGCGGCGATCGACGTCCTCGTAGCCCACGTCACCGCTGCCTTCGAGAGCACGGTCGGACAGTCCTGGCCGGATCGGATCACGGCGGCGTTGCGGGCGCTGGTCGAGCTGCTCGCCGCCGAGGCCGACATCGCCCGGATGGCGATGGTCGAGGTGACCGCCGTCGGCGAGGACGCGCGGATCCGCTACCGCACGGCGCTGGGCCGCTTCACCTACTTCCTCGAGGAAGGCCGCCGCGTCTCCCCGCAGGGAGACCACCTGCCCGCCGACACCGCCGGCTTCGCAATCGGCGGCGCCACCTCGATGATCTTCGACGAGGTGCGGGCCGGCCGCGGGCCGGAACTGCGCCGGATCCTCCCCGATCTTGTCTTCGCGGTGCTGATGCCCTACCTCGGCCCCGAAGCCGCCGAGAACGAGATGCGCCGGATCGTCAGGGAGGACTAAGCGCGGGTCACTTAGCAGGCCAGCGGTCGCGGACCGGGTGGCCGTCGCCGCCCTCGGGCTTCTCGCCGCCGATCGCGATCAGCTCCAGTCCGTCGGGGCCGGCGTCGAAGCCGCGCACGACCTCGGGGGCGATCCTGACGACGTCCCACTGGCGCAGCTCAACGACCTCGTCGTCGAGCTTGACCCGGCCGGAGCCGGCGACGACGACGTAGGCCTCCTCCTGCACATCGTGATGGTGGCCGTCGGTGGAGACAAAGTTCGGCGGGAAGCGCTCGTAGGTGACGCCTAGCTGCTCGGAGTCGAGGTACTTGCGGGCAAAGCGGATCTCGCGATCGGGGGCCTCGACGACATCCTCGGCCTCCTTCAGGTTCTTGACCGCGTAGCGGGACATTGCTAGGCGCCCGCAGCGGGCGCGAGGCGATCGGCCCATGGGCGGGCCGCCTCGAGCTGAGCAGCAAGACGGATCAGGGTCGCCTCGTCGAAGGGGGCGCCGGTCAGCATCGTGCCGACGGGCAGGCCCTCGGCCGACCAGTGCAGCGGCAGCGAGATCGAGGGCAGGCCGGTGATGTTGCCGAAGGCGGTGAACGAGACCGAGGCGACGGTCTCGAAGACCGGCTGCTCGGGCGCCGCGTGCTGGGCGGCGAGGACGGAGCCGGCCAGGGGCGGCAGGATCGCCGAGGTCGGAGTCAGCAGCACGTCGAAGTCGCGGCCCCAATGGGCGACTTCCTGGCGCGAGAGCTTCTCCAGCTTGCGGACGGCGACAACGTAGTCGTAGGCGCTGACGCCCTTGGTGGCAGCCTCATAGCCGTGACGATTGTGCGGCTCGACCTTCTCCCAGTCGACGCCGTCGTAGTCGGCGAGGCCGCCGGCGGTCATCGTGATGAAGGACTCGATCAGCTCCTGGGAGACGGTCGCGACCTCGGCCTCGACGACCTCGTGGCCGAGCTCCTCGAGCAGGGCGCCGGCCGATCGGGCCGCCTCGGTGCAGGCCGGGTCAGTGGGGATGCCGAGCGGCGCCTCGGCCATCAGGCCGATCCGCAGCCGGCCCGGGGTGGCGCCGACCTCCTCCGCGAAGGGGCGAGTGGGGGGTGGCGTGTTGTTCCAGGCCAGCGGGTCGGGGCCGGCGGTCGCGTCGAGGGCGGCGGCGGTGTCAGCGACAGTGCGAGTGACGACGCCCTCAACGACGGCGCCCATCCAGGTCTGGGCGAGACGGGGGACGCGGCCGCGGCTTGATTTGAGGCCGACCAGGCCGGTGTAGGCGGCGGGGATGCGGATCGAGCCGCCGCCATCGTTGGCGTGGGCGATCGGGAAGAGGCCACCGGCGACCGCGGCCGAGGCGCCGCCCGAGGAGCCGCCGGAAGAGCGCTCGCTGTCCCAAGGATTGCGGGTGATCCCATAGCGGCTGTTCTCAGCGACCGTGAGCGGCCCGAACTCGGGCGTGTTGGTGCGGCCGCAGAGGACGAAGCCGGCGCGACGCAGGGCATCGACAACGAGCTCGCTCTCCTCGCTCGGTCCCTCGGGCGCCCCTTCGGACCCGTAGGTAAGCGGCCAGCCGGCGACCGCGGTGAGATCCTTAATCGGGATCGGCACACCAAGGAAGGGCGCCTCCTCGCCGGCGTCAAGGCGTTCGTCGGCGGCGCGGGCGGCGGCGCGGGCGGCCTCGTCGTCGCGCCAGATCACCGCGTTCAGCTCCGGGTTGCGGGCGTCGACCGCGGCCAGGCAGGACTCGAGCAGCTCCAGAGCGGAGACCTCCCGTTTCCGTAGCGCCGCTGCCAGCTCCAAGGCCGGCGTCGTCGGTCCAAGCTGGCTCACCAGCCAAACCATATTCGGCGGCGCGAGGTAACGTCGCCGCCCGTGAGCGAGGCGATCAGGATGAGCGGCGTCACCGTTTGGCGCTGGGTAGCGCGCGAGCAGCGCCGGGCGGTGCTGCTCGCTGACGTCGAGTGGACGGTGCACCAGGGCGAGCACTGGATCGTGCTGGGGCCGAACGGCGCCGGCAAGACGACGATGTTGAACCTCGCCGCCGCCGTCTCGCACCCCTCCGAGGGCACGGTCGAGGTGCTCGGCCGGCGCCTCGGCGCCGTCGACATGCGGGCGCTGCGGGAGCGGATCGGGACGATTGAGCCGGGGGTGGCACGGCGGCTGCGAGGTCGGCTGACGGCGCTGGAGATCGTCCTCACCGGCGCCTTCGGCAGCATTGCCCTGCAGCAAACCCGGATCGAGCCGCTCCACCGCGAGCGGGCCGAGTCGCTGCTAGAGACGGTCGGGGCGACGGCGCTGCGTGACCAGCGCTTCGAAAGCTGCTCGCAGGGCGAGCGGCAGCGGCTGCTGTTGGCGCGGGCGCTGATGGACGAGCCGGAGCTGCTGCTGCTCGACGAGCCGACCGCAGGCTTCGACCTACCCTCGCGCGAGCGGCTGATCGCCTCACTGGTGACGATGGCGGCGGAGAACCCGGCCCTGCCCACGGTCACCGTTACCCATCATCCCGAGGAGATCCCGCCCAGTGCCACCCACGTCCTGCTGCTCGCCGACGGGCGCATCACCGCCGCCGGCCCGATCGCGGCGACGCTGACCGGGCCGGCGCTCTCCGAGTGCCTCGGAGTCGAGGTGGAGATTGCTCGTAACGGCAACCGCTGGGCTGCGATGATCGCCAGCTAGCAGCGCGGCGGTCGGGGCGCCGTCAACACACGAGGAAGGAACTGGATGGCGACGATCACGAAGTACGAGGCGGAACAGATCGAGAAGGCCAACGCGACCGCAAAAACGCCGGTCGTCTTCATCCACGGGCTGTGGCTGCTGCCGAGCAGCTGGGACCGCTGGATCGAGGTCTTTGCGGAGGCCGGCTACGCGCCGCTGGCGCCGGGCTGGCCGGACGACCCGCAGACGGTCGAGGAGGCCAACGCCAACCCCGACACCTTCGCCAAGAAGACGGTCGGCCAGGTCGCCGACCACTTCCAGGAGGCGATCGAAAAGCTAGAGCGCAAGCCGGCCGTGGTCGGCCATTCCTTCGGCGGCCTGCTGACCGAGATCATCGCCGGGCGCGGCCTCTCGCAGGTCTCGGTGGCGATCTCGCCGGCGCCCTTCCGGGGCGTCCTGCCGCTGCCCGTCTCGGCGCTGAAATCGTCGAAACCGGTACTCGGCAACCCGGCCAACCGCAACCGTGCCGTGCCACTCACCTACGAGCAGTTCCGCTACGCCTTCGCCAACGCGGTCGAGGAGGACGAGGCGAAACAGCTCTATAACGAGTTCGCCGTGCCGGCCGCCGGAGCGCCGCTGTTCCAGGCGGCGACCGCCAACCTCAACCCCTGGACCGAGGCCAAGGTGAAGAGCAAGAACCCCGACCGCGGCCCGCTGCTGATCATCTCCGGCGAGGAGGACCACACGGTCCCTTGGGCGATCGCCAACGCCTCCTACAAGAAACAGAAGCGCAACGAGGGCGTCACCGAGATCGCCGAGGTGCCGAAGCGCGGCCACGCGCTGACGATCGACAACGGCTGGCGCGAGGTCTGCGAGAAGGCGCTCGATTTCGTCAAGCGCTTCAGCTGATGAGCGCCGGGCTCGGGATCTCCGCCGAGATCGACGGCCGCAGCGTCCCTCGGAACGAGGTGCTGGAGTGGGAGGCGCGGCGGGCGGCCGTGGTTTGCAAGAAGCTCGGAGTGGACTCGCCACCGGGTGACGTCGCGGCCCAGCGGACGGCCCTGGTCAAGCGCAAGCTCGAGCTCGGTCACGAGGCCCTCGAACGAATGCTGGCCCGGCAGCTGGCCCTGTCCGCCCGCAGCAGCGGTCTCCTGACGGCGTTGTCGGGGAGCCGGCGCAAGCTCTGTGTGGTCGAGCTGACCGGCACGGGCGGCTCGGCCGAGGCGATGCCCGGCTTCTACCAGGCCGCGATGGAATCTGGCGACGAGGCCGCCCTGCTCGCCGCCTCCCCGGACCACTACCTCCTCCGCGAAGCGAGCGATGGTGTGCAGCAGGTGATCGAGACGACCGGGGGCTCCCCCCTCGCCTCGCGGATCTTCCTCGACCCCGACGACAGCGGCACGGTCTTGACCGACGCGGATCCCGAATTCCCGGTGCAGTGGGTGGCGATCGGGCGGGCAAGCGCCAGCGGCAAGCAGGCAGGTGCGCTCCGGCACCAGTTCCGCGACGAGCCCGGCGGCTTCCGGGCGCGTCTCACCATCGAGTTCCCCGCGGCCGTCCCGTCGCGGCTCGTCCGGGCCCACAAGTGGCACCTTGCCTGCGAGTTCTCCAACTGGATCGAAGCCGCGAACGGGGTCGGCTAGCACCCGAGCAGCTTCGCCGGGTCCGCCGGAGCCGCGTTTGACCCTTATGGCGCTATCCGCGGCAAAGGTCAAACGCGCTACTAGTAGGCGGTGGTGCGGCAGCGCGGTCGGGGCAGCGCCTTGTAGCGGGCGCCGCGGCCGCGGTTCCAGAGCAGCTGGTCGAGCTGCGGGGGTGAGAGGCGGCCCTCGGTGGCCACGACAAGCAGCTCGACGGTGTGGACTGCGCCGGCGCGCAGCTCGACCTCGGCGGCGCTGCCGTGCTGGAGCAGCTCTTCGGCTTCAATCGCCGCGCGCAGGCCGGGGTCGAGCTGGAGCACGCCGTCGACGCGGAGCACGTGTGGGACGAGGTTGTCGGCGAAGGCGGTGAGCCGATCGAGGCCCGTGAGGCTGACGACGCCAGCGCGATCGAGGTCGGCGGCGGCGAGCTGGGCGCGCTTGAAGAACGGCACCGGCCGGCCCTCGTATTCGGCGGTGTCGGCGAAAGCTGGCCAGGACGCCAGCAGGTCGGCGAGTGCCGGTGCAGAGCCCCCGGACGCCTCGGCCAGGCGCGTGAAGCTGCCGCTGTGGTCGGCGCCGACCCGGGCGCCGACGTCACGCAGCGAGGTCGCGTACTGCTCCATCAGCGGGTGCGCCGGGTCCTGGCCGAGCGTCGCCGCGATCCCCGCCGCGTCGATCTCGTCTAGCTCCTCGACGGTCCAGGCGCCCTCCTCGCGGAAACGCTCCGCGACCCAGGCAGCGACCGTGAAGAAGCCGCTGTGGCCCGGCCGCTTGCGGATCGTCGGCCACCAGCCGGAGCCGAAGTTGATCGCGTTCACGCAGAGCGCAAAC
>Ga0207686_10000416_pt1 | contig 29091 bp, 23 predicted proteins | sample KBSM24metaG_FD_184396 | JGI IMG/M metagenome (GOLD analysis project Ga0207686, IMG submission 184396) | Miscanthus rhizosphere microbial communities from Kellogg Biological Station, Michigan, USA - KBS M2-4 metaG (SPAdes) (version 2) | ecosystem: Host-associated > Plants > Roots > Rhizosphere >...
AAGGTGAGCCGGACGTCGCGTCCGTGGTCGATCTCGGCGACCGGCTGCAGGAAATCCCGGACCGCCGCGGGCCAGTCATCGGCGTCAGCGTGCTGCTCTGGCTGGCTGCTCTTGGGCTTGCCGTCGCCGTCACCCGCGGGCGGGCGGGGCCCGTCGGCGTCCGCCTGCTCGCCCTTTCGGCCGTATACCTGCCGCTGGCGCTCCTTGCCGCCGCCGCGCTCGAGCCAAGCCTTCTCGTGGAGCGGCTGCTGGTGCTCGTCGGAGCCCCGGTGGCAGCGGCACTGACGCTCGCACTTGCGGCCGGCTACCGCGCCCTCGCCTTTGCCTGCGCGCTGACCACGCTCGCCTACGCGCTCGACGTCGTCGCCGGCTCGCCGCTGACCTCGCTCTCGCTGCTGGGGCCGAACCCCGGTCTCGGGGTGCGGTTCTACGGGATCGGCAACGAGCTCGAGGCACTGCTCGCGGTTTTGATCGTCGCCGGGACCGGGGCGGGGCTGGCCGGCTTCGCGCCGCGCCTCCCGCCGCGAGGCTGCGCGGTTGCCTTTCTCGGCGTCGGCCTGCCCTTGGCGTTCGTCTTCGCCGCCGGTCGCTTCGGGGCGGACGTCGGCGCGGCGATCGTGTTCCCGGTGGGGGCGGCCGTCGCGGCCGCGGTGATCGCCGCCCGCCGCCGCCGGGCCGCACTGGCGATCGTGGCGCTGCCGCTCGCGGTGGTCGGGCTGCTGGCGCTGCTCGACCTCGTCACGGGAGCCAACGCCCATCTGACCCGCTCGGTGCTGGACGCCGGTGGGTTGGGTGCTCTCGGCGACGTCGCCCAACGCCGTCTGCAGCTCTCGGCGCACAGCTTCACCCGCCCGATCGTCTTCGTATTCCTGCCGCTGATCGTGGCGCTGGTCGCCCTCGCGTTCGTTCGCCGTGAGCGGCTTCGGGCCTGGCTGCGGGATTACCCGGCGATGCGCGCCGGTCTCCTCGGGGCGGTCGCGGCGACGGTCGTCGGCACCCTCGCCAACGACTCGGGGGCGCTGCTCTTGGAGATCGGGGCCGCCTATCTGCTCGTCTTCACCGGCTTTGCCTGGACGGAGTCGAGAGCCGGTCGATGATCTACCCTTGATCGTCTGTGCGCATAGCTCTCGTCTCGCCATATTCCTGGTCCTACCAGGGGGGCGTGAACCGGCATGTGGAGGCGCTCGCCGAGGAGTTTCTCGGTCGCGGCCACGACGTTCGCGTGCTTGCCCCTCACGACCCGCCGGGCCGGGTCAGTCGGCTGCTGCACCGGGCCGCACCGGAACCGGGTGAGCTGCCGGACTATCTGACGCCTCTGGGTCGCACGATCGGCTTTGGCGTCAACGGCTCCGTCGGCAACCTCGCTCCCTTTCCCGGCAGCGGGATCGTCGCGCCGCGGCGAGCCGTCCGCCAAGGCGAGTTCGACGTGATCCACGTGCACGAGCCGCTGGCGCCGCTGGTCGGCTGGAACGCGACGCTGGGTGCGAGAACTCCGGTCGTCGGCACCTTCCACGCCTACTCGACCAAGCCGATGCCCAACTACATCGCCAACGGGCTCGGCGCGCGCCGCCTCTTCAACCGCCTCTCGGCGCGGATCGCGGTCTCCGAGGCGGCCGCCTGGACCGGCCGCCGCTGGTACGGCGGCGACTACACGATCATCCCCAACGGCGTCGACGTCGACACAGCCCCGAGCGCGCCGGTGGCAGCGGCGGGGGAGCTGCGGATCCTCTTCGTCGGCCGCCCCGAGGAGCGCAAGGGCCTGCCGATCCTGCTCACCGCCTTCGGCGCCCTGGTCGAGCACGTCCCCTGCCGCCTCACCGTGATCGGCGCCGAGCGCGAGGACGTCCTCCGCTACCTCGCCGACCCCGAGCTGCTGAGCGCGATCGATGTCCGCGGTCGCGTCTCCGGCCAGGATCTCTGGACCGAGCTGCACGGCGCCGACGTGCTCTGCGCTCCGTCGCTCTCGGGCGAGAGCTTCGGCATGGTGCTGACCGAGGCCTTCGCCGCCGGGACGCCGGTGATCGCCTCCAATATCGCTGGCTACAGCGACGTCGTCAGCGACGGTGTCGACGGCCTGCTGGTGCCGCCCGGCGACCCGCAGCGCCTGGCCGAGGAGCTGCAGCGGGCCTACCACGAACCCGAGCGCCTGGCGGCGATGGGGGAGGCCGCGCGCCGCAGCGCCCAGCGCTACGCCTGGCCCCGCGTCGCCGACCAGGTGACGGCGGTGTACGAGCGGGCGCTCGCGGCGCCGCGGCCGAGCGGCGCCGCCGAGCGGGCTATCCACTGGGCCGGCCTGCGCCCTGCCGACGGCGGTCCGCGGCATCCGGCCCAGAAGCTGCCGTCGCTGGATCCGGCGCCGGCCCGGGCCGGCAATCGCGGCCGTCAGCTGGCGCGACGGGCCGGGCTGGTCGTCGCCGGCGCGCTCGGAGTCGGTCTGACCGTCCTCGCGGCTCAGAAGATCGGCGTCGACAACGTGGTCGAAAGCATCGTCCGCTCGAATCTGACCTGGGTGCTGATCGCCTGCGCCTTGATGGCCTCGTCGCTCTTCTTTCGGGCCGCCTCCTGGTACTGGATCGCCTGCGCGGCGCTGCCGAATCGCCCTGTTCGCCGCCGCGACGTCACCTCGGCGACGATGATCGGGGTGCTGATGTCGGCGACCCTGCCCGCCCGGCTCGGCGAGCCGGCGCGTGCCCTCGCCCTCGCCCGCCGCACCGGTCGCATGCGGGAAACCTTCCCGGTCCTGCTCGGGACCCTGGTCTCTCAGACGCTGCTCAACCTGGTGGCGCTGGCCCTGCTCGGCGTGATCATCGTCTCGACCACGCCGCTCTTTCATTCCAGCACCCAGAAGCTGTTCGCTTTCAGCCTGGTGCCACTGCTGCTGCTGGTCGTCGTTCTCGTCGCGCCGCTGTTGATGCGACGCAATGGCAGCGGCCGCTTGGCCCGCCTCGGCGCCGCCACCCATCGTGCCCTGATCCAGGTACGCGCCGGCCTCGCGGTCTTCCGCGAGCCGCGCCGGGGGGCCGCCGCAGCCGCCGCCCAGCTCGGCGCCTGGGCGATCCAGCTCGCCGCCTGCTGGGCGCTCCTCTACGCGCTCGGGCTCAACGACAGGGCCGGCATCGGCGCCGCCGCCGCGGTCCTCTTTGCCGTCAACGTCACCGCCGTCGTCCCGGTAACGCCCTCGAACATCGGCGTCTTCCAGTTCGCCGTCTACAGCGTCCTCCACAGCGGCTTCGGGATCAACGCGGTCGACGCGCTCGCCTACGGAGTGATCCTCCAGGCAGTCGAGATCGCCACCGCGGTCGCCCTTGGCCTGCCGGCGCTCGTCCGCGAGGGACTCACCTGGAGCGACCTGCGGGTGCAGGCCCTCTCCACGGCTCCGGTGCGCCTAGAGCCGAAGCCGGTCGAGCGCGGCGGGGCGACCCGCGACGGCGTCGGCGCCTAGCTCACGAGCGCCCGTTTTCTCAGCTGACATCCGACTTTCGTCGCCCGAGGGGACGGCGAGCGGTTACCCTTGGCTGACCAGCCAAACGGGTCGACGAAAGGGAGCACCCAGTGGAGAGCGGCACTGCCGAGACGAGCACCGAGACGAACGGCCCGGTCAACGGCGCCGCCGCGCCGAGCACCGAGACGATCGACGTCCTCAATCCCGCGACCGGGGCCGTCGTCGACTCGATCGCGACGAGCACGCCCGAGTCGATCGCCGCCACCGTGGCCCGGGTCCGCGCCAACCAGGCCGACTGGGAGGCGCTCGGTATCGAGGGCCGCTACCACTGGCTCGGCAAGCTGCGCGACTGGATCCTCGACAACACCGAGCGGATCAGCGACACGATGCAGGCCGAAACGGGCAAGGTCCGAGCCGACGTCTCGCTCGATCTCGGCTACGTCGCCGACCTGATCAACTTCTACGGCTCGAAGGCGGCCGGTTACATCGGCGACGAGACGGTGCGCCCGAACTCGCCGCTGCTCGCCGCCAAGAAGCTGACGATCCAGTACCGGCCCTTCCCGGTCGTCGGGGTGATCAGCCCCTGGAACTTCCCGCTGGCGATGGCGCTCGGCGACTCGATCCCGGCGCTGCAGGCCGGCGCCGCCGTCGTCGTCAAGCCGTCGGAGTTCACGCCGCTGAGCCTGATCGAAATCATCGAGGCCTGGAAGGAGGAGATCGGCGCCCCCGACGTCTTCGACTGCGTGCAGGGGACCGGCGAGGCCGGCGGCGCCCTGATCGACAACGTCGACTACATCCAGTTCACCGGCTCCGACCGCACCGGTCGCAAGGTGATGGCCCGCGCCGCCGAGACCCTGACGCCGGTCAGCCTCGAGCTCGGCGGCAAGGACCCGATGATCGTCCTCTCCGACGCCGATGTGGACCGCGCCGCCAACGCCGCGGCCTGGGGCGGGATGGTCAACTCCGGCCAGCTCTGCATCTCGGTCGAGCGGATCTACGTCGAGGAGCCCGTCTACGACGAGTTCGTCGCCAAGCTGACCGCCCAGGTCAGGGGCCTGCGCCAGGGAGCCGACGGCAGGAAGCCGGAAAAGGACGTCGGCGCGATGACCTCGCCGAACCAGACCGCGATCGTCGCCGGCCAGGTCGACGACGCGCTCGCCAGCGGCGCCCGGGCGCTGACCGGCGGCAAGAAGGTCGACGGGCCGGGCGACTACTACGAACCGACCGTGCTGGTCGACGTCGACCACTCGATGAAGGTGATGCAGGACGAGACCTTCGGCCCCGTGGTCGGGGTGATGAAGGTGCGCGACTCCGAGGAGGCGCTGCGCCTCGCCAACGACACCCGCTACGGGCTCGCCGCCTCGGTCTTCGGCGAGAAGGAGCGGGCCGAGCGGATCGCGCGCCGGGTCGAGGCCGGTTCGGTCAACGTCAACGACGTGATCACCAACATGGCGGCGATGGGCGTGCCGATGGGCGGCTGGAAGCAGTCGGGGATCGGCTTCCGCCACGGCGAGTACGGGATCAAGAAGTACTGCCGGGCCGAGTCGATCGTCGTCACCCGCTTCGGCGGCAAGCGCGAGCCCAACTGGTACCCCTACACGAAGGCCCGCCGCGGCCTGGTCGACCGCGTCTCGCGCGCGGTCAGCGCCCGCGATCTCAAGCGGCGACTGGGGATGCGCGGCTGATCTTCCCCGCTCGGTAGCCTCTCCAGGTTGATGCCCGACCGCGATTACATAGCCGCAACCAAGGAGCGCGTTGTCGTCTTCGACGGCGGCATGGGCGCGACCCTGGAGGAGTTCGAGCTGACCCAGGAGGACTACGGCGGCCTGCAGGGCAAGTGCCACGAGGCCTTGGTGCTCAACCGCCCCGACGTGATCGAGGGCGTGCATACCTCGATGCTCGAAGCCGGGGCCGAAGTGGTCGAGACCGACTCCTTCCAGGGCTCGCGACTGAAGCTCGAGGAGTGGGGGCTCGGCGAGCACACGCTCGAGGTCAACACCAAGGCGGCGGAAATCGCCCGCAAGGCGGCCGGTCCGGATCGTTTTGTCGCCGGCTCGATCGGGCCGACGGGCTTCCTGCCGGCCTCGACCGACCCAACCCTGGGCGACATCTCCTTCGCCACCCTGGTCGACGTCTTCGCCGAACAGGCCCGTGGCCTGGTCGAAGGCGGTGCCGACCTGATCATCATCGAGACCGCGCAGGACATCCTCGAGGTCAAGGCGGCGATCTTCGGCGCCCGCGAGGCCTTCGCCCAGACCGGCCGCACGCTGCCGATCCAGACCAGCGTCTCGCTGCTTCCCAACGGCGGCAAGATGCTGCTCGGGACCGACATCCAGTCGGTGTTGACGACGCTGCGGGCGCTCGACGTCGACGTGATCGGGCTCAACTGCTCGACCGGTCCGGAGGACATGCGCGACGCGATCCGCTTCCTCGGTGAGACCAGCCCGCTGCCGGTCCACTGCATCCCCAACGCCGGCCTGCCGCTGCAGGGCCCCGACGGCGAGACGATCTTCCCCGAAAAGCCGGGCCCGCTGGCGGCGACGCTGGGCGAGTTCGTCGAGCGCTACGGCGTCGGCATCGTCGGCGGCTGCTGCGGGACGACCCCGGAGCACATCGCCGCGATCGCCGCGCAGGTCAAGGGCAGGGTGCCGGGCGCGCGCCCGGCCGCCGGCCCGATCGAGGTCTCCTCGATGATGACCTCGACCGCCCTGGTGCAGGAGCCGCGCCCGACCCTGGTCGGCGAGCGGGTCAACTCGCAGGGCTCGAGAAAGGCCAAGGAGCTGCTGCTCGCCGACGACTACGACGGCCTCGTCCAGGTCGCCGAAGACCAGGTCGAAGGCGGCGCCCACGTGCTCGACCTCTGCGTGGCGCTGACCGAGCGCCAGGACGAGGACGAGCAGATGAGCGCGGTCGCGAAGCGGGTCTCGCTGACCCAGCCGACCCCGATCCAGATCGACTCGACCGAGCCCGAGGTGCTGAAAGCCGCCCTGGAGACGATCCCCGGCCGGGCGATCGTCAACTCGATCAACCTCGAGGCCGGGCGCGAGAAGGCGGACAAGGTGATCCCGCTGGCGAAGGCGCATGGGGCGGCCCTGATCGCGCTGACGATCGACGAGGTCGGGATGGCGAAGACGGCCGACCGCAAGGTCGAGATCGCCGAACGGCTGCGCGACATCGCCTGCGACGAGCACGGGCTCGAGCCGGAGGCGCTGATCTTCGATGCCCTCACCTTCACCCTGACCACCGGCGACGACGAGTGGAAGCCCTCGGCGGTCGAGACGATCGAGGGGATCCGCCGGATCAAGGCCGAGATCCCCGGGGTCAAGACCTCGCTCGGCGTCTCCAACGTCTCCTTCGGCATCTCGCCGCGGCCGCGGGCGATCCTCAACTCGGTCTTCCTCCACCACTGCGTCGAGGCCGGGCTCGACCTGGCGATGGTCAACCCGAACCACATCACGCCCTACAGCGAGATCTCCGAGCAGGAGCGCGAGCTGACCAACGACCTCGTCTTCAACCGCCGCGAGGACGCGCTGGAGAAGTTCATCTCCCACTTCGAGTCCCAGGGCGAGGAGGAGGCGGCCGAGGTCGCCGACCCGACCGCCGGCATGGAGCCCGAGGAGGCGCTGCACTGGCACATCCTGCGCCGCAAGAAGGACGGGGTCGAGGACCAGATCGAGCGCTCGGTCGAGAAGATCGGCGCCGTCCCGACCCTGAACGAGGTGCTGCTGCCGGCGATGAAGGAGGTCGGCGACAAATTCGGCGCCGGCGAACTGATCCTGCCCTTCGTCCTGCAGTCGGCCGAAGTGATGAAGCGCGCCGTCGCCCAGCTGGAGAACCACCTCGACCGGATCGACGGGCACACCAAGGGCAAAGTCGTGATCGCGACCGTCTTCGGCGACGTCCACGACATCGGCAAGTCGCTCGTCAACACGATCCTCACCAACAACGGCTACACCGTGATCGACCTCGGCAAGCAGGTTCCGATCGACGCGATCATCGAGGCCGCGGTCGAAAACGAAGCCGACGCGATCGGCCTCTCGGCGCTGCTCGTCTCGACCTCGAAGCAGATGCCCGCCTGCATCCAGGAGCTGCACCAGCGCGGGCTCGAGTTCCCGGTGCTGATCGGCGGCGCCGCGATCAACCGCGACTTCGGCCGCCGCACGCTCTACCCGAAGGGGCGCGAAGCCGACGACATCTACGAGCCCGGTGTCTTCTACTGCAAGGACGCCTTCCAGGGCCTCGACACGATGGACGCGCTGATCGACGCGCCGGCCCGCAAGGCGCTGGTCGAGCGGATCCGGGCCGAGGCCAAGCAGCTGCGCGAGAAGCCGGTGGTGGTCGACGACTCGCCGCCGGTCACCGACGCCAGCGTGCGCTCGGCCATCCGCACCGACAACGCGATCCCGGCGCCGCCCTTCTGGGGCCCGCGCGAGATCGACATCGACCTCGCCGACGTCTACCCCTACCTCGACCGCCACGTGCTGTTCAAGCTGCACTGGGGCGGGCGCGGGGTCAAGGGCGAGGCCTGGCGGCAGCTGGTCGAGGGCACCGACGAGGAGGAGGGCTTCGCGCCGCGGCTGGAGCGGATGTGGGGCGAGCAGGACTACCTGCACCCGCGGGCCCGGCTCGGCTACTTCCCCTGCAACTCCGACGGCAACGACCTGGTGATCTTCGACCCCGAGAACCCGGACGTCGAGATCGAGCGCCTGACCTTCCCGCGCCAGCCCAAGCACGACCGCATCTGCCTCGCCGACTTCTACCGCCCGCTCGACTCGGGCGAGCGCGACGTCGTCGCCCTGCAGGGCGTCACCGTCGGGCCCGAGGTGACCGAGCTGATCGAGAAGCTCGAGCGTGAAGGCGAGTTCGCCGAACAGCTCTTCGTCCACGGTCTCGGCGTCCAGTCGGCCGAGGGACTGGCCGAGTGGCTGCACTCCGACATCCGCCGCCAGCTCGAGATCGACGCCGACCAGGGCCGCCGCTACTCCTGGGGCTACCCGGCCTGCCCGGACCAGTCCGAGCACGAGAAAGTCTGGCGCCTGCTCGGCCTCGAAGAGATCGGCATGACCCTCTCCGACGGCTTCGCGGTGATGCCGGAGCAGTCGACGGTGGCGATCGTCGCCCACCATCCCCAGGCCGTCTACTTCGGCATGAAGTCCGGCTTCCTGCCCGAGGAGAAGGCCCCGGACGAACTGATCGCCGGCACCGACCGCGGCGGCGAGCTGCCGCCCGAGTCCGATCCCGACGAGGACGCCGGCGAGCCGGCGGCCGAGACGGTCGGCGGCTGATCCGCTCCCTGCTTCAGTAGACCTCGGCCGGATGCAGCGCCGGCCGCTGCCAGTTGCGGCTCTTGTAGGCCTCCTCGAAGCCGGCCCGGTGCAGGTTGCGGTAGGCGGCCGAGAGGGCCTCGGGATCGCGTTCCCCGAGTTCGACGAAGACGGTGTGACAGTCGGCCTCGACCGCGTCCAGCAGCCGACGGCGCAGCAGCTCGGTGTTGCAGCCGCGCCCGCGCCCGTGTTCGAGCGTGGTGCCCGGGCCGAGCTGGGCGACCCCGTCGTCGATCAGCATCGAGCCGGTGGCGACGATCTCGCCCTCCGGCTCCAGCCCCGCCGTGTAGCAGCGCCACTGAGCCGTCTGCGGGAGCGAGAAGAAGAGGGCGCCGGCGGTGACCGGCAGGCCCAGCACCTCGGCCGCGATCGAGCTGAGGCCTTCGCCGTCCCCCTCGCTTTCGCCGAGCTCGTAGATGGTCACCGCGGGATTGGCAGGCAGATCGAGCGGCCCGGCGCGGCGCACCATCTTGATCCAGCCGTCACCACGCTCGTAGCCGCGCTCGCTGAGCCAGGCTTCGGCGGCGTCCGCCCCCGGACGACTCTCGGCGACCGGCACCCGGTAGTCCACTTCCCGCGAGCGCATCCATTCCACCGCTGCGGCCAGGTGGCCGCCGCTGATCGCCTCCGGCTCGGCCGCCCCCTGGATCTGGTTGAGGCTGGACACTTCCGGAAGATCGCCGAAGGCGGTCGCCTGCACGGGCCCGAAGCTCACCACCTCGACGCCCGATTCTGTCACCGCGTCGGGGGTCACGGATTGCCACATATCGCGCCAGAACCGTTGCGCCACACGCTCCAGCTCGGCCGAGTCGTACTCCATCGAACCACCCACCCACCAAGATCGCGTTGAAATCTCTCGCGCCGCGAGGTTAGAGGTACATATCAATACCTGTCAAGAAACAGAACGGTGTCTAAGGTGCCTGGCGCGGGACGAGTCGGAACACCGGGCCGGTGATCGACGCCACGTAGAGATGGTGGGCGTCGTCTTCCCCGAACGAGGAGGGGCTGTCGACGGCGAGGCCGAGCTTGTGGTCACCGCTCGCCCGTTTCAGGTGGGGCACGAGGCTGCGCAGCTGGCCCTCGCAGAGATCGGCGTAGAGATAGCGCCTGTAGATGGAGGGCAGGCTGCGATCGTGGACGACGTAGCCGCCGATGATCGAGCAGCTGCCGGCACGGGCATGCGGGTAGGCGAAGATCGGCTTGGTCGTGCCCCCGGGGTCGGCGGTGCCGCTGCTTTCTTCCTGGTACGGGACGAAGCCCTCGAGCGCGTCCCAGCCGAAGTTGGCGCCCGCGGCGGCCGCAACGGTGGTGTAGTCGAGCTCCTCGAACTTGTTCTGGCCGACGTCGCCGATCGCGATCCGCGGCTGCTTGGCGCTGACCGTGTCGAAGGAGAAGCGGAACGGGTTGCGCAGGCCGTAGCTGTAGATCTCGTCGCGGCCCGGCCTGCCGACGAAGGGGTTGGAGCTCGGCACCGAGTAGGGACGGCCGCCGCTCGGGCGCGGGTCGATCCGCAGCAGCTTGCCGAGCAGCACGTCCTTGTTCTGAGCGTTGTTGGGTGGGTCGCCCCCGGAGCCCCCGTCGCCGGTGCCGAAGTAGAGGAGGTCGTCGAGGAACTGCATCTGGCCGCCGTTGTGGTTGGCGTTGACGGGGTGGGGGATCCCGATCACCTCGCGCTGGGAGCCCGGTCGCGCCCTGGTCGCGCTGCCGCGCTTGAATTCGTCGACCCGGATGTTGCCCGCCTTGTCGTTGTAATAGGCGTAGAAGCTGCCGCTCTGGGAGTAGTCGGGCGGGAAGGCGATCGAGAGCAGTCCGCGCTCGCCGCCGTCGTAGCCGACCGCGGAGCGGAGGTCGAGGAAGGGCCGGGAGAGGCGCCTGCCCCCCTTGAGGACGACCACGCGGCCTGGCTGCTCGACCACGAACAGCAGCTTCGGGAAGCCGGGGGCGCCGGTCACGTACACGGGGTGGTCGAACTCACCGACCTTCTTCAGGCCGACCTCGCTCTTGGCGCGCGCCGTCGTGGGGGCGTCGGACTGGCTGGCCGAGCCGCAGGCGGGCAGCCCGAGCGCCAGCAGGGCGGCGATCAACAGCGAGGCGGGGGAGAGGCGGCGCACGCGGGCAAGTTACCCGCAAGCGGCGGCGGCTATTCGCCGGGCTGGGCGCGCTGGCGCTGCTGTGCCTTTTCGACGACTTCGCCGCTGTCGGTGACTTCGGTGTCCGGCGGCACCGCGGAGATCTCGGTCGCGAAGGAGCCGCCGGCGGCGACGCCGTTGGTCTCCGCCTTGGCGGTGCCGCTGAGGCCGGCGTCGATCTTGTAGAGGACCGTGAACTTGCCGGCTTTGACCGCGCTCAGCTTCCAGACCGCTTCCGTCGTCGCCCCCGGCTTCAGGGGCCCGAAGGAGAAGGTCTTGCGGTTCGAGGTCGTGCCCCCGCCCGGCTCCGAGGAGCCGGCCAGGCGCGGGTAGCCGGCGGCGAGGATCCAGACCGGCCGGTCCGGCTGGGCCAGTCCGGTCTGCGTGTTGCTGACGCCGAAGGGCAGCGAGGACTGCTGGCCTTCCTTGCCGGCGATCGAGATCGTCACCGTCAGCGCCGGCAGCGCCTTCTTGCCGGTGTTGCGGATGCCGAGCTGCATAAGCGAGGTCTGGCCGAGCCGCTGCTCAGTCGGGAAGCTCGCGTCGGTCACGCGCACGTTGTAAGTGCCGGAGGGCTGGTTCGCGTCCGAGGAGGATTCGCCGCCGCAGGCGGCCAGCAGCGCCGCCACGGCCACAGCGGCAACCCCGGTCGCGGTGGCTCGAAGACGGGTCGTCCGAGAATGTCTTCCGGTCCCCCGCAAAGCGGGCGCAACATACCACGGGCTTTCCCCGCATCCATGCGCTTTTCGCGGCTGCCGGAACGGGTTAGCCGGATCTCAACACTCGGCTAATGGTTGAGACTGACCCATCCCATAGACTCGGGTGACGAGTGGGGCGCCGCGCGAGTGCGGCGCAGCTCGTCGGAGGAGCAGATGGTCGGATCCGCTGTCAACAGGGCATTCCTGCCCGCCAAGTCACTGTTCGAAGTGGTCGGGGACATGATGATCCTCACCGCGCGTACCCTCGTGTCCGCGGTGAAGCCGCCGTACCCCTACGGCGAGGAGTTCATCGGCCAGTTCCTCTTCGCCCTGCAGCTCTGCTGGTTCCCGCTGCTGGTCTCGACCGTCGCCTTCGGCTTCGGCGCCCCCGGCCTGCAGGCCGCCAACTTCCTCTCGCTGTTCGGCGCGCTCGACCGGCTCGGCGGCTTCTTCGTGCTCGCCTCGATCCGCGAGTTCGCCCCCTTCGTCACCGCCGTCGTCGTCGCCGGGGTCGCCGGCACCGCGATCACCGCCGATCTGGGAGCGCGGAAGATCCGCGAGGAGCTCGACGCCCTGCAGGTGCTGGGCGTCGACCCGATCAAGAACCTGGTCGTCCCGCGCTTCCTGGCGCTGATGCTGATCACCGGCCTGCTCGACATCTACGCCCTCGTCTTCGGGATCAGCGGCGGCATCCTCACCGAGATGCTCTACCACCAGCCGCTCGGCGGCTTCTTCGCCACCCTCTTCTCCAACGCCTCGATCACCGACCTCTGGGGCTCGGTGATCAAGTGCACCCTGTTCGGCGCCCTGATCGCTGTCGTCTGCTCCTACAAAGGGATGACCGCGTCCGGCGGCGCCGCCGGCGTCGGCCGCGCCGTCAACGAGGCCGTCGTCATCTCCTTCATGGGCGTCTTCGCCTTCAACTACGTCTTCACCCAGACTCTGCTGGCCACGAACCCGGAGCTGCAGACGATCCGATGAATCCCTGGTTGGCAGTCCCGCGCGGTTGGCTCGACTCCTTCGGGGAGATCGCCCGCTTCGGCTCGATGGTCGCCGGCCAGGTCTACTCCGGCCGCGTCCTCCGCTTCTTCGGCGAGAGCCTGCGCCAGGCCGGGATCCTGATCCTCGGCTCGGCCCTGATCATCTGGGGCCTGGTCTTCACCCTCGGCCTGCAGTGCGGGATCGAGGGCGCCTACCTGCTGCGCGCCCAGGGCGCGCCCGCCTACGCCGGCGTCTTCTCCGCCTGGTGCGACCTGCGCGAGATCATGCCCTACGCCTTCGGCTACATGCTCGCGGCCAAGGTCGGGACCGGGATCGTCGCCGAGCTCGGGGCGATGCGGATCTCCGACGAGATCGACGCGCTCGAGGTGATGGGGGTGCCGCCGATCACCTTCCTCTGCGCGACCCGCCTGCTCGCCGCCTGGATCACCTTCCCGTTCATGTACCTGGTCGGGATCGGGATCATGTACCTGGCCAGTTACCTGGCCGTGGTCAAGCAGATCGGCGACGTCTCCTCCGGCGGCTACTTCCTGATCTTCTGGATGTTCCAGAACCCCCCCGACCTGATCTTCAGCCTGATCAAGGGCATGGTGATGGCGACCGCGATCGTGCTGGTCGGCTGTTACTACGGCTACACGGCCTCCGGAGGGCCGGTCGGGGTGGGGACCGCGACCGCGAAGTCGATGGTCCTCAACATCGTCTTAGTCCACATCATCGGGATGCTTGGGACCCTTGTCTTCTGGGGGGCCAACCCGAGAGCGCCGATAGGAGGCTGAACTTGTCCATGGACGAGCAGGAGCGCATCAACGAGACCGAGGGCAGGGACTTCGAGCCGGAGGCGGAGACCAGCGCCGACCTCGCCGCGCCGGTCGACCCCCAGGCGGGCATCGAGCCCGGTCACCCCGAAAGCGCCGAGGCCAGCGGTCCCTACGTGAGCGAGGACGGCCAGGTGATGGGCCGCGACTTCGTCATCCCCGGCGTCCAGCCCGACGAGCACGATCCCTACCGCTTCCACACCGGTCGCAAGCGTGACCACGGCGGCGAGGACGCGATCGAGATCATCGACCTGGTCAAACAGTTCGGCCGCGCCCGCATCCTCAACGGCCTCAACCTCGGCCTGCCCGAGAACCAGGTCTCGATGGTGCTCGGCCCCTCGGGCACCGGCAAGAGCGTGCTGATCAAGCACATCGTCGGCCTGCTCTACCCGGACTCCGGCGACGTGCTCGTGCACGGCGAATCGATCCCGAACATGACCGACGACGAACTCTTCGACGTGCGCAAAAAGTTCGGCCTGCTGTTCCAGGACGGCGCCCTCTTCGGCTCGATGAACATCTACGACAACACCTGCTTCCCGCTGCGCCAGCACACCGACAAAAGCGAGGAGGAGATCGGCGAGATCGTCAATCGCCGCCTGCGCGAGGTCGGCCTCACCGAGGCGACCTACAAGATGCCGAACGAGCTCTCCGGCGGCATGCGCAAGCGCGCCGGCTTCGCCCGGGCGCTGGTGCTGGAACCGGCGATCGTGATGTTCGACGAGCCGGACTCCGGCCTCGACCCGGTCCGCACCGCCCTGCTCTGCGAGCTGATCCGCGAGGTCCACGCCGAGAACGGTGGCTGCTACCTGGTGATCAGCCACGACCTCGGGACCGCCCGCCGCATCGCCGACTTCATCGCCGTGCTCTGGAGCGGCAAGATCGTCGAGTCCGGGCCCAAAGAAGAGCTGTTCGACTCGAGCAACCCGTTCGTGAACCAGTTCCTCAACGCGGACGTCAGCGGCCCGCTCTCGATGGACTGAGTTGAACGCTGGGCGGTGGTTCGGCCGCGTCGCGGCGTGGGCCGCCGGCCACGCCCGCGTGGTGCTCGCGGTCTCCTTGGTGCTCGCTGTCGCGGCGGCGATCGGGGCGACACGGATTCCCAGCGACGCCGGCGTGGCGACCTTGGTCGACACCGACACGACCACCTACCAGGCGACGCAGCGGGTGCGCGACGCCTTCGGCGAAGAACCGGTCGTGGTCTTGGCCAAGGGGGACCTGCAGGAACTGATCCTGACCTCGAACGTCTTCCGCCTTCTGCGCCTGGAGGGCTGTCTCTCGGGCAAGGTGCCGAAGGGCGCGAAGCCGATCCCTGGCCCCTGCGCGGAACTGGCCGCGCTCGACCCGGTCGAGTTCGTCTCCGGTCCAGCGACCTTCCTCAACGAGGCCGTGGTCCAGATCGACTCACAGCTGTCGCGACTGTCGCGGCATGTGCCGCCGCAGGAGATGCGCCAGTTCCTGCTCGACGTCGCCACCCGCTATGGCATCACCAGCGTCCCCAGTCTCGACAACGCGGACTTCGTCGCCACCGTCGTCTTCGACCTCAGCCGCGCTCGCGGCACCCCGAAGGCGCGGCTCGCCTACCTCTTCCCGAACAGCCACTCGGCCCAGATCGCCGTCCGGCTGAAGCCGGACCTCAATCCCTCCGAGCGCGGCCGCGCTCTCGATCTGATCGAAGCGGCGGTCGCCGACACGACGCCGCGCCAGGCCTGCGCTGAGAACGGCACCCCGGCGCCCTGTTTCCAGCTGAAAGGAGGGAGCTACGTCGTCTCCGGGGCCCCGGTTGTGGTCGACGGCCTCGAACACGCTCTCAAGGACGCCCTGCTCGTCCTCTTCGCGGTCGCCCTGGTCGTGATGGCGCTGACCCTCCTCGTCAGCTTCCGCTCCCGCCTGCGCCTGCTGCCTCTCGCCATCGCCCTCGCCGCCACCGCGATCGTCTATGGCCTGCTCGGCCTCTTCGGCGGCTCCCTGACCATGGCCTCGATCGCCGTCCTGCCGATCCTGATCGGCCTCGCCGTCGATTACGCGATCCAGTTCCAGGCCCGCTTCGACGAGGCCCTGGACGCTTTATTGCCGGATAGCGACAACAACGCGCCCAGTCCCGGTCAAGTCATCGAGGCCGTACGCGCCGCCGCCACCGCCGCGGGCCCCACCATCGCCACCGCCTGCCTCGCCACCATCGCCGGCTTCCTAGCCCTCCAACTCTCTCCCACCCCGATGGTCCGCAGCTTCGGCCTCCTTCTAGTGGTCGGCGTGGCGGTTTCCTTCCTCCTCGCGCTGACTGCCGGCTTCGCCGCCCTCACCCTTCGCTCCCCTCTCTCCAGGGGAACCGGGCGCCGCCTCTGGATGCCCCGGGGTGAGGGTCCGAGAACGGAGGCGAAGCCCCCGCCCGCAGGACCCTCACCCCGGGGCACGCACGCGCCGCCCGCAGGACCCTCCCCTGATGACAGGACCCGCCCGCCGGAGCGCCTTTTGTCCCTTGCCCTTTCGCACCCTCAGAGAGTCCTCGGCATCGGCCTAGCCCTGGCAGTGATCGGCTGGGGAGTCGGCACCCAGATCGAAACCGCCGCCGACGTCCAATCCCTGGCCCCCCAGAACCTGCGCGCCGTCCGCGACCTCGACCAGGTCCGCGACACCACCGGCGTCTCCGGCCAGCTCGACGTCAGCGTCGAAGCCCCCGATCTGACCGATCCGGCGACGATCGCCTGGATGGCGGGATTCAAGCGGCGGGTATTGCGCGACAACGGCTTCAGTGGCGAAAACCCGAGCTGCCTCGACGCCGAGGTCTGCCCCGGCCCGGCGCTCTCGGACTTCCTCACCCGCGGCGGCGGCAAGCTGACCCGGCCGGGGATCGAGGCGACGCTCGGAGCGCTTTCGCCTTACGCGCTGCGCCAGGTGGCGCCGCTCGATCCCGCCACCGGGGAGATCGGTCACCTGGCGCTGCTCTCGTTCGGCATCCGCAGCCAGTCCCTGAGTGACCAGCAGGCGCTGGTCGATCGGGTTCGCGGCGAGATCGGGGAGCCTGGCGCCGCCGCCGGCCCGCCCCCGGGAGTCGTGGTCCGCCTCGCCGGCCTGCCCGTGGTCGCGGCCGAAGCCGGCCGCGAACTCGACGCCGGTCGTTACTGGCTGACCCTGGCCGGCCTGCTGGCGGTCGCCCTGGCGCTGCTCGTCGTCTACCGCTCGCTCGCCCGCGCCCTGGCGCCGCTGGTGCCGACGCTGCTGGCCACCGGGTGGGCCTCGCTGATCCTCTGGTTGACCGGGATTCCGCTCAACCCGCTTTCGGCGGCACTGGGGGCGCTGACGATCGCGATCGCGACCGAGTTCGGGGTGATCCTCTGCGGTCGCTTCCACGAGGAGCGGAGTCATGGGGGCGGGGTGGAGGAGGCGCTGCGGCGGGCCTACGGGCGCACCGGCACCGCCGTGCTCGCCTCGGGGGCGACCGCCGTCGCCGGCTTCGCCGTCCTGATCGCCAGCGACATCCAGATGCTGCGCGACTTCGGAATCGTCACCGTGATCGATCTCGCCGCTGCCCTGCTGGGCGTGATGGTCGTGCTCCCCGCCACCCTGAGCTGGATCGAGCAGCGATGAAGGACCGTTACTCGGTCGCCGTCGGCCTGCTCTTCCTCGCGGTGATCGTCGTCGCCACGGTCAGCACCATCGGCAGCGGTGGGGACGGCGGGACGCTCGGGCTCGATTTCGAACCGCCGCGCTGGCCGCTGCCGGAGTTCGCGGTGCCCGCGGCGGCGGGCCGGCTCGAAGGCGACGCCAACGTCGCCCAGGACGACTGCGAAAGCTCGGCCGTGCCCTGCCCCGAAGACGCCCGCCGAACCCCCGCCTGTCGCATCGCCACCCCCGGCGCGATCCGCATCTGCGACCTCTTCGAGCGGCCGCTGGTGATCTCGTTCTGGTTCACCAAGAGCGGCGACTGCGTGCCGCAGCAGGACGTCGTCGACGATGTCTACCGCCGCTACCGTGGGCGGGTGGCCTTCCTCTCGCTGGACATCCACGACAGCCGCGACACCGTCCGCGAACTGATCCGCCGGCACGGCTGGACGCTGCCGGTCGGCTACGACCGTGACGGTGCCGTCGGCAGCCTCTACAAAATCGGCGGCTGCCCCACCTTCGCCTACGTCTATCCGGGCGGGACCCTGGAGAGCGCCAGCATCGGCGACCTCAGCCCCGGCCAGCTCAGCGCCCGCGTCGAGCGCCTGCTCGCCGCCAGCCGGGCGGCGGAGAGGCGCGGGTGAGCGCCGGCGCCGCGGATCGCGCCGGCTCCGAGCCCGTCCCCGAGCAGGGCTGGGTCGCGCCCCACGTCGCCGCCGAGTTCCCGGGGCTGGGGATCTCCTGGGTCGAGCTCGAGGCCCCTTCCGGTCGCAGTCCCGAGCCCGTCCAGCGCCGCCTCCGCGACCTCTCCGATCGCTTCTACGGCGGCCAGGCGATCCACATGCGCGAACGGCCGATCCCCTGGGCCTACCGCGTCTTCTTCCGCCAGATCGGCCTCGACCCCGACCGGACTCGCACCCCGATCGAGCAGCTCGCCTTCGAGCGCATCCGCGAGGGCGCGTTCAAGAGCAGCGGCCTGCCCGCCGACGCGCTGACGGTCGCGGTGGTCGAGACCGGCGTCTCCCTGCTGGCCCTCGACGCCGATCGGCTCGACGGGCGTCTCTGCATCCGCGACTCGGGTCCCGGGGAGTCGCTCCCGGGGCGCCCGGGGGAGCTCGCCCACGGCACCCTGGCGATCGCCGACGAGCGGGGCCCGGTCGGGCTGCTGTTCGGGGCTCTCGGGGACGGCTACGCCGCCGGCGAGCACTGCCGCCGGCTGGCGATCGTCGCCGTGCAGGTGAAGGGGGTGCCCCAGATCGCCGTCGCCGAGGCGCTCTGGATCGCCGCCACGACGGTCGACGCCGGGCGAGCCTAGGGCCTGCCTTAACCGTTTCCTGGCTTGCCAGAGCCGGGTCGTGATCTACACTCGGTGTCAGGCCGATGGTGGATCTGCTCGAAAGAGACAGCCTGGATGGGCTTCGCGTCGAGGTCGACGAGCTGGGAGCGCGGGCCGAGCTGCGGCGTCAGGTCGGCCGCCTCGAGCGTGAGCTCGCCGGGCTCTTCGCCGAGGCCTTCGGCCGGGTCGAGCTCGATCACCGCGTCGCCGCGATCGCCGCGGAGCCCCGGGTCCTCGATCTCGGCGAGTTGGAGCGACTGCGCGACGAGCTGGCGGAGCGGGTCGCGGACGCGCGGGTGACGCTGCACGAGCGGGCCCGGGTCGAGACCCGCAACCGCGAGCTGGTGCGGCGGATGATCGCGGCGCCGGAGAACTTCAAGTGGGTCCAGGTCAGCCGCGCCGACATCGGCGAGCCCGGCTGTGGCCACTGGCACTCGCGTCCCCGTCTCGGCCCGATCGGGATGTTGATGGGCTGGTGGCGGGTCAAGGTCTCATCTGGATGCCCGTTATCCGGGCGGCTTGCGGCCGTTGAGCAAGAAGCGCAAGCGCAAGCGATCGCGGCAGGTCAGTTCGGCTGAGAAGCAGCCTGTCCAAGCCCCGAAACCCGCACCCAGGGTCGCCGCGCCCGACGATCGCCCTCCCGCCCCGTGGGGCAAGTTCCCCCTGGCCGAGCTGACGATCCTCGCCGGCATCGTCGCACTGGCGATTGGCGTGATCGGCGGCCACACGACCGCGATCGGCCTCGGTGTCGCCCTGGCCGGCCTCGGCGGCATGGAGGTGGCGATCCGCGAGCACTTCGCCGGCTACCGCTCGCACAGCACGCTGCTGGCCGGCACCGTCTTCGTCTTCACGGTCGGCGGCCTCTACTACGCCGCCCACCAGATCCTCGCGGTCGCCCTCGCGGTCGGGGCGGTGGCCTTCGCGATCGCCTTCTATCTCGCGCGCCGCGCATTCCAGCGCGCCTCCGGAGGACTCAGCTTCCGGGTCGGCGGAATGCGCGGCTGAGCGGATTCGTCAGGCGGTCACCGCTTCGCGGCTGCCGCCGGCGCGCGAGGCGAGCTCGGTCGAGAGCATCCGGCGCTGGCGCGAGGTGAGCGTGCCCAGCTGCTTGTTCTCGTTCAGCGAGAGTGGCATCAGGAACTTGCGGGCGCGGGTGCGACCCCAGCGGCGCTGGCTGGTCAGCAGCTCGGCGATGGTCATGCTCTCCGTCTCCCACGGGCAATCGCGGATCACCTCTGAGGGGTCGGCATCCCCCCGCGCGATCGCGCGCTTGAGCTCGGCGCGGGCCAGGCGCACCAGGTTGGCTCGTTCGAGTGCCCGCATGTGTTGCGGGGCCTCCACCGGAGTTGCGATCGTCGTTGCGGGTGCCGTAGAGGCAGCGTCCACTGGGACTCCTCCCTTCAAGGAATCGGTTAACTGGGTATCTCGCTTTGACCGAGGACCACTGGCTTGGGGACCGTGGCCCGGGCCTGAACGAGTTTTAAATTCGTTCTCCCCGCCCGGGGTGTTCGGCGAGAGGGCCAAGCTATGGCGTGGCGGTAGCGATCGTCAACCCGGGGCGGGCGATGCGCACGCCAGGCCGCCCGCTAAGAGCAACAATTTCGGCCCGACCCGAACCGATTCCCAATCCGGCCAAGCCTGAAACTACCCACGACGGGGGATGTCAAGAAAGCGTTACCGGCGGGTTAGGAGCGCGGCAGCTGCGGGAAGTCCTGGATCACCCTGGCGATGGTGCCGAGAGCGCCGTCGAGGTGCTCGCGCTCGTGGGTCGCCATCAGGCTCGTCCGCAGCAGCGCGCCGCCCGGCGGGACCGCCGGGTGGATCGCGACGTTGGTGTAGACGCCGGCGTCGAAGAGGGCCTTCCAGAGCAGCACCGCCTGCCAGTCGTCGCCGACCATCACCGGCACCACCGGGGTGGTGGCGACGGCCCCGTCGGGCAGCGTGCCCGGCTCGATCACCTTCAGGCCGAGGTGGCGCAGGCCCTCGCGCAGGTACTCGGCGTTGGCCAGCAGCCGTTCGAACAGCTCCGGACCGTCCTCGCGGATCACCCGCAGCGCCGCCAGTGCCGCGCCGACGGCGGCCGGCACCGCCGAGGCGCTGAAGATGAAGGAGCGCGAGGAGACCCGCAGGTACTCGATCACGTCGGCCGGGCCGGCGATGAAGCCGCCGCAGGAGGCGAGGCTCTTGGAGAAGGTGCCCATCCGCAGGTCGACCTCGTCCTCGAGCCCGAAGAGCTCGGAGGCGCCGGCGCCGCGGGCGCCGAGGACGCCGGCGCCGTGCGCCTCGTCGACCATCAGGCGCGCCCCGTGCGCCTTGCAGAGCTCGACGATCCGCGGCAGGTCGCAGACGTCCCCCTCCATCGAGAAGACGCCGTCGACGATGACCAGGACGCCACCGCCGTCGCCGGCGGCGCGCTCCAGCATCTTCTCCAGCTTGTCCATGCGGTTGTGGCGGAACGGGCGCAGCTTGGCGCCGGAGAGGCGGCAGCCGTCGAGGATCGAGGCGTGGTCGCCGGAGTCGCAGATCACCGTGTCGCCGGGGCCGAGGATCGTGCCGATGCAGCCGACGTTGGACTGGTAGCCGGTGGTGAAGACGATCGCGTCCTCGGTCCGCATCCACTCGGCCAGCTCGCGCTCGAGATCGACGTGCAGCGGGGTGGTGCCGTTGAGCAGGCGCGAGCCGGTGACCCCGGTGCCGTAGGTCTCGAGCGCGTCGCGGGCCGCCTGCTTGACCCGCTCGTCGCCGGTCAGGCCCAGGTAGTTGTTGGAGCCGAGCATGATCGTCTCGCGCCCCTCCATCTCCACCACCGGGCCGGCCTGCGAGGTCAGCAGGCGGAAGTAGGGGAGGAGGTCGTGCTCCTTGGCCGCTTCGAGCTGCTCGAGCCGGTCGTGGCTGCGGGCCTTCTCGAAGACGTCGACCGGGGCCTTCGCGGTCTCGCTCATTGCCACCAGTGTAGGTTGCGGCTCCCATGGCAAGCGTGTCGATCCGGCCGGTGCGAACGCGAGGCGAGCGCAAGCGCTTCGTCAAGGTCCCGTTTCACCTCCACCGTGCCCATCCGCAGTGGGTGGCGCCGCTGGTCTTCGAGCGGATGGAGTTCCTCGACGAGAAGAAGAACCCCTACTTCGAACACGCCGAGGTGGAGCTCTTCGTGGCCGAGCGCGAGGGCGAGCCGGTCGGCCGGATCAGCGCCCAGGTCGACCACCGCTGGGACGAGTTCCAGGGTGGCAGCGACGCGATGTTCGGCTTCTTCGAGACCAGCGAGGACCCGGATGTGGCCAAAGCGCTGCTCGACGCCGCCACCGAGTGGGCCGCCGCCAAGGGCCGGTCGCGCATCCTCGGGCCGATGGACTTCACTACCAACGACGAGATCGGGATCCTGATCGAGGGCTTCGAGCGCCGGCCGATGATCCTCGAGCCCTGGCACCCGCCCTTCTACCAGGAGCTGATCGAGGCTGAGGGCTTCGAGAAGACGATGGACGTGCTGATGTGGGAGCTGCAGTTCGGCAGCCTCAAGGAGGGGGAGAGCTTCGACCCTTCGATCCACGCCGCCGCCAGGAAGGCGCTGGAGGAGGAAGGGATTGTGATCCGCAACCTCCGCAAGAGCGAAATGGCGAAGGAGGTGCGGCGCTTCACCGACGTCTACAACGAGGCCTGGGGCGACAACTGGGGCTTCGTCCCGATCACCGACGCCGAGGTCGAGTTCCAGGCCAAGAACCTGAAGCAGGTGATCGACGAGAACTGGGCCTACATGGCCGAAAAGGACGGCGAGGTGGTCGGCGCCGCCCTGACCCTGCCCGACATCAATCAGGTGATGGCGAAGCTGGGCGGGCGCCTGCTGCCCTTCGGCTGGGCCAAGTTCCTGCTCGGCAAACGCAAGATCGATCAGTGCCGGGTCTTCGCGCTGGGCGTCAAGAACGACTTCAGGCACACCGGCATCGCCGCCGGTCTCTATCTGAGGCACCTCGAGGAGGCGGCCGTGCCGGGCGGCATCGTCGGCGGTGAGATGGGTTGGATTCTGGAGACGAACGGGCCGATGAACCGGGCGATGGAGGGGATGGGCGGGACGGTGGTCAAGAAGTACCGGTTGTACGAGCGGGCGCTGTAGGGAGGGGCTGGCGGGGGAGAGGTCGGGTGTCCCTTTCGCTTGCTGGGATTTTCGCCGGGGAGTCGGAGGCTCTCGCTGAGGTTGCCGGCGAAAATCGGGACGCCGCGCGCTGCAGGGACACCCGACCTCTCCTTCACGAGGCGGTTTACAACGTCCGCTATTTGCGGTGAGGGCTGGGGACGCGACCTGGGGCGTCGCTAGAGTCGGTTGGATGAGCGAACTCCCGATAGACGGCGAGGTTGTGGCTGAGGAAGACGCCGAGCTGCGGGATGCGGAGCCGGTGCGGGCGCTGCCGTTGCCCTATGAGGAGCCGGCTTCGCCGGTCTTGAGCACCGAGGTGCGGAGCGCCGCTCTGGCTGCCGCCGGGGGCGTGCTGGCCGGCGCCGCGACTGTCGCCGCGGTGCGGGCGGTCAGCGCTGTCGGCTCCAAGAGCCGCGCGCCCCGCCGCCTCGGCAAGCGCCGCGATCGCCGCGACGTGGTCGCCAGTCGCTCGTTTCTCGTGGACGTGCACCTGCTCGGCAGGTGAGGACGCTCGAGCTAGAGGTCCGGCCCGCTTCGCCCTACCGGCTGCCGCGGGGGAGCGACGACCGCACGCTGCGAGTGGCGGGCGGGGTGGCGACGCGGCTGCTGCACGTCGAAGGGAGCCCGGTCTTCGTCCACGCCTGGCAGCCGGCGGCCGACCGGGTCGTGCTGCGGGCGCAGGCGATCGATCCCGGCGCCGTCTCCAGGCCGCTGGCGATGGAGGAGTCGGCCACGGCCGGCCCGGCGCAGCTCGAGCGCGCGATCGAGCGGATGCGCTTCGTGCTCGGCGTCGACTACGACCTCGGCGAGTTCCATCGCCGCTTCCGCCGCGATCCCCTGGTCGGGCCGCTGATCCGGCGGATGCCGGGCTTCCGGCCGCGGCGCCGGGTCTGGCCCTGGGAGGCCCTCTCGGCGGCGGTCGTCGGGCAGCTGATCGAGGCCCAGCGCGCGGTCACGATCGAGCGCCGGATCGTCGGCCGCTGGGGGCCGCGGCTGGGGGAGGGACGCGCCGCGCCGCGCGACGTCCCCTCGGCGGTGGTGATCGCCGGCCGCGCCCCGGCCGAACTGACCGCCATGGATCTGGCGCCGAACCGGGCGGCGGCGCTGCGCCGAGTGGCGCAGGCGGTCGCCGACGGCCGCTGCCGACTGAACTCGCCGACGGCCGAACGCCGACTGCTCGCGATCCCCCAGATCGGCCCCTGGACGGTGCAGTGCCTGGCCCTGTTCGGGCGCGGCGACATGGACGCGCTGCCGGCCGGCGACCTCGGCTACATCAAGCTCGTCGGCCGCCTGGCCGGTCTCGGCCGCCGCGCCGACGTCGCCGAGGTGGAGGAGTTCTACGCGCCCTACGAGCCCTTTCGCGGGCTGGTCGGGGCCCTGACCCTGGCCGGGTTGCACCGCACGGTGGCGGCCGGCCCGCCGCTGCGTTCCGCGGCCTGAGCTCGTCACGGGAGGGTGCAGGAGTTCGTGCCTGGAGGAGGATCCGGTCAAGCGTCACGGCGATGTGTCGATAACGACGCGATGCCGGAGAAAGGGGACAGGAACTGGCCCGACCACGAGGTCCACGAATTTCTCGACCAGATAACGGCCGGAGGACAGGACTACCGGCGCCTGGTCGAGCGCCTGCCGGTGATCGTCTACACCTCCGAAATGGGCGAGCACGGCGAGTGGTATTACGTCAGCCCCCAGGTCGAGGAGATCCTCGGCTACACCGCCGAGGAGTTCAAGGCCGACTCCGGCCTCTGGGCACGACTCCTGCATCCCGACGACCGCGAGGCGGCACTGGCCAACGAAACCGAGATCTACCTCGGCGATCGCAGCACGCGGCCGGTCGAGTACCGGCTGCGCACCCGCGGCGGCGAGATCGTCTGGATGCTCGACGAAGCGGTGCTGGAGGCCGACGACAAAGGCGTCCCGGTCTGGCACGGCGTCCTCTACGACATCACCGAGCGCAAGCGCACCGAGGCGGAGCTGCAGCGGGCCGTCTCCCAGCAGGCCGTGGTCGCCAAGCTCGGCGAGCGGGCGCTGCAGGACGGCGACCCCGAGTCGCTGCTGCGGGCCGCGACCGAGCTGATCGCCGAAGTCGACGGGATCGAGAGCGCCTGCATCTGGGAGCTGGGCCGCGACGGCCGCCGCCTCAACCTGCGCGCCGGGCTCGAGGGCGAGGTCGTCGGCGCCGGCCGCCGCGTCTCCGCCGCCCTCGACTCGCACGCCGGCGCCGCCCTTGACTCCGGCGCCCACACGATCGTCACCGACTGGAACGCCGAGACCCGCTTCACGATGCCGCCGGTGCTGCGCGTCGTCGCCGCCGCCAGCAGCCTGGCGGTGATGATCGACGGCAAGGACCACCCGTTCGGGGTGCTCGATCTGCACTCCACCGAGCCGGACCGCTTCAGCGCCACCGACATCCCCTTCGTCCAGGCCGCGGCCAACGTCCTCGCCGACGCGATCGAGCGCCACGCCGCCGACCAGGCGTTGCGCCACCGGGTCCTGCACGACTCCCTGACCGGGCTGCCGAACCGGCTCAGCTTCGTCGATGCCCTCAATGAGGCGCTCAACCGGGCGACCGCCTCCGGCTCGCCGATCGGGATCCTCTTCCTCGACCTCGACCACTTCAAGCTGATCAACGACAGCCTCGGCCACCACGCCGGCGACGCTCTGCTGCGCGCCGTGGCGCCGCGCCTGCGCGCCCACCTGCGCCCCGGCGACGTCGTCGCCCGCTTCGGCGGCGACGAGTTCGGCGTCCTCATCGACCGCCTCGCCGACGAGGAGGAGGCGGTCGCGATCGCCGACCGCGTCGCCGCCGCCTTCGCCCAGTCCTTCTCGATCGACGGGGTCGAGCACTTCGTCAGCGCCAGCATCGGCATCGCCGTCGCCCGCCCGGTCGGCCAGCGCAGCGCCAGCGCCGAGCTGCTGATCCGCGACGCCGACGCGGCGATGTACCGCGCCAAGGAAGGCGGGCGCGCCCGCTGCGTGCTCTTCGACGCCGAGATGCGCGCCACCGCGATGCGCCGGCTCGAGGTCGAACGGGAGCTGCGGCACGCGCTCGACCGCGAGGAGCTCGCCCTCCACTACCAGCCGGTGGTCAGCCTGCGGACCGGAGAGATCTCCGGCCTCGAGGCGCTGGTCCGCTGGCAGCATCCCGAGCGCGGTCTGCTCGACCCCGGCGACTTCGTCTCGATCGCCGAGGACAGCGGCCTGATCGAGCCGATCGGGCGCTGGGTGCAGGAGCACGCCTGCCGGCAGATCCTCGACTGGCACCAGCAGCGCCCCGACGAGCGCCCCTTCGACGTCGCCGTCAACCTCTCCGCCCGCCAGGTCGCCCACCGCGACCTGCCGGCGACCGTGGCCGAGATCATCGCCCGCACCGGGATCGACCCGATCCACCTGCGCCTGGAGATCACCGAGAGCGTCCTGGTCGAGGAGTCGGCGACGGCGATCGCCTCGCTGGAGGCGCTGAACGAGATCGGGGTGCGACTCGTCCTCGACGACTTCGGCACCGGCTACTCCTCGCTCGCCTACCTCAACCGCTTCCCCTTCCACGCCCTCAAGATCGACCGCTCCTTCGTCGACGCGCTGGGGATCGAGCAGGAGCGCACGGCGATCGTCGAGGCGATCATCGGCATGGCCCGGGCGCTGTCGCTGGAGGTGATCGCCGAGGGGGTCGAGAACGAGATGCAGCTGGCCGAGCTGCGCCGGCTCGGCTGCGACTACGCCCAGGGACACCTCTTCCACGCGGCGATGCCGGCGACCGAGATCAGCCGCCTGCTCGACGCCGGCACGCTCCGCTATTCGGGGATTTCCACACCCGGCAAGTAGTCGTTGCTGAGCAGTTCGCTCGCCCGCGGCAGAGACTCGATCAGCCCGTTGTCCCGCATCCAGCCGGCGAAGGTGTCCCACTCGGCCGGGTCCATGTAGCCGTAGGGCTGGCCTTGCGGCGGCGCTCCCAGCAGCGGCAGCGTCGCTTCGACCTGGGCTTCAGTCAGTTTCGGGTCGAGGCCGGTATTGGCTTCGAGGATCGCCTTGGTGGCGGCGTTGGGCTGCTTGACAGCGGCTTCGGTGCCGCGCTGGAGCGCGGCGAGGAAGAGGCGGTACTTGTCCGGGTCGGCTTCCAGGCTCTTGCGGCTGGCGACGAGGACGAGCTCGTCGTAGGTGGGCACCCCGAGCCGGTCGACCGGGGTGACGACCGGGTCCTTGCCGCGCTGGCGCAGGTCGACCCCCTCGACGTTGCTGTAGCCGCCGAGCATCGCCTCGGCGCTGCCGCCGAGCAGCGCCGGCAGCAGTCCGAAGCCGACGTTGACTTCCTTGACGTCGGTGGGGGAGAGCTGGACGCGCGAGAGGATCGTCTTCAGGAAGGCCTGCTGGTAGGGGATGCCGGCGGTGGCGACGGTCTTGCCCTTGAGGTCGCCCACCCCTTTGATGCCGGACTTCCCCAGCCAGATCAGCGAGGTCAGGGGGCGGTTGACGAGCGCGGCGATCGCGACCACGTCGAGACCCTTTTCGCGGGCCAGCGCCACCTCCGGCTCGTAGGAGATCGCCAGGTCCGACTGGCCGGCGGCGACCAGCTTCAGCGGCGCTGCCGGGTCGGAGGGAGTGGCGATGTTGACGTCGAGCCCGGCTTCCTCGAAGTAGCCGAGCTTCTGCGCCATGTAGATCCCGGCGTGGTCGGCGTTGGGGTAGAAGTCGAGAGTGAGGCTGAGCGGCTGCGCTTCGGTGCCGCCGTCCTCGGACTTCTCGCCGCAGGCGGCGAGACCGAGCGCGAGCGCGAGCAGGGCGATCAGGGCGGCGAGAGCGGGGGCGCGGAGCGGTTTCATTCCTGTGTTCTATCGCCAAGTGACGACGCGCCGCTCGACCAGGGCGATGAAACCGATCAGGACCAGCGCCATCGCCGAGAGGACGAAGATGGCGGCGAACTGCCGCGCGACTTCCAGATAGCCGCCGTCGACGAGAATCAGATGCCCAAGGCCGGCGTCGCCGCCGACCCACTCGCCGAAGACGGCGCCGATCGGCGCCAGGACCACCGCGATCTTGGCACCGGTGAAGAAGCTCGGCAGCGCCGTCGGCGCCTGGACTCGGCGAAAGAGCTGCCAGCGCGAGGCGTTGAGGCTGCGCATCATCTTGGTCGCATCGGGAGCAGCGGAGTCGAGGCCGGCAAGCGTGTTGACGGTGATCGGGAAGAAGCAGATCAGCGTCACCACGACGATCTTGGGGCCGATCCCGAAGCCGAGCCAGATCAGGAGGATGGGGGCGATGACGATGATCGGGATCGTCTGCGAGGCGACGATCAGCGGGTAGGCGGCGTCGCGAACGATGCCCGAGAGGTGCATCAAGACCGCGAACCCGACCCCGACCAGGAGTGCGCAGGCGAGTCCGAAGACGATCTCGCGCAGCGTCACCCAGGCGTTTTCGGCGAGCAGCGCGCGGCTCTGCCAGAGCGATTCGGCGATTTCGGCGGGCGAGGGGACGAGGAAGCTTTCGAGACCGAGGACGTCGGCGAGGAAGCCGGTCGAGGCGGCGAGCTGCCAGGCGCCGATCAGCGCCGCCAGCAGCAAGGTGGGGAGGAGCCAGCGCCTCATCGCGAACCCTCGTGCAGCGCCCGCATCGCCTGCTCGCGGATGGCGATGAAGCCGGGGTCGGTGACGGCGGCGTCGCGGTCGGACCGGCGCGGTAGGGGTGCGTCGAGCTCGGCGACGATGCGGGCCGGACGGGCCGAGAGGACGACGATGCGGTCGGCGAGGTAGAGCGCCTCCTCGACGTCGTGGGTGACGAGGACGACCGTGCGTGGATCCTCGCCGAGGGCCGCCGCCAGCCATCCCTGCATCTCCGCCCGGGTGATCGCGTCGAGCGCGGCGAAGGGCTCGTCGAGGGCGAGCAGGGGCTTGCCGGCGACCAGCGTCCGCAGGAACGCCACCCGCTGGCGCATCCCGCCCGAGAGCTCGGCCGGAGGGGTGCGCTCGAAGCCGGCGAGGCCGAAGCGCTGAAACAGCTCCCCCGCCTGCTCCCGCGCCTCAGCCTTGCCGAGGCCGCGGTTGCGCAGCGCCAGTGCCGCGTTGTCGAGCGCCGAGTACCAGGGCAGCAGCTGATCGCTCTGGGGCATGTAGGCGCACTGGGAGAGGCGCCCGGCGGCGTTCTCGGCGCCGCCGACGGCGATCCCCCCGGAGCTCGGGTCGAGCAGCCCGCAGATCAGCTCCAGCAGCGTCGACTTGCCGCAGCCCGAGGGCCCGACGAGGCCGACGACCTCGTGCTCGCGGAGCTCGAGATCGAGCCGCTCGATCGTGCGCAGCCCGCCGTAGGAGTGGCCGAGGCCGCGAATCGATACCGACATTCTTGGTATCCTGGCGCACTCCGCGCTCCTGACCAAGGAGGTCAGGAAAGTCGATAAGCACCCCCGCGCGGCACGGCACAAAACACCATGGACCCGGCAATAGTCCTCTTCGGATTGGGGATCGGCGTACTCGTCGGTATGACCGGCATGGGCGGCGGCTCGCTGATGACCCCGCTGCTGATCCTGATCTTCGGGATCCAGCCGACCACGGCGATCGGCACCGACATCGTCTACTCGGCGATCACCAAGACGGTCGGCGGCTGGCGCCATCTCCGCCTCGGCACCGTGAACATGGAG
>Ga0207686_10000418_pt1 | contig 28994 bp, 29 predicted proteins | sample KBSM24metaG_FD_184396 | JGI IMG/M metagenome (GOLD analysis project Ga0207686, IMG submission 184396) | Miscanthus rhizosphere microbial communities from Kellogg Biological Station, Michigan, USA - KBS M2-4 metaG (SPAdes) (version 2) | ecosystem: Host-associated > Plants > Roots > Rhizosphere >...
TGCGCCAGACCCTCGACGATCGCCGTCTTGCCGACGCCGGGGTCGCCGATCAGCACCGGGTTGTTCTTGGTGCGCCGGGAGAGGACCTGGATCACCCGGCGAATCTCCTCGTCGCGTCCGATCACCGGGTCGAGCTTGCCCCGCTCTGCCTCGGCGGTCAGGTCGCGGCCGAATTTCTCCAGCGCCTGGGCGGTGTCCTCGGCGTTCGGCGAGGTGACGTGGCCTGGCCCCTGCACGGCCTTGATCGCCGGCTCTAGCTGCTCACGATCGGGCAGCAGGTCGGAGACGCCGGAGCCGTCCTCGGACAGGGCCAACAGCAGGTGGCCGACGGTGATGTACTCGTCGCTGAGCTTGGCCATCTCGCGCTCCGCCCCCTGCAGGACGCGGATCAGGTTCGAGGACGGCCGCACCTCGGTCGTCTCGCTCAACTTCGGCAGCTGCTCGACCGCCTGCACGGCGCGGGCGGCGAGGGCACCGGTGTCCTCGCCAAGCCTCTGCAGGATCGGCACCGCTAGACCGCCTTCCTGACGCAGCAGCGCCACCAGCAGGTGGGCGGGGGAGACCTCGGAGTTGCGCCGCTCGGCGGCGAGGGCCTGCGCGGCTGCGACCGCTTCCTGCGACTTGACGGTGAATCGATCCGGCTGCATCAGCCCTTCCTTCCTTCCTTCCAAGTTCGTTCTTCGAGTTCTTCGGTGTGGCGCCGCATCCGCTCCATCTCCCCTTGCAGCTTCTGGAGCCGCGCTTCCAACGTCAGGACCGCCTCGACCCCGACCAGGTTCAGCCCCTCGGCGGTCATCTGCTGGATCCGCCGCAGCCGCTCGACGTCGCGCTGCGAGTAGAGCCGCGTGTTCTTCGGCGAGCGCTTCGGCGAGACCAGGCCGCGCGCCTCGTACATGCGCAGCGTCTGCGGGTGCATCTCGGCCAGCTCGGCGGCGACCGAGATCATGAAGACGCCGCGCTCGTCGTCGATCGTGACTTCCACGCGTCGTCGTTCGGCTGGCATCAGGCACCCGCCTTGCGCAGCAGCTCGGCCCGCGGGTCGGCGCCGTTGAAGGCCTCGGCCAGCTTCTCGGCCGCCTCCTGCTGCTCCTCGGTCAGCTTCTCCGGCACCTGGATCTCGAGTCGGTAGCGGATGTCGCCGTTGCCCTTGCCTTTCGGCTTCGGCGGCCCCTCGCCCCGCAGGCGCTGGACCGAGCCGTGTTTGGTCCCCGCCGCCACCTTGATTTTTTTCGTCCCGTTCAGGGTCGGCACCTCGATCGTGCCGCCGCGCAGCGCCTCCGGGATCGTGATCGGCACCGTCACCTCGAGGTTGCCGCCGTCGAGTCGCCGGAAGACTGGCGAGGAGGCGACCCGCGTGGTCACGTAGAGGTCCCCGGGCGGGCCGCCGTGGGGCCCGGCCTCGCCCTTGCCGGCGAGCCGGATCCGCGTCCCGTCTTTGACCCCGGCGGGGACATTGACTTTGTAGCGCTTGGTCTGCTGGGTGAGGCCGGAGCCGCCGCAGGTCGGGCAGGGGTGCTCGATGATCTGGCCGGAGCCGCCGCACTGCGGGCAGGGCTGGCTGATCGAGAAGAACCCCTGGCTCTGGGCGTCGATGCCGCGCCCTTCGCAGCGCGGGCAGGTGGTCGGCCTGGTGCCCGGTTTGGCGCCGCTGCCATGGCAGGTCTGGCAGCGCTCGGCCTTCGGCACGGTGACGCTGACCTGGGCGCCGTTGATCGCTTGGTCGAAGCTCAGCCGCAGCTCCGTCTCGAGGTCGCGCCCCCGCACCTGCTGCGCCTGCGAACGGCCGCCGCCGCGGTTGAAGAGGCCGGAGAGCATGTCGCTGAGGTCGCCGAAGCCACCGGCGCCACCCCCGAAGGAGGCGCCTCCGGGAAACGGGTTGCCGCCCCCGCCGCCGAAGCCGGCGAATTGCCCGGCCTCGTCGTATTCCTTGCGCTTCTCGGGATCGGAGAGGACGTCGTGGGCGGCAGAGATCTCCTTGAACTTTTCCTCCGCCTCGGTGTCGCCCGGATTCCGGTCAGGGTGGTATTTCCGGGCCAGTTTCCGGTACGCCTTCTTGATCTCCTCGTCGGTCGCCTGCTTGGAGACGCCGAGCGTCTTGTACAGCTCGTCAGCCAATCGTTCTCCTACTCGCTGACCACCACTCGGGCCGGTCGGACCAGTTGCTCACCGAGTCGATAGCCCTTCTGCATCACCTCGACCACGATGCCGCTCTCGGTTCCCTCGACCTTCATCGTCGAGAGCGCCTCGTGCGCCATCGGGTCGAACTTCTCCCCGATCGGGTCCACGGCCTCGACCCCGGCCCGCGCCAACGCATCGCGCAGCCCCCGGAAAACGAGCAGCACCCCATGCGCCAACCCGTCCTCCGAGTCCCCCTCGGGATCGAGCCCCGCGGCTTGGATCGCCCGCTCGAGGTCATCGAGCACAGGCAACACTTCCCTGGCTACCTCACTACGACCCCGCAAGCTCGCTGCCGAAACCTCACCGGCCATGCGCTTGCGGAAGTTCTCGAAGTCGGCTTTGGTCCGCTTCGCAAGTTCGAGGTACTCGTCACGCTCGCGATGAGCGTCGGCCACCAGCGCGTCGAGGTCGTCCTCGACCGCCTCATCCGCGGGTGGCGCGGGGGAGGGGTCCTCGCCCGCAGCTTGCGAGGACGAGGGCTCCTCCCCCGGGACAGGACCCGCGGGCGGGCGCTCGGTGAACTCCTCGTCAGCCCTCACTTGCCGTCCTCGTCGACCACTTCGGCATCGACAACCTCGTCCTCATCCTCAGCAGCCGTGCTGCCCTCGGCATCTCCCCCGTCAGCACTCTGCTCGGCCTGCGACGCCGCATAGAGCTGTTCGGAGACCTTGGTCATCGCCGCGTTGAGCGCCTCGGTCTTGGCTTTAACGTCCTCGATGCTGCCCCCCTCGAGCGAGTCGCGCACCTCCTTGATTGCGGCACGCACCTCCTCCTGGTCGCCCGAGTCGACTTTGTCGCCGGCCTCCTCCAACGCTTTCTCGGCTTGGTAGGCGGACTGCTCGGCGAGGTTGCGGGTCTCCGCCAGCTCACGCTGCTGGCGGTCCTCCTCGGCGTGAGACTCGGCGTCGGAAACCATGCCCTGGATTTCCTCCTCGGAGAGGCCGGAGCCGGATTTGATCTCGATCTTCTGCTCTTTGCCGGTGCCTTTGTCCAGGGCGGTCACGGCGATGATCCCGTTCGCGTCGATGTCGAAGGTGACCTCGATCTGGGGGATGCCGCGCGGCGCCGCAGGGATGCCGGTGAGCTGGAATTTGCCCAGGCTCTTGTTGCCGCTGGCCATCTCGCGCTCGCCCTGCAGGACGTGGATCTCGACCGAGGGCTGGTTGTCGTCGGCGGTCGAGAAGACCTCGGACTTCTTGGTCGGGATCGTCGTGTTGCGCTCGATCAGCTTCGTCATCACCCCGCCCTTGGTCTCGATGCCGAGAGTCAGCGGGGTCACGTCGAGCAGCAGCACGTCCTTGACGTCGCCGGCCAGCACGCCGGCCTGGATCGCGGCGCCGACGGCGACGACCTCGTCCGGGTTGACACCCTGGTGCGGCTCCTTGCCGGTCAGCTCCTTGACCTTCTCGCGCACGGCAGGGTTGCGGGTCATGCCGCCCACCAGGACGACGTGGTCGATGCTCGCATCGGCGTCGCCGAGCGCCTGTTTGACCGGGCCAACCACGCGGTCCAGCAGGTCGCCGGTCAGCTCGTTCAGCTTCGAGCGGCTCAGCTTCAGGTCGAGGTGCTTGGGCTGCCCCTCGACGGCGGTGATGAAGGGCAGGTTGATCTGCGTCTCCTGAGTCGAGGAGAGCTCGATCTTCGCTTTCTCCGCCACCTCGTAGAGCCGCTGCAGCGAGTTCTTGTCGGCCGCGAGGTCGACGCCCTGATCGCGTTTGAACTCGGCGACCAGCCACTCGACGATCGCTTTGTCCCAGTTGTCGCCGCCCAGGTGGTTGTCGCCGGCGGTCGCTTTCACTTCGAAGGCGCCTTCGCCGATGTCGAGCACCGAGACGTCGAAGGTGCCGCCGCCGAGGTCGAAGACGAGGATCGTCTGATCGTCGCTCTCTTTGTCGAGCCCGTAGGCGAGCGCCGCCGCGGTCGGCTCGTTGATGATCCGCTTGACGTCGAGGCCGGCGATTTTGCCGGCGTCCTTGGTCGCCTGTCGCTGGTCGTCGTTGAAGTAGGCGGGGACGGTGATTACGGCGTTGTCGACCGCCTCGCCGAGCTTTGCTTCGGCGTCGGTCTTCAGCTTCTGGAGGATCATCGCGCTGATCTCCGGCGGGCTGTACTGCTTGCCGCGCGCGTCGACGCGGACGTCGCCGTTGGGGCCGGCGACGACCTCGTAGGGGACGATCGTCTCCTCCTCTTTGACTTCGGCCTCCTTACGCCCCATGAAGCGCTTGATCGAGAAGATCGTGTTCTCGGGGTTCATCACCGCCTGCCGTTTGGCAACGGTGCCGACGAGGCGCTCACCGCCCTCGGTGAAGGCGACCACCGACGGCGTCGTGCGGCCTCCCTCAGCGTTCTCCAGGACGGTCGGCTCGCCGCCCTCCATCACTGCGACGCACGAGTTGGTCGTGCCGAGGTCGATCCCGATCGTCTTTCCCACTTTTTCGCGTACCTCCAGGGGTTTCGTTAACTATGCCTAAGAAATCTAAGTGGCAGTATGGCAGATCCTTCACAGAACTCAAGCGATGCGCATAGCGATGCGCATATATTGGTTGCGGCTCTGCGGCGGACGGGTAGTTAGGGGTAGCGCTACCCGCCAGGAGGCGCCTCGACCAAAACCGGTCCCGACTTGAGGGACCGCGGAAGAGGAGGAGAAACCTTGAGTCTCGTACTGACGCGTCGGCTGCTGCCGATCGCCGCACTGCTCGCCCTCGCGCTCGCCCTGCCGGCCGTCGCGGCCGCACACGGCGGTCCGTCCCACGGCAAGGCCGGCCATAACCCCCGCAATCACGGCCATGGCTCGCCTAGCCACCCGGGCTCTCCGGGGCATCCGCCGGGCCATCCCGGACATGGCCACTCCGGCTTCCCCGGGCACCCGCCGGGTCACGGCGGTCCCGGCGACCACGGGCGCGGCCACGAAGTCAAGGTGATGACGCGCAACCTCTACCTCGGCGCCGACCTGACGCCGGCGATCGGGGCCCCCAGCCTCGAAGCCTTCGTCGCTGCCAACGGCCAGATCCTCCGTGAAGTCAGCGCCAACGACTTCCCGACCCGGGCCAGGGGCCTCGCCAAGGAGATCCTCGAACAGGAACCGGACCTGGTCGGCCTCCAGGAGGTGGCGCTGTGGCGCACCGGGCCGCCGAGCTTGGCTCCAGTCCTCAGCGGCGAACCGACTGCAACCACTGTCCGCTACGACTATCTGCAACTGCTGCTCGAACAGCTCAACAAGAAGAAGCCGCAGTACGAAGTCGTCATCACCCAGAACGAGTTCGAGCTCGAGGCGCCGGCCGACGAGAACGGGATCCCGAACGACGGGCCGGCCGCGGAAGGCATCCCCAATGCCGAGGTGAACGGACGGCTGACGATGCGCGACGTGATCCTTGCCCGCCGCGGCGCCGGCGTGCAGACGGCCAATCCTCAGTCGGGCAACTTCAAAACTCTGCTCGAAGTGCCGATCCTCGGCAAACCGCTGACGATCAAACGCGGCTGGACCGCTGCCGACGCCAAGGTCCGTGGCAGCGGCTGGTTCCGCTTCGTCAACACCCACCTGGAGTCGTTCGACCCGCCGCAGCTGGTGCCCAGCATTCGAGCCCTGCAGGCGGGTGAGTTGGTCGCCTCCGGCGGTCCCGCCGCCAATGGCGACCTTCCGGTCGTGCTCGTCGGTGACCTCAACTCCGACGACGACACCGTCTCCCCGGGCGATCAGCAGGCCTACCGGGTGCTGCTGGAAGCGGGCTTGGTCGAGCGCAGCACCAACAATCCGCTCGGCTGCTGCCTCAACTCGAGCCTGCTGGCGGAAGGCGCTGGCGGCAGCGTCACCGACTTCGACCACCAGGTCGATCACGTGATGACCGACGACCCAGCCGACATTGCCCTGCAGAGCTCGGCGGTGACGGGCCTGCAGCCGGTTAACGGGTTCTGGGACTCAGACCACGCCGGGCTGTTCAGCTCTCTGCGCTTCGCCCATTAGGGCGAGCGCAGGGGGCTCAGCCCTCGCCGGCGGTGTGGGCGACGAATTCGCTGACTTCCTGAGCCTGCTGTTTGTTGAGAATGCCGCCGGGCATGCGACCCGGGGTGGAGCTGTCGACGCCGTTTTCGACCGCGTTGAGGACGCGGCCTTCAGTCCCTTTGATCGTCGAGGCCGCCGTCGGGCCTTCCGGCGCCCCGTTGGGGGCGAGCAGTTCGTCGAGGTCCGGCGCGTAGTTGCCGTCGGTACCGGCCGCGTAGAGCGTGTGGCAGGTGCCGCAGTTGGTCTGGAACAGCGACTGCCCTGATTTCAGGCTCGCCGGCACGTCCTGGGCGCCGGTCTTCGCGTCACCGCGAGAGCGGAAGACGAAGAACGGGAGCGCCACGGCGAGGACGACGACAAAGATCCCGAAGGCGATGAAGGTGCGCTTGCTCATACAGCGGCGCGCATACTACTGGCGCTCCCGTTGGGAGCGGTACCAGGGGCACATTCGCCGCAGCCCGCACTCGCCGCAGCGCGGTTTCGGGCGGCAGACCTCGCGGCCGTGGCGGATCAGGTTCATGTGCAGCTCGTAGGCGTCCTCAGGGGGCACGATCGCCAGCATCTCGTCGTGGGCGCGCTCGAACGAGGCCTTTTCGGGGAAGAGCCCGAGTCGGCCGCCGACCCGGTGGACGTGGACGTCGACCGGGATCTCCGGAATGCCCCAGGTAAAGATCAGCACGCAGGCCGCCGTTTTGCGGCCAACGCCGGGCAGCGAGAGCAGGAACTCCAGCGACTCCTCGCGCGGCGCCGTCCGCGTCCAATCGAGGTCGGGCTCCTCGCCGAGCTGCTCGAGGATCGCCTGGATCCGCGGCGCCTTCTGTTTCGCCAGGCCGCCCGGCCGGATCGCATCCTCAAGTTCGCCGACCGGCGCGTCGCGCACCTCCTCCCAGGTCGGGAAGCGCTCGCGCAGCGCCGCGAAAGCGCGGTCGCGGTTGCGGTCGTTGGTGTGCTGGGAGAGGACCGTCTTGATCAACTCGGCGATCGGGTGCCCGTGCGGCTCGTTGATCGGCCGCCCGTAGATCTCCCGCAAGCGGTCGCGGATCGCCCGCACCCGCCGCTTATCCGGTCGCTTCCAGGCCATCGCGCCGCACCCTAGTGGGCCATATGGTTAGCCGATGGGCGCGCCGATCGAAGAGGGTGAGCTGCGGATCGACGGCGTCCGTGCCTTCTACCGGCGGGTGCCGGGGGAGGGGACGCCGACGGTCTACTGCCACGGCAATCCCACCCATGGCGAGGACTGGCTGCCGTTTCTCGACCGTGGTGGTCCGGCGCTGGCGATCGACATGCCCGGCTGGGGTCGCTCCGACCGACCCGATCCGGCCCGCTTCGACTACTCGATGTACGGGCTCTCCGCATTCCTCGAGCGTTGCCTCGATGGGCTCGGCGTAACCAAGCGCAAGCTGGTCGTCCACGACTGGGGAGGGCTCGCTCTGATCGGCGCCCAGCGTGCGCCTGAGCTGGTTGAGCGGCTTGTCGTCGTCGACGCGGTGCCGCTTCTCCCCGGCTATCGGTGGCACTGGATCGCCCAGCTCTGGCGCCGCCGCCCGATTGGCGAACTCCTCAACGCGACCACCACCCGCAGTTCGATGGCGCTGTTGATGCGCCAAGCCCGCGGCGACCGCAGCGCCATGCCCGACGAGTTCGTGGAGATGACCTGGCGCCACTGGGACGCTGGCACCCAGGCGGCGACGCTGGCGCTGTACCGCCACGCCGATCCCGACCGCCTCGCCGTCGCCGGTCGCGAGCTCGGCCGCATCGAGTGCCCGGCCCTAGTCATCTGGGCGGACCGCGATCCCTACCTGCCGCTCCGCTTCGGCGAGGCTTACGCCGAAGCGCTGCCGGAGGCGGAGCTGGAGGTCGCCCGCGGCGCCGGCCACTGGCCCTGGGTTGACGATCCGACGCTGGTCGAGCGGATTCTCCGCTTTCTCGGCTAAAAGGGCCGCAGGGAGCGGTTAACCACCGGGTTACAATTGTCGGTTCCGTGTCTCGTGCGCTAGCTCGCATAGGAGCCAAGTTGCCCCAGGGCTGGGGCGACCTCGGGCGCCAGGTCGTGATCCTGGTCGGGGTCGACCTTGCCTACACCGCCGTGCGCGGGATCGCCGACTCCGAGCGGACTGCGGCGATCGCCCACGGCCAACAGGTGATCGACTTCGAGCGCTCCACCCACACCTTCTTCGAGCCCAGCCTGCAGGCCTTCTTCCTGCCCGCGCACTGGCTGATCGACTTTGCCAACCAGATGTACCTCAACGCCCAGTTCTCGATCGCGCTGGGCTTCCTGGTCTGGCTCTACCTCTTCCGCAACGAGTCCTATTACTTCGTGCGCAACATGTTCGTCGTTTCGATGGGCCTGGCCCTGGTCGGCTACACGCTCTACCCGACGGCGCCGCCGCGGATGTTCCCCGAGCACGGCTTCGTCGACACGATCAATGACTTCTCCAACGTCAACCACGACTCGACCGTGGCGAAAATCTTCATCAACCCCTACGCGGCGATCCCGAGCATGCACTGCGCCTTCGCGGCGATGATCGGCGGCAGCGGCTTCCTCGTCTGCCGCCACTGGTGGTCGAAAGCCTGGTGGGCCTGCTGGCCGCTGCTGATCTCCTGGGTCGTGATCGTCACCGCCAACCACTACTGGGTCGACGCGGCGCTGGGCTGGATGGTGGCGCTGACCGCCGCCCTCGTTGCCAGCCGCCTGCTGGCCCGAGCCCGCCCGGAGGCCTGGTCCTGGCGTTCCCGGTATCAGGAGGCAGAGGCGTAGGTGCTTGGGCGGCGGCCTGCCGACCTCCTGGCGAACCTCTAGCCTCAGTGTCAATGGAACCTTCGGCGCCCCCGCGGGCACCCGGCGGTCGACGCAACGGTCGTGCCCCCGCTCGCAACGGTCAGGAGCTGCGCGCCTACGCGCGCGACCGGCTGATCGAGTCCCGCCTTACGCCCAACGCGATTTCGATTGCCGGCCTGATCGGCAACCTGATCGCGGCGGCGCTGGTCACGCAGCGACTCTTCTTCCTCGCCGGCGTCGCCTTCGTGCTTGGCTCGGTGATGGACACGCTGGATGGGCGCTACTCGCGGATGTCAGGCAAGGGGACGCTCTTCGGCGCCTTCCTCGACTCGACCCTGGACCGGGTCGAGGAGGGGATCGTGCTGGCCGCGGTCGCCGGCTACTTCGCCGCCAAGGGCGACGATTTCGCCGCGGCGATGTGCGTGGTCGCCGTGCTCGGCTCGCTGATGGTCAGCTACACGAGGGCTCGCGCCGAGGCGCTCGGGGTCGAGTGCAAGGTCGGCTTGGCGACGCGACCGGTGCGGGTGGTCATACTTTCGATTGGTCTGATCTTCGCCAAGGGGGCGGGGCTCGGGGACTTCTCGCTGCTCGCCCCCGCGGTCTACGCGATCGCGGCGCTGACCATCTTCACGACGTTCCAGCGGGTATGGCATGTGCGAAACGAGCTCTCCGGCGAGCGATCCGGTGCCCAGGCGGGCGCCGAGGAGGCCGAGGGGCTGTAACCAGCAAGGCCGCGGGGTGTGTTCTGCCACCCAGCGCGATCCAGGAGGACTTCGAATTTCATGAGCGATAGCAACGGAGCAAACGGCAGCAGCAACGGCGCCGCCCGCCAGGACGAGAAGGTCCGGGTCGCGATCGTCGGCGTCGGCAACTGCGCCAACTCCTTTATCCAGGGCATCCAGTACTACAAGGACGCCGACCCGGCCGAGGAAGTGCCGGGCCTGATGCACGTCGAACTCGGTGGCTACCACGTCCGCGACGTCGAGTTCGTCGCCGCCTTCGACATCGACACCGAGAAGGTTGGCAAGGACCTCTCGGAGGCGATCTGGTCGGGGCAGAACGACACGATCAAGTTCGCCGACGTGCCGAACCTCGGCGTCACCGTGCAGCGCGGCATGACCCATGACGGCCTCGGCAAGTACCTCAAAGAGAAGATCACCAAAGCGCCGGGCGAAACCGCCGACATCGTCGGCGTCCTCAAGGAGACCAAGGCGGACGTGCTGGTCTGTTACCTGCCGGTCGGCTCCGAGGAGGCGACCAAGTGGTACGTCGAGCAGGCGCTCAAGGCCGGCGTCGGCTTTGTCAACTGCCTGCCCGTCTTCATCGCCCGCGAGGACTACTGGGACAAGCGCTTCGAGGAGGCCGGCCTGCCGATCATCGGCGACGACATCAAGTCCCAGGTCGGGGCGACGATCGTCCACCGCCAGCTCGCCCGTCTCTTCCATGACCGCGGGGTGCGCTTGGAGCGGACCAGCCAGCTCAACGTCGGCGGCAACATGGACTTCTACAACATGCTCGAGCGCGAGCGGCTCGACTCGAAGAAGATCTCCAAGACCAACGCGGTCACTTCGATCATGGGCCACGAGCTGCCCGCCGACCAGGTCCACGTCGGTCCCTCCGACTACGTGCCGTGGCTGACCGACCGCAAGTGGGCGCACATTCGCCTCGAGGGCAAAGCCTTCGGCGACGTGCCGCTGACCGCCGAGCTGAAGCTCGAGGTCTGGGACTCGCCGAACTCCGCCGGCGTCGTCATTGACGCGGTGCGGCTGATCAAGCTGGCGCTCAACAACGGCATCGCCGGCCAGCTCGACGGCCCCTCCAGCTACCTGATGAAGTCGCCGCACACGCAGCGGCCCGACAGCGAGGCGCAGGAGCAGACCGAGGAGTTCATCCGCGCTAACGCTCGCGGCACGAAGTCGCTGCCGGGTACGACTCCCGCCGAGGCACCCAGCAAGGCCTCTTAAAGTAGAGGCCGTGCCCCCGGCCGAGCCGCTCTCGATCGCCCAGGTCGCGCCTTCCCGGCGCGGCCTCGAGGGCCGGGCCGCGGAGTTCGTCGAGCGCGTCTCGGCGGAGCTGGAGCGGCGCGGGCACCGGGTCGTGCGGGCGACGACCGGCGATCGCGTTAAGGGTCTGCTCGGCCCCTCGGCCGGGCTCGACATCGTCCACGTCCACGAGCCCTTCGCGCCGAGCGTCTCGGCGGCGGCGCTGCGCCACTCCTACGCGCTCAACGTCGCTACTTTCCACGCCCCGCAGGAGCGGGTCCTCTCGACCCAGGTGGCGCGGCCGCTGGTCGAGGTCTTCTTCGGGCGGATCGACGCCCGCACCGTGACCAGTCGCGAGACCGGGGCACTGCTGGAGGGCTACTTCCCCGCCAGCTACGAGCTGGTCGAGCCGGGTGCCGGCGCGGCGGGGTGGGGGCGGGTGGTCGACGAGCTGGAAGCGATCTACCGGCGGCTGCTGGCGCGTCGCCACGACCCGACCGGCGACCCGGAACTGCGCGAGCGGATCTCGAAGCGGCCGCTGATTGAGGTCGACCTGCACATGCACACCGACCACTCTGGCGACTGCGCGACCCCGGTCGAGGTACTGCTGCAGACCGCCCGCGACCGTGGCCTCGGGGCGATCGCGATCACCGACCACAACGAGGTCTCCGGGGCGCTGGAGGCGCGGCGGATCGCCGCGGAGATGGACGACATCAAAGTGATCGTCGCCGAGGAGGTGAAGACCGCCGAGCAGGGCGAGGTGATCGGTCTCTTCCTCGAGGAGAAGATCCCCAAGGGAATGACGATGGCGGAGACGATCGCGGCGATCCGCGAGCAGGGCGGCCTCGTCTACGTGCCGCACCCCTTCGACCGCTTCCACTCGGTGCCCGACTACGAGCACCTGATCGAGATCATCGACGAGATCGACATCCTCGAGGTCTTCAACCCGCGAGTGGCGCTGACCGAGTTCAACCAGGAGGCGGAGCGCTTCGCCCGCAAGTACCGGATCGTCTCCGGCGCTGGCTCCGACAGCCACGTCGCCCAGGGTCTCGGCAGCGTCCGCACCCGTATCCGCGACTTCGAGGGCCCGGCCGAGTTCCTCGAGGCGATGCGGGACGCTGACATCACCCGCAAGCACAAGAACCTCGTCTACGTGCAGACCCTCAAGTTCCTGCAGACGACGGGGCGGCCGAAGGCGCCGAAACGGCGCGTCGCCAATGCCAAACCGGCTCGGGGCGGCAAGCCCCGCAAACGACGCTCGGCGAGCAAGAGCTGATGCAGGGCGGTCGCGCGAAAGGAGCCGCGCCCGGCTCGTCAAAGAACTCTGGGCAGATGCGAAGCCTTGATGACGAGATCCGTGAGAAGTACCTGGAGCGCGCGATCCGCGAGCTGAATCAGGTCAGTCGCGAGATCCAGGAGTGCCAGCACTGCCCGCGTGGGCGGCTGATGCCGGTGCTCGGCTCCGGCCACCCGCAGGCTGACATCTTCATGCTCAAGCAGGCGCCGACGACGGCGGAGATCGAGGAGGGCGTCGCCTTCTACGGCCGCGCCGGCAACGCCCTGATGAAAAGCTTCAAACGGCTCGGGATCGACCCGTTGGTCGTCTACGGCACCCTCTGCGTCAAGTGCCCGATCGCCGAGCCCGACCTGGCGGCGCAGGAGTGCGTCGCCCGGCTCGCCGAGGAGCTGGCGATCGTGCAGCCGAAGATCCTGGTGGTGATGGGCGAACCGGCGCTGCGGATCCTCAACGGCCTTGGCGTGCCGCTCTCGCGCCCTGTTGAGCAGCGCGAGGGCGAGATCCAAGCCTTCACGCCGACGATCGACGCGCTCTACGTGCCCGACATCGACGATTCGCTTGACGAGGAGGGCGCCAAGCAGCGTTTTTGGCGCGCCTTCCGCACGCTCGGCACCTGGTACGAGGACCTGCCGCCGTATTAGCCGCCAGCCGGCGCTCCCGCGACGGCAAGTTGGCACGAAGATTTCTCACAATCGGCACGTCTGCGTCTTGATCGGTTGCAGACAAAACAATACGGTGCTTGAATGGCAGTCATGGCAAGGGACAGCTGGACGGACGCGCGCCTCGACGACCTCAACGCGAAGGTCGATCGGGGCTTCGAGACTGTCGACCAGCGCTTCGAACGGGTCGACCAGCGGTTCGAGCAGATCGACCAGCGGTTCGAGCAGGTCGAGAAGCGCCTCGATCGCATCGATGACCGACTTGACGGTCTCCATCGGACGCAGATCACCGTTCTGCTCACGCTCTGCGGCTGCATGTTCACCGGCTTCGCCACTCTGGGCGGCCTGGTGATTGGAAGCTAGCGCCGCGAGGGCGGCCGGGCCCTACTCGGCGGGCTCGCCGATGATGAAGTCGCTGCGCTTGGAGTCGGAGAACTTCACCCAGCAGTGGTCGGGAGAGGCGCCGGCGACCTCGACCAACGCCTCCTCGATCCGCTTGGCGATCTCCTGCTTCTGCTCGTCGGTCCGACCCTCGAACCAGTGGACGTGGACGAACGGCATGGATTGAGGGAGCAGCGCCCGCTAGGCGAGCGCTGGCTCCAGCTCGGCCTCGAGGCGCCGCTTCGGCATCGCCCCGACGACTTTCTTGGCGATCGCGCCGTCCTTGAAGAGGATCATCGTCGGGATCGAGAGGACCTCGTACTGAGCGGCCGTCTGCTGGTTCTCGTCGACGTTGATGCTGACGATTTTGAGGTCGTCGCGCTCCTCGTCGATCTCCTCGAGAACGGGGTGGACGACGCGGCAAGGGCCGCACCAGGGGGCCCAGAAGTCAACGAGGACGGGTCCCTCAGCGTCGAGGACCTCGGCTTTGAAGTTGGCGTCGGTTACGTCCGTGAGTTTCCCGGTCACTGGCTATCGCTCTCCCGAAATCGAGGTTCGTCACTCAATACTTCAGAAAGTATAGCGGTGCTCTTCAAGTTCCCGACCCGGCGCCGGCCGAAGCGCAGCAGGGGCACTCGCCAGATTGCCTCGGCGACGATCGTGCCGTCCATCTTCGAGCTGCCGCGGCGGCGGTCGCGGAAGGTGATGGGTACCTCGGTGACGCGGAAGCCGAGCTGGATCGCCCGGTAGGTCATCTCGACCTGGAAGCCGTAGCCCTGGGCCTGCACCGAGTCGAGGTCGATCGCCTCGAGGACCTCGCGCCGGAAGCACTTGAAGCCGCCGGTCAGGTCACGCACATCGAGGCCGAGGACGAGGCGCGCGTAGGTGCTGCCGCCGCGGCTGATCGCGCGACGCACCGGCCCCCAGTCGCTGACGCCGCCGCCCTCGACGTAGCGCGAGCCGAGCACCAGGTCGGCGTCCGCAGCGGCCTCGATCAAGCGGGGCAGGTAGGCGGGGTCGTGCGAGAAGTCAGAGTCCATCTCCAGGACCAGGCCGGCGCCACGGGCGAGGGCCCGCCGGAAGCCGGCGATGTAGGCAGGGCCGATCCCTTCCTTACGCTCGCGGTGGATCACCTCGACCTGCTCCTGCTCGGCCGCCATTCGCTCAGCGATCGCACCGGTGCGATCGGGCGAGCCGTCGTCGACGATCAGGATCCGGGCCGAGGCGGGCAGCTCGGCCAGGGCCGCGACGACGACGGCCTCGATGTTCTCGGCCTCGTTATAGGTGGGGAGGATCAGCCAAGCTGGCCCCCTCGTCTGTTCCTGCATCCCCCCGATGCTATTCAGCGGGCGAAAGCGCGACTAAAGATAAGTTGGGGCACGTGACCAACGCCGAGATCGGCGCCGCCCTCGATGAGCTCGGCGTGCTCTACGAGCTCGATGGCGCCGTCAAATACCGGGTGCTCGCCTACAGCACCGCCGCCAAAGCGATCCGCGAAAGCCCGGTCTCGGTGGCCGAGCTGGCGCGGGAGGGCCGGGCGACCGAGATCCCCGGTGTTGGCAAGACGCTGGCGGAAAAGATTCTCGCCTTGCTCGAAAGCGGCGAGATCCCCGCCGCGGTGAAGCTGAAGGCGAAGTTCCCGCCGACTCTGATCGAGGTGACGCGCGTCCCTGGAGTGGGGGCGAAAACCGCGCGGCGGCTTTACGACGAGCTCGGCGTTGCCTCGATGGAGGACCTCAAGGCGGCGGCTGAGGGGGAGAAGATCCGCGACCTCAAAGGTCTCGGCCCGAAAGTCGAGGAAAACGTCCTCGCCGCCCTGGAGCGGCTCGGGGAGCCGGGGGAGGGGCCGGGCCGCCTGCTGCTCTCGGCGGTGCGGCCGATTGCCGCCGAGCTGGCTGCGGCGCTGCGTGAGCACCCGGCCGCGAACCGGGTCGAGGTGGCCGGCTCGGTGCGGCGCTGGGCTGAGACCTGCAAGGACATCGACCTGATCGCCACCGCTGAGGAGCCGGCAGCTCTCGCCGAGCACCTCGCCGCGCACCCGCTGATTGCCGCGGCTGGCACCCCCGGCGCCAACGGCGTCCGCGCCCAGACCCACAACGGCATCTCGGTCGATCTGCGGATCGTGGCGCCGGCCGCCTTCGGCAACCTCCTCCAGCACTTCACCGGCTCCCAGGCCCACAACGTGCAGCTGCGTGAAGAGGCGGTCGGCCGCGGCCTCTCCGTCTCCGAGCACGGCATCACCGAGGTCGAGAGCGGCGAGGTTGAGCTCTGCGAGGACGAGCGCGCCGTTTACGCCCGGCTCGGCTACGAGTACATCGAGCCGGAGCTGCGCGAGGGTCGCGGCGAGCTGAAGGCGGCGCGGGCAGGCGAGCTGCCGGAGCTGATCGAGCTGGGCGACGTGAAGGGCGACCTGCACGCGCACACGACCCTCTCCGACGGCCGCAACACGCTCGCCGAGATGGCCGAGGCGGGGCGCGAGCGCGGCTACGCCTACATGGCGATCACCGACCACTCGGCTAGCCACGGCTTCGGGGACCATGTCACCGCCGAGCGCCTCTGGGAGCGGATCGAGGAGGTTGCCGAGTGGAACAAAGGAAAACGCGGCTTCCGGCTGCTCGCCGGCTCGGAGATCAATATCGGCCTCGATGGCACCCTCGACTATCCCGACGATCTAGTCGAGGCGCTCGACTGGGTCGTCGCCAGCGTCCACACCTCATTCTCGATCTCTGAAAAGGAGATGACGGCGCGGGCGCTGGAGGCAATCGAGAACCCGCAGGTGAACTGCATCGGCCACCTGACCGGACGGCTGATCGGCCGCCGCGAGCCCTACGCGATCGACGTCGAGGCGGTTGCCGAGGCGGCGGCCCGGACCGGGACGATGATCGAGATCAACGGCAACCCCAACCGCCGCGACCTCTCCGAGCACCACGCCCGGCTGGCGGCCGAGGCGGGCGTCGCGATCGTCCTCAACACCGACGCCCACGGTGTCGACACGCTCGACAACATGGCCTACGCCGTTGCCACCGCCCGGCGCGCCTGGCTGACCGCCGTCGCCGTCGCCAATACGCGCGGCTGGCGCGAGTTTTCGCAGCTGCTCAAGCGCGGCTGAGCCGGTCGCTGCGCAGGCCCGGGGTGCGGACCAACTCGATCGGCCGCAGCGCCGAGTTGGGCACGACGTAGAACTTGACGCCATCGCGCTGCTCGATCGCCAGCACGGCGGACTCGCGGGTGTGCCAGGCGAGCGAGACGATCAGCGCGTAGCCGGCGCCGATCGCGGCGACGCCTGGGAAGAAGACGCCGAGGACGCCGGCGGCGAGGGCGGTGAGGCCGATCGGCCAGAGCCGGCCGATGGCGATCCGGGCCGGCGTCTCGGGGGGCAGCGAGGTGGCGGTGCGGGCCCGCGCCAGCGCCGAGCGCATGTCGTCGGCGGCGCGCGAGGGCCGGCCGAGGTAGAAGCCGATCGCCAGCGAGATCGCCCACCAGACGGCAGCGACGATCACGGTGCGAGTGTCGCCGTCGCGGCCGGCGGCGAGCGCCGTGATCGCCCCCAGCACCGTCGCCTCGGCGCCGGTGATGAAGACGGTGACGCGCAGCAGGTCCGTGTAGGGCACGGCTACTCCGCCAGCCAGCGGAGGATCTGCAGCCAACCCTCCGGTCCCTCGACGGTCAGGTCCGACTCCTCGGCCAGCTCTGGCGGCGCCTCGGCGGAGACGACGCCGACGCAGACGGCGGCGCTCAGCTCACCCGAGTCGCCGAGCTCGCGGAGGCGGCGGAAGGCGTCGAGGTCGGTGCGGTCGTCGCCGGCGTAGGTAGCGCGGTCGACCCCGTCGATCGCCAGCAGCGAGGCGACGGCGCCGTCCTTTCCGCCGCCACCCGCTGGTCGCAGCTCCAGCACCTTGCGCCCCCAGCGCACCTCGAGGCCGGCACGCCCGGCCGCGACGGCGAGCTCGTGCGCGTGCCCCTCGGCGGCTGTTTCGTTCTTGGCGCCGCGCCAGTGCAGGGCCTGGATCGGGCCCTTGTCCTCTCGTCGCAGCTCGGCACCGTCGAGCTCGGCGGACTCAAGCTCGGCGAGGAAGCGGGCGGCGTCTTCCTCGTGGCCGGCGATCGAGGGGTCCGGGCGCGGCTCCTCGTCCCCCGGCAGCAACAGTTCGAGACCGTGGTTGCCGGCGTAGGCAATCTCGTCGAGGCCGACCAGGCGGCGGGCGTCGAGCGCCTGGCGGCCAGAGATGCAGCCGACCAGGCCGAAGCGCTCGGTCAATACGGCCAGCGCCTGGCGCGCCGCTACCGGCACCGCCGCATCGGTGGCCCGCTCGACGATCGGCGCCAGGGTGCCGTCGACGTCGGTGAGGACCGCCGACCGTCGCGGCTCCGCTCTCAGCGCCTCCAGCGCCCCCGCCCAGACCGCCCCCTGCCTTTGCGATTCGCGCGACACGGCATCTAGTATCGCCGCGATGCCACCTCGGGCCGACGCTCCGCCGACCCATGCGACCTGGAAGCTGGCGGCGATCGGTACCGCCGCCGGCCTCTTCAGTGGCCTCTTCGGAGTCGGCGGCGGCACCGTGATCGTGCCGCTGCTGATCTTCTGGTTCGGTTACGGCGAGCGTCTCGCCACCGGCACCAGCCTTGCCGCGATCGTCCTCATCGGCGCCCTCGGCGCCGTCGCCCAAGGCGGCATCTACGGCAACGTCCACGTCGCCACCGGGCTGCTGCTGACCGTGCCGGCGATCGTCGGCGTCGTTCTCGGCACGGCGATTCAGCAGCGGATCCCGCAGAAGGCCGTCTCTTACCTCTTCGCCGCCCTGCTGGTCGCGATCGCGATTGAGCTGGTGCTTTCGTGAACGAGGTCTTGGCGGCACTGATTGCCGTCGCCGGCGGCCTTGCTGGCGGCCTCGTCGGGGTCGGCGGCGGCGTTCTCTTCGTGCCGGCGCTAACCGTCTTCCTCGGTCTCAGCCAAGTCGAGGCCGAGGCGACCTCGCTGCTGATGATCGTGATCGTTGCCGCCGTCGGCGCCTACCGCCAGAACGGCTACGGCAACGTTCGCCCGCGCGAGGCGCTGGTGATCGGCGTGCTCTCGCCGCTTGGGGTCTTTGCCGGCGTCAGCATCGCCAACCGGGTGCCCGAACGTGCTCTGCAGCTCGCCTTCGCTGCGCTTGCGGTCTTCATGGCGGTGCAGCTGGTCCGCCGCGCCCGCTCGCTGCCATAGCTGGACAGCAGGGCCGGTACATCGCCGCGGCGCCCATCGTCTACGCTCAATCGCGTGGATTCCCTCACCTGGGAAGGCAATTTGCCGCACCTGCGATCGCCGGTCATGGTCTGCGCCTTTCGCGGCTGGAACGACGCTGCCGCATCGGCCTCGACCGCGCTCGCCGCTGTTGCCTCGGCGCTCGACTCCGAGCAGATCGCCAGTATCGATCCCGAGGAGTTCTTCGACTTCCAGTCGACGCGGCCGACGATCATGATGCAGGACGGTGCCACCCGCCGGATCGAATGGCCGGAAAACAACCTGATCGCCGTCCGCGTGCCGAGTGCCGACCGCGACCTCGTCCTCCTCGACGGCACCGAGCCGAACCTGCGCTGGCGCACCTTCTCGGAGACGGTCACGACCGCCGCCGACACGCTCGGGGTCGAGATGGTGATCAGTCTCGGCGCCCTGATCGCCGAGGTCTCGCACACGCTGCCGGTGCCGATCACCGGCCTCGCCTCCGACGAGGCGCTGGTCGACGAGCTCGAGCTGGAGCGCTCCAACTACGAGGGGCCGACCGGGATCGTTGGCGTCGTCCACGACCTCTGCCGCCAAGCCGGCATTGACTCGGCCTCGCTCTGGGCGGCGGTTCCGCACTACGTCGCCGCGGTGCCAAACCCGAAAGCGGCGCTGGCGCTGCTGCGCCGACTCGAGGGGCTGACCGGAATCGCAGTCGAGGCCTCTGAGCTGGAGGAAGAGACGGTCGACTACGAGGAGCAGATCGGCCGCGCCGTCGCCGCCAACCCGGAGATCGAGGAGCTGGTGGCGCGGATCGAGGCCGAACAGGTCGACCTGCTCAGCGAGGAGGGCACCGACCTGCCCTCAGCAGACTCGATCGCCAGCGAGTTCCAGCGCTTCCTGCGCCAGCGCGGCGACCAGAGCTAGCGCGGCCCGCTAGCTCTCCGCGGCGGGGCAGATCAGGCGGTAGTCGCACCAGCTGCAGACCGTCGGCGACGGGCGCGGCTCGAAGTCCTGGCCGATGATGCCCTCGCCGACCTGGAGGACGGTGCGCTCGACCCGCTCGGCGTCGTCGGACTTGCTCGGGGCGGCGACCTTGTCGCCGTCGAGCACGTAGTAGTAGCTGCCGAAGGCCGCCTCGACTTCCCAGGCTTCGCGGGCGGCCAGCCGGTAGAGCGCCAGCTGCAGGTCGTTCTCCAGCTCCGCCGCAGTCTTACGTTCGCCGGTCTTGTAGTCGATCAGCTCGAAGTCGCCGTCGGGAAGGCGGTCGACGCGGTCGACGCGGCCGCGCACGTGGTGCTCGCCGACCTTGAAGTCGAACTTCCGCTCCAGCCAGATCGGCTCGCCCTCGGCGACCCGCTCCCGCTCCCAGTAGAGGCGCAGCGCCTCGCGGGCGCGGTCGCGAAACTGCAGCTCGTCGTCGCTGGCGCCGAAGCCGGTCCGCCGCCAGCCGCTCTCGAAGAGGCTGTTCAGTTCCTTGAGCCCGTCGGCCTTGTCGACCGGCGGGTCCTTGTGGAAGCGTTCGAGGACGTTGTGGATGAGGATCCCGAAGCGCTGGTTGATGGTCGGCTCCTGGGGGATCCCAAAGACGCGAGCGAACTTGTACTTGAGCGGGCAGGTCAGGTAGAGGGTCAGGTCCGAAGCGGAGAGGCTGAGGCGGCCGTCGCCCCGGCGTGGCAGGAAGGCCTCCAGTGAGGGCTCGGCGCCGGCGGCGATCAGTTCGCGGCGGCGACCGCGCTCGCCCTCGGAGTCGAGCAGGTAGGAGTCGAGCGATGAGGCGTCGAGCTCGGCCTGCTGCTCGGGCGTTGCCACCTGGCGTAGGAGGCCGTTGACGGCCTGAATCGCCTCCGCCGTTGGCTCATCGCCGGGCCGCTGCGCCAGCGCTGCCAGCTTCAACAGCTCCAGGTAACGGGCGATCGCGCGGTTGATGTCGATCGCGGTGTCGAGGCGCGGCTCGGAGAGCTCGCGGCCGGCCCGCCAGGAAGCCTCCAGCACTTGCTCGCGCAGGGTCCGGTAAGTGGCGTGCAGCCCCTCGGCGGGGCCGAACAACTCCTCCTCGTGCGCCTCCTCCTCAGCGTTGGCGCCGGCGAGGGCGCGGGCGTAGTGGGAGGAGGGCCGCGCCTCGCCCTCCTCGTCGCGCTCCAGCCGCGAGAGCACCAGTGTCGTCCGCGCCGGCCAGCCGATCCGTTCCCACTCGGCGTCGGCCTCGAGACCGACCACGAAGACGTGGTCGAAGCCGATTCCCTTGACCGCGTCGAGGGCGAGGCCCTGGACGGCGCCGGGGGAGGGGGGCTCCTCGCCGCCGGCCGGCTCGACCCCGGCCTCGGCAACGGCGCTGAGGTAGGCGACGAAGCCGCGGGTCGAGCCGTGTGGCTCACGTCGCGCCCAGGCCGTCGCCAGCTCGGCCAGCCGCGAGAGGCCGAGCAGCCGCTCCGCAACCTCCGGCTGGGCGGCGAAGAGGCGCTGGCGGCGCAGGCCGACCCGCTCGATCAGGCGGCGCACGAATACGTCGGCGCGGCGCTCCTCGAGCGCCCCGGCAGCGGCGTTGTAGAGCTTCAGGAAGGAGCCGACCCGCTCCCGCGCCTCGGGCTGGAACTGGGGGCTGTCGAGGGCGGCTTCGCAGGCCGCGACCATGTCGAGCTTGCGGCGTCGGCCGATCGTCGTCAGTCGCGCCAGATCGCCAGGGCGCAGTTCGATCGGCGGCCGGGTCAGCGCCCGTGCCGCCGCCGCCGAGTCGTCGGGGGCGGCGAGCACTCGCAGCCAGGCGATCGCGTCACGTACCTCGGGACGCTGGAACAGTGCCACCGGGCCCGAGAGGTGGAAGGGGATGCCGCGCTCCTCCATCGCCCCGGCGACGGCACCTCCCTGATTGGCCGGGTCGGCGAGGACGACGCAGATCGCCTCCGGGTCGGCGCCGCCGGCGATCAGGTGCTCGGCCTCGCGGGTCACCGCTTGCGCTTGGGCGCGCTCGTTGGCGCAGCGCCAGAACCGCAGCCGCGGCTCGCGGAAGCGGTGTTCGAGCGTGACCAGCTCCGCTTCTGGGTGGAGGTCGCGGAACCACAGCTCGGCCGCGGCCTCCTCGGTCGCGCAGAGCTGGTTCGGGCTCTCTTCGCCAAGCGCGGCGAGGACCGCCCGCTGCGCTGGCGTTGCCTCCTCCAGCTCGTCGACCATCAGGAAAGGGAAGCGCTCGGCGATCTGACGCTTGACGTCAGGCCGCTCGACCAGCAGGCAGTCGAGGGCGAGGAAGACGTCGCCGCGGTCGAGGCTGGCGGCCTCGGCGAGGATCCGGTCGTGGGTGGTGAAGAACTCCGCGAACTCGAGCTCGCGGCGAACCGCCTCGCGCTCGGCCTCGTCGGTGGCGCCCTGCTCGCGCTCGCGGGCCAGCTGCTCGAGCCGGGTGGGGCCGACCTGCTCGGCCTTGAGGGAGTCGATCCGGGCCAGTAGCCGGGCCAGCAGGCCAGCCGGGTTGCCGCGGATCTCATGGCGGCGCAGCGGCAGGCGGTCGAGCCGATCGAGCAGCATCGCCAGCCGCTCCGCCGGTCCCAGCACGTCGAAGAAGGGATCGAGCCCGGCCGCCTCGGCGTGCTCGCGCAGCAGGCGCTCGCCGATCGCATCCCAGCTGCCGACCCAGAGCTCCTCGAACGGTCCCTCCAACAACGCCTCGACGCGTTCGCGCAGCCGCCCTGCCGTGACCCGGGTCGAGCCGATCGCCAACACCCGATGAGGTTCCGTGTCGCTCGCCGCCAACCGCGCCAGTCGCCGCGCCAGCAGCTCCGTCTTGCCAGTCCCGGCGGCGCCGAGCACCAGCAGTGGACCCTCGCCGTGGGCGACGATGCGCTCGCGCCGGTCGGTCTCCACCGGTGCCGCTAGTCCCTTGTCGCGCATCGCCCAACGCTAGCGCGACGTAGAGTCCGGGCGATGGACGTCTTCTCCGCAGATTGGCCGGGAATCTGCCGCCGCATCGTCGCTGCCCAGCGCCAGATCTTCACGGCGACGCCGAGCAGCGTCGAGCGCACCGTCTACGAGGGCGTCGGTGAGGGCGGCGACCGGACGCTGGCTATCGACCGCCGCTGCGAGGACGTCGTCTTTGCCGAGCTCGTTGCTCTCGCTGCGCAAGGCGCTTCGTTTGTCGCGGTCTCTGAGGAGCGGGGGGAGGTCAGCTTCGGAGAGGGCGGCGGGGCGCGGGTCGTGATCGACCCGATCGACGGCTCGCTCAACGCCCGCCGCACGATCCCTTCGCACAGCCTCAGCATCGCCGTTGCCTCCGGCTCCACGATGGCCGACGTCGAGTTCGGCTTCGTCCATGACTTCGGCGCTGACGAGGAGTTCGCCGCCCGCCGCGGCGAGGGCGCCACGCTCGGCGGCCAGGCAGCCCGCGTTTCCGGCGCCGACGGCAAGCTCGAGGTGGTCGGCCTGGAGTCGGCCGAGCCGGAGTGGTCGCGGGCGGCGTTGGAGGAGCTAGCCGGCAAGGCCTACCGGCTGCGCGTGGTCGGCTCGATCGCGATCACCGCCGCCTACGTCGCCGCTGGTCGTTTCGACGCGATGCTGAGCCTGCGCCCATGCCGCTCGGTTGACGCCGCCGCCGCTCAGCTGATTGCCCGCGAGGCGGGGGGAGCGGTTGCTTTCGGCGAGCTGGAGCTAGAGGACGCGCCGCTCGACCTCTCGGTGCGCTACCCGATGGCCGCCGCCGCCAGCCCCGAGGCGTTGCAGACCGTTTTGGCGGCGCAGCGCGCCTGAGCTGTAACCGCCTACCGAAAACGGTTTACAAACACCTGTTCGCGAAAGAACGTATGTTCGCTACACTCGCGACTCCCCTGGCAGGCAACCACAAGACTCCGAAGGGACCTCTCACACAGATGGCAACGCAGAACGGCAGCAAAGCCAAAACCCAGGCCAAACGGGCCACCACCGAAGCGAAAAAATCCGCCAAGAGCACCGCTGGCGCCACGAAACGGGCCGCGACCAGCGCCGCCGCCGCGGAGAAGAACCAGGTCGTTGCGGTCGCCGAGACCGCCGTCGACATCCCGGTCGGCGTCGTCCTTAGCGTCAGCGACCGCCTCTCCGATCTGGTCGAGCCGTGGACCGGCCGCACCAGCGCCGAGAAACAGCTGAAGAGCTACCGCAAACAGGTCACGAAAACCCTCAAGCGCACCGAGCGGCGCGGCACCACCGCGCGTCGCAAAGCGACCACGGAAGCACGCAAGACCCGCACCCGGGTCGAGCGCGAAGCGCGCAAACGCCAGCGCACCGTCGAGTCGACCCTGAAGCGCAACCGCAACGAGGTCGAGCAGCGCGTCCGTCGCGCCCTCGACGAGCAGACCTCGCGTGCCCAGGACCTGGTCGGTCAGGTCACGGACCAGCTGGCCGCCCTCCGCTAGTCGCGACCCGCATCTCGCAGTACCGAGCGCCCCGGAAGCCCCGGGGCGCTCGTCGTTAGCGCCCGGTGACGGCGACGGGGTGTGAAGCGCCGGTCGCGTAGGGCCAACCGTCGTGGGCGGCGACCAGGGCGCGGAAGCGGAAGCGGACGCCGCGGCTGTCGTTGTCGGCGAAGGCGTAGGGGTAGCGGAAGCGGCCCTGGCGGTCGGTGGTGACGGTGCGGAACTCGCTCCAGGGCAGGCCGGGAAGGCGGAACTGCAGCGCCACCGGGACGCCGTTGGGCAGGGTCCCGCCGGGGGCGCTGACCTGGCCTCGGAAGACGATAGGGCGGCCGCCGATCCAGGCGCTGGACGAGGAGGCCCGCAGGGTCACGCAGCCACGGGACTCGAGCCGCAGCGGTGAGGCCAAGCTGGCGGCCCGGCCGCGGCTGCCGGCGAAGGCGAGCTCGATTCGCCGGCTCGGCCCGCTGCCGAGGCTGAGGGTGAAGGAGCCGGTGGCTCCGGTCCTGATCGTGCTGGTGCGTTGCCTGATCGCGGCGCCGGCGTCGAAGACCTCGGTCGCCGCGACCTCTTCGCCGGCGAGGGGCTGGCCATTCGCAGTCGTCAGCCTGCCCTCGAGGGCGATATCGCGCCCGCAGGGCGCTTGCGTCGCCCCCAGCCGATGCCTCCCGAAGCCGGCGCGGAGCGCGGTGCGCTGCTTCTCGCCGCTGACCGCGACCATCCGCGTGCCGTCGCCGCGCAGCGTCGTAGTTGCTGCGTTGCCGGCGGCGTCGTAGGCACTCGCCTGGAATTCATAGGAGCCGGCTGGATGGGCGTCGGGGTCCCAGCGGGCGAACAGCCGGTTGCCGCTGACGGTGCTCGGCAGCGGCGCGAAGCCCTGGCGCGAGTGCGCCGGGCGTACCGCGATCGTGCCGCGGCCCGGGTTCGGCCCGGAGAGGGCGTCGCCGACAGTCGCTTCTACACGCTCGGGGTCGGCGGGATCGGGGCGGTTGGCAAAGGCGACGCGGGGCGGGGTGGAGTCGATCCGCACCGTCGCCGTCAGCGCTGGCTCGCCGCCGCGGTCGCTGAGGTTGCCGGCGCCGTCGCGGGCGCCCACCTCGACCCGGTGCGTCCCCTCGCCCGTGACCGTAGTGCTCGCCGAGGCGCCGGCGGCGAGGCTGGGGACGCCGCCGTCGATGGTGATCGCGGTGAACGGTCCGGAGGAACCGTTGGCGGCCATGCCGGAGAGGTCATCCTTGGCGCTTGCCTGCAGGCGCACCGGGGCATTCGCCCAGACGCTCGGAACGCCGGTGAGGGTGACCGCTGGGCGCGTGGCGTCGACCCGGATCGGCGTAGTGCTGACGCTCGCGGAGCGCATGCCGGAGCCGGACACCGCCACCGAGTGGACGTAGAGCCGGCCCTCTGGCAGGGCGTTGAACAGCAGCGAGTCGTCCTCGATGCCCCCTCGCAGGTCGATCTCCGCATCCGCACAACGCTCGGCCCCGGCACAGGGCGAGCCAGTCGGGTCGGCGTCGATCGAGACGGCGTAGCCTCGCGCTCCCGAGCGGGGTATGGCGCCGTCTGGGCGACTCAGCCGCAGGTGCGCGGCTTCGGTTCCGGCGATCCAGCCGGCCGGGTCCAGGAGCCGGGTCGGGCCTGGGGGCTCCCGGTCGAGCAGGAGCGAGATGCTGGCCGGGGGAGTGGCCAGGCCGCTGAGGTCGTCCGCCCAGACTTCGGCAACGAAAGCGCCGTCTTCCGGCAGGTGGATCGATTGGATGCTGAAGCCCAGGGGCACGACTTGGTCGGCGACTGCCTCGCGACCGTCCGGATGGCGAACCCGATAGTGGATGCGGGTCAGCGGCGGGCCAGGTTCGATCGATTGGAAGTCCCAGCGCAGGTCGAAGCTGTTCTCGGCGTGCCAACCGGGTCCCTCGGCAAGGTGCAGGTTGACGATCCGGGTCTTCGAGTACAGCTCAGCGCCGTCGGCGGGTGCCTCGCCGAGGGTCAGCAGGGCGAGGGCGGCAACCGGCAGGAGCACTGCGCCCGTGAGCGAGGCGCGCGCCCTGCGGATCCGTGCCGAAGTGCCCCTCACGGGCCGAACTCCCCAGCGGCGCTGCCGCTCGCGGCCGCCGCCGGTGGGCTCGGCGAGGAGCTGACCGGGGCGGCGACCGTCGGTTCCGCGGCGGCTTGAGGCGTGTATTCGGGCGCCGGAGCGGCCTGCTGCAGTTCCGGCGGCGCGGCCGCGTCGTCTTCCGCCGCAGCGGTTTCGGTCGGTTGTGGTTCCGGGTCTACCGGCCCACTTTCTTCACTTGGCGCGGTCACCGAGACCGGCGCCGTCGTTGCCTCGGCGCTGTCCCAGCCGGAAACGTTCTTGCGGTCGAGCTGCCGCTCGATCGTCGGTGCCTTCGCCTTCGGCTCGGGGTCGAGCGGGGCGGGGACGACGCCGGTAGCGACGCAGGCGACGGCGCCACCCGCGGTGCCGGCGCAGATCGCCAGCACTTTCGCCAGCGCCGCCGCACCGGCGCCCCTGGTGCCGCCGGTGACCGCGACCTGCGAGACCGTCGCCTCACCGCTGCCGCCGCCGAAGCGGGAGGCGAGGTCTGCCAGCGCCTGGTGGGTGCGATCGAGTAGCGAGCGCCCGAACGGCAGCGCCGGTGCCAGCGCCGCGACCGCCCCTGGTGCCGCCCGGTAGGCGCGCATCGTCGCCCGGCAGTGGGGGCAGGCGCGCAGGTGCTCGCGCACTGCGGCGCTCTCGCGCGGGCTGGTTTCGTCGTCGCAGAAGACGGAGAGCAGCGGCCCCATCTCCGCGCAGCGGCGCCCATCCTCGCTGTGGGCGAGCAGCCGCCGGAAGCGCTCGCGCCCCTCGGCCAGGCAGCGGTTGACTTTGGTGCGGCTGTAGCCGGTGATCTCGCTGATCTCGGCGTAGGAGTAGCCCTCGGCGAGCAGGCCGAGTGCCCGCAGCTCCTGGGGCTTCAGCGCCTGCAGCGCCTCGCGGCTGCGCGCCACCGCCTCGCGCCGCTCGACTGCCTCGGCCGGCCCCGCCTCGCGGGCGGGCAGCTGCGCCACCCAGTCCTCGCCGTCTTCAGGCAGCCGCGCAGCCGGGCCGCTGAGGATGCGCTCGCGCTCGCGGCGCACCGCCAGGGCCTCGTGCTTGACGACGGTCTGTGTCCAGCGGATCAGTTCGCGCGGGTCCTCGCTGGGCGCCTTGGTGAGGAGGATCTCGAGGCCGCGCTGGAGGGCTTCGTCGACGTCGTCAGCGCAGAGCGAGTAGCGACCCGCCGTGCGCCGCAAGGTCGCCTCGTGTCTCGCGAACAACTCCACCGCGGCCCGTTTGCGCGATGCCTCGATTTTGCGCGGCAACGACTGCTCCGCGCCGATGCTCGGACTAACCACTTGGCTCCCCCTGCCCGCTTTACTTTGTCGCACCATGATGGCAGCGCTGAGTCCCGACAGGACGCGGGTTCTCCCCCCTCGCGGCCCAACTTCGTAGGAGCTACTCACGCAAATTGCGGAAAGGATGGCGCGGTGGTTCCGGCCCTCGCCTCGATAGCATCGGTCGCGATGAGCACTTGCGTGGTCACCGGCGGCGCCGGCTTCCTCGGATCACACCTTTGCGAGCACCTGCTCGGCAAGGGACACCGGGTGATTTGCATCGACAACCTCGAGACCGGGTCGCTGGAGAACATCGCCCACATCCGTGACGACGCCTTCGAGTTCCGGCACGTCGACATCATCGAAGAGGTCCAGGTTCCCGAGCCGGTCGACTTCATCTACCACCTCGCCTCGCCAGCCAGCCCGATCGACTACCTGCGGCTGCCGCTACACACGCTCAAGGTCGGCTCGCAGGGCACCCACCACATGCTCGGCGTCGCCAAGTACAAGCGCGCCCGCTTCCTGCTCGCCTCGACCAGCGAGGTCTACGGCGATCCCCAGATCCATCCCCAGAAAGAGGACTACTGGGGGCACGTCAACCCGATCGGCCCGCGCGGCGTCTACGACGAGGCGAAGCGCTATGCCGAGGCGCTGACGATGGCCTACCACCGCCAGCAGGGCGTCGACACCGCGATCGTGCGGATCTTCAACACCTACGGCCCGCGGATGCGCGCCCACGACGGCCGCGCGATCCCGACCTTCCTGCGCCAGGCGCTGCAGGACCGGCCACTGACCGTCTTCGGCGACGGTAGTCAGACCCGCAGCTTCTGTTACGTCGACGACCTGATCCGGGGCATCGTCGCCCTCGCCGAGTCCGACGTCCACAGCCCCGTCAACATCGGCAACCCCAACGAGTTCACGCTCTTGGAACTGGCCAAAGCTGTGGTCGAGGTGACCGAGTCACGCTCGGAGATCATCTACGAGGCTCTGCCGACTGACGATCCGAAACAGCGCCAGCCCGACATCGGCCGCGCCCGCGACCTGCTCAACTGGGAACCGCAGGTCGAGCTCAACGAGGGCCTGCGGCGCACGATCGACCAGGCTGGTATCGAGCGCCTGGTCGGCGCCGGCGACTGAGCGCCGCGCTCAGCGCCCCGTCATCCAGAGTGAGACTTCGCCGAGTGGATCGCCGCTGGCGACCACCGGCTGACCCGGCGCTTTCGCGAAGGCTTCGTTGAGGAGCGCCGCGGCGGCGGGTTCCAGCATCGCCCGTGCCCCGGTGATCGAGACGGTGCGCTTGCCTGGGTCAATCCGGGCCGTCGCTCCCGAGAAATCGAGGGCGGCGATTGGGGTGGTCCCCTTCGGGCTCGTGGCGGCGGCGCGGGTGAGGCTGGCGTCGGCGGAGAGCTTGTTCGAGTCGAGCGAGACGGAAAGGTCGAGCCAGGAGACGACGGTCCGCGGCGCTTCGCGCTGGAACCGGATCCCCATATCGACGCTGGCGGAGCCGCCGCGCAGGTCTGGGTAGATCGCGCCGCTGCTCAGCGAGGCGGCGTAGGTCGGCGGTTCGGTGGCGATCGTGGCCGCTTCAAAAGGCAGCGGCGTCACGCCGACGGCTCTCAGCTTCGTCAGCGTGAGGGGGTCGAGCGCCACCTGTAGGGCCCCGCCTGCGACCGTGTCGAACTGTGGCTTGAAGCTGCTCGAGAGCGAGGCGAACGGCGCCCTCGGGTTGAAGAGGCCGGCGCGCCCGAGCTCGCGGTTCAGCGTCGCGACAGCGGCAGGACGCAGCTTCAGC
>Ga0207686_10000420_pt1 | contig 28967 bp, 30 predicted proteins | sample KBSM24metaG_FD_184396 | JGI IMG/M metagenome (GOLD analysis project Ga0207686, IMG submission 184396) | Miscanthus rhizosphere microbial communities from Kellogg Biological Station, Michigan, USA - KBS M2-4 metaG (SPAdes) (version 2) | ecosystem: Host-associated > Plants > Roots > Rhizosphere >...
CTTGTCGGCGTCGTTCATGCGCGACTTGAACGTGTTCAGGCGTGACTGAAAGAACGCCGCGTCCGCCGGCTGCAGCTCCTCCAGTTTCTTCTCCACCTGAATGGCGATGCGGACCGCGTTCGCGGGGTCGAGCCAGTAATGCGGATTGCCGAGCGGGTGGACGTCGCCCATCGAGCGATTCACCTCGCCCTGCGGGCGGTCGAGAATCTCGACGCCGCGCGAGAGATCGAGATACCCCGGCGCGCCGCGATGAATGCGCGGGTTGCGGCTCTGATCGATGAGCGGCGGAAGCCAGCCGATCTCGAGATCGAGCCCGACCACCTCGAGCAGGTCGGCGCTCCTGAGCAGCAGAAGGAACGACGGCTTCGGCTCGACAAAGTGCGGGTCCTGATATCCGCGCGCGATCGAGGTGACGGTGATGCGGTCGCCGCCGATCTCGTTCGTGATCGAGGCCAGATCGGCCGTCGTCGTGACGACGTTCAGTTTTGCATGCGCGGCGGCAGCGGAAAGCGTGAGTGCGAGTGCGATGAGAGTGCGTTTCATGGTTTCTCGTTTGTCCTAGAACACGTGCGCGCCGTGCGCGCCGATTGCGAACTGCAGTTGCAGGAGGAGCTCGTCGAATGACGGGCCGCCGCCGAGCGTCGTCCGGCGGTACTGGCCGCGGACCTGGCTGAACTCGGACGGCCAGAACGTCAGCGTCGCGGAGACCGCGCGGTCGCGATCGCGCAGATCCTCGAAGATCCGGTCGGCGCGGTCGAGGCGCGCGCCGGCGAACCATCGCCGCGCGACCTGGTAGTCGGCCGAGAGGTAATAACCGTAAAGGGTGCGGTCAAAGCCGGCGCGCCGGTTCGCCAGTCCCTCGAAACGGACGATCACCGAGTTGTAGATCGAGCGGATCAGCGGTTTCCACCGATACGTGACGTCAACGCCGCTGAACCGATTGTGGCCGCCCGAATCCGGAAGCGTTCCCCGCGCCCAGCTCGTGCCGACCTCGATGTTGCTGTTCTCCGTGATGTCGCGGAAGAACTTGAGGTGGGCGTTGTAGAAAAGATCGTTGTCCGACCGGCGGGCGAATACTTCTCCCGTGTTTCCGCTGTACACCTCGCCGGTGGCCTCGATGTACGCGCCGAACGGATTGTTCACGATCTTGCTCACCGAAACGCCGATGTCGTTCAGTCCTTCGTCGCCGAAGAAGCGCGTGACCATCAGCGGCTGATCGATCCACGGACGCACGTGCGTGTGCCACGTGTTGGCCTTGCCGAACGTGGCCTTCGTCTTTCCCACTTTCGCGGTCAGGTCCCACGGCAGGGTGACGAACTGCGCGTAGCCTTCTTCGAGCTCGACCTCCTCGGGGCCGACGGCGAAGAAGAACCGTCCCTTCGCGTACGGATCGATGAAGGCCTCGAAGGCGACCTCCGCTTCATCGAGCTCGATCGGTCCGCGCTCGTCGAATTCGTTGTGATCGCCGGCGTGGCCGACGAACGTGCCGATGACGGAGATGTCTGGATTGAGGGCCTTGGCCGCGCCGGGGCTGACCTGGTTCTCGACTGTTTCGACTGTAGCGATCGACGGCGCCGCCGCCTCCGGCGTCTCGACGTCGACCTTCGTCAGGTCTTCCGCCGCGGCGGGACGAAGCTGGCGCAGCTCCTGCCGGAGCTCGTCGGCCTGGCGCTGCAGCTCGTCGAGTCTCTTTTCGAGTTGGGTGATGCGGTCGTCGCCGGTCTGCGCCATCGCCGGGACGGCGAGACCGAGAACGAACAAAAGCAGAATGGATCGACCACGATGGGCCATGCGTTCCTCCCGGGAATGTCCGATTGTTATGAAGAGCGAGGCGGACTACGCGCGGGGAGGACCGCGAGGGGAGATGGTGCGGGGGACGGCGGCGACGAACGCGGTGGCCGCGGCGATCGTGATCGAATACGAGAGCACGAGCGGTGCGGCGATGACGGGGGCGGCCACCGTGCGGTCGGCACCGAATGCGCAAACGGAGCAGGGAGTGGCCACTTTCTCGACGAGAGAGTGGTTGTGCAGAATGGGCTGAGCCGTCAGCAGGACGGCCAGCACCAGGGCAACGACGAATCCCAAGCGGCGCATGCGGCGTCGTGTAGCATACCGCTCCCGGCGGCGGGCACGTGTCAGGAATATGTTTCGCCAGGCTCGACTTTGATTCACATCGTTAGGAGATCCAGTCAATGGCAACTGAAACGAAATCGATCCAGCAGGTCACCGACGCCGACTTCGAGAGCGTTCTCAACGGCGGGAAGCCGGTTTTCGTCGACTTCTGGGCGCCGTGGTGTGGTCCCTGCCGAATCATCGGTCCGATCGTGGAAGAGCTCGCGCCGTCGTACGAGGGCCGGGCGGTCATCGCCAAGATGAACGTCGACGATAACCCCGTGATCGCGCAGCGCTTCGGCGTGACCTCGATCCCCACGCTGATGATGTTCAAGGACGGAAAACTGGTCGACCGCATGGTCGGCGCCGCGCCGAAGGGGGCGCTGCAGCAGTTTATCGATCGGAACCTGTAATCCCCGAAAGTGGAGCGGCGGGCTCTCAGCCCGCCGAATCAGACGGCGGGCTAAGAGCCCGCCGCTCCACTTATGGTTCCAGCCCGTAACCTCCGCGGCACAGACTCTCCAGCCCTCGCTCCCTCACCACGAACGTATCCTAGATCCTGACGCCGAGCTCGAGATCATTCAGCATGAGATGGCAGACGGCGGATGGCGGATGGCGGAAGAAGAAATAACGGCTTCAACTTCCGCCCTCTGCCCTCTGCCCTCTGCCCTCTAATATCGTGCCGCCCTCAATCCGAAGCGGTGTGGGCGTTTTGGTTCTTCGGGCGAGACATCGAGGAAGAGGGCGGCACTGGTTCAGGATACGCGCTTTGGCGCCGTTCTCGCTTCGCGTTCCTCGTCCGCGATGGCCACGCTGAAAGTCATGTCCTACAACATTCAGGGACACGCCGCGGCGCGGCGGCCGGACCACCTTCCGAAACTCGCCGAGATCATCGCCGCCGCGAAGCCGGATGTCGTCGGATTGCAGGAAGTGCACTGCCGCACGCGCGCCGGTCCCGCCCATCAGGGAGAGGTCCTGGCGTCGCTCACGGGACTCAATCACTGGTTCGGCCGCAGCTGCGCGATGGACGGCGGCGACTACGGGAACGCCATCCTCACGCGCGGAACCATCGAGTCGGCGTTCGTGCATCCGCTACCGGGATCGGGCGAGCCGCGCTCGGTCCTGCAGGCCGACATCGCCCTCGACGATTTCAAGTTCACGTTCTTCATCACCCATCTCGCGGCGTGGGGAAGGCTCCTTCGCGTGGCCCGCCTCAAGCAGATCGCGACCCTCGGCGACATCACCGCGCGCGGCGCGTTGCCGCACGTGCTCACCGGCGACTTCAACGTGCCGCCCGCGGCCGAGGAGATCCGCGTGCTGCTCTCGCACGGGCATCTGCGCGTGTGCGGCGATACGAAGGAGGCCACGTTTCCGATGACGCGCCAGCGTCTCGACTACGTCTTCTGCGATCCGCGCTGGGAGTTTCTCGGGTCGGAAGTCATCCGCCGCGGCCCGTCCGATCACTGGCCGCTCGTGGTGGACCTGAGCTTGCGCGTGTCATCCTGAGGCGCGTAGACGCCGAAGGATCTTCGGCCGAAGATTCTTCGCCGTCTGCGCGGCTCAGAATGACACTCACCATCCCGATCTGGCTCGTGATTCTCGTCGGCTTGACGATCGTCGCGCTGATCCTCATCGTCTGGTCGCTCAAGCGCCGCCGCCGCCCGCGTCTCGAGCTCGAGACCTCCGAGCTCGAAACGCTCCAGCTGTCGATCGCGGGACTGACGGAGGGAACGCTGGTCGAGGGCAATCGCCTCGAGCTGCTCCAGAACGGCGCGGTGTGGGAACCGCTGTTCCGCGATCTGGAGTCGGCGGCGAAGACGATCAACTTCGAGACCTTTCTGTGCAAACGCGGCCAGCTGACCCGGCGCATGACGGAGACGCTCTGCAGGAAAGCGAAGGAAGGCGTGCAGGTGCGCGTGCTCGTCGACGCCAATGGCAGCCGGCGCTACGGCCGCGAGGACATGAAGCGGCTGCGCGAGGCAGGCGTGCGCGTCGCGCGCTATCACCCGATCCGCATCACGAACCTCGGCATGTGGAACAACCGCGATCACCGCAAGATCACCGTCGTCGACGGGTGCATCGGCTACGTGGGCGGACACTGCCTCGTCGACTCGTGGCTCGGCGACGCGGAGGACAGGGACCATTTCCGCGACATCTCCGTGCGCGTCGAGGGTCCGGTCGTCGCGCAGCTGCAGTCGGCGTTCGCGGAGAACTGGATCGAAGAGACGGGCGAGGTGCCGGGAGGGACGACCTTCTTCCCCGAGATCGAGCGCGCGGGCGACGCCGGCGCGCACGCGGTTTGGATCTCGTCGAGCGGCAGTCCGTCGTCGGTGAAGATCCTGCACTACATGCTCATTCACGCGGCCCAGCGGCGGATCACGATTCAGAATCCCTACTTTCTTCCCGACCCCGACGCCCGGCGCGCGCTGGTCGACGCGGTGCGGCGCGGCGTGGATGTGCGAGTGATGATTCCGGCGACGCAGGTCAGCGATTTTCCGATCGTGCAGCACGCCAGCCATCACCACTACGGCACGTTGCTCAAGGGAGGCGTGAAGCTGTTCGACTACCAGCGTACGCTCCTGCATCAGAAGGTGATCGTGATCGATGGGCGATGGTCGGCGATCGGATCGACGAATTTCGATGACCGCTCGTTCGAGCTGAACGACGAGATCTCGCTCGTCGTGTACGACGAAGCCTTCGCCGGGGAACTGGAGCGGACGTTCGAGCGCGACCTCGAGGACTCCAGGGCCGTCGATCTCGAGCAGTGGAAACACCGCCCGTTCCTGCACAAGCTGAAAGACTTCAGCGCGTACACGCTCAAGGAGCAGCTCTAGGAGTGCGGCGACGCGAGTCGCCGCTCTGGATACAAGAGCGGCGACTGGCGTCGCCGCACTCCTAGACGCTGCGCGTTGCGTTCCGAAATACGTCCACGAACTTCTTCATCTCATCGGCGGTGCCGATCGTGACGCGGAGGTGTTGCGGCATCGGCGGAAAAAGGCGTCCCACCCGCACGCCCTGTTCGCGGAGCTGCGCGATCAGCGGCTTCACGTCCCGGCGTACGTCGATCATCATGAAGTTCGCTTCGCTCGGAAGCGTGCGGTAGCCGAGCGCCGCGAGCTCGCTGGTCACGAAGGCGCGCGTCTCGTGATTGCGCTTGCGCGACGCGATCACGTGAGCCGTGTCGCCGAGGGATGCGGTCGCGGCGACGGCGGCGAGCAGGTTGATCGCGTTCCAGGCCTGCTGCGCCGCGAGCTTCTCGATCGTCGCGTGTTGCGCCAGCGCGTAGCCGCAGCGCAGCCCGGCCATCGCGTAGATCTTCGAGAACGTCCGCGCCACGATGAGGTTCGGCTTCGTCGCGATCAGCGGCGCGACGCTTTCGTAGTCGGACGATTCGACGTAGTGGAAGTACGCCTCGTCGACGAGCACGGTCACGGACGACGGCACGGCGTCAAGGAACGAGCGCAGCGCGGCTTTCGGCGTGATCGTCGCGGTGGGATTGTTGGGATTGCAGACGTAGACCAGCGCGGCGCCGCGCGAGGCCTCGAGCATTTTCCCGAGGTCGTGCGCGTACGCGGAGTCGAGCGGCACTTTCACGATCTCGCTTCCGCGCGCGTGCGACCAGAGCGCCTCGAACGTCGGATTCGCGGTGACCACTTTTCCGGGAAACGCGGCCGCGGCGAGGCGGAGGATGTCGCTCGAGCCGTTGCCGAGGAGCACTTCGCCCGTCGTGACGCCGTGCAGCTTCGCCACCGCCGCCGCGAGCTCGGCCTCGGCGTCGTCGGGATAACGGAACACCTCGCCGAGCGAGTCGCGGATCGCGCGCATCGCCGCCGGCGACGGACCGTACGGATTCTCGTTCGAGTTCAGCAGGATCGGCCCCCCGGGCCTGGCCCGCGCCAGCACGGACGGAAATGCGGCCACCGCGGCGCCGGCGCCGAGGAGCTGAGCGAAGTGACGGCGGGAGAGATCTTGTTGCATGAATCCTCCGTGTCATCCTGAGCCGCGCAGACGGCGAAGGATCTTCCGACGCGCCACGGGAGAAGATCCTTCGGCGTCTTCGCGCCTCAGGATGACACATTGCGGCGCGCCTTGTGCTACGGTTCGCCCTCGGTACTGCATGGAGCCCGCAGAGCAGCAGCAGAGCAGGCGCTATCTCTTCACTCTTTCGCTGGGAGCACTCGGAGTCGTCTACGGCGACATCGGGACGAGTCCCCTGTACGCGTTTCGCGAATGCTTCGCCGCGGAGCACCACCTCACGCCGACCCCGGCCAACATCCTGGGCATCCTCTCGCTGATCTTCTGGTCGCTGGTCATCGTCATCTCCATCAAATACCTCGTCTTCGTCATGCGCGCCGACAACCGCGGCGAAGGCGGGATCCTCGCGCTGATGTCGCTGGTGCGGCCGCGGCGCTCGGTCCGGCGCACCTCGCTCCTCGGCCTCGGACTCTTCGGCGCGGCGCTGTTGTACGGCGACGGCATGATCACGCCGGCGATCTCGGTGCTGTCCGCGATCGAAGGTCTCGAGGTCGCGGCGCCGCGCGTCGAGACGTATGTCGTCCCGCTGACGATCATCGTCCTCATCGCGCTGTTCATGGTCCAGAAATACGGCACCGCGAAAGTGGGCGCGTTCTTCGGACCGGTGATGCTGGTGTGGTTCGCGACGCTCTCCGTTCTCGGCGTGTGGCACATTCTTCAAGAGCCGCACGTGCTGGCCGCGGTCTCACCGACCTACGGCTACCGCTTCTTCGCGCACAACCACCTCACCGGGTTTCTCGTCCTCGGCGCGGTCTTCCTGGTCGTCACCGGCGGCGAGGCGCTGTACGCGGACATGGGTCACTTCGGCGCGCGCCCGATCCGCATCGCGTGGTTCTCGTACGTCTTCCCCGCGCTGCTGCTGAACTATTTCGGACAGGGCGCGTTTCTGCTGCACACGCCGGCGGGCGTCGATCAGCCGTTCTTCAAGATGGCGCCGGCATGGGCGCTCTATCCGCTCGTCGGACTGGCGACGATCGCGACGGTGATCGCATCGCAGGCGGTCATCTCCGGCGCATACTCGCTCACGCGCCAGGCGGTGCAGCTCGGATATCTGCCGCGCATCCGCATCCGCCACACCTCGGCGCGCGAGATCGGGCAGATCTACATCAGCTCGATCAACTGGGTCCTGATGCTGGCCGCGATCGGACTGGTGCTGGCGTTCAAGCGATCGACGAACCTCGCCGCGGCGTACGGCGTGGCGGTGACGGCGACGATGGCCGTGACGACGATGCTCTTCGCGGCGTTCGCGCGCGAGCGGTGGCGCTGGTCTTACCCGCGCGTGCTGCTGTTCGTCGTTCCGCTGCTGACGATCGACCTCGCGTTCTTCGGCGCGAACATCGTGAAGGTGTGGGACGGCGGATGGTTCCCGCTGGCGGTCGGCCTGCTGATCTACACGATGATGTCGACCTGGCGCCTCGGACGAAGGGTGCTGAGCGACAAGCTGGCCACGCAGTCGATGTCGGTCGACGACTTCCTGCAGCAGTTGGCCACGAAGCGGATTCCGCGCGTGCCCGGTACGGCGATCTTCATGTCCCGCAATCCCGACGGCGTGCCGACGACGCTGCTGCACAACATCAAACACAACAAGGTCGTGCACGAGCGCGTGGTGCTGATGACGATCGAGACCGAGGACCGCTCGCATTTGTCGGAGCACGAGCGGTTCGACTGGAAAGAGCTAGGCTACGGCGTCTACCGGCTGATGCTCCGCTTCGGGTTCATGGAGGACCCGAACATCCCGACGGTGCTCGAGCGCCTCAATATCGCGTCCGTTTCGTTCAATCCGATGACGACCAGCTATTTCCTCGGCCGCGAGACGCTGATCCCCACGCGCCATCCGGGCATGGCCATCTGGCGCGAACACGTCTTCGCCTCGATGATGCGCAACTCCTCCAGCGCGTCCGTCTTCTTCAACCTGCCGGCGAACCAGGTCATTGAATTGGGAGCGCAGGTGGAGTTGTAGGGTGGTGTGGTGCGCGCCTCCGGCGCGCCCCCGAAGGCGCGCCAGAGGCGCGCACCACACCACTCGCCGTTACGGCGCCAGCTCCAACACCATCCGATACGCCGACACGTCCTGCGCGGGGTTGCTCATCACGCCGGCGGTGCCCATGAACAGGAGGCGGAAGAGGCGGTACATCTCGATGCCGGCCTGCTCGACGACGGCGTCGCGGTTCTCGACCCAGCGGGTGTGGCCGTTGCGGGCCCAGAGGTAATAGTTGCGGCGATCGTTGTAGACGCCGGCGAGCTGCATGCGGGAGTTGTCGATCGCTTCCATCAGCTCGGGCATGTAGACCATGCGGAACGTTCCGGGCCAGATGTGTTTCGTCACGAAGCTCGACGTTCCGAACGGCACTTTGCCGGACGCGAAATCGAGATACGCGCGGCCGCCCGGTACGAGCAGCTCGGAGAAGCGCTTCATCACCCGCGGGTAGTCGGAGAGATCCTCGATCACGCCCATGCACGAGATGGCGTCGAAGCGGCGGCCGGGCTGGAAGGTGAAGAAGTCCTGGTACGACACCGAGGCGTTGAGTGAATGCTTCTCGACGAGGTCCTGCGTGTACTTCATCTGATCGCGCGAGAGCGTGATCGCGGTGACGCGCACGCCGCGCGTCGTCGAGAAACGGGTCATGCCGCCCCAGCCGCATCCGATCTCGAGCAGCTCCTGCCCCTCGCGCAGCCGCAGCTGGTCCCACGCGAACTGGTACTTGCGGTGCGTGCTGACCTCGAGCGTCTCGTCGTCGTTCTCGTAGATGCCGGGCGTGTAGGCGTGGTAATCGTTGTCGGTGGCGAAGAGCTGGATGTTTTTCGAGTCGTAGTGCTTGGCGATCCAGGCCGGGTTCAAACGCTCGCGGCCGAGGATCATCGGCTGGAGGCGGCGCCAGATCTTCAGCCAGAGGTTCTTGTCGTCGAGGTAGTTGCGCAGCCACATGGCCTTGACGACGTCGCCTTCGATGTCGAGATCGCCGCGCACGTACGCGTCGGCGATGTTCAGCTCTTCGAGCGACCGCAGCGCGCGCATGCCGTTGTCGTTGCGGATGTAGAGATCGAACTCCGGCTCGCCCTCGCCGACGGTCGTGGTGCCCGATTGCATGTGCACCCGGAACGCGCAGGGAAGATTCGCGGCGCGCGAGATCATGCGATTGATGAAGCCACCGACGTCCGTGCCGGTGAGTGCCGTGTCGGTCATGACCTTACTCATGAGGGACGTACCTCCTGTTTTTGGGAGCGACAAGCTTACTACGGCTTAAACCGGGAAATCCGCCTGTCCTCCTCGAACGTAGAACAGACGACAACCGACAGGAGGCTCGAATGAAAAAAGTCCTGACATTCGTCTGTGTGTCTCTCTTTGCGTTCTCCCTCTTCGCCGCCGATGCGGCGCAGAAGCCGAAGTCCCTCTACGAGCGGCTCGGCGGCTACGACGCGCTCGCGGCCGTGACCGACGACTTCCTCGGCCGGCTCGCGGCCGACAAGCAGCTCGGCCGGTTCTTCCCGGGTCACAGCACCGACTCGCTCCAGAAGATCCGCCAGCACATCGTCGAGCAGCTGTGCGCCGCCACCGGCGGTCCGTGCGTGTACATGGGGCGCGACATGAAGACCGCGCACAGCGGCATGGGGATCACCGAGGCGGACTGGAACCAGGCCGCTGCGCTGCTCGTGCAGACGCTCGACAAGTTCAAAGTGCCGGAGAAGGAAAAGAGCGAAGTCCTCGGCGCGGTGTCGGCCCTCAAGAAGGACATCGTCGAAAAGTAGGAACAGGTGGAGCGGCGGGCTCTTAGCCCGCCGTCCAAATCGGCGGGCTGAGAGCCCGCCGCTCCACTTGCACTATCCTCTCGGGGGATGATCCCCGAGCCACCTTCTCAGTCTTACTGGGACGCTTCTCCGAACTTTCGCGCGCTTTGCAGGCGCAAGCTATCCGTGGCCGCGTATGCGTGGGCGGAGCCGCAGCTGGCGGCGATGGGGGAGCGCGCGGCGAAGGAAGTCGCGCCGCTCGCCGTCGTCGCCGATCGCGAACAGCCGAAGCTGATCACGCACGACGCGCGCGGCGAGCGCGTGAGCCGCGTCGAGTATCACCCCGCGTATCGCGAGATGGAGCGCATCGCGTACGGCTCGGGAATGATCGCGATGAAGTATCAGACGCACGATCACTCCCAGTCCGCTCCGTTCATCGGCTTCGCCCTCGGATATCTCTTCGCGATGGCGGAGATGGGGTTGTATTGCCCGCTCTGCATGACCGACGGCGTCGCGCGCGTGCTCACGCGGCACGGGACGCACGAGCAGGCGATGCGCGTCGTGCCGCATCTCACGTCGACGGACCGGGCGACGCTCTGGACGGGCGGGATGTTTCTCACCGAGCGCGCGGGAGGATCGGACGTCGGCGCGAATGAGACGACGGCGCGGCAGGACGGCGACGGCGCGTGGCGCCTCACGGGACACAAGTGGTTCTGCTCGAATGTCGATGCCGAGGCGGTGCTCGTCACGGCGCGGATCGAGGGGGAAGGCAACGGGACGCGCGGGCTCGGAACGTTTCTCCTCCTCACGCGCGACAACCCGGGCGTCGTCATCGAGCGGCTGAAGGACAAGCTCGGCGTGCGCTCGATGCCGACCGGAGAGGTGACGCTGACGGATGCGCGCGCGGAGCAGGTCGGCGGATTCGCTCCGATGACCGACATGCTCAACCTCTCGCGGCTCTACAACTCCGTCGCGGCGTGCAGCGTGATCGGGCGGGCGGTGCACGAGGCGCGGCACTACATCGAGCGGCGGCAGGCGTTCGGACGCCCGGTCATCGAATGGCCGCTCGCGCAGGAGACGTTCTTCGATCTCGAAGCGGAGCATGTCGCTGCGCTGCTGCTGACGTTCGAGACCGTCGACTATCTCTGCCGCGCCGATGCGGGTGACGCCGAGGCGGCGCGCATGCTGCGCGTCCTGACGCCGATCACCAAGGCGGTGACGGGGAAGATCGCGGTGCCGTGCGTCTCCGAGGCGATGGAGTTGATCGGGGGAAACGGGTACATCGAAGAGAGCCCGCTGCCACGCCTTCTGCGCGATGCCCAGGTGCTGCCGATCTGGGAGGGGACGACGAACATTCTCGTGCTCGACGCGCTGCGCGTCGCGCACAAAGACGGCAGTCACGAGCTGCTCCTCGGACGTGTCCGAAGCCGCTTCCCGCGCGAGGCGGACGCGCTCGCATACACGTTCGCGTCGCTCGACGAACGGGACGCGCGCGGCTGGATCGATCGCCTCGCGCGCCTCCTGCAACTCACGCTGCTCCTCGAAGCCGAGCACGGCGAATACGCGGACCGGCTCGTGAACCGCCCGCTGGGATTGGTTCCGGGCGCGCGGTCGTTTTAGGAGTGCGGTGGCGCAGCCACCGCTCTCAGAGCGGCGGCTTTGCCGCCGCACTCCTAGAAGAGCCGAAGCCCCTTCGCCTGCGACTCGGCGAGGAGGTCGAGGAACTTTCCGCGCGCGATCTCGCGTGCGCCGAGGGAGCGCATGTGCGGGGTCATGACCTGGCAGTCGAGCAGGGGTGAGCCGGCCGCGCGGAGGTGATCGGCGAGGAAGAGCAGGGCCAGCTTCGAGGCGTCGGAGCGGTGATGAAACATGCTCTCGCCGGTGAACACGCCGCCGGCGTCGACGCCGTAGAGTCCTCCGGCCAGTTCGTCGTCCTGCCAGGCCTCGATGCTGTGCGCCTCGCCCGACGCGTGCAGGCGCGTGTACGCGGTGATGATGTTCGCGCCGATCCACGTCCCGTCCTGCTCGGGGCGCTCCATCGCCGCGCACGCGCGGATCACCGAGCGGAAATCGTGGTCGATGGTGAACGTCAGCGTGCTGCGCTTCGCGGCCCTTCGCAAGGAGCGGCCGATGTGCAGCTCGTCGAGGAAGAGCACCGCGCGGCGGCGAGGGGAAAACCACGGCATCGGCAGGCCGTCGTGCGGCCATGGAAAGATTCCTTTTCGATACGCCTCGCGCAGGGTATCGACGCGCAGATCCTCTCCCATGGCGACGACGTCGCCCGGCGCGTACCGCGGATCGGGAAAACGGGACATGGCGCTACACTATCCGAATCATGCACAACAGCTGTCGCGTTCTCGCCGTTCTCACGATCGCGGTCTGCCTACCCCTCTGCGCCGCCAGCTGGAGCGGCTGGCATGTCGTGGAAGGGGGAGGCGTCACCGACGCGGCTTCGACCGCGTCGGCCTACAACGGATCGCTGTACCTCTTTGCGAAAGCGGCCGATCGCAAGATCTATGTGAACCGGGGGCACATCGACGGCACGCATTGGGGAACGTGGAGCGAAGTGCCGGGCAGCGGACTGACGGATGCGGCGCCGGCGTCGGTGACTTATGGGGGCCATCTCTATCTGTTCGCGAAGGGCATTCAGGACCGCGCGGTTTACACGAATCGCTTCAACGGAAAAACGTGGTCGGGATGGAGCGCGGTGCCGGGCAACGGCCTCACCGACGTCGCGCTCGCGCCGGCGACTCACAACAACAATCTGTACCTGTTCGGCAAGGGACTGTCCGACCGCAAGGTCTACGTGAATCGCTTCGACGGACGGGCGTGGACGGGCTGGAGCGAAGTGCCGGGCGGCGGCATCACCGACACGGCCATGGCCGCGACTTCGGCCGGCGGCCGCCTGTACCTCTTCGCCCGCGGCATCGCGGACAAGGGTGTGTACGTAAACGTGATGACGAAGGGATCGTGGGGCGCCTGGAGACGCATCGGCACCGGCACGACCACCCTCGCCCCGAGCGCGACCACGATCGGCAGCACCGCCTGGGTCATCGCCGTCGATGACTCCGTGCACCACGTCTGGACCTCGGCCTCGACCGGCGCGGCATGGACCGCCTGGAGCGAAGTCCCCGGCGGCGGCGTGACCGACGCCCCGGTCGGCGCGGTCACGAGCGCCGGAAAGACCTCGCTGTTCGCGCGCGGCGTTGCGGACGGGCGGATTTACGTGAACACGTATTAGGAACGGTTGCGCGGTCGCGCGGTCACGCGGTTGCGCGGTGCCCGCCAGCGTTTAGCCTCGACTGCTGCGAAGGTAGCCGACTAGCGCGACGATGGCGCCCCCAAAGCACATTCCTGCGCCGATCAGATGCACGACATCCACCGCGCGAATGTCTGCAAGGCTCGGACGGCTCAACATGCTGAAAAGGCTCATGGCGCCAAACACGGTGAGAACGAAGAAGATTCGAACGGATGTAGTGCGATCGTTCATGGAAGCCCTTCTTGAAGCTCGCGCTGTCTCACGCGGAACGGCCCACGTGCCGCCCAACGTTAAAAGCTGAGTGGCTTCGGCCCGCTCAAAGTGGGAGTAAGCGTATCAGACGGCGGGCCGAAGTCCGCTCCAGCGCCGAAGTTAGATGCCGTTGCCTCCTCGTCACCCTCGCGCAATTGCCGCATCGCGCGGCGCGGCTGGTGCCGGCTGCGCAGAGTTGGGCGGACCGTCTAGTCGAGTTTCTCATCAACGAATCTGTGAATCGCAACAAGAAGAGGAATGGTCGCGGTGCTGGCCACGCCGGTTTGGCTGATGTGCTTCCCTTCATGGGCAGCTTCTATGGTCCAACGCCCGAACGCTAGCGGAGGTCGGGCAAGCCTATCGAAGCGAATGACGCTGTCATGCGTGATTGCGTTCCTGAGAACCCGCGCAAAGTGATACCAGTCCGCCGACAGGAGCTTGTCCTCCTGGTGTGTGGCCACGCAGTACTCGCGAGTGTGCTCCAGTGTTTCCGACAGCGTGTTGCGAAGCAGATACTCCCGGAAGTCTTTCAGCATGACAGGACGAACCGCGTCATCTCTCATGCGATCACCAACGAAGTGAACGGGGAGTCGGTACGACAGATTCTCCTCCCTGATCTCTTTACCTTCCGGAACGAAACCAACTTCGGCATTCTCGAGAAGGGGCCACACCTCGCTCAACTCGTAGAGGTAGCCAGCTGCCATGCCAATCATCATGCTGTTCTGGATTGAGTTCAGCCACGTCACGAGCTTGTCCTTTGTATCGACGACGTGCGGGCTAGAAGGTTCTGAAGTCACTTGCACACTCACGGATCTGGTCCGCCCAACGGCCTACGCGTCAGCGGCGTGGCCCGCGACGCCAAATGGTACCGCGCTTGAAGCACATGAACGCAGCGGGCCACGTCCGCTGCACGCGTGAGTTAGGCGGTCATACGCAGCGGCGTCATGTTTCAGTGTCGCACGGCACGGCGACGACCGCATTGAGTAGGCGGTAGACGCACGGGCAACAGCGCTGGCGGCGGCGACGAGCAGAAAAGTGAAGGATAGAGGTTCGCGGCACGAGCCATATCGCCGGCGAACTCATCCTGTCGCTTGCTATCAAGGCATGCAATGCCCACGTCGAATGTCCCGTCAAGAAATGCAGCAAAGATCCAATACTGCATTCCATACGGTGAGAGATTAGTGACGTCATATTTGCCATCACAGCCGTTGGTAACACCACAGCATGAGGAGTGCGGGAAACCATCAACGTGCCGTGCCTCATGTCCATAGAGTGCGATCCTTCCCGAAATGAAAGGAATGCCCATTAAGAATGACACAGGGAAGGGCGGCCCAAAGGTTTGTGCCCTAGTGTGAATATACCTGCGACCGCCTATAACCGTGCAGCAAAAACTGGTCGTCGCAGTGTCGTCAATGTTGATTCCGCCGATCTGTCCCTTAAGCCAGTCGTAGAACGTATTCGGTGTCCATGGCAAGGACCCCGGGTGATCCCGATCCAGGTAATAGATCACGCGCAATGTCTGAGCAACTAATAGCTCGTCTGTTATGTCGGCGCTACCCATGGCAGTGAATATAGGCGCTTTGCATGGGATTGCATCAACGATGGTACCGTTCCTGCGAATAGTGAAGTCAGTTCGTATCGCGACGTAGGTCAGGTCGTCTTGAGGGCATATCTGAAGAAAGGCGTCAATATTGAAGATGCCGCGGCCAGCTTGGATGGAAGCGGTAGGCGGCGGTGATAGCGCATGGTCCACAAAACGAGTGGTAGGCGCGAGGGTTGGCAAGTGATCGATCGTGGAGGCCTCTGGGTATACGATGGCAGTCGTCTCAGATGACTGCGCGTGTGTTTGTACGGGCAAGACTACCGTCAACAGCAGAGCAAGCGTCCCGATACCACGAGCGCGGAAGAATCCGCCGCTGGCGACATTCATGTTCTCAAGCATATCATCCCGGTTGCGACGCCGCGACACATGAACCGCCTAACGGCCCAGCGCTCAGCCGCAAGAACCGCACGCGATACTGTAGCACCCACGGTGCTGGTGCCGCGGTTCCTGTCGGCTGGAGCGCGTAGTTAGACGGCAGGGCGCGCCCGTCGTGTGTCCAGTGGGCCCGCTTCGTTCACGGTCTGGATGCGATGAATCTCTTCGATGCACGCTTCCAGGTGAGCCATGACTGGATCACTCGCAAAATCTCTTGGCTGAGAGTCATGAATCTCACGCAGCGCCACTTGAATCTGCTCAACCGACTCAAAGTTCCGCTCTGCCGTGGCAACCAGTGCTTGAGACAACTCCGCCAGAAAGAGGCTCCGGTCAGCATCGTCTCCTGCGGCAACGGATTCGTCGTCAATATATTCGACCAGGAGTCCAAGCATCTCGTCGGGACTGGACCAATCGATCAGACTCATCGCGTACGTTCCATTGTGCCATCTAACGGTTGAGCTAAGCCGCCCCGGAGGCCGAAGGCCGGAGGGGGTCAGCTTGCTCAAACGGCAACTAGCCACCGCGAGTACGCACCCCTATCAGGTCTGTACCTGTCCCATGTACTCATCGGGAAGCCTGCTGCCCGAGCTCTTGGGCAAGCCCGATGAGAATTCCTTCGGGGCCCCGGATGTAGCAGAGCCGATATGTGTCTTCGTACTGGACCACTTCGCCGACGAGCTCCGCGCCGCGTTTGCCGAGGCGGGCGAGCGTATCGTCGATGTTCTCCACGGTGAACATGACGCGTAGGTAACCGAGAGCGTTCACCGGGGCGCTGCGGTGATCGGCGACCACAGGCGGCGCGAGGAATCGGGACATCTCGAGCCGGCTGTGACCGTCCGGCGTACGCATCATGGCAATCTCTACGCGCATGTCGCGCAATCCAGTGACGCCATCTGCCCAGTCTCCTTCGATTGGGGCGCGCCCCTCGAGCTCGAGGCCAAGTTCGGTGAAGAACTCAATGGCGGCGTCGATGTCTTCTACCACGATGCCGACGTTGTCCATACGCTTGACCGTCATGATGCCTCCTTGGCGTCTAACGGCCACGGGTTCAGCCGCGTGGCCCGCGACGCGATGGTAAAGCAACTTGGAGCACGAGAACACAGCGGGCCACGTCGGCTGCAACCCAGAGTTGGACGGCGGCGCTCAGCGATGCTTTCCAGCGGGAAGCGACTCGTACGTCGAGACACCGATGTATCGATCATACGAGGCACGATCTTCAGGCGGAAGGTGCTTTCGCGCTACGCGTAACGTGATGCTGTCCGACCTGATGCCACCTGTTGAATGGCTCGGGAACCTCGAAAAATACTGCCGAACCGTGATTTCCACGACGGTTCGTGGCTCAACGCGTTCCAGAGCTTCGATGATCCGCGGAATGAGAGGCCGTAGTCTTCGATTCCGTTTAGAACGCCGGTGAGCACCACAGCGTCTTCCGAACATCCTGAAAATGAGCGGAGCTGAGGCCTTGGCGAGAGGCATACGACCCGTCTATCCTATGAACGTTGCGAGGTGTTATGTCCGATCCGTGCCGCTGCTGCAATGAGATCAAGGCCACGAACATCATCGAAGCAAAGTTCGGCTACGAGGAATGGGTCAGCGGTTATGCTAAGCGCATCACGATGATGAGGTTTGACGTAGACGTCTGCGACTCGTGCTATGTCTGGATAACGGGCACGTCTCGCTTTCTTTGGAAGCTATTCGGCGTGAGCCTTGCGCTGTTCCTTCTCCTTACGGCCGTAGTCGGTCCGCGACTGAAGCAGACGGCCAGCGAAACCGAACCATGGACGCCTATAGCGATGGTTGCCTGGGTCTTTTGCATGTTCATGACCCCCGCTCTAGGCGCGGCGGCATCGGCGGTGAGGTCAAGGCGTTTGAGGTTCGTGCGCTGCGACCGTGAAGGACGAATCACTTATGTTGAGCCGGGACCACGGAACAGCCGCGTTCTCGCCGGATCGGCGCGAGCCGCGACATGAGGTTGTCTTGTGCGTGACGTGGTGCACCCGCGAGCCGTGACCCAGCCGGGGCTAACTTGTCCCTGAGCTGATTAGACCTACCACCCCGCCGGTCAAACGCGGAATGGATCTTTCCTGGTGTGGCGGACGGTCAACTCACCGTCTTCGAGCAGATGCGCCGCGAACGAGTGGCGGAGGAAGTGACTGGTGAATACGTACCGGTGAGGGTTACTGAGTTGCTGGGTTCCTCAGTTGCTAGCAACCCAGCAACTCAGCAACCCAGCAACTAATACCCGAGCTTCAACTCATCCCCCTCCGCATCCACGATCACCGTGCCGCCCGACGCGAGCTTGCCGAACAGGATCTCGTCCACGAGCGGCTCCTTGATCTTCGATGAGATCAGGCGTGCCATCGGCCGGGCGCCGAACGACTTGTCGTAGCCGTGTTTGGCGAGCCATGCGCGGCCGCCTTCGTTCAGCGTCAGTGTCACGTTCTTCGGGGCGAGCTGCGTCTGCAGCTCGGCGATGAACTTGTCGACGACCTTCTCGATGGTCTCGAACGCCAGCGGCTCGAAGGCGATCCAGGCGTCGAGGCGGTTGCGGAACTCGGGGGCGAACGTCCGTTCGATCACGCCGCGTCCGCGGCCGCTCGCGGGATTGTTGCGAAAGCCGACGCTCGCGTCGGTCATCTCGCGGCCGCCGGCGTTCGTGGTCATGATCAGCACCACGTTGCGGAAGTCGGCCTTCTTGCCGTTGTTGTCGGTGAGCGTGGCGTGATCCATCACCTGCAGCAGGATCGAGAAGAGATTCGGGTGGGCCTTCTCGATCTCGTCGAGCACGAGGACCGCGTACGGCGTGCGGACGATCGCGTCGGTGAGAAGGCCGCCCTGATCGAAGCCGACGTATCCCGGCGGCGCGCCGATGAGGCGCGAGACCGTGTGCGGCTCCATGTACTCGCTCATGTCGAAGCGGATGAACTCGACGCCGAGGGCGTGGGCGAGCTGCTTTGCGAGCTCGGTCTTCCCGACGCCGGTCGGACCGCTGAAGAGGAATGATCCGATCGGCTTCTCCGCGTTGCCGAGGCCGGAGCGCGAGAGCTTGATCGCACTCACGATCTGCTTGATGGCGTGGTCCTGTCCGTAGATGACGCGGCGAAGATCTTCGTCGAGACGCTGAAGGCGATCCTTCTCCGACACGGCGATGGTGCGGGGCGGGATCTTCGCCATGCGCGAAACCACGGTCTCGACTTCGTGGACGTCGATCACGTCGGACGGCAAAGACGCCGGCGTTCCCCGAAGCATGCGCGCGCGCGCGCCCGCTTCATCCAACACATCGATCGCTTTGTCGGGGAGATGGCGATCGTGCATGTATTTCGCGGAGAGCTCGGCCGCGAGTTGCAGCGCCTCGTCGGTGAACGTGACGCCGTGATGCTGTTCGTAATAGCCCTTCAATCCCTTCAGGATCTCGACCGTTTCGGGGACCGTCGGCTCGCCGATCTCGATCTTCTGGAAGCGGCGGGCGAGAGCGCGGTCGCGCTCGAACGACGCTTTGTACTCGGCATATGTGGTCGAGCCGATGACGCGCAGTTTCCCAGACGCGATGGCGGGCTTGAGGAGATTGGAGGCGTCCATCGTGCCACCGCTCACCGCGCCGGCGCCGACGATCGTGTGGATCTCGTCGATGAAGAGGATCGCCTCCTTCTTCTCCACCAACGCGGCGATGACTGCTTTGAGTCGCTGCTCGAACTCGCCGCGGTATTTCGTTCCGGCCAGCACCGCGCCCATGTCGAGCGACCAGACCTCCGCGTCTTTCAGCACCGGCGGGACATCCCCGAGATGAATCTTCAGCGCCAGTCCCTCGGCGATGGCGGTCTTCCCCACGCCCGGCTCTCCGACGAACAGCGGGTTGTTCTTCCGGCGGCGGCAGAGGATCTGAATCGTCCGCTCCAGCTCGAGCGAGCGTCCGATCAGAGGATCGATCTCGCCGTTCTTCGCCTTCGCGAGGACGTCGACGGCGAAGCTCTTGAGCGGATCCCGCGACGGCGCTGCGCTCTCTTCTTCGGGCGTGACGAACGCCGGCTCGCCGCCGGGCGCATTCTTGGGGATGCCGTGCGAGAGGTAGTTGAGCACGTCGAGCTTGCTCACGCCCTGGCTGCGGAGCAGGAACACGGCCTGCGACTTCTCGGCCTGATACACCGCCGCGAGCATCTGCCCGGTGTCGACTTCCTTCCGCCCCGCGCTCTGCGCGTGAAGCTGCGCGTATTGAATGACGCGCTGGAGCATCGACGTCAGCACCGGCTGAATCGACTCGTCATCTTCGATCCGCTCGTACGTTCTCTCGATGAACTCATCGAGCTCTTTCTTGAGCTGTTCGACGTTGCCGCCGCACGCCCGCACGACGTCCGAAACGTCGCGATCGTGCAACAGCGCGAAGAGCAGATGCTCGATCGTCACGTACTCGTGCTTTCGACGCACCGCCTCGTTGACGGCGAATTCGAATGTTGCCTGTAAGCCTTTAGCGATCACTTGAGTCCTGAGTCCTGAGTGCTGAGTCCTGAGTGGCTGATCGCAAAACTCAGCACTCAGGACTCAGCACTCAGGACTTCATGCCTTTTCCATCGTAACAAGTAACGGGTATTCGTGTTCCTGCGCGAGGGCGGTCGTCTTTTCGACCTTCGTCTCCGCGACTTCGTAGGTGTAGATTCCGGCGATACCGATGCCGCGGAGGTGGACGTTCAGCATGACCTGGATGGCCTGCTCCTCCGGCATGTTGAAGATCGACTCGAGGACCCACACCACGAACTCCATGGTCGTGAAGTCGTCGTTGTGCAGGAGCACCTTGAACAGCGGCGGCTCTTCGACCTTCTCTTCGCTCTCCGCGAGGGCGGTTTCTTCGTAACCGGTTTGCGGCGGCAGCATTTATAGGAGTGCGGTGGCGCAGCCACCGCTCTGGTATGCGAAGCGGAGGCGTCGCGTTTGTATTCCAAGAGCGGTGGCTTTCGCCACCGCGCTCCTAGACGTGGTTCGCGCGGATCATCTCCTCTTCGAACGCCGCCACGGCCACGAGCTCGTCGTCGTCAAAACGGTCGATGACATGGCTGAGGAATGTCATCGCGAGCTCCTCGCGGTACGGCGATGCGCCGCCGCGGACGGCGTCGCGGACGGCGTCGCGAAACAGGTCTCGCTGCTCGAGCAGCGCCGCCGTCAGCGGACAGCACGTTCGGATGCGCAGCTCGCGCCACGAGCGGACGATCTCGCGCACGACGTCGAGATGCTCGCTCCTTGCGATCATGCGCAGCGCGTCATCGTCTCCGGAGTACGAGCCGCCGTCGATGAGTGCCGCGGTCTCGCGCTGCCACTGCGCGAGGTCGACACTCACGCGGCGTACCTCGCCCACAGCATGTCCAGCTCCGTGCCGACGGCGGCGCGCCCGTTCGCGGAGACCGCCTGCGGCAGCATCTCGAAGAGCAGCACCTCGGCCGCGGTCGCGCGTCGCAGGACCGCGTCGGCGATCGAGAGCGTCTCGGGTCGCGTGCGGCGGGAGTGCACGTCGAGCATCATTCCGCGATGGACGATCCCGTTCGCGATGTGGATCTCGCGGACGGCCTGGAAATCGAGCTCGGTGAGGAACGCCTCGAGATCGATGCGGTGGTTCCAGACGTCGCACTCGAGGTTGTAGACGTCGAGCAGCAGTCCGCAGCCGCTGCGGTGCGCGATCTCGTTGAGAAATCCGGCAGGGGAGTAGTCCTGCTCGGGATGCTCGGGAAAGAGATTGGCGACGTTCTCGAGGAGAAACGGCACGCCGAAGCGCTCCTGAATGCGCTGCACGCGCTCGACCACCAGCTGCACCGCCGCTTCGACGCGCGGCAGGACGAGCATCGTGCCGGTGTCGCGTCCGCCGACCATCGTGAAGCCGAGGTGCTCGCTGTGCCAGGGAACGTCGACGGCGCTGAAGAGCATGTCGGTCAGGGCGAGATAGTCTTCGCACCACCCGTCGGCCGATCCGATCGAGAGGCCCGTCCCGTGCGCGATGACGCGCACCGACTTCGAGATCGCGCGCAGCTCGTCGAGCATCTCCGCGCCGATCGCCGGCCGGCCGCGGTCGAGACGGGAGATGCTGTCGGGCGAGACTTCGATGAAGTCGACGCGCGACAGGATCACCTCGAGCAGCGCCGGGTCGTTGCCGTAGTAGGTGGTGCCGATGGAGACCATGATTCGGTTCCTCACTTTGCCCCTCACCCTGGCCCTCTCCCCGCGGGGCGGGGAGAGGGGACATGAGAGAGAGACGTCAGCGGGTCTGGATGTCTTCGACGATGACGCCCTGGACGACGCCGCCGGCATCGAAGCCGTCGAACAGCGGATCGCCGTGACCGAGGACGATGTCGTAGCCGTTGCGGCCGCAGCCGTCGCAGCCGCTGATGCCGTAGATGCGTTTGAGCGCGTCGTTGATCTCGTCCGGCTTCGCACTTCCGCTGATGGCGAGACGAACGCGTTTTCCCCTGAGGCGGCCTGGTTGAGTGGCCATAGTGAATCTCCTTTCGCGGAGATAGTGACGAGCACTCCGAAAACGTTTCATTTACCCTTACGCGTCGTGGCCGTCCGGGAGAGAGTCCGTCACACCTACGAGCGCGTACGGCCGTGGGTCCCGGCCGCGTTTTTCATCGGCGGGTTCGTGTTCGACGTCTTCACGCTCGGGCGCGCGATCAAGCCCATCGATCTCTGGCTTCTCCTCGGATATCTCGCCGGCGCGGCGGTGATCCTCGTGGCCATCGGGCGGGGCGTGAAGTTCCGCTACTCCGAGTACCTGAACGCCGTCCTGCAGTTCTTCTTCGGCGGCATCTTCAGCGCGCTCTTCATTTTCTACTTCCTCAGCTCGAGCAGTCTGCCGGGCTATCTCGTCGTGCTGGGCCTCGCGGCGCTGCTGATCGGAAATGAGTTTCTGGAGAGCGCGTACAGCGAGTTGACGCTGGCGTGGACGCTCTTCACGCTCTCGTCGATCATGTTCTTCAACTTCGCGCTTGCCCATCTCTTCCGCAGCATCAGCACGTTCTGGTTCTACCTCGGCACGCTGATCGCCGTGCTGCTCGTGGTGGTGCTGCGGCGCACGTCGACGCACGAGTCGGGGAGCGCGAAGCCGGCGATCGCTGTCGCGGCGCTGATGCTCGTGCTGCACGCGTTCAACTTCATCCCGCCCGTGCCGCTGGTGAAGAAGCAGATGTTCGTCGGACACGAGGTGCGCCGCACGTCTGAAGGCTACGTCGCGATCATCGAGTCGCCGGGATGGCGCTTCTGGCGAACGTCATCGCCGACCTTTCATCGAAGCGGGAATGAGCGCGTCTACTGCTTCACGTCCGTCTTCGTACCGACCGGAATCCGGACCATCATCCGCCATCGCTGGGAGTACCTCGACGGCGACGAGTGGAAGACCGCGAACGTGATCGCGTTCCCGATCGCCGGCGGCCGTCAGGGCGGTTATCGCAGCTACACGTTCAAGCAGAACCTCGGGCCCGGGAAGTGGCGGGTCACGGCGGAAACGGAGAGCGGCGCGGCGATCGGCATCATCGACTTTCGCGTGGTCTCGGGAGAGAAGGGGCGGATCAAACAAGTGCGGTTGTGAGTGGAGCGGCGGGCTCTCAGCCCGCCGGCCCGGAATCGGCGGGCTGAGAGCCCGCCGCTCCACTAAACCGCGATTGCGCTGCCGGGGTCGACTTCCACCGGCTCCTCTCCGCGCCGGAACAAGCGGGCGGAGTGGAGGCCGAGGAGGGTGGTCGCGCCGTCTTCGACCCAGAGCATCGTTCCCTCGCGGAGGCCGATGGCGGGTGCGTCGTTCTCCTCGTGAAACTGGCGGATGCGCTCCTCGCGGGTCTCGCCTTTGTGCGTCGACTCCGGATCGGCGTCGTAGTAATGCGGGTTGATCTGGTATCGAACGAGATCGAGCGCGGCGAAAGACGGCGGCTGCACGATCGGCATGTCGTTCGTGGTCTTGATCGTCGGGCAGGCGACGTTCGTTCCGGCACTCGATCCGATATACGGAACGCCGTAGTCGCAGATGCGTTGGCGGATCGGGTCGAGCAACGCGCGGTCATGGAGCGCCTTCAGCAGGCGGAACGTGTTGCCTCCGCCGATGAACAGCGCCTCGGCCTTCCCGATGTCGGAGGCATCGCGCATCTGCCGCACCTCGATGTTCATGAGCGCGAAGCGCTCGCTCACGAGCAGCGTGTAGGCCTCGTGATCATGTTGCGCGAACGGGATGAATCCGATGCTGTTGCGGCCGAGGAGAATGCGCCGGATCTCCGGCTCCGCATGATCGAGAAAGCCGTATCCGTAGACGTTCGAGCTCGAGATCAGAAGAAGGCGCGTCATTCCTTCAGCCACCATGCCAACGGGCCGGGATACCAGAGGAACAACCCGAGGCCGTTGGAGATCCGGACGTTCTGCACGCGCCGGTTCACGGCCCACTTCGAAGAGACCTGCACAGTCCAGAGATACGGCTGATCGCGCGCAAGCAGCTCGTGAAGCTGATGATAGATTTCGGCGCGCCGCCCGCGATCGAGCTCCAGGCGGCCCTTGACGATCAAGTCATCGGCCTCGGCATTCGCATAGCCGCCGACATTGAATCCCACCGGCGCCTTCTGACTGGAGTGGAACAGCGAGAAGAGATCGCGGTCCGGGTCGGGCTCGAGGAACCACGCGAAAAACGCGGCCTGGTAGTTGCGCTTGAGGACGCGGTCGAAGAACGCCGCTCCCTCCATCGACAGAATCTCCATCCGGATGCCGACCTTCAGCAGCGCGTCCTGAAAAATCTGCGCTTGATCGCGGGCCACGTTGCCGAGCGGGATGAGCATCGTGAAGGCGAACTTGCGTCCCTCGCGGTCGAGAATGCCGTCGCCGTCCGAGTCGCGCCATCCCGCCGAGGCGAGGACCGCGGACGCCGCCTGCGGATTGAACTCGATCGGCAGGACTTCCTCGTTGTAGGCCCACTGATCGGGAGTGAACGGCCCGGTCACCGGCCGGGCCTGGCCGTGATACATCTTCTCGATCACCGTGCGGCGATCGAAGGTCATCGCCAGCGCGCGGCGCACGCGCGCGTCGTCGAACAGCGGATCCTCGAGGTTCCAGACGAAGCAGTTGTACGAGAGCAGCCAGGCGTTGAAGAACGTGAACTTCCGCTGCACCTCCGGCTTGTCTTTCTCGCGCCACCAGAGGTCGTTGTTCACCCGTCCGACGTCGAGATCGCCGCGCATGAACGCGTTCCAGGCCACGCTCTCGTCGGCGACGACGCGAAAGAACACGGAGTCGATGTACGGCTTCTCGCGCCAGTAGTCGGCGCGCCGCTCGACGAGGATGCTCCGTCCGGAGTCGCGCCGCTTCAGGACGTACGGTCCGTTGCCCACGACCTGGTTGATCTTCGAGAGATCGCCTTTTCCGTACACGTGCTCCGGAACGACGCTGATGTTGAACGAGAGCAGCCGCGTGACGCGCGCTTCCTTGAACACGACGCGGACCGTGTGATCGTCGAGCGCCTTCGTCTGCTCGCGGTCGAGGCCTTCGAACCAGCCCGCGAACTGCGGCGCGTCTTCGTCGACGATCTTGTTCACGGTGAAGACGACGTCGCTCGCTTTGACGGGCATGCCGTCGCTGAAGGTCGCGCGCGGATCGAGATGCAGCGTGAACGTGCGTCCGCCGTCGGTGATCTCCCACTTCGTGGCCAGGCAGGGAATGGGTGCGAGATTCTGGTCGAACGCGACCAGCGGTTCATAGATGTAGGCGAGGACCTGCCGCTCCTCTTCCTCGGCGTGCAGGATGTAGTTGAGCGTCTTGACGTCGTTCTCGATGCGGCGGAAGAGCCGGCCGCCGGAGCGCGGCGCATTCGATGCCTGCGCGGTCGTCGTCGTCGCCGGCGGTGGCGGCGGCTGAGGAGTCTCGCGCCGGCAGGCGATGACGCACAGGAAGAGGAAACCGGCCGCGAGACGACGCATGCGCCGCTGATTCTATCGGCGTTGCGCGAGATACCTGCGAATGAGTTCCTGCTCGTCTTCTTTCCTGATGCGGGTGAAGAGGCGCGTGCCGAGCTTCTCGATCGTTTCGGCGCGATCGAAGGGGAGCTTCGCGTACATCTTCCCGCCGGGGAAGTGACACGGCTGGCAGCGGCGCTGCAAGAGCGGCTGGATGTCGCGTTTGAAGTCGACCGGTCCGGCCGGAACGCTGCTCGACACCGGCTCGTGCCAGAAGAGCAGCAGCAGCTGCATCACGATGCGGAGCATGCATTCAAGATAGCGCCGGGTGCGGTGAACGAATGTGACAAAGTGTGACGGCCAACGGGAGGAACAATGAACAAGCGCTCATCCAGATTCTTCTCGCGGTTTGCGTCCCGGGTCACGCACCTGACCGGATCGACTCCGGCGTTCATCATCGCCTTGAGCGTGGTCGTGGTCTGGCTGATCAGCGGCCCGATCTTCCACTTCTCCGACACCTGGCAGCTGGTGATCAACACGGGAACGACGATCGTGACGTTCCTGATGGTCTTCCTCATTCAGCGCGCGCAGAACAAGGACTCGCTGGCGGTGCAACTGAAACTGAACGAGATCGTGGCCGCGCTTGACGGGGCGAGCAATCGTTTGATCTCGGTCGAGGACCTCGACGAGAACGAGCTCGAGATTCTGCACCAGCACTATCAAAGCCTCGCTGACCTGGCGGCCAAGGAGCTGAAGCTGACCGAGTCGCATTCGGTCGAGGAAGCCAACGTGCGCCACAAGTTGAAGCGCGAGCGCCGGAAGAAGAAGTGACCCGCCCTTTTATGGACTGCGGTGGCAAAAGCCCACCGCTTTTCCTCGCGGCAACACATAAAAGAACCTGAAACGATCTACAGATCGGCGGAGGCGCGGAATGGCCATCGAGACCACTTACACGCAAGCGCGTGCCAATTTGAAGTCGCTTCTTGATGAAGTGGCTGAGAATCGAGAGCAAGTCATCATCCATCGGCGAGGAGGGGATGATGTTGTCCTCATAGCAGCCGACGAGTTGAGGGGACTGATCGAAACAGCGCATCTTCTTCGCTCGCCGAAGAACGCGCAGCGGCTGATGCAAGCACTTCGAAGGGCACAGGCCGGTAAAGGTCGCGCCGAGCCGCTCGACAAACTGCGCGCTGAGCTCGGTCTGGACGACAAAGAGTAAGCGTGGTCATCAAGCGCGATCGACTGGCCGTGTTCCAGCCCGAGTTCCGGGAAGCGGGCTGCCTCTCCAATCTCGACGGGAAATACAAAGAAGCGGCGCTGGCGTACAAGCTCCGAGAGCGTGCGGCGACTATCTTGTTTCGAATCGCTGCCAACAGGAGATGCGCAAATGATTCGATATCTAGTGATCAGCCTATTTCTCATGACACTCAGCACGTCGTCCTCTGTGACGTTCCCGGATCCGACGCCCTCTTCAGGCCAGCAGAGCCAATATGTGGGCCCCGGATCAGCCGGCGATCAGTAACGCATCACTCGCTCCCGATCACCCACTTCTCGTAAGCGTCGCCCGGCAGCTCGCGCACGAAGCGTGACGGCTCCATGAGGATGTCCATCCCGCCGCGGTCGCGGGCCATGACCGGGAAGACGAGATAGAGCTCCTGCATCGCCCGCGTGACCGCGACGTAGAAGAGGCGCCGCTCCTCTTCCTCGCCCGGAATCACGATCTCGCGCGTGCCCGACTCGTCGATCACCGGCGCATCCTCGACCGCTCCTTCGAGGAGCGGCAGCGCCTCGTGCACGCGGCTCGGCTCCACGCGAATGATTCCGCCCGGAACGCGCAGCGCGCGCTGTGACGGAAAACGCCCGTCGGCGAGCCAGATCACGAACACGGTCCGCCATTCCAGGCCTTTGGCCTGATGCACCGACGAGAGCACGATCTTCTCGTCTTCCGGCCCGACCACCGCCACGTCCTCGCCGGCGATCGGATTCGCGAGCGCGATTTCGTCGAGGAACTGGTTCGTGTCCTCGTAGCGCAGCGCGTACTGCGAGAGCTGCTCGAGATCGTCGAGCCGCGCCTGCGCGTTCGCGAATTTCGAGCGCGCGTACTCCGCGTAGCCGCGCTCCACGACGATGCGGATCGACTCGGAAGGGTTGTGCCTCATCCCTTCTCCGTCGAGCAGACGCAACACCTCCCGCAGACTCTTCAGACTCTCGGCGCCAGTGGAGCGGCGGGCTCTCAGCCCGCCGTCCTGCTCCGCGAGCTGAGAGCTCGCCGCTCCACTGAGAAACTTCTCGAGCGGATTCACGGCCTGGCCGATCCGTCCCCACACCTCGGCCGCGGTCTTCTCGCCGATCTTCGGATAGAGCTTCAGCGTCCGCTTCCATGACAGCTCGTCGCGCGCGTTGGTGACGATCTTCAGATATCCGAGGACGTCCTTGATGTGGGCCTGCTCGAAGAAGCGGACCCCGGAGCGGATCTCGTACGGAATCAACCGCCGCGAGAGCTCCATCTGCAGCTCCAGCGACTGGTAGTGCGAGCGATAGAGCACGGCGATGTCGCTCAGCTTCTCGCCTTCGTCGCGCAGCTCGAGAATGCGCTGGGCGATGAAGTTCGCCTGCTCGTAGACGTCATCGACGCCGACCACGGCCGGGTCCGGACCGTCGCCGCGCACCGCCTGCAGTTCTTTTCGAAACTGAAAACGGTTCTGCGCGATCGAGGCGTTCGCGAGATTCAGGATCTGCCGCGTCGAGCGGTAGTTCGTTTCGAGCTTGTAGATCGCCGCCTCGGGGAACCGCAGCGGAAAGGTGAGGATGTTCTCGAACGACGCGCCGCGAAATGAATAGATCGACTGCGCGTCATCGCCGACCACCATCACGTTGCGCTTGACCGAGGCCATCGCGTCGATGATGTCGGCCTGCAGATTGTTCGTGTCCTGGTATTCGTCGACGAGGATGGAGCGGTAGCGGCGCTTGAGCGCGGCCGAGATCTCTTCGTGGTCGTCGAGCAGCACTTTCCAGAACACGAGCAGGTCATCGAAGTCCATCGCGTTCGCTTCGCGCTTCCGTTCCTTGTAGCGCCGGAAGACCTTCACGATCTCCTCGGTGTAGATCATGAAATGCGGGTAGTTCTGCTCGAGATGCAGCTCCAGCGGCGTGCGGGTGTTGATCAGAAACGAGTAGATGTCGAGCAGCACGTCACCCTTCGGGAAGCGCTTCTCGAGCGTCTTGATGCCGAGGGAGGAGACGGCGGATTCCATCATCTCCTTCGCGTCCTCGTCGTCGAGGATCGTGAAGTTGCCGCGGTAGCCGAGCGGCTCGGCGTAGCGGCGGAGGATGCGGTTGCCGATCGAGTGGAACGTGCCGCCCCAGATGCGCCGCGTGTCGATCGTCACGAGCTGCTCGACGCGGCTGAGCATTTCCCGCGCGGCTTTGTTGGTGAACGTGACGAGCAGAATGTCGGAAGGGTCGGTCCCGTCTTCGATGAGGCGCGACACGCGATAGGTGAGCGTCAGCGTCTTTCCGCTTCCCGCACCGGCGATCACGAGCATCGGACCGTCGCCCGCCATCACCACCTCGAGCTGTTCGTGATTCAGCTCGTCCTCGTAGCGGACGCGGTATTGCTTCTGCGGCCGCGCCGCCGGTTTGAGCGTGTACTTGCGGACTTTGGTCGTGGACATTCGCGCCAGAAGCCTAGCATCGCTTCACG
>Ga0207686_10000426_pt1 | contig 28776 bp, 27 predicted proteins | sample KBSM24metaG_FD_184396 | JGI IMG/M metagenome (GOLD analysis project Ga0207686, IMG submission 184396) | Miscanthus rhizosphere microbial communities from Kellogg Biological Station, Michigan, USA - KBS M2-4 metaG (SPAdes) (version 2) | ecosystem: Host-associated > Plants > Roots > Rhizosphere >...
GCAGTTCGCGGAGGAGGAAGGTGCCGTAACGGATGTTGATTTCCGGGTCCGAGAGGTCAGCGAGCTTGAAGGTGGTGCCGCCGCTGAGTCTCTCGATTTCGCTGGCCGCCGCGGGAGTGATCTGCATTAAGCCCCGGGCGCCGGCGGTCGAGGTCTGGTCGCGGAAGCGCGACTCGGAGTAGATCACGGCGGCGATCAGAGCGGGGTCGACGCCCTTTTCATGGGCCTGCTGGCGAATGATGTCCTCGTGGCGGAGCGGCAGGGTCAGCTCCTGCAGGGCGCGGTCGAAGGTGCCGGTGGCGACGAGCAGGCCGGCAGCGAGCCCGACCACGGCCGCGCCGGCAGCAAGCGCCAGCCAGCGCCGACGACGTCGCCGAGCCCTCCGGGTCGTCATCCCCTCAGCTTGGCCAGCAGTGCGGACAGCGAGCGCTCGAGGTCCTCGACGGAGCCGTCGTTGGCGACAGCGTGCCCAGCCCGAGCGGCCTTCTCGTCCTGGGCGAGCTGGCGCGCCTCGCGCTCGTCGACGAGGGCATGGCCGCGGGCGGCGGCCCGTTCGCGGCGCACCTCGTCGGCAGTGACGATCGAGACGGTGGTGTCGAAGGCGGCCTCCATCCCGGACTCGAAGAGCAGCGGCACCTCGATCACGGCGACGTCGGTATCAACCGGCAAAGTGGCGAGCCAGGTGCCGATCCGTTCGCCGACCAGCGGGTGGATCTGCTGCTCGAGCCAGGTCAGCTGCTCGGGGTCGGCGAAGACGACTTCTCCGATCTTGGCGCGGTCGACCGTATCCCCGGGGGCCACCTCGGGCCCCCAGCGCTCGACCAGACGCCCACGCAGCGGTTCGGATTCGAGCAGCTCGTGGACGACCGCGTCGCTCGACAGCGTCGCCGCACCCAGCCGCCCGAACGCAGCCAGCGCCTCCGACTTGCCCGCCGCGATCCCGCCAGTGAGGCCGATCGTCAGCGGCATGCCGAGCCGCCCGTTCAGCTCTGCTCGGACTCGCCCGTCTGCGCGTCTTCGCCAGCAGCCTCGTCGGTGCTGTCGGGCGAATCCGGCCGCTCCTCGGCCGATTCCCCCTCATGCGCCTCACCAGGAGCCTCTTCGGCCTCCTCCTCGGAGGAGCCGTTGCCCTCGGCGGCGGGGGTGTCAGCGGCAGGAGCCTCCGCAGAAGCCTCAGCATCCGGCGCGTCGGCGACGGGAGCCTCAGCAGCAGGCTCGTCCTGAGCGACCTCGGCACCTGCCTCCTCGGCAGCGGGAGCCTCGGCCTCGGCGACAGGCTCGTCGTCCTCAGCCACATCGGCGGCAAACTCGGCCTGAGCATCACTGGCGACAGCAGGCTCGGCTTGCGGAGCAGCCTCGGAGACCGCCGCCTCCGGAGCCGCAGCCTCAGGCGCATCATCCGCGGGTGGCGCCGAGGATGGCGCTTCGCCCGCAGCTTGCGAGGACGAGGTGTCGTCCTCGGCGACAGGATCCGCGGGCGATTCCTCCGAACCCTCGCCTCCCGCAGCCGCGATCTGCTCGGACAACCCCTGCATCGGCATGTTCTGCCCCTCGACCCGCTTGATGCTGAGCGACAAACGCCGCCGCTCTTCGTCGATCTCGAGGATCTTCACGTTCAGGGCGGTGCCCGGCTCGACCACTTCGCTCGGGTTCTCGACGTGGTGGTCGGCGAGCTCGGAGATGTGAACCAGACCCTCGACGCCGGGGAGGATTTCCACGAAGGCGCCGAAGGCGACGACCTTGGTCACCTGGCCCTCGAGCACGTCGCCCGGGCGGTGGGTGCTGATCACGCGCTGCCACGGATCCTCTTGGGTCTGCTTCAGACCCAGCGAAATCCGCTGCCGATCGCGGTCGATGTCGAGCACTTTAATCCGCACCGTGTCGCCGATTGCGACGACTTCGGAGGGATGGTTGACGTGGCTCCAGGAAAGCTCGGAAATGTGGATCAGGCCGTCGATTCCGTCGAGGTCGACGAAAGCACCGAAGTCGACGATGTTGGAAATCTTGCCTTCGACGACCTGGCCCGGCTCGAGGCGGCCGAGGATCTGCTCGCGCACCTCCTTGCGCTCCTCCTCCAGCACCGCGCGGCGCGAGAGGACGACGTTGTTGCGCGAGCGGTTGAGCTCGATCACTTTGCACTCGAGCGTCTGGCCCATGAACTCGTCGAGGTTGTGGACGCGGCGGATGTCGACCAGCGAGGCGGGCAGGAAGCCGCGCACCCCGAGATCGAGGATCAAGCCGCCCTTGACGACCTCGATGACGCTGCCTTCAACCGGTTCGCCGGAGTCGGCGGCGACCTCGATTTTGCGCCACGCCTTCTCGAAGCGGGCGCGCTTCTTGGAGAGGATCAGGCGGCCCTCGGTGTCCTCCTTGGTGAGGACCAGGGCGTCGACCTCCTCGCCCAGCTCGACCTCTTCGGCCGGGTCGACCGACTTGCGGATCGAGAGCTCGTTGGAGGGGATCACCCCCTCGGCCTTGTAGCCGATGTCGACCAGGACCTCGTCCTTGTCGATCCGCACGACTTTGCCGTTGACGACGTCTCCCTCGTCGAAGGAGACCATCGTCGCCGCGTAGTTCGGGACGACCTTGCCGTCGATCTCGAGCAGCATGCCGCCGGACCCTTCGACGGGCGTCGCGGTCGGTGCAGGAGCGGTCAACATGTCTGGCGCGGACACGGCGGCGAATAATGGCAGAATCGGCCGCGATGCCGGTGCGTGCGACCAAACGCGGCGAGGAAAGGACGTCCCTGGGCGGCAGCCACGACGTGTTGATCTGCGGCGCCAGCTTCGCCGGGCTGGCGATTGCCCGCGAGTTGGCCGGCTCAGGGGCCGATGTGATGGTCCTCGATCGCTACGAGATCGGCGAGCGCCAGACCTCCGCCTGCGGCATCCCCACCGAGTGGATGCAGAAGCTGGGGCTAATGGAGGCCGAGCGCCAACGCTTCGACACGCTGGTCATCCACACCCCCCACGGCACCTCCCGCTACCGGCTGCCCTGGACCTTCTCCACCTTCGACTACCGACAGATGTGCCAGATCCTCTGGGCTGACTGCGACGCCCGTTTCGAGACCGCCAAGGTGCACGGTCGGGTGCCGGCCCCTGGCGAGGGCGGCATCGCCGTCGAGACCGACCGCGGCGTTATCTCTGCCCCACTGGTCGTCGACGCGCTCGGCTGGCGGCGGATGCTCGCCAGCGGCGATGGCTACCAGCCGCCTGACGCACCGCTCTCGCGGGGGCTCGAGGTGCACCCAGGCGGTGAGTCCGATGACCTGGCGATCTGGATCGACCGCAAATATGTGCCCGCCGGATACGGCTGGTCGTTCCCGGCCCGCGACGAGCTACGGATCGGGATCGGCTCCTTCGACCCGCGCTTCCACGTCAAGGACACGACGGTGCTCCTGACTGAGGACCTCGGCAAGGAGCCGAACGAGTACCAGGGCAACTGGATTCCCCACAAGCTGCGCAGCGCGACCGAGGGCGGCGTCTTCTTCGTGGGCGACTCGGCCGGGCACTGCCTGCCGCTCAGCGCCGAGGGGATCCGCACCGCGCTCTACTTCGGCATCGCCCTCGGCCGCGAGCTGCGTGCCGTCGTCGAGGGGCGGCAGAGCCGCGACGAGGCGGCTGCCACCTACGCCGAGTTCCACGACACCCACGAGTGGAAGTTCCGCTGGATGCTGCGGGTCCAGAAGCTGATCCCGCGGGTGCCGCCGCGGCTGCTGGGACCGGCGATCCGGCTGATGAGCAGCAAACGCTTCGTCGACTGGTCCTTCAACCACTACCTGGAGATCGCCCCGCCCCGCTTCGCCGACGACTCAGCGCAGCACCAGGTAGGTGCCGGCAAAAAGCAGGCCAACGCCGGCGACTCGGGCGAAGCTGAGCGGGACCTGGTCGAGGCCGAATAGGCCCAGCCGGTCGATCACGACCGCGGCAGTGAGCTGACCGGTGACGGTCGCCGCGGCAACGCCACCGGCCCCGATTGCCGAGACCGCGGTCAGGGCGGTGGTGACGTAGGCGGCGCCGAGCAGGCCGCCGACGAGGTAGTACCAGGAGACGTCGAAGGTCGAGCCGAGGCCGGCGGCCTTGCCGCTGAGGATGACGATTGCCGCCAGGCAGAGCGAGCCGACCGAGAAGGAGACCAGCGCCGCCGGCAGACCGCCGGTCGCCTTGCCGAGGCCGGAGTTGATCGGCGCCTGTAGGGCGACGAGGCCGCCGGCGCAGGCGGTGAGGAGCACCGCCAGGCCCTTATCCACGGCGGCGGGCCTCGGCTTGCGTGATCTTCGGGCTGGGCGCGTGTTGCATAGCTGAGGCGGCTCGGTTGAACCCGGCTGCTGTCATATCAGTACCGCAGAGGGGAGCCAGGAAAATGCCGCCACCGCCAGCCGAGCCGTTCGCCGCCAGGATCTTCCTTGGGCCGGCACTGCGCACGCAGCCCGACCGGCGCTTGGTCAAGCTGGTCCGTGAGGGCTACGAGGGGGCGTTCGAAGAGATCGTCCGCCGTTACCGCAAGCCGCTCGACCGCTTCGCCGCCGGCTTCGTCGGTAACCGCTCCGAGGACGTCACCCAGGACGCCTTCTCGAAGGCATTGTTGGCGCTGCGCGGGTCGGAGAAGGAGATCGAGTTGCGGCCCTGGCTCTACCGGATCGTCCGCAATACGGCGCTGAACGACCTCCGCGACGGGCCACCGCCGACGGCCGAGCTGGGCGAGGCGGCCGCGACCGGGCCGAGCGCCGCGGTCGAGGCGGAACGGCGCGAGGAGATCACGGACCTGATGGAGCGACTGCAGGCCCTACCGGAGCCGCAGCGGGCGGCGATCGTGATGCGCGAGCTGGAAGGGCTGAGCCACGAGGAGATCGCCGCCGGCCTCGGGGTCAGCGGCGGGGCCGCCCGGCAGGCGATCCACCGGGCGCGGACGGCCCTGCGCGATGGACTCGGGATGTTGGTGCCGCTACCGCTGCTGCGGCTGCTCTTCGAACAGGGATCCGATGCTGCGGCCGGCGGCGCCGCTGCGGGTGGCGCCGCGGTGGCCGCGGGCGCAACGGCGGCCGGCGGCGGGGCCGCGACCGTGGGCGGCATCGGCGCCGTCGGGGCGCTCAAGGTCGGCCTCGCGACCGCGGTCCTGGCCGGTTCGGTCGGGGCCGGCGTGGCGGCGCAGCACGACCGTGGCGGCGAGCGGCGCGGCCCCGACGTTGCGGAGGCAACGACCTTCCCCGGCGACGACAGTGGCAGCGCGGAGCGCCACGACGGCTCTGGCGGCCCAGGTCCTGGATCCGCTGGCGACGATCGTGGCGGGGGCATCAGTGAGGGACGCGGCGACGATCGCGGGCGCAATCTCGAGGGCGGGCGTGGCGCTAACGGCCATCGCCACGACGACCGCAGTCCCGGCGGCAGCTCCCAGCACGGCAGCAGCGGCCCCAGCGACGGCGACGACTCGGGTCGCAGCGGGCACTCAGGCCACGACGGCTCCGGCGAGGGCGATTCGGGCTCGGGTGAGGACTCCGGGAGTGGCCACTCGGGACGGGGCTCCAGCGGCTCAGGGAGCGGCCACAGCGGCAGCGACGATGGGACGCGCGGCGGTTCCGGATCCTCGGACAGCGGCTCCGGGAAGGGCGACTCGGTCTCGAGCGACGGTTCTGGCTCGGAGGGAAGCTCAGGATCCAAGGGTGGTTCCGGGTCGGGCAGCGGTGGTTCGGGCCGCGACTCCGGCTCCAGCGACGACGGCGGCGAAGCGGCGCCGGTTCTCACCACTCCCCCACCCGAACCTGCACCCGACGATTCCAGCGGCTCCGGGTCGAGCGGCTCTGACAGCGAATCAGGCTCCAGCGGCGGCTCCGCTGGGTCGGGGGGCTCCGGGTCGAGCGGCGGCTCGGGCGGCTCCGGCGACGATTCGTGATCTTCGCGCCCGGCTCGGGTTGCAGGGTCAGATGTCTCAACCCCGATCAAGGAGGAAACGATGAAACGCGCACATGGCAACCGGGTGTGGCGTGGGATGGTGCTCGCGGCGGCCATCGGCGCTGTCGCGGTCCTGGCGCTGTCCGGGCTCGCCCTGGCCCGCGGTGGTCACGGCGGCGAGCGTCACCGCCACGGAGCGGACACTGGCACGATCGCCTCGTTCGACAACGAAACTGGCGTACTGGCGATTCAGCTGAGCGGCGAGGGCGGCGCCACCGTCACCGGCATGGTCACCCGCCACACCAGGATCCGCTGCGAGGACGAGCACGCTCCGGACGTCTCGTCGCGGGCCCTCAGGCGCAGCAACAGCGGCCCCGGCGGCGGCTCCGACGACAACGGCGGCCGTGAGGAAGAGCCGGGCGATGACCACGGCGAAGGCAACGAGCCCGGTGATGACAACGGCGGCCACGGCCTCGAGCCAGGCGATGACCACGGCGGCGCCGTGGAGCCAGGTGACGACAACGGTGGCGCTAACGAGCCGGGCGATGACCACGGCGGTCGCGGCCCCAGCGGCCACGACGACAACGGCGCCGGTGCCAACTGCACCAGCTCCGACCTGATCGCAGGTGCGGTCGTGCACGAGGCCGAGCTGGACCTCCGAAACGGCAAAGCGGTCTGGGACGAGGTCGAGCTGAACGGCTGAGGGCCGACGGCGCGGCGCTACTTGGCGCTGAGCCAGTCGGGACCGACGCCGACGTCGACCTCAAGCGGCGGTTCGAGCGGATAGGCGGCGCACATCTCGCGCCGCACCAGCTCGGCCGCCGCCTCCATCTCCTCCGGCGGCCCCTCGAAGAGCAGCTCGTCGTGGATCTGCAGGACCAGGCGGGTCTCCCCCCCAGCCTCGCGCAGCGCCACCTGACAGCGCACCATCGCCACCTTGATGATGTCGGCGGCGGTGCCCTGGATCACGGTGTTAACCGCCAGCCGCTCACCGAGCCGGCGCGTGTTCGGGTTGCCGGAACGCAACTCGGGGATCTGACGGCGGCGGCCCATCAGGGTGGTCACGTAACCCTCCTCCTGGGCCCGCTCGACCACCTCCTCGCGGAAGGCACGCACGGCCGGGAAGCGCTCCAGGTAGCGGGAGACGAATTCCTCCCCCTCCTTGCGAGGGATGTTGAGGCGATCGGCGAGGCCGAACCCGGTGAGGCCGTAGACGATCCCGAAGTTGACCATCTTCGCCTTCGAGCGCTGGCCGACGTCGACTTCGTCGCGGCCGATCTCGAAGACCTCGGCGGCGGTCGCCGCGTGGACGTCTTCGCCGGCGTGGAAAACGTCCTTGAGGACTTTCTCGTCGGCGACGTGGGCGAGCACCCGCAGCTCCACCTGGCTGTAGTCGGCGGAGAGCAGCTGCGAGCCCTGCTCGGCGACGAAACAGGCCCGCACCGGCCGGCCGATCTCGGTGCGGATCGGGATGTTCTGCAGGTTCGGGTTGGTGCTGGAGAGGCGGCCGGTGGTGGTCGCCGCCTGGTTGAAGGTGGTGTGGACGCGGCCGGTGTTGGGATCGATCAGATCGGGCAGCGAGTCGAGGTAGGTGTTCTTCAGCTTGGTCAGCTCGCGCCAGGACTCGATCTTCTCGACGATCGGGTGCTCGTCGCGGATCTGGGCGAGCACCCGGGCGTCGGTCGAGAAGCCGGTTTTGCCGCGCCGCTTGCGAGTCAGTTCGAGCTTCTCGAAGAGGATCTGGCCGACCTGCTGAGGCGAGCCGATCGTGAATTCTTCCCCGGCCAGCTCGAAGATCTCCGCCTGCAAGGTCTCGATCCGCTCGCCGAAGCCGGCGCCGACCTCGGCGAGGCGCTCGGCGTCGAGCTTGAGGCCCTCGCGCTCCATCGCCGCCAGCACCTCGACCAGCGGCAGCTCGACCTCGTGGAGAAGTTTCTCGAGACCCCAGTCGGCAATCCGCGGCCGCTGGGCGTCAGCGAGGGCGAAGACGAGGCGCGCCTCCTCGGCGGGCTCGAGGCCGGCCTCCGCCTCCTCCCCAAGGGCCAGCTGCTCGCCCTCCTCGCCGCTTCCCGCTTGCGCTTTGGCGGCGAGACCGATGCCGGCGTCGGCGGCGAGCTCGACCAGGTCGTAGGTGCGCCGCTGCGGCTCCAGGAGGTAGGCGGCGAGCATCGTGTCGTGCTCGAGCCGCAGCTCGACCCCCTCGCGCGCGGCCGCCGCTAGTAATCCGTGGCGCCCACCGCCTAGCGACTTGAGGTCGTGGCCGACGACGCCGCGCTCCCCCAGCGCCACCGCCAGCTCGTCGTGGCTGGCGGCGCCGATTACAGTCCGCTCGGCGTCGGCGGCGGCCCAACGGTGGTCGTCGAGGGCAAGCGCGACGGCGCCGGCCGGGATCTCCTCCACCCCGCCCTCGACGGCCTCGGCCTCAACCTCCGTCTCGACGCTGCGACCGGGCACCGCCTCGCCCTCCGGCAACGCTTCTTCGAGCCGTTCCATCACCGCCCGCAGCTCGAACTCGCGCATGAAGTCGCGAAGGGCGCCGCGGTCGGGCTCGCGCTCCATCGCCTCCTCGAGGTTGACTCCGGTCTCGATGTCGTACTGCAGGGTCGCCAGCTGCTTCGACATGCGGGCGTCGTCGGCGTGCTCGACCAGGTTCTGCTTGCGTTTGGCGCCGGAAATCTCCTCGACGCTCGACAACACCCCCTCCAGCGTGCCGAACTGCTGCAGCAGCTGGGTCGCCGTTTTCTCGCCGATCCCGGGGACGCCGGGGATGTTGTCGGAGGTGTCGCCGCGCAGGCCCATTAGGTCGGTGATCAGGGTCGGCGGCACCCCGTAGCGCTCCTCGACCGCGGCCTCGTCGTAGACCTTGGTCTCGGTGATCCCCCGCGAGGTGCTCATCACCCGCACCCCCTCGGCAACCAGCTGGTAGGCATCGCGGTCGCCAGTCACGACCATCACCCGGATCCCCTCTTCGCGCGCCTGACGGGACAGCGAGGCGATCACGTCGTCGGCCTCGTAGCCCTCGACTTTGACGTTGGTGTAGCCGAAAGCCTCGACCAGCGGCATTAGGTTCGGCCACTGCTCGCGCAGCAGGTCGGGGCGCGGTTTGCGTTGCGCCTTGTAGAGGTCGTAGGTGACCTCGCGCCCGGACATCCCCGCGTCCCAGGCGACCACCACGCCGGCCGGATGATGCTCGTCGATGATTTTCACCAGCATCGAGGCGAGCCCGTAAATCGCGTTGGTCGGCCGCCCGTCGCTGGTCCCGATCGACTCGGGCAGAGCGAAGAAGGCCCGGTAGGCGAGCGAGTTGCCGTCGATCAGGAAGAGCTCGGGGGCGTCGGCCATCGCCCGCACTCTATGAGGCAAGCCCGAGGGCGTCCCGCAGGTCCGCCGCGACCCCGACGGCGTCCTCGTTCACCTGCCGCGAGATCGCTCCGCGACCCGCTCGTCTCAGCGCCGACGCCGAGCGGCATCCCCAGGAGCCCCGGGGGCGTGTCGCTCTCCCCCCGGAGCTAGGGGAAGCCGCAGTCTGCGCGGGTGCCGGCGCCTTCGCCCTGCCAGCAGGAGTGCACGAGGGTGGCGGTGGTGCCGGGGGCGGTGAGGGGCAGGCCGGAGCGGCCGGGGAGGTCGACGGTTAGATCGCCGGACCAGCGAGGGCCGGAGGCGGTGCGGCGGAAGCTGCCGTGGCCGGCGAACGGCGGCGGCGGCGCGAGCGTCGCGGAAAGCAGGCGGTCGTCGAACTGGAACGCGGCGGATTTGTCCCAGAGGACCATTTCGCGGGAGATATGCATTTCGCCGCGCTTTTCGGAGAGGCTGATTTCGAGCCGCGTCCGTCCACCGGGGTGGTTCTGATTCGCCTGCAGGCTGAGCTTCGCCGCGCCCGCATGGCTGCGCAGCCGCAGACGAGCGCCCGGGAGGCTCCCGCCGCCGATCTCGCCGCTGCCGCGCCCAGCGCAAACCAACCTCGGGAAGAACTCGGTGTAATCCCGCGGCGACGAGTTGACGGCGTTGGTGTAGCCCTCCTCGCCGTGAAATTCGAAGTTGCCGCTGAAGCGCGGCGGTTCGTACCGCACCGGCTTGCCGCTGCCGCAGCCCCGGTGGAGCACCTTGGTGGTCCCCGAGCCGCTAACCGCCAGGTCGACCCTGCCGAGCGGACCGAGGTCGGCTTCCACCTGCGTCGCCGTCACGGTCGCCGGTGCCTCGTAGCTGACCGCCTCGCTGACGATCCCGGCTCGAGCCGGATGCTCGGACAGCCTCTTGCTCACGAAGACGGCGAGGACGCCTCGGCCGTCGGCACGACTCGACGCGGCGAAAGCGACGATTCCGTAGCCGTTGCTGCCACCGACCCGGAAGGCGTAAGAGTGGACGACCGGCGCGGCCGCATCCGCCGCGGAGCCGCGTGCCGGCGAGACCAGAGCGAGCAGCACGACGAGCGCTGCCGCCATGGCCGTCGCTCTAGCGGCGACCATGGTGGCGCGGGACTTCGACGATCCGGATCGGCTTGCTAACCCCGCCGTCGCTCCCTTCGAACGTCGCCCGTAGGACGAAGATGAGCGATTCGGTGCGCAGCTTCCGCCAGGCCGAGCGGGTGATCCGGCAGGAGACCCAGTGCGGGCCCGCGGAACGGAGGCGACGCCAGCCGCTGCAGACGGTGGGACCGGTGGGCGCCGCCGTTTCGAGTTCGCCGTCGAGCCGCAGCCAGCCGGGGTCCGAGAGCGAGGTGCGGACGCTGAGCAGGCGACCGTCCTGACTGACGTCGCCGTGGAAGCGCGCCCGCGGGTGCGGGACCGGAGCTGGCGGTGGGCCGGCGGGGTCGGCGCTGCCGGCCGGTCCACCCAGCGCGGTCCCGCTGCCACCGCCGCTGCCCCCGGCGCCTTCGTCTTCGGAGGGCGTTCCCACAGGCGGTTCAGATGGCGCCGGTGGTGGGTGCTCGGCGAGCCAGGCTTCCGCTTCGGCGGGCCGGCCCTTGATGAAGTCGATCGTGCGCTCCACCCCGTCGGCGATCTGGCTGCTGTCGTACGGCTTGCGAGGGGCAACTTCCAGCGCCTGCCAGGGCGCCAGCATCGCCGCAGTGGCTTCGGCTCGGGCCACCAGGCCGAGGCCGCCGATCTTTTCCAGGGCGTTCTCGACCGCCGAGGAGAAGAGCCCGGCGCAGGATTCGTCTTCCAGGCAGAGGTCGAAGAGGCGGCCGTCCTGGCCGTCGAATTCGATCGGCAAGCCACCGTTGTCGGTCGGTTCCCAGGTCTGGTCGGTCCCCCAGGGCAGCATTGAGAACCGGCCCGAGGCGTCGGTGTAGAGGTAGTAGTTGTTGGGCCGGTGTTCGTTGAACCCGGGTTCCCAGGGGATCCCGACGCCGGCGTAGCCGTCCCAGTGGCCGATGTACTTCTCGACGGCCCACATCCGCGTCATCTCGGGCAGGTCGACCATCGCCGCCAGGCTCGGTGGGATCGAGCCGCTCGGCGCGGCAGCGTCAACCGCGGCGACCAGCGCGGTCAGGTCCGACTCGTCTGCTTCGCCCTCGTCGACTTCGAAGCGGGATTCCTTGCCGGGGTAGAAGTCGGCCCCGTATTCGGCCGCCTCATAGAGGTGCTGGGTCGCCGAGTCGAATTCCGGCACCGCGAAGATCTTCGGCAGCGAGATCGTGTCGAGCGATTCGACGTCGAGGTGCAGCCCGTAGTTCGTTCCATTCAGCCAGATGTAGGCATAGCCGGCTCGCGAGGCGGGGACGCCAGCCCCTGCGAAGGCGCTGTAGGCGAGCGACTCGTGGACCATCGAGGGGTCCTGAGTCATGTTGTTGAGGGTCAGTTTGCGGAGGCCGAAGAACGGTTCTGCCTTCTTGAACTTGAGCTTGAAGGCAGCTTTGCCGTCGAGGTCCTGGAAGGAACCCTGAATCTGCCCCTTTAGCTTGATTTCGACGTTGCTGAAGGTCTTCGAGGGGGCTTCGAGGCCGCTCGGCGTGCCGTCGCTGGTTTTCCTCACCACCACGGTCCCGCCCTTCTGGTATTCGAACGGTTCGTTTTCGAGTCCTTCGATCCCTTCCTGGGGCAGCGTCATTTCGATCGCGTTGACGGTGCCAGGGTCATAGAGGAAGCTCGCGTCGTCGGCCAGCGCCGGTGCCGGCGCAAGTACCAGGCCGGCCAGTAGGGCCAGCGGCGCGATTGCGAGACGGGTCTTCACCGTGCCTAACTAACGCGTGTTGGCGACCGATAGTTGCGGGCGTCGGCGAGGCCCTCGCGCGCGGGCCGAGCTCGCGAATCTGATTCGATAGCCGCCCATGGCAGTCAGCGCCCAATACAGCGTCACGATCCGGGTCGAGCTCGACGCGCGCCAGGAGCCGCTCGGCAAGCTCACCGCGGCGATCGCCGAGGCCGGCGGGCAGCTGCAGGGCGTCGACCTGGTGCCGGGCGCGGGGCCGGAGGGCAAGCGGGTGCGCGAGTTCACGATCGACGCCGCCGACCGCGACCACTGGGAGCGGATCCTGCGGGCGATCGGCTCAACCCGCGGCGCCCGCGTCCTCGACTACGTCGACCGGACGATGCAGATGCACCGCGGCGGCAAGATCGAGCAGCACAACAAGTACCCGCTGAAGACGCGCGACGACCTCTCGATGGCCTACACGCCCGGGGTCGCCCGCGTCTGCATGGACATCCACCACGACCGCGCCAAGGCCTTCGAGTACACGATCAAGAAGAACACCGTCGCGGTCGTCTCCGACGGCAGCGCCGTGCTCGGCCTCGGCAACATCGGCCCCGAGGCGGCGATGCCGGTGATGGAGGGCAAGGCGATGCTCTTCAAAGAGTTCGCCGGCGTCGACGCCTTCCCGCTCTGCCTCGACACCCAGGACACCGAGGAGATCATCCGCGCAGTCGAACTGGTCGCCCCCACCTTCGGTGGCATCAACCTCGAGGACATCTCGGCGCCGCGCTGCTTCGAGATCGAAGACCGGCTTAAGGAGACGCTCGACATCCCCGTCTTCCACGACGACCAGCACGGCACCGCGGTGGTGACGATGGCCGCCCTCTTCAATGCCCTGAAGATCACCGGCAAGCCGATCGAGCAGCTGCGGGTTCTGGTGGTTGGCCTCGGCGCCGCCGGGGTAGCGGTGACGAAGATGATGCTTGCCTCCGGGGTCACCCACGTCGTCGGCTGTGACCGCCAGGGCGCCCTCTCGACCGCCCGCGAGGACTACGAGTCGGGCGGAATGAGCGGGATCAAGCGCTGGTACGCCGAGAACTCCAACCCCGAGAAGCTAAGCGGCCAGCCGGCCGACGTGATCGAGGGAATGGACCTCTTCATCGGCCTCTCCGGCCCGGGAATCATCGATGCCCAGGCGCTGCAGAGGATGAACGACGACGCGATCGTTTTCGCGATGGCCAACCCGACGCCCGAGGTGATGCCCGAGGACGCCGCCCCCTACGTGCGGATCATGGCCACCGGCCGCTCCGACTACCCGAACCAGATCAACAACGTGCTCTGCTTCCCGGGAATCTTCCGCGGCGCCCTCGACGCCGGCGCTCCGGCGATCAGCGAGGAGATGAAGCTGGCCGCCGCCAAGGGCATCGCCGAGGTGGTCAGCGACGACGACCTCTCCGAGGACTACATCATTCCCAGCGTCTTCAATCGCGAAGTGGCGCCGAAGGTCGCCGCGGCCGTCGTCGAGGAGGCCAAACGCGACGGCATCGCCCGCCTCAACGAGGAGACCGGCACCTTCGCCACCGTGGAGGCCGATTGACGTCGTGAGGGTCCTCGTCACCGGAGCCAGCGGCGCGATCGGGTCAGCCCTCTGCGACGCCTTGCTAGCCCGCGGCGACGAGGTGGTTGGGCTGACCCGCGACCCCTCGCGCACAAACGGCCGCGCCCCCGGAGTCGAGTGGCGGCGCTGGGAGCCGACCCTGGAACGGCCCGACCGCGAGTACTTCGAGGGCGTCGATGGCGTCGTCAACCTGGTCGGCGAGAAAATCAACCAGCGCTGGACCGCGGAGGCGAAGCGACGGATCGTCGAGACCCGCCGCACCGCCACGCAGAACCTCGTCCAGGCGATCGCCGGACTCGAGCGCAAGCCGAAGGTTCTGGTCAGCCAGTCAGCAGTCGGCTACTACGGCGACCGTGGCGACGCCGTGGTGGACGAGCACGCGGGGCCGGGCGACAGCTTCGACGCCGAGGTCTGCCGCGAGTGGGAGCAGGCAGCACGCGAGGCCGAGGCGGCCGGCCTGCGCCTCGTCATCGTCCGCACCGGCCAGGTCCTCTACGCCGGCGGAGGCCTGCTCGGCGAACTGGAAACGCCCTTCAAGCTCGGCGTCGGCGGCCCGCTCGCGGGTGGGCACCAGTACCTCTCCTGGATCGGCCTCGAGGACGAGGTCGGGATCCTCCTTTGGGCACTCGACGAGGAACGGGTCAGCGGCGTCGTCAACGCCACCGCGCCGGGCCCGGTCACCAACCGTGAGTTTTCGAAGGCGCTCGGCCGGGCACTGCACCGCCCCGCGGTACTGCCGATTCCCGGCTTCGTCCTCGATCTCAAAGTCGGCAGCGAGTTCGCCGCCGCGATCAAGGGCGGCCAGCGTGTCCTGCCGAAGCGGACGCAGGAGCTCGGCTACGAATTCCGCCACCCGAACCTCGACGAGGCCCTCGACGGCATCTACTGAGAGAGCGCTTCGCGAACCGCGTCGCGCAACTCACTAGCGTCGCCGGCTTCCCGCACCGCCCGCAGCACCGTCGTCATCGCTGCTCCGCCCGAGCTGCCCGCCGCCTGACCAATCCCGGCCGTTTCCAAGATCGGCAGTGAGAACCGCGCCGCTGCGGCCTGCGGCTCACCGAGGTAGGCGATCGCCCCCGAATCCTCGGTCGCCCGCCTGGCGTTAGCGCCAACTGCGGCCAGTCTCCAAGCGCCCTTTTGCGGTTCCGCGCCGGTGGATGCGAGCCGAGCGCTTCCCGCGTCGTCGAGGCAGGTCAGGCGCAGGCGCACGTCGCCCGCCCGTCCACCGGCGTGATCAAGCGCTGCCCGCGCATCGGCGCAGAACGCCCGCCCACTCGCCGCTTCCGGCCCACTCAACGGCGCGCTTGCGTAGACGTCAACAGTCGCCCCCCCTGCCACACCCTCAGATACCCCACAACCACCAGCGCCCAGCAGAACGACCCCGAAGGCGAACATGGCAAGCACGAGGGAGGGTGCGGGGCCCCTCCTAGCCAAAGAAGACCTCAGCCTCCGCGTACAACTCCTCCGGCACCAGCTTGAGCGCCGCGGTCGCCTCGCTCAGCGCCACCAGCTCGATGTCGGTGCCTCGCAGCGCCGCCATCGTCCCCCAGCGGCCCGCGTCGGCGGCGTCGATCGCGTGTAAGCCGAAGCGGGTGGCAAGGACCCGATCGAAGGCGGTCGGGGTGCCGCCGCGCTGGACGTGCCCAAGCACAGTGGCACGCGCCTCTTTGCCGGTGCGACGCTCGATCTCACCCTCCAGCCAGTGGCCGACGCCGCCGAGGCGGACGTGACCGAAGGCGTCGGTTTTGCCCTCGTCAAGGCTCGGCAGGCCGCCAACCGGCTCCGCTCCCTCGGCAACGACGACAATCGGCGCGAAGTGACTGGCGAAGCGTTTGCCGACCAGGTCGCAGACCCGCTCGACGTCGAACTGCCGCTCCGGGATCAGGATCACGTTGGCCCCGCCGGCCAGCCCTGCGTGGAAGGCGATCCAGCCGGCATGACGACCCATAACCTCGACGATCAGCACCCGGTGGTGGCTGTCGGCCGTCGTATGGAGACGATCGATCGCCTCCATGGCGATGTTGACGGCAGTGTCGAAGCCAAAGGTGTAGTCGGTGGCACCAAGGTCGTTGTCGATCGTCTTTGGGACGCCGACCACCCGGATCCCGACCTCGTCGTGAAGACGAGCGGCGGCGCCGAGGGTGTCCTCGCCGCCGATCGCGATCAGACCGTCGACCCCGGCCGCGGTGAGGTTCTCGGTAATCCGCCGCGGGCCATCGTCATCGGCGAAGGGGTTGGTCCGCGAGGAACCGAGGATCGTCCCCCCGCGCGGCAGGATGCCGCGTACCTCGGGCACCCCGAGCGGGCGGCTGTCGTTCTCCAGCGGGCCCCGCCAGCCGTCGCGGTAGCCGACGAACTCGTGCCCGTACTGGCCGACGCCTTTGCGCACCACCGCCCGGATCACCGCGTTGAGGCCGGGGCAGTCGCCACCTCCGGTTAGCACTCCGATCCGCATCGGCTTCAGCTTAGGACCTGTGGTGACGGAGCCGGCTTGAAGAGGTAGGTTCGTCCAAACCGAGCGAGGAGGGCAGCGATGAGCGACGCACCGGATCTCAAGGCAGTCACGCAGGCCCAGCAGCAGACCTGGTCGGAGGGGGACTTTGCGATGGTCGCGAACCTCGTCTACCCGGTCTCCGACAACCTCGCCGAAGCTCTCGACATCGTCGCCGACGAGCAGGTCCTGGACGTCGCCTGCGGCAGCGGCAACGGCGCCATCGCCGGCGCCCGCCGCGCCTGGGGCAACACGGTCGGCGCCGACTTCGTGCCGGCCCTGCTCGAGCGCGGCCGCGAGCGCGCCGCCGCCGAGCGGCTCGAGATCGAGTTCATCGAGGCCGACGCCCAGGATCTGCCCTTCGAAGAGGGGCGCTTCGATGTGACGATGTCGATCTTCGGTGCCATGTTCGCGCCCGACCAGGAGCGCGCCGCCGCCGAGCTGCTGCGCGTAACCAAACCGGGCGGCCGGATCGGGATGGCGAACTGGACTCCGGACGGCGGCGTCGCCCAAATGTTCCAGGCCGTCGTCAAACACACCGGCGGGCCACCGCCGGGCCTGATGCCCCCTACCCTTTGGGGTAGCGAGGAGCGGGTCCGCGAGCTCTTCGGGGATGGCGTCTCCGACCTGCGCCTCGAACGGCGGCCGGCGCGCCAGTCCTTCCGGTCGGCCGACCACTTCATCGAGTTCTTCCGTACCTACTTCGGCCCGGTTCGCACCGCCTACGAGAAAGTCGGCCCCGAGGGCGAGGCAGCACTGACCGCCGACCTTCACCGCTTCCTCTCCGAGGCGGACGTCGGTGGCGAGCGGGCGCTCGTGATCGAGCCCGAGTACCTGCGCGTGGTGGCTACCCGCGCCTAGGCGGGATTTGGCAAAACTCGCGTCTGTGATCTGGCGAGCGCCATCCGCCGCTGCCAGGCGCGGGCGGGAGTTCGCCAAACCCTCCTAGAAAGGCGACCGCTCAGCGGAAGCGGCTCAGGATTTGCCGGCGACCTGCTGCTGAGCGACCCGCAGCACGGCGCCGACGAGCAGGACGCCGAAGAAGACCAAGCCGGCGACGCCGCCGCCCTGGCCGAGCCAGCCATAGATGGTGACCATTGCGGCGAGGGCAAGAAAGAAGGTGACGACCATTCCCATTGCAGCCGGGAGCTTATCCGGCCAGGGCGACGCGCGTCTCACCAAGGAACTCGGCGACAGCGTTGGCGGCCGCGTCGGGAGAACCGGCCGCTCCGGCGGCGCGGACAAGACGACTGCCGATGATCACCCCGTCGGCTATCCGGCCCACCTCCGCCGCCTGCCCAGGCGTGCCGATCCCGAAGCCGACCGCAACCGGGACCTCGGCGTCCTCTTTGGCGGCGGCGACCAGCTCAGCCAGCTTGGCCGGCACCTCAGACCGCTCGCCGGTCGTGCCGACGGTCGAGACCACGTAGACGAACCCGCGCGCAGCGGCGCAAATCGCCGCCCGCCGCTCCGGCGGCGTCGTCGGCGCCACGAGCGGCACCAGCGCCAGCCCCGCCGCCGCAAATGCGTCGCCGACATCGTCGGACTCGCCAAGCGGCAGGTCAGGAACGATCGCCCCAGCAGCGCCGGCCGCCGCGGCCAGCCGGGCGAACTCGGCGACACCGCCGTGAGCCAACACCATGTTCGTGTAAACCATGAAGACCACCGGCACCCGCTCCGCCACCGACCGACAGACCTCCAGCGCCGTCGCCAGCGTGGCCCCCGCCTCGAGCGCCGTCGTCGCCGCCGCATGAATCGTCGGTCCATCGGCAAGCGGATCCGAAAACGGCACCCCCAGCTCGATCAGGTCCGCCCCGGAATCCGCGTAAGCAGCAGCCACGGCCAGCGAGGAATCGCGGTCGGGATACCCGGCCATCATGTAAGGCATCAGTGCGGCTCGCCCTTCGCCCTGAGCTGCGGCAAAGGCCGCGAGAACGCGGTCCTCACCACTCGCGACCGTCTGGGGAGTGGTCATGGCACGGCTCCCCTGGCCGCTACCTCTGCGAGGTCCTTATCCCCCCGCCCCGAAAGACAGAGCACGTCATACCTGTCGTCCCCCGGGTTCTCCAAGAGCCACGCGATCGCGTGGGATGACTCGAGCGCCGGGATGATCCCCTCGAGGCGAGCCAGCATCGTGAAGGCGGCGAGGGCCTGCTCGTCGGTGACGGCGACGTAGCTGGCGCGGCCGCTGTCGCGCAGGTAGGCGTGCTCGGGGCCGGAGCCGGGGTAGTCGAGGCCGGCCGACACCGAGTGGGCCTCAAGGATCTGTCCCTCCTCATCGGCGATCACCGAGGAGAGCGAGCCGTGCAGGACGCCGGTGACGCCGGCGCCGAGCGAGGCCCCGTGGCGACCGCTGGCCAATCCCTCGCCGGCCGCCTCGACGCCGATCAGAGCCACCTCGGCATCCGGCACGAAGGGGGCGAAGATGCCGATTGAGTTGGAGCCGCCGCCGACACAGGCGATCACCCGCGCCGGCAGCGAGCCCTCGACCGCCAGCGCCTGCTCGCGCGCCTCCTCGCCGATTACCCGCTGCAGGTCGCGGACCAGGGCCGGATAGGGGGCCGGCCCGACCGCAGAGCCGATCACGTAGTGGGTGGTGGCGACGTTGGCGACCCAGTCGCGGATCGCAGCGCTGACCGCCTCCTTGAGGGTGCGAGCACCCGCCTCGACCGGCGCCACCTCGGCACCGAGCAGCCGCATCCGCTCGACGTTGGGCGCCTGACGGCGGATGTCCTCGCTGCCCATGTACACAACGCACTCGAGGCCGAGCAGGGCGCAGGCGACAGCGGTGGCAACCCCGTGCTGGCCGGCACCGGTCTCGGCGATCACCCGCGGCTTGCCCATTCGTTGCGCCAGCAGCGCCTGGCCGAGGGCATTGTTGATCTTGTGGGCGCCGGTGTGGTTGAGGTCCTCGCGCTTCAGGTAAACGCGCGAGCCGACCCGCTCGGAGAGGCGCTCGGCCAGGTACAGCGGCGTCGGCCGGCCGATGAAGTCGCGACGCAACGACTGCAGCCGACCCATGAACTCGGCGTCCTGGCGCGCCTCCGCCCAGGCCGCGGTCAGCTCGTCGAGCGCCGGGATCAGCGTCTCCGGCACGTAGCGCCCCCCGTAGGGGCCGAAGCGCTGCTCGACCGCGCTCATCGGGCTGGCGCGGCAGCCGCCTGGGCGGCTTCGAAGAAGGCGGCCATCGCCGCGTGGTCCTTGCGCCCCGGTTCGGCCTCGACACCGCTGGCGACGTCGACCGCGTAGGGGTGGGCAACCGCGATCGCGGCGGCGACGTTGTCGGGCCGCAGGCCGCCGGCAAGCAGGGCCGGAATTTCGGAGCGGTGGCCGCGGAGCAACTCCCAGTCGAAGCTCTCGCCGGTGCCGCCCCAAAGGCCGCGGCCGCGGCGGTCGAAGAGGTGGAAGTCGGTCCGATAGGCCTCGGCGGCGTGAATATCGGCGGCACTGGCGACGTGGATCGCCTTAATCACCTTGGCGCCGGTGCGGCGCGCCACCTCGGTGCAGAAGGAGGCCCCCTCGGCGCCGTTCAGCTGCACCATCGTCAGCCCGGCGTCTTCCACGGCCCGGTCTACTTCCTCCAAGGTCGGGTTGACGAACACCCCAACCACCTCGCACTTGCGCCGATACGCGGCCCCAATCTCGGTGGCCACCCCAGGCTCGACGCAACGCGGGCTGCCGTCGAAATGAATCAGCCCGATCGCCCAGGCCCCCAGCCGCACAGCCTCAGCCGCATCGTCCAAATTAGTGATCCCGCAGAACTTGACGCGCACACCACCAGCGTACGGGACACGTCCCGTGCACAACCCCGCCGCTCAAGAACACGTCACACGGAAGGGGGGGTCGGTACCCCCTCCGAACGCTTTGCGGAACTTTGCCGAGATGGCTACACCGCCGGCCGCCCCGCTCCTCAAAGGATCCGAGTGAGGAGGGGGTACCGACCCCCCTACCCCTGCCCGCCTTCTTCGACCGACGCCGGCCGCTTGCCGAGGGTCACGGTGACGGTCTTTTCCTTGCCGTCGCGGAGGATCTTCAGCTCCATTTCGTCGCCCGGATTGCCAGCGTTGACAGCCTTGACCAGGTCTTCCATATCGTGGATCTTCTTGCCGTCGATCGCGGTGATGATGTCGCCGCCAAGGCTGACTTCGGCGCCCTCGATCGTCGCCGCAGTGTTGCCGCCTTCGATCCCGGCCTTCTCGGCAGGACCACCCTTTTCGACCGACTGGACCAACGCCCCTTCCTGCACGGGCAGGTTGAGGTCGCGGGCTAGTTCGGGGGTGATCGAGGCGCCCTGGATCCCAAGGTACGCGTGTTCGACTTCGCCCTTGGTCTCGAGCTGGTGGATCTCCGCCTTGGCGGTGTTGATCGGGATCGAGAAGCCGATGCCGACGTTACCGCCGGAGCCGCCACCGGTCTGGATCTGCGAGTTGATCCCGATCACTTCACCCGCGGCGTTGAGCAACGGGCCGCCGGAGTTGCCGGGGTTGATCGCCGCGTCGGTCTGGATCACGTTGTCGATCGAGAAGCCGTTGGGCGCCTGGATCTGTCGCTGCAGGGCGGAGACGATGCCGCTGGTGACGGTACGGTCGAGGCCGAAGGGATTGCCGATTGCGACCACCGGGTCGCCGACTTCAGCCTTCGCGGAATCGCCAAGGATGAGCGGGTGCAGTTCAGAGCTAGGCGCTTCGACCTTCAGCAGGGCGAGGTCGGAGGCCGGGTCGGCGCCGACCACTTCGGCGCTGTAGCTCTTTTCGGAGGCGCCGAGTTTGACCGAGATCCGGTTGGCGCCGTCGATCACGTGGTTGTTGGTGAGAACGTGCCCTTCGCCGTCGATCACGAAGCCGGAGCCGGTCGCGGTGCCGCCCTGGGCCTGCCCTTCTTCGGATTCGCCAAAGGGCGAGAAGCTTGAGGGTTCTTCGGCAGGGATCTGCGATTCGATGAAGGCGACCCCGCCACCGTCGCGCTTGTAGATCTGGTTGACGACGTTCGACCCGTCTTCTTCTTCACTGCTGTTGTTGACGATCGGCGCCGTCACCGGCGCGGCAACCGTCGTGGTGGTGCCGCCGTCGGACTTGACCCAGCCAGCCGAGATGGCGATCAGGCCGAAGACGGCGACGAGGGCGCCGCCGAGCAGGGCGGCACCAAAGGACGAGCGGAAGAAGCTGCGGATCTTGGTCATAACGCCATGGTGGACCAACGCGTTGATCCATTCATAAATGCTCTTGAAAGATTGCCTAAAGAGGCTACGCCAGCCGCGAAACCATCTCCAGGCAGGGCTAGAAGAGGTGCTCGCGGGTGCCTTCGTCGGCGCCCGTCAGCTCCCGCGTCTTCGCCTCCGGGTCGGCGGCGCTCATCAGCGCCCCGCCGATCAGGACCGCATCAACGCCGACCCGCTCCAGTTCGGTCAGCTCCTCGCGGCCGGAGATGCCGCTCTCGGCGACGACGGTCTTGCCGGCCGGCACGTCGGGCATCAGCTCGAAGGTGGTGGCGAGGTCGATCCGCTGCTCGTCGAGGTCGCGGTTGTTGATCCCGATCACCTCGGCACCCGCCTCCAGCGCCCGCTCCAGCTCCTCGGCATCGTGCACCTCGACCAGGCAGTCGAGGTCGAGAGCGAGCGCCAGCTCGTGCAGCGAACGCAGGGCCTCGTCGCCGAGGGCGCGGACGATCAGCAGCACCGCGTCGGCACCGTTGGCCGCAGCCTCGTACAGCTGATAGGGATCGACGATGAAGTCCTTGCGGATCACCGGCAGGTCGCTGGCGACGCGGGCCTCGCGCAGATCCTCGAGCGAGCCGCCGAAGTGCCGGGCATCGGTGAGGACCGAGAGCGCCGCGGCGCCACCGCGCTCGTAGGCGCGGACCTGGTCGGCGACGACGGCGTCGGCGGCAATGTCGCCGGCACTTGGCGAGCGCCGCTTGAACTCAGCGATCAGCGAGAGCCCAGGGCGGGTCAGCGCCTCGTTGAAGGGGCGACCCTCGCCGCGCGCGGCGAGCTGCGCCGCCAGGTCCTCCTGCGAAACGACGCTCTGGCGCTCCGCCACTCCCCGCCGGGCACCGTCGATCAGCTGCTCGATCATTCCCACTTGAAGCTCCAGAGCCTAAACGGTCGCGTCCCTCTCAACCGGCGAGGGCGACCGTCGTCTCGACCAAGCGGGTGAGGACGGCGCGCGCGGAGCCTGAATCGACGGCCTGGGTGGCCTTCTGTAGGCCCTCCTCGAGGTCGGCGGCGAGGCCGCCGACGTAGATCGCCGCGGCGGCGTTGAGCAGCACCAGCTCGCGCCTCGGGCCCTGCTCCCCCTCCAGCACCGCCACAGTGACGGCGGCATTGTCCTCCGGCGTGCCGCCGGCGACAGCGGCCAGCTCGGCGTTGGCGAAGCCGAACTGGGACGGCTCGACGAACCACTCCGCGGTGCGGCCATCGGCGACCTCGATCACCCGCGTGCGAGCGCCGATCGAGAGCTCGTCGACCCCGTCCTCGGCGCTGACCACGAGGGCGCGGACGCTGCCGAGCCCGAGCAGCGCCTCGGCGATCGTCTCCTGGTAGTGGCGGTCGCCGACTCCGAGCAGCTGCCGGTTGGCGCCAGCCGGGTTGGTGAGCGGACCGAGGAAGTTGAAGATCGTCCGCACCCCGAGCGCTTTGCGAGCCGGGATCACGTGCGCGGTCGCGGCGTGGTGGCGCGGCGCGAACATGAAGCCGAAGCCGACCTCGTCGATGCACCGGCCGACCTGCTCGGCGTCGAGCTCGATGTTTACCCCGAGCGCCTCCAGCAGGTCGGCGGAGCCACAGAGGCTGGTCGCGGAACGGTTGCCGTGCTTGGCGACCGCGCAGCCGGCACCGGCGGCGACCAGCGCCGCCGTGGTCGAGACGTTGAAGGTGGTCGGGCCGCCGCCGGTGCCAGCGGTATCGACCAGATCGGCGCGCGAGGTCGCGACCGGCGTCGCCAGCGAGCGCATCGTCCGCGCCAGGCCAACTAGCTCCGGGACCGTCTCCCCCTTCGCCCGCAGGGCGATCAGGAAGCCGCCGGTCTGGACCGGATCGGCCCGTCCCTCCATGATCTCGGCCAGCACCGCCGAGGCATGGTCTGCGGTCAGATGTTCGCCGGCACAGACAGCGTCGATCGCCCGGCTGACTACGTCGTTCGGCATCGCTTCTCCTCCCCCGCGGTAGAGCTTTCATCCGCTATGCGGAAGAAAGCTCTACCGCACCCCCAGGAAATTCGCCAGCAGGTGCTTGCCCTGCGGGGTGAGGACCGACTCGGGGTGGAACTGGACGCCCTCGGCCGGCAGCTCGCGGTGGCGGGCGCCCATCACGACGTCGCCGAGCGAAGCGCTCAGCTCCAGCTCCGCGGGAAGGTCGGGATCGGCGACCAGCGAGTGGTAGCGGCCGGCGACCAGCGGTGTCGGCAAGCCGGCGAAGATCGTCCGGCCGTCGTGCTCGACCTCGGCCTCCTTGCCATGGATCGGCTCACCCTGGACGACCTTGCCGCCGAAGGCCTCGACCAGGGCCTGGTGGCCGAGGCAGACGCCGAGGACGGGGGTGCCGGCCTCCGCGAAGGCGCGGATCGCCGCGCCGGAGATCCCCGCCTCGGCCGGCGTGCAGGGCCCGGGTGAGACGACCAGGCGGTCGGCCCCGCGCTCGAGCAGGGCGCCAACCTCGGCCTTGTCGTTGCGGACGACTTCCACCTCAGCCCCGAGCTCGCCCAGGTACTGGACGAGGTTGTAGGTGAAGGAGTCGTAGTTGTCGATCACCAGCACGCGCATCGCCATCCCCCTCAGGCCCAGTCTGGCTGCCCGCAGGCGACCTCGACGGCGCGGAAGACGGCGCGCGCCTTGTTGACCGACTCGACGTACTCGTAGGACGGCTTCGCGTCGGCGACGGTGCCGCCGCCGGCCTGCACGTGCAGCTGCCCGTCCTTGCAGACCACGGTGCGGATGTGGATCGCGGTATCGAGGTCGCCGTCCCAGGAGAGGTAGCCGATCGCGCCGCCGTAAGAGCAACGCTTGACCGGCTCCAGCTCGTCGATGATCTGCATCGCCCGCACCTTCGGTGCACCCGAGAGCGTGCCCGCCGGCAGCGCCGAGCGCAGCACGTCCATGGCGCTGACCCCCTCGCGCAGGGTGCCGGAGACCTGGCTGACGATGTGGAGCACGTGCGAGTAGGTCTCAACGACCATCAGCTCGTCGACGTTGACGCTGCCGTACTCGCAGACGCGGCCGAGGTCGTTGCGGCCTAGATCGACCAGCATCACGTGCTCAGCCCGCTCCTTCGGATCGCGGACCAGTTTCTCGGCCAGGCGACGGTCCTCATCCTCGCTGCCGCCGCGAGGGTAGGTGCCGGCGATCGGCCGGGTCTCGACGCGGCGGCCGTTGACCTTGACCAGCGGCTCGGGAGAGGCGCCAGCGAGCTGGAAGTCACCGAACTCGAGGAAGTACATGTACGGCGAGGGGTTGACGCTGCGCAGGCCACGGTAGACCGAGAAGGCTTCGACTGAGGCTGGCGCCGAGAAGCGCTGCGATGGGACGACTTGGAAGGCGTCGCCCGCGTGGACATACTCGACGATCCGCGACACCGCCGCTTCGAACTCCTCGCGCTCCATGTTGGAGGCGAACCGCGGTGCCTCGACGACCCCGGCGCCCTCGGCCGGCGGCACCGGACCGCGCAGGCGTTCGCGCATCTCCGCGATTGTCTCCGCAGCGCGCTCATAGGCGGCGTCGATGCCGCCCTCGTCGTCGGCAAAGGCGCAGGCGAGGATCGTCAGCTCGTGACGTTGGTGATCGAAGACCAGCATCGCGTCGGTAACCATCAGGGCCAGGTCCGGCAGTCCGAGCGGGTCGGGGTTCGGCTCGCCGAGCGGCTCCACGGTCCGCACCAGGTCGTAGGCGAAGAAGCCGACGGCGCCGCCGACGAAGGGCGGCAGGTCCTCGACCGGGGCCGGGCGGTAGGCGCCGAGGCGCTCGGCAACGGCCGCATAGGGATCGGGCGCCTGCTCGCGGCGACGCGGCTCGGCACCGAGGGCATCCTCGCCAGCCCACTCGGAGAGCACCCCGTCGCTCCAGCGCAGCAGCGCCCGCGGCCGCAGGCCGACGAAGGAGTAGCGGCCAACCTGGCCCTGCTCGGCCGACTCGAGCAGGAAGCACGGCGCTCCCTCGGGCTCGCCGGCGCGCAGCTTCAGGAAGGCCGAGACCGGCGTCTCGCAGTCGTCGACCAGGCGCGCCCGCACCGGCACGACGTTGCCCTCGCGGGCCAGCTCCCGAGCCCGCTCCAGGCCCGGCTCGAGGGTGAGGCCGGAGTCAGCCACTACGGCCATTGAGCACTTCCATCACCGCCGCCTGCGAGACACCGCGGTAGACCAGCAGCACGCTGAGGTGGTACAGCAGGTCGGCGGCCTCTTCGGCGACGCGCTCGTTGGTCTCTTCGCGGCCGGCACGGACAACCTCCTCGGCCTCCTCCTCGATCTTCGCTTCGATCAGCTCACGGTCGTCGAGCAGTTTCACCGTGTAGCTGCCCTCGGGCCGCTCGACGGCGCGACTGCGCAGCGTCCGCTCCAGCGCCGGCAGCGCTTCGTGGGTGACCGGGAAGGGCTCGCCGGGGGCCGGCGGGGCGTCTTTGCGGTTCGAGGCCGAACCCAGCACCTCGCGGTAGAAGCAGCTGCGCTGGCCGGTGTGACAAGCGGGGCCGGCCGGGTCGACCAGAGCTACCAGGGCGTCGCCGTCGCAGTCGTAGCGCAGCTGGCGCAGGTGCATGAAGGCGCCCGAGGTTTCTCCCTTTCTCCAGAGTTCGTCGCGGGAACGGCTGTGGAAGTGCAGGTCCCCGGTCTCGAGCGTCATTTCCAGGGATTGCGCGCTGACGTAGGCAAGCATCAGCACCTCGCCGGTGGCGAAGTCCTGGACTACACACGGGGCCAGCCCGCGCTGGTCGAATTCGATTTCGGCGAACACGCGCCCCATCGTAGTGGGACGCTCACTCGATGCCGAGGCGGTCCAGCAAGCCCTCGTCGCGACGCCAGTGCCGGCGCACCCGCACGATCAGGTCGAGGTGAACGCGGGCGCCGAGCTCGGCTTCCAGTGAGCGGCGGGCGCCGGCGCCGATCTCTTCGATCTTCTTGCCACCACGGCCGATCAGGATTCCCTTCTGGGACTCGGTCTCCACCCAGATTTCGGCCCGCACTTCGACGAGGCCATCCTCGCGCGGGGGCGCCAGCTCAGCGACCGCGACCTCGACCGAGTGCGGAATCTCCTGGCGGGTCCGGTTCAGCACCTGCTCGCGGATCAACTCTGCCAGCAGCAGCTCGCTCGACTGGTCACTGCTGTCCTCGGCTGGATAGAGGTACGGCCCCTCGGGCAGCAGCTCGCCGAGTCGCTCGACCAAGACCTCCAGTCCCTCACCGGTGCGGGCGCTGATTGGGAAGACCTCGTCGACGCCGTTGAGCTCCGCCGCCGCGGACAGCACCGGCACCAGCTCGTTCGGACCCAGCCGGTCGGCCTTGTTGACGGCGCAGATCACCGGCAGCCTGGCGCCGGCCTCGAGCAGCGTCCGGACGATGAAGCGATCGCCGGGGCCGACGCCCTCCTCACCGTTAACCACGACCAGGGCGATGTCAGAGTCGGCCAGCTCGCGCCTAACCCGCTGCTGCATGCGCTCGGTGAGGATGTCGCGGGGGCGCTGGACCCCGGGCAGATCGACCAGGACCAGCTGCCTGCCCACCTCGAGGTCGGTGGCGACACCTCGGATCGCCCGCCGCGTCGTCTGCGGCCGCACCGAGGCGATCGCGACGTGCGAGCCGACGATCGCGTTGACCAGGGTCGACTTGCCCGCGTTGGGCCGGCCGGCGAGGCCGATGAAGCCAGAGCGGGTCATCGCAGCGAGGCGAGCACGCGGGCCTGCAGGGCCAGCATCTCGCCTTCGTCGGTCTCATGGTCGTAGCCGCAAAGGTGGAGGGTGCCGTGGACGGCGGCCTCGGTCACGTCGCTGCAGTGGGCAGGGCAGATCGCCACGTCACCGAGCTCGCGCGGGCCGGCGACCGGGCCGGCGCCGTCGACCGGGAAGGCGAGCACGTCGGTGGGGTTGTCCTTGCCGCGGTGCTCGCGGTTGAGCACCGCGATGCGCTCGGCCACGACGATCTCCACGGCGAGGTGGCCATCGGCGACGCCGGCGGCGGCGAGCGCGGCGGCAACGGCCTCGCGCAGATCTTCCGGAACGTCGGTCAGGTCGAGGGTCAAGGCCGCGGCGTCGGGCCGTGTTCCTCACGGGCGCCGCGCTCGCGGCTGCCGTGGGCGTCGTAGGCGGCAACGATCCGCTGCACCAGTTTGTGGCGGACGACGTCCTCGCCGCCGAACTCGACGAAGGAGATGTCCTGAACGCGGTCGAGGATGTCGCGGACCACGATCAGGCCGGAGCGCTGGTCGCTGGGCAGGTCGATCTGGGTGACGTCGCCGGTGACGACCATCCGCGAGTTGAAGCCGAGCCGGGTGAGGAACATCTTCATCTGCTCGGGGCTGGTGTTCTGCGCCTCGTCGAGGATCACGAAGGAGTCGTTGAGGGTGCGGCCGCGCATGAAGGCGAGCGGCGCCACCTCGATTACGTCGCGCTCGAAGTAGCCGTTGACGCGGTCGGGGTCGATCATGTCGTAGAGGGCGTCGAAGAGCGGCCGCAGGTAGGGGTCGACCTTGGCCTGGATGTCGCCCGGCAGGAAGCCGAGCCTCTCCCCCGCCTCGACGGCAGGCCGGGTGAGGATGATCCGCTGCACTTTGCGTTCGGTCAGCGCCGCCGCTGCCATCGCCACGGCGAGGAAGGTCTTGCCGGTACCGGCCGGGCCGATCCCGAAGGTGATCGTGTTACGGCGGATCGAGTCGACATAGCGTTTCTGGTTAAGCGTCTTCGGCGCCACCTTGGTGTTGCGGTGACGCCAGACGACGTCGTCGAGGATCTCGGCCGGGCTCTCATCGGCGTCGAGGGCGCCGCTGACCGCCTCGATCGTCCCCGGCGCGACCTCGTGTCCCTGCTCAATCAGCTCGACCAGCTCGTCGACGACGGTGGCAGCGGTCTGCACGTCGCTGGAGTCGCCGTCGAGGGTGAGGACGTTGCCGCGCAGATGCAGGTCGCAGTCGAGGCGCTCCCGCAGTGCCTGCAGCACGGTGTCCTCCGAGCCCGCCAGCTCGGCGGCGACGGCATTGTCAAGGGTCAGCTGGCGCCGGGCCACGTGTTTCAGGTACCCAGCTTCTGCCGTACCGCGGCGCTGACCCGCTTGCCGTCGGCGCGGCCGCCGACCTTTGGCATCAGCGCCGACATCACCTGGCCCATCTGGCGCTGCTCGGTAGCGCCGGTCTCGGCCACCGCGTCGGCGACCAGCTGTGCCAGCTCCTCATCGGAGAGCTGCGCCGGCAGGTAGCCCTCGATCAACCCGGCCTCGAAACGCTCGGCGGCGGCCTGATCGTCCCGGCCGGCTCCCTCGTAGGCCTCGGCTGCCTCGACCCGTTTCTTGCGCTCGCGCTGCAGGACCGCAACCTCGTCGCCCTTGCCGAGCTTGGCGTCCTGCTGGAGGACGTCGACGATCAGCCGCAGCGCCCCGGCACGCTCGCGGTCGCGCGCTTTCATCGCTTCGCGCACGTCGCTCTGCACCTGCTCCAGGACCGTCATCGCGTTAAGGGTA
>Ga0207686_10000428_pt1 | contig 28669 bp, 28 predicted proteins | sample KBSM24metaG_FD_184396 | JGI IMG/M metagenome (GOLD analysis project Ga0207686, IMG submission 184396) | Miscanthus rhizosphere microbial communities from Kellogg Biological Station, Michigan, USA - KBS M2-4 metaG (SPAdes) (version 2) | ecosystem: Host-associated > Plants > Roots > Rhizosphere >...
CCGTCCTCGACGCCGAGCTGCACCGCCAGCAGCGGACCTTGGAGATGATCGCCTCGGAGAACTTCGTGCCCCAGGCGGTGCTGGAAGCGGTCGGTTCGGTGCTGACCAACAAGTACGCCGAGGGCTACCCGGGCCGCCGCTACTACGGCGGCTGCGAGGAGGTCGACGTCGCCGAGGAACTGGCGATCGCTCGCGCCAAGGACCTGTTCGGTGCCGAGCACGCCAACGTCCAGGCGCACTCCGGGGCCCAGGCAAACAACGCCGTCTACATGGCTCTGCTGGAACCGGGCGACACTTTCCTCGGCCTCGCCCTCGACCATGGCGGCCATCTCAGCCACGGGATGAAGATCAACGTCTCCGGCAAGCTCTACAACCCGGTCCCGTACCACGTCCGCAAAGACGACCTGCTGGTCGACATGGACGAGGTCGCCGCCCTCGCCGAGGAGCACAAGCCGAAGCTGATCGTCGCCGGCTGGTCCGCCTACCCGCGCCACCTCGACTTCGCCGCCTTCCGCGAAGTCGCCGACTCAGTCGGGGCGCTGCTGATGGTCGACATGGCCCACTTCGCCGGCCTCGTCGCCGCCAACGAACACCCCAACCCGGTCGAGTACGCCGACGTCGTCAGCACCACGATCCACAAGACCCTCTGTGGCCCGCGCAGCGGCATGATCCTCTGTAAAGAGGAGCACGCCAAGGCGATCGACAAGGCGGTCTTCCCGGGCCAGCAGGGCGGGCCGCTGATGCACACGGTCGCCGCCAAGGCGGTGGCGCTGGGGATCGCCAAGAGCGCCCAGTTCAAGCTGCGCCAGCGGCAAACGATCGCCAACGCACAGGCGCTCGCCGAGGGGCTGGAAGCGGGTGGCGTGCCGGTCCTCACCGGCGGCACCGACGTCCACCTCGTCCTGGTCGACCTGACCCCGACCGGGCTCGACGGCCAGACCGCCGAGGACCGCCTCGATGAGGTTGGGATCACCGTCAACCGCAACGCGATCCCCTTCGACCCGCGGCCGCCGCTGAACCCGTCGGGGCTGCGGATCGGTACCCCGGCGCTGACCACGCGCGGCCTCGGCGAGGACGAGATGCGCGAGATCGCTTCCGTCATCGCCCTCGCTCTGACCGGCGACTTCGTCTTTGAGAAGGCGGACCTGCAGCTGCGGACCGCCGCCTTGATGGACCGCTACCCGCTCTACCCGCAGCTCTCGCCCAGCACCGTCTGATCGCTTGCGCGTCTGGGTGGACTGCACCGCGGCGGCGCACCCCCTGGTGCTGCGGCCGATCATCGAGCGCCTCGAGGCGCAGGGGCACGATGTCTTCATCACCACCCGCGAGTACGGTCAAACGGTCGGCATCCTCGACCGTCTGGGGCTGCCGTACACGGTTGTCGGCGAGCACGGTGGGGCCTCGAAGCTCGGCAAGGTGCGGGCGCTCGGCGGGCGCTCGGCGCGGCTGGCCCGACTGGTCTGGGCGCGCCAGCCACAGCTTGCCCTCGCCCACGGCTCGGTCGACCTGGCGGTCGTCGCGCAGTCGTTCCTGATCCCCTCAGTGCAGATGCAGGACTACGAGTTCGCGCGGCTGCAGCGCAACGTCGCATTCCGCCTTGCCCGCCGCGTCCTCGCCCCCGACTCGATCCCGGTCGAGCGGTTGAAGAAGATCGGCGCTGGGCCGAAGAAGCTGGTCCGCTACCCGGGCCTCAAGGAGGAGTACTACCTCGACGGCTTCGAGCCCGACCCGGCGGTGCTCGGTGAGCTTGGTCTCGACCGCGAGAAGGTGCTTGTCGTAGTGCGGCCGCCGCCGGAGACCTCTGAGTATCACACGCCCAACGACCTCTACGGAGCGACGATCCGCCGCCTCGCTGGGGCTGCCGAGGCGCAGGCGGTGGTGATTCCCCGCACTGAGGAGCAGGGGGCGGCGGTGCGGGCGCTAGGCGCCGCCAACCTGATCGTCCCCGAGCGGGCGATCGACGCCCAGAGCCTGATCGCCTTCGCCGACCTCGTGGTCAGCGCCGGGGGGACGATGAACCGCGAGGCGGTAGCGCTGGGCACGCCCGTCTTCACCACCTTCACCGGCCAGATGGGCGGCGTCGACGAGGCCCTGATCGGCGAAGGGCGGCTGTTGGTATTGGAAGACCCGGCGGCGCTGCCGCTGCGCAAACGAACGACCCGCGTCGGCGTTCTGCACCCACGCGACCCGGCGTTTCTGGTCGACGCGGTACTCGGCGCGCTCGACGGGCTATACCGGTAGGGGTGGAACGTCTTGTACTTTTTCCGCGGAGAGACTCGCGGACAGCCGCTACGGGTCTTCGGAAAAAGTTAAGTGGAACCCCTACCGGTATAGCCCGCCCCCGGGACACCGCTAATTGGCACCGACTACCACCGACGCCGCCCTCGCCTTCATCGCCGCTGCCGCGGTTGCCTGGCTGCTCGTCCCCTATGCCGAGCGCCTAGCCTTCCGGGTCGGCGCGATCGACCAGCCGAAGGAACGCGGCCTGCATGACCGGCCGATGCCGCGCCTCTCGGGCCTGGCGATCCTCGCCGGGGTCGAGCTGGCCGGCTGGATCTGGCTACCGGGTGACAGCGAAAGTCACGCGATCCTGCTCGGCGCCGTGGCGATCGCAGCCGTGGGCGTCGTCGACGACATCCGCGGCCTGCCAGCGCTGGCGAAGCTGGCTGGCCAGATCGCCGCCTCGCTGATCCCGGTGTGTGCTGGCGTCCGCGTCGAGAACCTCACCCTGCCGTTCGTCGGCGGCTTCGACCTCGGCTGGCTCGCCTATCCCCTGACCGTGCTGGGGATCGTCGCCGTCGTCAACGTCATCAACTTCATCGACGGGGTCGACGGCCTCGCCGCCGGGGTCTGCGTGATCGCTGGCGTCACCCTGGCCGCGATCGCGCTCTCGCTGGAACGCAACGCCGCCGGCGCCCTGGCGGCGCTGACCGCCGGCGCCGCCCTCGGCTTCCTCCGCCACGGCTTCCCGCCCGCCTCCAGTTTCATGGGGGATACCGGCTCGAACTTGCTCGGCTATCTGCTGGCGACTGCCTCGGTCCAGGGCGCCCTGAAGACCAACGCGGTGATTGCCCTCGCCTTCCCGCTGGTTGTCCTCGCTGTGCCGATCCTCGACTCCGGCTTCGTCGTCGCCAAGCGGCTCAAATACCGCCAGCCGATCTACCAGGCCGACAGCTGGCACTTCCACCACCGGATGGCCAACATCGGCTTCTCGCAGCGGCGCACGATCGCCTATCTCTACGCCTGGACGTTGGTAATGGCCGGCTTGGCCCTGGCGCTGCGCTTCGTCCCCTACAGCGACAACCACGGCCATTTCGACGTGTTCTGGACGGTAGTGATGGTCGTTTGTCTGCTCGTCGCCCTTGCCTCCAGCGTCTACCTGGTCTACGTGCTGGAGATCCTGAAGCTGCGAAGGGGCCGGATAAACCCCGAAACGGGGGAGTTCGAAGCGCTCTCGATCGACGGGGAGGGTAGTGGCAAGGCTCACTAAGTGGCTTTGCAATGCCGTTTCGCCGACTCTTCGGATATAGTCGCGCATCCGCCCGCTCCCTCTGAGTCGGGCGCTTTTATGTCTCCTCCTCCCAAGTACGTCGATCTTCTAGTGCTGGCCGCCGCGCTAGCCGTCTTCGTCGTGGGCGGTTTCCCGATGCTCGGCTTCGCCACCGGCGCTGCCGCCTGGCTCGTCCAGCGGGGGATCCAGATGTACACCGCGCAGCGCGCCAAAGCTGAGCTCGCCGCCGGCAACCGACAGAAGGCGATGGGGATGATCGCGGCGACGACCCTCGGCCGGGTTTGGCTGATGGCCACCGTGGTCCTGCTCACCGGTCTTGTCGAACGTCAGGCTGGCCTCGCTGCCGGGGTCTTGGTCGCGGTGCTGTTCACCGTCTCCTTCATCGCCCAGGGCATCTCGCACCTATTCGCCGAAGACCCCGAGGGTCAGGGGGCAGCGTGAGCGAGGCCGCAACCCAGGTGGCCGCGCCTGCCGGCGCGGTCCAGCAGCCAGGCGGCTCCGGGGCGCCGAAGTCAGGGCTCAGCACCAAAGCCAAGGTCTTCATTGGCCTCGGCACCTACTTGGGGATCGCGATCCTGCTGTTGCTGATCTTCGGCAGCGACGGCAAGAACGAAGCCTTCAAGCCTCAGAACGAGTTCAAGCTCGAACCGTGGATCTCGATCCACATCGCCGGCGTCGACCTCAGCATCAACAAGGCGGTCTTCTACCTGCTGTTGGCCAGCGCCCTGACGATCGCCGCGATGTCCTGGATTGCGAAGCGGATGCAGGAAAAGCCGAACCGGGTCCAGACCGCGGTCGAGGTTGCCTACGACATGACCAAGAACACGATCACCGGCGGCAGCCTCCAGGGCGAGATGGCGGTTCGCTGGTTTCCCTTCATCGCCGCGATCTTCTTCTGGATCTGGTTCTCGAACATGCTCGGCTTCCTACCACTGCCGACCAACACCGAGCACGAGATCTCGATCTTTGGGGTCGAAATCCCCTCCTTCGCTATCTACGCCGCGACCGCCAACCTCTCGATCCCGCTGGTCCTGACGTTGATCGTCTGGATCTCCTACCACGTCGAAGGGGTCCGGGCCAAAGGCCTCGTCAAGTACCTGGCCAGCTGGCTGCCCCCCGGACTCGAGGACATGAACCCGCTCGCCAAGGGCTTCATCTTCATCATCGAGGCGATCTCCCACTTCGCCCGCCTGATTTCGCTCTCCGTCCGACTTTTCGCCAACATCCTCGCCGGCCACCTGCTGCTGCTGTTCATGGGCGGCGGGCTCGCGGTGTTGCTCGGGATTGCCGCCCTCGGCGCCTTGACCTTCCCGCTCGCCTTCTTCTTCTTCATCCTCGAGGTCGGCCTGATCGCGACCCTGCAGGCCTTCATCTTCGCCACTCTTACTGCCATTTATCTCGGCGGAGCGACCTCCGCCAGTCACTAGAAAAGGAGCGCTTTTTCCATGGACCTGTCCCCTGTCGTCGCCGCCGTCTCTGACGAAGGCGTGGAAGCTGCCGGTAAGGCCGTCGCCCTCGGCGTCGGTGCCGGTCTCGGCTCGATCGGCGCCGGTATCGGCATCGGCTTCATCTTCGGTAAGGAGATCGAGTCGGTCGCCCGCCAGCCGGAGATGAAAGACGAGCTCCAGAGCATCCGCTGGCTCGGCTTCGCGCTGACCGAGGCCGTGGCCTTCTACACGTTCATCTTCGGCCTGATCGCCTTCTTCCTCTAGGTCGATGGATCTGGTCGGGCTCATATCTGCGCTGCCCCTCGCCGCCGAGTCCGGCAAGGAAGAAGGCGGCAGCTTCCTCGTCTCCCCGGGTCTCGGGTTGATGATCTGGACCCTGGTCCTGTTCCTGATCACGATGTGGGTCCTGAAGAAGTTCGCCTTCCCGAAAATCCAGGAAGCGCTGGACCGCCGGGCGAAGGTGATCGCCGAGTCGATCGACGCGGCTGAACGGCAGCGGCGCGAATCCGACGAGCTGCTCGCCGAGTACCGCGGCCGGCTGGCCGAGGCTCGTGAGCAGGCCGACGACATCATGGCCCGCGCCCGCAAAGCGGCGGAAACGGCCGAGGCCGAGGCCACTGCGGCGGGCAAAGAGAAACGCGAGGAGCTGGTTTCGGCAGCGAAGCGCGACATCGAGGCGGAGACGCGCCGCTCGCTGGAGCAGATCCGCCAGGAGGTCGCCGACCTCACGGTTCTCGCCACCGAGAAAGTCACCCGCAAATCGCTCAGCGCCGAGGACCAGAAGCGGCTCGTCGAGGAGGCCCTCAGCGAGGTCGACTTCTCGGCCCTCTCGGGCTCGGAGAACTAGGGGTAGACGATGCCGGAGGCCGCCCACGTATACGCCGAGGCTCTGTTCGAGGCCGGCAAGGATCGGGGCAAGCTCGACCAGCTGCAGCAGCAGCTCGGCGAGTTCGCGGACGCGGTCGATGGCAACCGTGAGCTGCAGGTCTTCCTGTTCAGCCCGTATCTCTCCAGCGCCGACAAGGTGGAGGGACTGGGCCGGGCGATTTCCGAGGCTGAGCCGGAGTTGATGAACTTCCTCGAGCTGCTGGTCGAGAAGCACCGGATGCCGGAGATCTTCCGGATCCGGCGCGAGTTCGACGAGCTTTGGAAGAAGGAGAACCGTCGCCTCGACGTCACCGTGGTCAGCGCCGTCGAGCTCGACGAAGCCGTGGTCAGGAAGATCGGCGAGGAGGTCGAACGGCAGACCGGGGAGGAGGTCGACCTGGCCAGCCGCGTCGACGAGGGAATCATCGGCGGCATCGTCCTGCAGGTCGGCAACATGGTTTTGGACGCGAGCATCCGCAATCGCCTGGAGAAACTTCGACAGAGCGTCGCCGCGGCGACGTAAGGAGGCAAGGAGCACCCGATGGAGATCAAGCCCGACGAGATCGCAAGCATTCTGCGAGAGCGGATCGAGGGTCTGGAGAGCGATTCCGCCGACCTCACCGAGGTTGGCACCGTGCTCTCCGTGGCCGACGGCATCGCCCGCATTCACGGCCTCGACAACTGCATGGCCCTCGAGATGCTCGAGTTGCCGCACGGTGTCACCGGCCTCGCCCTCAACCTCGAGGCCGACAACGTCGGCGCCGTGCTGTTCGGCGAGTGGGACAAGATCGTCGAGGGCGACACCGTCAAGCGCACCGGCCACCTGCTGGAGATCCCGGTCGGCGAGCAGCTGCTCGGCCGCATGGTCGACCCGCTTGGCCGCCCGCTCGACGACCGCGGCGAGATCGCCACCACCGAGACCCGCCCGGCCGAGTTCAAAGCTCCCGGCGTGGTCCATCGCCAGCCGGTCGAGGAACCGGTCCAGACCGGCCTGATGGCGATCGACGGAATGATTCCGGTCGGCCGCGGCCAGCGAGAGCTGATCATCGGCGACCGCCAGACGGGTAAGACCGCGATCGCGATCGACACGATCATCAACAACAAGGACAAGGACCTGATCTGCATCTACGTTGCGATCGGGCAGCGGATGTCCACCGTCGTCCAGCTCAAAGAGATCCTCGAGGAGCACGGGGCGATGGAGAACACGATCATCGTCGCTGCCCCGGCTGACGAGGCGGCGCCGATCAAGTACATCGCCCCCTACGCCGGCTGTGCGATGGGCGAGCACTTCCTCTACCAGGGCAAACACGCCCTTTGCGTCTACGACGACCTCACCAAACACGCTTACGCGTACCGCCAGATGTCGCTGCTGCTGCGGCGTCCGCCGGGCCGTGAGGCGTACCCGGGCGACGTCTTCTACCTGCACTCGCGCCTGCTGGAGCGGGCGGTGAAGCTGAGCGACGCCCAGGGCGCCGGCTCGCTGACGGCGCTGCCGATCATCGAGACCCAGGCCTCCGACGTCTCCGCCTACATCCCGACCAACGTGATCTCGATCACCGACGGGCAGATCTTCCTCGAGTCCGATCTGTTCTTCTCCGGCGTCCGCCCGGCGATCAACGTCGGCATCTCGGTCTCCCGGGTCGGTGGTAACGCGCAGACCAAGGCGATGAAGAAGGTCGCCGGAAAACTGCGCCTCGATCTCTCCCAGTACCGCGACCTCGAGGCTTTCGCCCAGTTTGGCTCCGAGCTCGACCCGGAGACGCAGAAGGCGCTGACCCGCGGTGAACGGCTGGTCGAGCTGCTCAAACAGAAAGAGCGCGACCCGCTCAGCGTCGCCGACCAGGTGGCGACGATCTACTCGGGCACCGGCGGCTACCTCGACCGGATCAAGGTCGAGCGGGTGGCGGAGTTCCTCGCCGACCTGCGCACGCGTCTGCACTCCGAGAAGGCCGATCTGCTGGGCCGGATCGAAGAGACCGGCAAGCTTGAGGAGGCCGACGAGAAGGAGCTCGGCGAGGCGATTGCCGACTTCGTCGACGACTTCGGCCCCGATTTCGACGCCAAAGGCAACCCGCTCGAGGAGGGCGAGTCCGACCGGGTCCGCTCCGAGGAGGAGCGCTCGAAAGCGTCGCGGACCGAGGAAGCGGCAAAAGCCGAGGAGGCGACTCCCGCCTAGTCGTCAAGCGCGACTGGTTCCCCGATCATGGCCACCCAGAAGGAAGTCAAGAATCGCATCGCGTCGATCAAGAACATCCACAAGATCACGCGGGCGATGGAGATGGTCGCAGCGGCGCGGCTTCGCCGTGCCGAACAGCGGATCGACGACCTGCGCCCGTACGCGGAGGGGATCCGCAAACTGACCCGACAGGCCGCCGCCCACGCGGGCTCGATTCCGCGGGTACCGGTGATGGCCGAGCGCGAGAACGTCGAGCGGGTCGGGATCCTGCTGGTCACCGGAGACCGCGGCCTCGCTGGTGCCTTCAACAGCAACATCATCCGCGAGGGCATGCGGATGGCGGTCGAGATTCGCGGCGAGGGTGCCGCGCCGGTCTTCTCCGCGGTCGGCAAGCGCGGCGTCTCGGCGCTGAACTTTCGCAAGCAGGAGGTCGCCGGCGCCTACACCGGCTTCACCGACCGGCCCGCCTTCGCTAACGCGCGTGAGATCGGCGAGGAGCTGACCGCCCGCTACGTTGACGAGGAACTCGACCGGGTCGAACTGATCTACAACCGCTTCGTCTCGCCGCTGACCCAGCACGTCTGGCGCCAGACCCTGCTGCCCCTGCAGCAGGCCGAGGTGATCGGCGAGGGCGCCGACGAGGAGCAGGAAACCGACGAGCCGACCGAGGCCGAGCAGCGCCAGGCAAAATCGGAGTGGAGCTACGAGCCCGATCCCGAGGAGCTGCTGGCGCGGCTGATCCCCGAGTACGTGACGATCTCGGTCTACCGGGCGCTGCTGGAGTCGGCGGCCTCCGAGCTCGGGGCGCGGATGACGGCGATGCGCAACGCGGCCGAGAACGCGGAAACGATCATCGGTGACCTGACGCTGGAGATGAACCGGGTGCGTCAGGCCGAGATCACGCAGGAGATCTTGGAGGTCGTCGCCGGCGCCGAGGCGCTGGGCTAGCGGCCGAGCAAACTTCAAGTTGAGACCAGGAAAGGCAGTGATGGCTGAGAGCAACGGAGCAAGCGGAACCAACGTCGGGCGCGTCGAGCAGGTGACGGGAGTCGTCATCGACGCCGTCTTCCCGGACAAGTTGCCGGGGATCTACTCCGCGATCAACATCGAATCGGCCGGCGACGGCGACGGTGAACCGACCCTCCTGGTCTGCGAGGTGCAGCAGCACCTCGGCGACGACCGCGTCCGCGCCGTGGCGATGGACGCCACCGACGGCATCCAGCGCGGCGACAAGGTCCTCGACACCGGTGGACCGATCACGGTGCCGGTTGGCGAGGCCACCCTGGGCCGCATCTTCAACCTGCTCGGCGAGCCGATCGACGAGGGGGCGGAGCTCGAGGAGGGTGGCGAGCGCTGGCCGATCCACCGTCCCGCTCCGAAGGCCTCAGACCTGACTCCGACGCAGGAGATCCTCGAGACCGGGATCAAGGTCATCGACCTGCTTGCGCCGTACGCCAAAGGCGGCAAGGTCGGGCTGTTCGGCGGTGCCGGGGTCGGCAAGACCGTGCTGATCCAGGAGCTGATCCGCAACATCGCCGAGGAGCACTCCGGCCTCTCCGCATTCGTCGGCGTCGGCGAGCGCTCGCGAGAGGGGAACGACCTCTGGCTGGAGATGAAAGAGTCGGGCGTGATCGACAAGACGATGCTCGTCTTCGGTCAGATGAACGAGCCGCCCGGCGCCCGTCTCCGGGTCGCCCTCTCCGGCCTGACGATGGCCGAGTACTACCGCGAGCAGGGTGGCCAGGACGTGCTGCTGTTCATCGACAACATCTTCCGCTTCGTCCAGGCCGGCTCCGAGGTCTCGGCGCTGCTCGGGCGCATGCCTTCCGCGGTCGGCTACCAGCCGACGCTGGAGACCGAGATGGGCGGCCTGCAGGAGCGGATCACCTCGACCGACCGTGGTTCGGTGACGTCGGTGCAGGCGGTCTACGTCCCCGCCGACGACCTCACTGACCCGGCCCCGGCCTCGGTGTTCGCCCACCTCAACGCGACGACCACGCTCTCGCGGTCGATCTCCGAGAAAGGCATCTACCCGGCCGTCGACCCGCTCGACTCGACCTCGACGATCCTCAAGCCCGACGTCGTCGGCGAGGAGCACTACAAGACCGCGACCGACGTCCAGGAGGTGCTGCAGCGCTACAAGGAGCTGCAGGACATCATCGCCATCCTCGGCATCGACGAGCTCTCCGACGAGGACCGCCAGACGGTGGCCCGCGCCCGCAAGATCGAGCGCTTCCTCTCGCAGCCGTTCTTCGTCGCCGAACAGTTCACCGGTCGCACCGGCGAGTACGTGCCGGTGGCGGAGACGGTCCGCGGCTTCCGCGAGATCCTCGACGGCGAGCACGACGACCTCTCCGAGGGGGCCTTCTACATGCAGGGCTCGATCGACCAGGTCCTTGAGAACGCCAAGTCCGGCGCCGCGGCCTAGGAGCAGCATTGGCCGCCGAGCACATGATCGACGTCGAGGTCCTCACTCCGGAGGGGGAGGTCTTCGAGGGCGAAGCGCGGCAGGTCTCGACCCGCACCGAGGTCGGCCAGATCGGCGTGCTCGCCAACCACGCGCCGCTGCTGGCGGCGCTGCGGCCGACCGAGCTGCGCCTGAAGATCTCCGACTCTGAGACCAAGCGCTACGCCCAGGCCCACGGCTGGCTGCAGATCTTCGGCAACCGCGCCCGCCTCCTGGTTGAGGAGGCGCTGCCGCCCGAGGACCTCGACGCCGGCACCCTCAAAGAGCAACTTGCCGACGCCGAACGGCGGCTCTCGGAGAGCGACGAGGACAGCGCCGAGTTCGCGCGGGCCCGCAAAGATCGGGACCGTGCGGAAGCCTTCCTGGCGATCGCCACGGGGTGAGGGTGAACCCACGACCCCGAGGGGGCGTGGCCGTGGGCGGGGTACCGCCTCTCCCCGCTCTCGCGCGTCGCCGGGGGAGCGCGGTAGAGCTTTCATCCGCTATCCGGAAGAAAAGACAACCGCGCCCCGGCTGCTCTCGTTGTCGCCGCCAGGAGCTGTCGCATGAGTGAGGAACTGGTGGCGCTCACGCAGCGGTTGATTTCCTTTGAGACTTGTGATCCGGAGGGGATTGGGGAGGCGGCTGGGTTTGTGAAGGGGTGGCTCGAGGCGCGGGGGATAGCGGCGGAGAGCGAAGAGGTGCGGGGGCTGCCGGTACTGAAGGCCGAGGTTGGGCCGGAGGGGGCGCCGACGGTGGTGCTGCACGGGCACCTTGACGTGGTGCCGGCATTCGAGGGGCAGTTCCGGCCGCGGGTTGAGGGAGACCGGCTCTACGGGCGTGGGTCTTATGACATGAAGGGGGCGATCGCGGCGATGCTGCTCGTGGTCGCGACGATGCGCGAGCAGGATGGGGTACGGGTGCGACTGGGGATCGTCGGCGACGAGGAGTCCGAGGAGGAAGCGCAGCGCGGCAGCGACCGACTGGTCGACAGCGGCTTCACCGGCGACTTCGCAATCACCGGTGAGCCGACCGACCTACACATCGGCATCGAGGCGAAGGGGGTGCTGGCGCTGCGGCTGGAGATCGAGGGGACCGCCGCGCACGGGGCGACGCCGTGGCTGGGCGACAATGCCGTGCTCGGCGCGATTGACGTTTTCCGCAGTATCGAGTCGCTACCGTTTGCGCGACACAGCTCGGAGCTGTTCGACCGCCCCTCGATCAACTTGGGCCGGATCTGGGGCGGCGACGCCCTGAACAAGGTTCCCGACCGATGCGTCATCGACGTCGACATCCGCTACCTGCCCGATCAGGACCCCGCCGCCATCCTCAGCGAAGTGCAGGCGCTGCCGCGGGCCTCGGCGGCGCAGCTGTTGACCCGGCCGCCGGCCCGGGTCGACCGCGACTCGGTCTTCGTGCGGGCGCTGCGCGACGCGGCGGTGGCGCACCACGACGGCGATCCTATGAGCGTCGGTCGCGATGGTGCCTCCGACGCGGTCTCCTTCCTGCGGGTGGGGGTGCCGGCGGTCGAGTTCGGCCCGGTCGGCGCCGGCCACCACGGGCCCGAGGAGTGGGTCTCGGTCTCTTCGCTGGAGACCTACCGGCAGGCGCTCGAGTCCTTCTTGCGGTCGATCCCGGACCGCCTCGATGACTGAGCAGCCGCAGATCGGCTGGGGGCCGCGCAGGCCGCCCCCGGAGGGCGATCCCGAGCCGCCGCCGAAGCGCAAGCGTTACTGGCTGCGGTTCACGCTCGCCTCGCTGCTTATCGTCGGCGTCAGCGCCGGCGCGACCGCGACCAGCGTCCTCCTCTACCTCGACAGCATCGCCCACGCGCTCTCGCACAACAACGTCTACAGCAACAAGCTGAAGCGCTACCTGGCGACCGTCAACGGCGGCGAGCCGGAGAACATCCTCATCCTCGGGTCCGACAAGCGCGCCAACCTCAAGGAAGATCCAGGCCGCTCCGACACGACGATGCTGCTGCGCCTCAATCCCGACGCCGACTCAATCTCGGTGATGTCAATCCCCCGCGACCTCAAGGTCGAAATTCCCGAATTCGGGACCGAAAAGTTCAACGCGGCCTACTCTTATGGTGGCCCCAAACTGACCCTGCGGGTGGTCAAGGAACTGACCGGGCTGCCGATCAACCACGTCGTCAACGTCGACTTTCTCGGCTTCGTCCGCGCCGTCGACGCGATCGGCTGCGTCTACGTCGACGTCGACCGCCGCTACTACCACTCCAACGAAGGGGTGCCGCCCTCCGAACAGTATTCGGAAATCAACGTCCAGCCCGGCTATCAGCTGCTCTGCGGCAAAAAAGCCCTGCAATACGTGCGCTACCGGCACACCGACACGGACCTGGTCCGCTCCGCCCGCCAGCAGGACTTCATGAGCGCCGCCCGCCAGCGCATCTCCCTGCAGGACCTGGTGTTCGATCAGAGCGGGCTGATCGACATTTTCACCAAGTACACGACCTCGGACATCAACAACAAGGAAACGATGCTGCAGGTCCTCAAACTCTTCCTCGCCTCGCGTAACGCGACGATCAAGCAAGTCCATTTCCCGGCCACGCTTGGCCCTAGCTACGTCTACGCCTCGCACAGTGCGATCGAAGGCGCGGTGGAGGAATTCCTCGCCGGCGAAGGCAGCGGTCCGCGGCCCGAAGGCGAAAGCGGCGGTAACAAGCAGGCCCATAAGAGCGGCGCCAAGAAGCACAAGAAGCCGGCCAAGCGCCACATCGTCAAGCCGAAGCCACCGGGCGGCGACGGCTTGGTGCCGGCCCGCGAAGCCGGCGAAGCGGAGGGCAAGGCGGTCGCCCGTAGGACCGGCAGCGGCTTCCCAGTTTTCTACGCCACGCGGCTGCCGGAAGGCGCCTACTACGAGGAAACGAATCCCTACGAGCACGTCCAGGACCCGCGCGTCTACCACCTCAAGGACAGCGACGGTAACCGTCACGCCGCCTACCGGATGGTCGCCCAGTTCGGCCCCGAATACGAAATCCACTACTTCGGGATCCAAGGGATCCAGGGCTGGTCCGACCCGCCGATCCTCAGCAATCCCAGCGAAGTGCGGACGATTCACGGCCGCGAATACGAAATCTTCGTCGATGGCGACAGCGTCAGCACGATCGCCTGGCACCGTGGAAATAACACGTACTGGGTCTCCAATAGCCTGCTCGGGGACCTAACCAACGACCAGATGGTCGGGATCGCGAGGTCCGCGAAGGTGATCATCCCGGACAAGAAGCCAAGGCAGGGGAGGAAGCGGCGATGAGCGAGCGGTTGGAGCCGGTGGGCGTGATCGGAGTCGGCTGGGTCGGCCTGGTGACCGCGGCCTGCTTCGCCGAGCTCGGCCATCGGGTGATCGCCCGCGACATCGTCCCCGAGAAGGTCGATGCGCTCGCGCGTGGCGAGCTGACGATCCACGAGCCCGGTCTCGGGGAGCTGCTGCAGCGCAACGCCGAGCGGATCACCTTCACGACCGACATGGGCGAGTTGCTCGAGGGCGCCCGCCTGCTCTTCACCTGCGTTGACACGCCGCCGACCTACTCCGGCGACGCCGACCTCTCGCGGGTCCGCGCAGTGGTCGCCGGGCTCCCCGCCGACAGCGACCACGTGCTGGTGATGAAGAGCACCGTGCCGGCCGGCACCGGCGAGTCGATCCGCCGCGACCTGCCGGGGCTCTCCTACGTCTCCTGCCCTGAGTTCCTCAAGGAGGGGACGGCGGTTAAGGATTTCATGAACCCCGACCGGGTCGTGATCGGCTCCGACCCCGGCGATGAGGAGGCCGCGGCGGCGGTTGCCGCGCTCTACCGGCCGCTCGGCGGCGAGATCCTCCACGCCGACGTGGCCAGCGCCGAGATGATCAAGCTTGCCTCCAATGCCTTCCTGGCGACGAAGATCTCCTTCATCAACGAGATCGCCAACGTCTGCGAGGAGGTCGGCGCCGACGTCGGCCAGGTCGCCAAGGGGATGGGACTCGACGAGCGGATCGGCTCCTCGTTCCTGCGCGCCGGGATCGGCTACGGCGGCTCCTGCTTCCCAAAGGACGTCAGCGCCCTGAAGATGCTGGCCGGTAACACCGGCTATCACTTCCAGCTGTTGACTTCGGTGATCGAGGTCAACGAGCTACAGAAGCGGCGCGTCGTAGGCAAGCTTGAGAAGCACCTCGGCTCGCTGATCGGCAAGCGGATCGCCCTGCTCGGGCTTGCCTTCAAGCCCGACACCGACGACATGCGCGAGGCCTCGAGCCTGGTCCTGGCGGCGCGGCTGCAGGGCGAGGGGGCCGAGGTCGTCGCTTACGACCCGGTCGCCGCCGAGCGCGCCCAGCAGCTGCTCGGCTCGGTCGAGATGGCCGGCTCGGCGCAGGAGGCGCTGGAGGGCGCCGACGCGGCCGTCCTGGTCACCGAGTGGCGCGAGTTCGTCGAGCTCGACTGGCACCGGGCGGCCGGAAAGATGGCTCGCGCCTTCGTCGTCGACGGCCGCAACTTCCTCGACCCCGAGGAGCTCGTCGACGCCGGCTTCGAGTACGAGGGCATCGGCACCGCGGCCCGCGGGATGGCGCCGGCAACTGCCGACTGATGCAGGCGATCGTCCTCGTCGGCGGCGAGGGGACTCGCCTGCGGCCCCTGACCGAGTTCGTGCCGAAGCCGGCGCTGACCCTGGTCGACCGCCCCTTCCTTGCCTACATGGTTGAGTGGCTGGCCGCCCACGGCGTCACCGAGGTGGTGCTCGCCTGCGGCTTCCTACCCGACGTGCTGCGCGGCGCGCTCGGCGAGGACGAACACGAGGGCACGCGGCTGCGCTACGTGGTCGAGCCCGACCGCCGCGGCACGGCGGGGGCGATCCGCTTCGCCGCCGACTCGCTCGGTGACGACCTCGAGGACCGCTTCCTCGCTCTCAACGGCGACGTTCTCACCGATCTCGACCTGACGGCGCTGCTGCGCGAGCACGAGCGCGCCGACGCCCAGGCGACGCTGGCTCTGTACTCGGTCGAGGACTCCTCCGCTTACGGGCTGGTCAGCCGCGACCACGACGGCGCCGTGCTCGAGTTCCTGGAGAAGACCGGGGAAAAGGCGCCCGGCGAGGTCAACGCCGGCGCCTACGTGCTGGAGCGCCCGGTGCTCGACTTGATCCCGCCCGGCCAGGAGGTCTCGATTGAGCGTGAGGTCTTCCCGCGCCTGGTCGGCGAGGGGCTGCAAGCGCTGCCGTTGGCGGGCTACTGGATGGACATTGGCACTCCCGAGCGCTACCTGCAGGCGAGCTGGGACATCCTCGAGGGCCGCGTCGCCACCGAGGTCGAGCCGACCGCCCCCGGCGTGCTCATCGCCGCGACCGCCGCGGTCGATCCGGAGGCAACAGTCGGCCCCCGGGCGGTCGTGGCGCCGGGCTGCCGCGTTGGGGCTGGCGTCGAGCTGGGCGAGTCGGTCCTGCTCGATGGCTGCACGGTCGGCGAGGGGGCGAAGGTGGTCGGCTCGGTGCTCGCTCCCGGCGTCGCCGTCGAGGCTGGCGCAGTGCTCGAAGACGCCGTGGTGGGTAGGGATGAAAGAGTGCCCGCCTAGATCACCGTGATCGACGACGTTCTCGCCATCCCCGACCACCTGCGCGACGCCCTCTGGCGGGTCGAATCGGCGCGCCTGGAGCCGGCCGACGCGGCCGGGCTGATGGTCTGCGGGATGGGCGGCTCGGCAATCGGCGCCGACCTCGCCGCCGCCGCCCTCGGCGACCGCCTGACCCGGCCGATGGTGACCGTGCGCGGCTACGGGCTGCCGAGCTGGGCGACGCCGGAGTGGACCGTGCTCTGCTCGAGCTACTCCGGCAACACCGAGGAGACGCTCGCCTGCTTCGCGGCCGCCGAGGCTCTCGGCGCCCGTCGCCTTGTCGCCAGCACCGGCGGCGAGCTGGCCGAGGGTGCCCGCGAGGCGGGCCTGCCTGTGGTCGGCCTGCCAGGGATCTTCCAGCCCCGCGCCGCGGTCGCCTACATGCTTGTAATCGCCGCCGAGGTAGCGGCGCTGGCCGGGGTGGCGCCGCGGATCCATACCGAGATCGATGCCGCCGCCGCCTTCCTCACCGAGCGGACCGAGGCGCTGCAGGCCCGCGCCGAGGAGATCGCCGCAGCGCTCGGAGACGTCGTGCCGATCATCTACGGCGCCGACTTGACGGCTCCGGTCGCCCGCCGCTGGAAGTCACAGGTCAACGAGAACGCCAAGTCCCCGAGCTTCTACGCCGAGCTGCCCGAGGCCGACCACAACGAGCTCTGTGGCTGGCAGACCGAGGGCGAGCACTTTGCCGCCGTCTTCCTCGAAGACCCCGACCAGCACCCGCGCGAGCGCCGCCGCTTCGAGCTGACCGCCGCCTCGGTCGCGCCGCGCGCGGCGGCGACGGTGCGGCTGGAGACCGAGGGCGAGACGCGGATCACGCGGCTGCTCTGGGCGGTGATGCTGGGCGACCTGCTGTCGCTGAAGCTCGCCGAGGCGCGCGGGGTCGACCCGTTGCCGGTGCCGGCGATCGAGGACTTCAAGGAGGCGATGGGACGACCATGAGAGCAATGCTGCTGGCCGCCGGGTTAGGCACGCGCCTGCGCCCGATCACCTACGACATGCCGAAGCCGATGGTGCCGGTGCTGAACCGGCCGGTGATGGAGCACATCGCTCGCCTCTTGGCCCGTCATGGCTTCACCGAGGTGATCTCCAACCTGCACTGGTTCCCCGAGCTGATTCAGGACTACTTCGGCGACGGCTCCAGCTTCGGCATCGAGCTCTCCTACAGCTACGAGGAGCAGCTGCTCGGCACCTCGGGCGGCGTCCGCAACGTCGCCGACTTTCTCGGCGACTCCTTCCTGGTCATCTCCGGCGACGCCCTCACCGATATCGACCTGGCGGCGATGCGCGAGTTTCACGAGTCCCACGACGGGATCGCCACCCTGGCGACCAAGCGGGTCGCCGACACCAGCCAGTTCGGCGTCGCGATCACCGGTGCCGATGGTCGCATCCAGGGCTTTCAGGAGAAGCCCGATCCCTCCGAAGCCCTCTCCGACCTCGCCAACTGCGGCATTTACATGTTCCGCGCCGAGATCTTCGACTACTTCCCCGGGCCGGGCCAGAGCAAGCTTGCGGGGGAGGGCGATCCGGCCGGTTTCGCCGACTGGGCGATGGACGTCTTCCCGGCCCTGCTGGAGGGCGACGTGCCCTTCTACTCGCACGAGATCGACGCCTACTGGAACGACATCGGCAATCTCGAGGAGCTGCGCAGCGGCACTGTCGACGCGCTCAGCGGTGCCGTCGAGGTTGAGCGCGAGGGCGACCTGGTCGACGGCTTCCGCAGCGGTACCCCCGCCGAGGGTGAGCCGGCCCTGGTCGGCCCGGTGCTGATCGGCCAGGGCTGCGAGATCGGCGACGACGTTCGCATCGACGGCCCCGCGGTGATCGGCGACGGGGCGGAGATCGGCGCCGGCAGCCGTTTGCGCGAGGTAATCCTGCTGCCAGGGGCCTCCGTGCCGCCGCGCTCGCTCTCGATCGGTTCGATTGCCGGTCCGCGTCGCTGACTTCTGAGGCGAAGCTGTTGCGAAGCCCTGACGGTTTGCGCACCACCGGTCCGCCGCGGCTGGGCAGGATCGCCCGATGGGATTCCAAGCTGCCGCCCTCGCCGCGCTGGCGCCGCCGCTCTGCGCGGCCTGTCGGCGTCGCTGCGGCCTGGAGGCGGTCCTTTGCGGTCGGTGCGACTTTCGCCTCGCCCGCTCTCAGTCGTTCCTCGGCACCGGGCCGCCCGGGACCGATCGCGCCTGGTCGGCGGCTTCGCACGAAGGCGTCGCCCGCGAGCTAGTCGTGGCGCTGAAGTTCCGCCGCCTGCTGCCGGTCGCCGAGCTAATGGCGGCCCGGATCGAGGCCTTCGCCCCGGCGCACCTGCTGAGCGGAACCGTGGTGCCGGTGCCGGCTGCCCCGTCACGCCAGCGGCGTCGTGGCTTCGACCCCGCCACCGAGCTGGCAGCAGCGCTCGCCGACCGCCTCGAGGCGCCGCTTGCACCCTGTCTCGCCCGTCGCAGCGATCGTCGCCAGGTCGGCCGCGGCCGCGCCCAGCGGCTCGCCTCGCCTCCACGTGTCAGCGCCATAGCCCCCGTACCGCGCAACGTCCTCCTCGTCGACGACGTGCTCACCACCGGCGCCACGCTCTCCGCTTGCGCGCAAGCGCTGCGGGCGGCCGGAGCCGCCCGCGTGGTCGCCGTGACGTTTGCGCGTCGGCTCTGACTAGGGATGAAGCTCGGCTGGCCGGCCGCGCATCTGGTCGACCAGATGCCGGGTGCGGCTGCGCTTGCGCCGCAGCTCGCGGTGCTTCTTGACCTGGCGCTTCAGGTCCTCCGAGAGCTCGCGAACGCTGTGCGTCATCTCGGGCGAGCACTCCTTCGCGCAGAGCGTCACGCCCTTGACGTGCAGCGTTGCCTCCGCGACCTGCTTGTCGGCGATCGAGGGGTTGCGCTCCTCGGAGAGGATCACCTCGAGCGTCGCCAGTGGAGAGACCTGCCGCCCGAGCGGCTGCAGCCTCTTCCTCACCATCTCACGCAGGTCGTCGTCGACATCGACGTTCCGGCCCCGAATCTCAATCCGCATGAGTCGCCTCCTTTGGTGTGGTCCAGCGATGCTACGCCTGCCGGACGGCCCGAGCAACCCCGCACCGCTACCCTTGAGCAATGCCAGCGATGGACCTCGTGAACAAGGCGCTGCGGGCTGGGGAGGGGCGGAGATTCAAGGCCTACCAGAAGCGCGCTGAGGCGATCAACCGCTTCGAGCCGGAGATGGAAGCACTCTCGAACGAGGAGATCCGTGAGGAGGCCGACTCCCTGCGCGAGCGGGCTCGCAAGGGCGAGTCGCTGGAAGAGCTGCTGCCGGAGGCCTTCGCGCTGACCCGCGAGGCTTCGCGCCGCAGCACCGGCCAGCGCCACTACGACGTGCAGCTGATCGGCGGCATGGTCCTCCACGACGGCGCCATCGCCGAGATGAGGACTGGCGAGGGCAAGACCTTGACCGCGACGCTGGCCGTCTTTCTTAACACCCTGGGTGGAGAAAGCGTCCATGTTGTCACCGTCAACGACTACCTGGCCCGTCGCGACTCGGAATGGATGGCGCCGATCTACGAGGCTCTTGGTTGCACCGTCTCGGCGCTGCAGGAGGGCGACGACCACGCGACCAGGCAGCGCAAGTACGCCGGTGACATCGTCTACGGCACCAACTCCGAGTTCGGCTTCGACTACCTGCGCGACAACATGTCTCCTTCGCTCGAGCAGTGCGTCCAGCGCGACCATTGCTTCGCGATCGTGGACGAGGTCGACAACATCCTCATCGACGAGGCGCGGACGCCGTTGATCATCTCCGGCCAGCCCGAACAGGCGGCCCAGACGTACTACACGTTCGCTCGCCTGGCCAAACGGCTAAAGGGCGTGCCGGCGAAAGAGAAACTGAAATCGCTGGGCGATTCCAAGGACACCTCCGACGTCGACTACGACTACGAGTACGACGAGAAGCACAAGACCGTTGCCCCGACCGAGCGCGGCGTCAAAAACACCGAGGATTTCGTCGGCGTCGACAACCTCTATCTCGGCGAGCACGGCAGCCTCGTCAACCACCTCAGCCAAGCGCTGAAGGCGGAGGCGCTCTACAAGAAAGACAAGGACTATGCGGTGATCGACGGCGAGGTGATGATCATCGACGAGTTCACCGGCCGTATCCTCGAGGGACGGCGCTGGTCCGAGGGCCTGCACCAGGCGGTCGAGGCGAAGGAGGGGGTGGCGATCCGCGAGGAGAACCAGACCCTGGCGACGATCACCCTGCAGAACTACTTCCGGCTCTACGACAAGCTCTCCGGCATGACCGGCACCGCCCTCACCGAGGCGACCGAGTTCATGAAGATCTACAAAATCCCGGTGGTCGAGATCCCCACCAACCGGCCGATGCTGCGAGCCGACCACAACGACCAGATCTTCAAGACCAAAGACGGCAAGTGGCAGGCGGTGCTGGCGGAGATTCTGGAGCGCCATGAAAAGGGGCAGCCGATCCTGGTCGGGACCGTCTCGGTCGAGGTCTCGGAGATGATCTCGGCGGCGCTGAAGCGGGACGGCATCGAGCACGCGGTGCTCAACGCCAAGCCCGAGCACGCCGAACGAGAGGGCGAGCTGATCGCCCAGGCGGGCCGCAGAGGAGCGGTGATGATCGCCACCAACATGGCCGGTCGCGGCGTCGACATCAAGCTCGGCGGCGACGCCGAACACCTGGCGATTGGGGAGCTAAAGAAGCAGGGGATCACCCACGAGAGCGAGGGCTACGAGGAGGCGCTGGCGGCGCGGACGGCGGAGCTGAAGCCGCAGTGCGAAGCCGAGGCTGACGAGGTTCGTGAGCTCGGCGGGCTCTTCATCTGCGGCACCGAGCGGCACGAGTCGCGCCGCATCGACAACCAGCTGCGCGGCCGCTCCGGTCGCCAGGGGGATCCGGGCGAGTCGCGTTTCTACCTCTCCGCAGAAGACGACGTGATCCGCCTCTTCGCCGGCGACCGCATCTTCAAAATCCTCGACCGCCTCGGACCCGTCGACGACGACGGCACCGAAGTCCCGCTCGAGGCGAAGATGCTGACGAAAACTGTCGAGAACGCCCAGAAGAAGGTGGAGGAGCAGAATTTCCTGATCCGCAAACGGGTGCTCGAGTACGACGACGTGATGAACGAGCAGCGTCGCGTCGTTTACAAATACCGACGCGAGATCCTTGAAGGCCGCGACATCTCCGAAACGGCCCGCGACGAGGTGGAGGGTGTGGTCGAGCGGCTGGTCGACGACTACACCCAGGGCGATCTGCTCGAGGACTGGGACCTCGGCGAGCTGGAGACGCAGCTGCGCCAGATCTGGCCGGTCAGCGTCGAGGTCGGCAGCCTGGCGCCGGAGACGGTCGACCGCGAGCGGCTCAAAGACGCCCTCGACGAAGACGCGATGGACGCCTACGACGAGCGCGAAGGGCAGCTCGGGGGTGAGCTGATGCGCTACCTGGAGCGCTCGATCCTGCTGCAGGTGATCGACAACCGCTGGCGCGAACACCTCTTCGACATGGACTATCTGCGCGAAGGCATCCACCTGCGCGGCTTCGCCCAGATCGACCCGCTCGTCGCCTACAAAAACGAGGGCTACTCGATGTTCGAGGAGCTGATGCACGCGATCTGGGACGAGTTCAGCCGCCTCGTCTTCCGTGCCGAAATCGAAATCCAGCCCGGCCAGGGGACGGTTGCCGCCGGCAACGGCGAGCTCTCCGGGCTCGACTATTCGGGCGGGACGATGGCCGGCCAGCCCTCGGCCCTCGAACAGGTCGCCGCGGCCGGCCCGGAAGCGTCAAGCGCGATCGCCGCTGCGCAGGAGGTCGGCGGTAACGGCGGTGGCGAGATCGTCGAGACCGTCGTCAAAGACGAGCACGACAAAGTGGGTCGCAACGACCCTTGTTGGTGCGGGTCGGGGAAGAAGTACAAGAAGTGCCATGGGGCCTGACGGGGGTCCCGGCAGGGGTTCCACTTAACTTTTTGCGAATGGGCGTAGGGGGGCTGGCGCCCGGAGGTTGGCGCGCAAAAAGTACAAGACGTTCCACCCCTGCCGGGACCCCCGTCGCGCCGTGACTGCTCCTACTGGTCCCAGCCACGACCCCGTGCGGGAGTTCATTCGGGCTTTCAATGAGCGGGATCTCGATGCGTTTGTCGCCGTGCTCGATCCCGAGGTGGAGCTGCATTCGGCGCGGGGGTTGCGGAAGGGGGTCGTGGCAGCGCGGGGCTGGGCGACGCGGGAGCCAGGGGGAGTCCAGCAGACGATCGAGCTGGAGGAGCTCTACGAGGAAGGGTTGGAGGGGGGAGGCGGCTCGGCGGTGGCTCTGATTCGGCGTTCCTGGCACTGGGAAGAGAGCGGCGAGTTGGCCGGTCTCGACGAGATGGCCTGGGCCTTCGAGTTGCGCGAGCGGCGGGTGCGCAGTTGGCGCCCCTACGACGATCGCGCCGAGGCGCTGCGCGACCGCGGCTTTCACCACGCGATCGGTTGGGGGCGTAGCGCCGGCGCTGGGCCCGGCGCTTAGTCGGCGGCGGCCGACTAGGCTGTCGGCATGGCTGAGACCGCCTCAACCGAATCGGTACCGGCGCGCCTCTCCCACATCCGGGAGCAGTTGTCCCTGCTCTCGGACTACCTTTGACCCGGCTGCGCTGACGGCCGAGGTAGAGCGCCTGGAGGCGGAGATGGGCAAGCCGGGCTTCTGGGATGACCAGGAGGCGGCGGCCAAGACTTCTGCTGCGCATGCCCGCGCCGAGCGCCGTCTGAAGACCTTCCGCGACCTCGAGGCCGACGTCGCCGACCTCGACGAGCTGGCTGAGTTGGCCGGTGAGGATGAGGAGATGGCGACCGAGCTCGACTCGCAGCTTGGCTCGGTCGAGCAGCGCCTCGCCGAGCTCGAGGAGGCGCGCCTGTTTAGCGGTGAGTACGACGCCGGCGACGCCGTCGTTGGCGTCCACGCCGGCGCCGGCGGCACCGACTCCCAAGACTGGGCCGAGATCCTGTTGCGAATGTATTTGCGCTGGGCGGAGCGGCGCGGCTTCCAGGTGGAGATGGTCGAGGCCTCGCCAGGTGAGGAGGCGGGGCTGAAGTCGGCGACCTTCATCGCCCGTGGTGAGAACGCCTACGGCCTCTTTGCCGCTGAGCGCGGCGTCCACCGCTTGGTCCGGATCTCGCCCTTCGACTCCTCGGCCCGTCGTCACACCAGCTTCGCCCAGGTCGAAGTCGGCCCGGTCGTCGACGATGCCGTCGAGGTCGAGATCGACGATGCCGACCTCCGCGTTGACACTTACCGTGCCTCCGGCGCCGGCGGCCAGCACGTCAACAAGACCGACTCGGCGGTGCGAATAACCCACCTCCCCACCGGGGTCGTGGTCCAATGCCAGAACGAGCGCTCGCAGACGCAGAACAAGGCGGTGGCGATGCAGCTGCTGCGCTCGAAGCTGATCGAGTTGGAGGAGCGCAAACGCTCTGAAGAGATGGCCAAGCGGCGCGGCGAGGTCAAAGACGTCGCCTGGGGCTCGCAGATCCGCAGCTACGTCCTCCACCCCTACACGATGGTCAAGGACCACCGCACCGAGCACGAGGTCGGCGACGTGCAGCGGGTGCTCGATGGTGACATCGACGAGTTCGTCCGCGACTACCTCAACAAGACCGCCGCCGCCTCGGCGAACTAGTCCGATGGCGCTGGAGCGATTGGAGCGACCGGCCGAAGGCGAGGCCGCCGGACTGTTGGTACTGCACCACGGGCGCGGCACCGACGAGGGCGACCTGATCGGGCTCGCCGACGCGCTCGACCCGGGCCGTCGCCTGCGGGTGGTCTCGGCGCGGGCGCCGCTGCAGCTGCCCGGCTCCCCGGGCTACCACTGGTACCTGGTGCCACGGGTCGGCTACCCGGACCCGGAGACGTTCTTCGCCGCTCGTGCGGCGCTGGCCGAGCTGCACGACGAACTCTGGGCCGGGGGCGGGATTGGCCCGGAGCGCACCGTCCTCGGCGGCTTCTCGATGGGCTCAGTGATGAGCTATGCGATGGGGCTGGGGGCGGAGCGGCCGGCGGTGGCGGGGATCCTCGCCTTCAGTGGCTTCGTGCCGACCGTCGAGGGCTGGCAGCCGTCGCTGGCCGACCGCACCGGCACGCGGGCTTTCGTCGCCCACGGCCGCAACGACCCGGTAATCGGGGTCGAGTTCGCGCAGCGAGCTCGCCAGCTGCTCGAAGAGGGTGGTCTCGCGGTCGAGTACCGCGAGTCCGAGCTCGGCCACCAGATCGACCCGAGCCAACTGGTCGACGCTCGCGACTGGCTGGGTCTGGTCCTGTCCGGCTAGCGACCGGCGCGCAGGTCGGTACTGGTCTCGGAGAAGACCGGACTCTGCTGGCCACCGTGGCGGACGCTGAGGTGGTGGAAGTCGTAGCGATGGCAGGACCAGGGGACGTCGAGGACGTGGAGCCGCACGGTGATCTGCTTGGCGGCGAGCGCTCGTTCCGTCTCCACCTCACTTAGCTCGAAGGTCTCGTGGAAGCTGCCACTGTGGCTGAGGTGGTGCTTGGTGGCCGGAACCGTCACCGAGCCCTTGCCGCCGCTCGAACGCAGGCCGATCGCGACGTCGGCGGGGTCGGTGAGGGTGTAGCGGAGGTCGAGGCGCAGGCGCTGCTGCGCGGAAGAAATCGAGACCCGCGGTCGCGCCGTCGTCAGTAGGCATTCAGGCGGGGCTTCGCCTTCGCCGTCCCCTGCTTCGATGCACTCTTCTTCGTCTTCTTCACTCAGTTCGCATTCTTCTTCGTAACCTTCTTCTTCGGCGCAGTCGGGTTCGTCGGCTTCGCATTCGCCTTCATCGAAGGGTGGCGAGATCGCGGCTGCACCCGGCGTGGTGGCCAGCTCGGTAGCGCGGGCGGAACTGATCCCGGCGACCAGGGCGATCGTGAAGATGAACGCCAGCCACCAGGCGAGCCTGAGCGTGCGTTGACTGGGGGTGGGGTGGGGGCCTGGCCTGGCGAACATGCCTCCCCTGAATCGGTCGCCGCCACGAATACTTGAGCGTGGCCGCTGTAGTTGCCGTCAGCCTGCGGCGCCCTCGAGTTGCAACAGCGCCTCCTTCATCGGCAGGCCGCCCCCGTAGCCGCCGAGGCCGCCACTGCTGCGCAGGACCCGGTGGCAGGGGACGACAACCGGGATCGGGTTGGTGCCGCAGGCGGTCCCGGCGGCGCGGACCGCGCGCTCGTTGCCGGCGCTGGTAGCGATCTCGGTATAGGTGCGAGTCTGGCCGTAGGGGATGCGGGCGATCGCTCGCAGCGCCCGGCGCCGGAAGTCCCTGCTGAGCTGCCAGTCGAGCGGCAGCTCGAACTCGGTCAGTTTGCCTTCGAAGTAGAGGTCGAGCTCGCGGCGTGCCTCGTCGAGCGGTGCCGCCGCCTCCAGCACCCGCGGCGAGACGCGGGCGGCGAGCTCGTCGAGCAGCTCCTCGGCGTCCTGGTTCGGCAGCCCGACCCGGACCAGGCCGCGCGGCGTGGTCGCCAGCAGCAGCGGCCCGAAGGGCGAGTCGGCGCTCGTGTAGGCGACGTCGAGCAGGCCCTCGGTGGCGGCCCGTGCGGCGAGGCGGTCGATCGCGTTCTTCATGCCAGCTCCTCTCGCAGTCGCTTGATGCCCTCGTGAAGGCTCCGCCGCGCCGCCTCCGGCGAGCAGCCGAGCGCGGCGGCGATCTCGGCGTGGGGCAGGTCGCTTGCGTAGCGCAGCGTCACCGCCGCCCGCTGCTTCGGCGGCAGCGCCCCGACCAGCTCCCAGATGCCGTCGAGCGGCTCGGGGTCGCTGACCGGCGTCTCCGGCACCCGCTCGACCGGCAGCGGCCGCCGGCCACGGGCGCGGTGGTGGTCGATTGCCTTGCGGTGCGCGATCGTCAGCAGCCAGCCGCGCAGGTTGCCGTCGTCGTGCAACTTCGGGTAGGCGCGCAGGGCGGCGATGAAGGTCTCCTGAAAGCAGTCGTCGGCGTCGCTGCGCCCGACCGCCCCGCGAAGCACCGCCATCACCTCGGCCGCGTGCTGGTCGATCAGGGTCTGGAACGGGGGCAACTTGCTCACTCCTGGATTAAACGCAGACGGAGCCTCGCCAGTGAGATGAAAGCTGCATGCAATAATTGCATGTAGCCAATGGGAACCGTGGCAGTTGAGAAGGCCCTGAAAGCGGACCGGGATCAGGTGGGTCCCGAACTTCTGCGCATTCCGGAGAGCCAGTGGTTCGAGAGAAAGTCGAGCCGGATCGCGCCGCGGGAGCTCGCCAACTCCTTAATCGGGTTCGCAAACGCGGATGGCGGGCTGCTAGTGGTTGGCCTGCACGATGGGATCGTGGAGGGGGCAAGCGCGGCGCCCGGGCAGCTCGATGCCCAGCTCCAATCGAATATCGATTTCTGCACCCCGCCTGTCCGCGCCCGAAGTCATCAGGTTGAATGCGTCGACTCCCACGGCGACCCGAACGACCTCGTCGTCTTCGAAGTGACCGCGGGGGAGGCCGTGCATGCGAACCAGAAGGACGAAGTCTTCCTCCGCGTTGGCGATGAGAACCGCCGACTCAGCTTTACGCAAAGACAGGAGCTCCTCTACGACAAGGGTCAGGCAAGTTTCGAGGCTCGGCAGCTCCCAGGTTGTGGGTTTGAGCACCTCGACGAGGAGGTGCTCGCGGAATACGTCACCGCCGTCAAGGCGCCCGATGGATCGCGGCTGCTTAGAGCGCGGGGGTTAGCGACCGACGTTGGACTGACGATCGCCGGGTGCCTGTTGTTTGCGGAGTCACCGCAGGCGTTCTTTCCAGAGGCCTTCATCCGGGTGCTGCGATACCGCGGTAGCGAGCGAGGCAGCGGTGCGAGGCAGCAGCTCGTCGAGGACATCCGGATCGAGGGATGCATTCCTCGGCAACTGCTCCGAGCCAGGGAGGAGGTGGGTCGTCTTCAGCCGGTACGCCAAGCACTGCGTTCGTCCGGACGGTTCGGAGGAGTTCCGCTCGTGCCCGAAGACGCCTGGCTCGAGGGAATCGTCAATGCCGCTGTCCACCGCTCTTACAGCATGTTCGGAGATCACATCCGGGTAGAGATCTTCGACGATCGCATCGAGATTTCCAGTCCGGGAAGGTTTCCCGGTGTCGTCGACCTTGGGGATCCGCTCAAGACGAACCGCTTTGCTCGGAACCCTCGCATTGCCCGCGTCTGTGCCGATCTCAACTTCGGCCAAGAGCTAGGTGAGGGAATCCGCCGCATCTACGAGGAGATGAGGCAAGCGGGAACGATTGATCCTGAATATAGGCAGACGTCGGGGAGCGTCGAGCTGACCTTGTCCGGCGAGGCGGTGGACCGACGGCTCGAGGCCGGACTACCTGAAAACGCGCGCAGTGTCGTCGCGGCTCTTCGCTCGGCCGGCCGGCTGAGTACTGGCGAGCTGGCCGAGATCCTGGGAGTTTCGCGTCCCTCGGCCCAGCAGGAGCTGAGGGTGTTGCGGGACGCAGGAATTATCAAATGGGTGGGTAAGTCTCCGAAGGATCCGCGCGCATATTGGATGCTCGCGCCGTCTTGAGCTACATGTAAGTACTTGCAACAAGACATGAAACCAGCCTCCGAAGAAGCGATCGAAGACTTTGTCGCACGTGCTCTCACCGAGGACCTCGGCGGGGGCGACCTCACCTCGGAGGCGACCGTGCCGGCGGAGGCGCGGGCGCGGGCGCGGATCGTCCAGAAAGCGCCGGGGGTTGTCTCTGGCCTCGCCGTCGTCGCCGAGGCGATGCGGCAGTGCGGGGTCGAGCACGTCGACAACCTCGTCGTCGAGGGACATTGGCGCGAGCAGGTGCCGGCCGAGGTGCTGGTCGCCAGCGGGCCGGCACGGGCGCTGCTCGCGGCCGAGCGGGTCGGGCTCAACTTCCTCGGCCACCTCTCCGGGGTGGCGACGCTGACCGCCCGCTTCGTCGCGGCGGTCGAGGGGACCGGCGCCCGCATCCTTGATACCCGCAAGACGACGCCGGGGTTGCGGGCGCTGGAGAAGGCCGCGGTCGCGGCCGGGGGCGGCGTCAATCACCGCATGGGCCTCTACGACGCGATCCTGATCAAGGAGAACCACGTCGCCCTCGCTGGCGGTGTCGCGAAGGCGATCTACGCGGCCAAGCAGGCCCAGCCGGAGCAGCCGATCGAGATCGAGTGCCGTGACCTCGAAGAGGTCGCCTACGCCCTCGGCACCGGCGCCGAGCGGCTGCTGCTCGACAACATGGACGTCGAGACGTTGCGCGAGGCGGTGCGGTTGCGCGACGAGAACGCCGGTGCCGGGGAGGGTCCGACGCTGGAGGCTTCCGGGGGTGTCGATCTCGAGACCGTCCGCCCGATCGCCGAGACCGGCGTTGACTTCATCTCGATCGGTGCCCTCACCCACTCGGCGCCGAGCCTCGACTTCAGCTTGCTACTTGAGCAGGCGTGAGAGGCGCCGGTCTTTGAGGATGCGGCCACCGGTCTGCTCTGCCGGGCAGTAGTTGGTCTGGTGTTCGCTGAAGAAGACGGCCTCGATCGTCGTCCCGCAGCGGGGACAGGGGTCGCCCTCGCGTTTGTGGACCTTGAGCGGCATCGGCACTTTGTCCGGCACCTCGGGGCCGATCGTCTCCTCGTAGTGCTCGATCGCGTCGCCGAGCACGTGCAGGGCGGCGTGTAGTCGC
>Ga0207686_10000429_pt1 | contig 28636 bp, 27 predicted proteins | sample KBSM24metaG_FD_184396 | JGI IMG/M metagenome (GOLD analysis project Ga0207686, IMG submission 184396) | Miscanthus rhizosphere microbial communities from Kellogg Biological Station, Michigan, USA - KBS M2-4 metaG (SPAdes) (version 2) | ecosystem: Host-associated > Plants > Roots > Rhizosphere >...
TTGCTGAAATACATTCATATACCCAAACTGCAAGTTATCATGTTTGTTTACATGATAAGCAAATCCAAGGAAAAAACGGTTCTGGTCAAAATAGTTGTATACGATCTCCTTCCCGAAATTGATATGCACTTCGTCGTTGACAACAAACGAAAGAGTTTTTGGCTCAAATCTTTTTTTACTTAATGGAGCCATAAAAAAGAAATTGTAACGAAACCTGAAATTGAAATTATAGCCTTCCGCCAGTTCGTCGTCGTTCTGAATTTTTCTTCTAAATCTCTCTTCCAGGCGGAACCACTGCATAAGCTTGAGTTTAGAATACTTGCTATGCCATTGTATTTGCTGCCAGGGCCGGTGTTCAGGCATTGTTACATTCTTGTGATTATCGGCGGGGTAATGACTTACATAAGCATACCCTGCAGTAAGCTTTGTATCATCGTTAAGATAATAAGTTAAACCAAAACGAAGGATGCTTTGTGAAAGATCTGAAACAAAGCCTTCTTTAGTTCTTAAATGTATATCAGTCCAGGTACCCCATTTATTACTGAAACGTGTTTGATTGAAATAAGCAACCCATATTTGTTGTACAGTTTCTGTTTGCTTAGTTTGGGAAAATAAATTTGGGTTTAGTGACAGTGATAAAAAAATAATTAATGAATACTTCCTGGTAATGCTGAATATTGATCTGAACGTACAAGAGTGCGACGCAACACACGATGATAGTAGTAATAAAGCCCGGCTCATAAAATACATTCTATAATTTTTAATTTAAAAAGGCATCCCGAGGAATCGGGACGCCATACTTTCAACGATTGCTTGCCATATGAAAAATCTTTCTCTTATGCTATTTCTTTTTTAGTAACCCGTCAATCGTGACCGCCACATAGTATAGTCCGCCAATTGTGGGACCTCCCGCATATTGCAGATAACGGTGATTAAGAATATTAGCCCCACCAACTTTTATCTGCGAATATAATTTTGGTACACGGAATGTGACTTGTGCATCAATAGTGCTATATGCAGCAATACTTCCTGTAACCAATGGGCTTTCCCATAAGAATGCATCCTGCCATCTCCAGGTAATATTGAATCCAATATTCTTTGTCACTTCACGATTGCCGAATGATACGTTCGAAGACCACTGCGGCGTATTGAAACCAGTAACGAAAATGTCATTGGTCTCATTTGTTTTCATTTTATTGAAATTGAGATTGCCGGAGACAGTATATTTTTTATAAATATTATACGTGATCCCCAATGCAGAACCGAAATTGTGATAAGAGTTCTTTGCGTTTGTATAAACACGGTAGCGTTCCTGTCCTTTGCTTGCCGCATTGCCACCGCTTGCAGTAGTTGCATCTCTGTTCCTGTCGAGCATAGCGATCACTGCTGCATCTGAACCCACCGTTTCACCAATCGGAACAAATACCTGAACCTGTCCAAGAAATCCATTATAAACATTGCTGTATGCATCGACGTCGATCACCAGCTTATTGTCAAGCAAAACAGATTTATATCCTATTTCCAATGAATTTATTTTTTCAGGACGAGCATCGGGGAGATTAGCCCAAACAAGTAAGTTTTTATTTGCCAATGCTGCCGCATCCGTATTTCCTTGTGAACTTACTGCAGCATTAAACGCAATAACTGATGCCTGTGTGTAACTATTTTCCAGGTAACCGAGACCTTCATTTATATAAGGTAAACTTCCTACACGTTTTACTCTGCCATTGTTTACGTAAGATAATGCTTCAAACAAAGCAGGGAAACGGTATCCTTGCTGATAAGTGAAACGGAAATTATGTTTTTCTTTAACTGTATAAACTGCCGCAAGACGGGGCGTAAACGCTGGCTTAAATTCAATGTTATCATCAAAACGTAACGAACCAAACAATTTTAATTTTTCATCAAAAAAAGTTTTGGTTACCTGTGCAAAGAATCCAACTTTATTATAATGAACATTGTTACCAAAGCTTCCATCTTTCAATGGTTTATTTCGTTCACTGATAGGACGGGAAAAGTCAACAAAATTATTTCCATCAGGAATGATCTCATATAAACGATAGTCGCCCCCGATAAGCAGGTTAAATACTTTAATGTATTTCGTAAGATCCCATTGTGCTTCGGTATGGTAGAGACGGCTGTTTTGTATCAAGGCAGATCCGCCGGTTACCGGCGCATCGGGAGTAGTGCTTGCCTTAATATCCCAGTTATTAATACTTGAAATAACATCTATCAATGAATCAAAACGAGCTGTGCCGGGTTCTGCACGACCGGCATCAGCTATTGATCGTGCATATTGAGTAGCAGCTGCAAGATTTGCGTTTGTCAGCGGCCCATTTGCAGCAGCATATGCATTCAATGCATTTTTGTATTTAGTTCCCCAAGCTGAATTTGAACCACCACTGTACAGATCTAGATTATCTGCTGTTGGTTTTACATTATATGAATTGCCAGTGTTTTCTATAGAAATATAACTGCGGACAACAAAATTGTCGCCTTTTAATTCGAGATGATGATTTTGCACAACCACATCATCCAATCTAATTTTATTTCCACGTTGAAAAACTCCATCCAGTTTGCCGACACGATAGGAATAAGATAATTCGGCTTTATCGCTGAGTTTATAATGTAAAGAAGCATCAAATTTCAGGTTGTCAACTTTAGGACTTACGAGATCTGTTTCCCAATAACCGGTTCTTGCAACACGTAATGTTTGATTTGTATTACCATTAATATTAAGACCACTTACAGATACCACATTACTTCCCGCCAACGCATCATCACCGTATTTATTCCATCCATCGAAAGCCACATTGTTTGCTCCATTAAGTGCGGGGAAATTCGGATTAGCACTTTTTAAATTATTTGTATTCTGATCAAGCTGGGTATTAGAACGCCAGTCAATACCCTGCATGTAACTGAAATTAATTTTAAACGCAAACTTATTGTTGAATGCTTTTGCGTAACGAACAGCAGATTCAGTTAAAAAAGCAGGATCATGATCGGTACCATCCACATGATTGATCCCGGTCTTTTGATAAAAGCTAAGCCCCTGGTGAATGAATGGATCTTTAGTGATCAGGTTTGCCATCCCATTGATCGCATTCATGCCATATAAAGCAGAAGCAGCGCCGGGAGTGATCTCTACACTTTGAATATCGAGTTCAGTTGGACCGATCGCATTACCAAGCGGCACACCTAAAGTCGCAGCTTGCATATCGACTCCATCCACTAATTGCATGAAACGAAAATTGTTTGGAATATTAAATCCCCTTGTGTTAGGTACTTTAAAAGTGAGGCTTGATGTTATCATCTGGACCCCTTTCACATTTTCCAATGCGTCATAAAAACTTGGAGCGGCAGTTTCTTTAATAGCACGAATATCTAATTTCTCAATTGCAACAGGAGATTTTAAAATACTCTCAGGCACTTTTGATGCAGTAACAACTACCGCTGTTCCCAATACTGCTTGTGTTGCTAATGCCACCTGTACGTTGGATCCAAGCGATCTTACCTCGAATTCCTGTGGCTGAAAGCCGACAGATGAAAATACCAATGTAAAAGGCAATTTGGTTTTTGTACGCAAAACAAAACTTCCCGATGAATTTGTAATTGTACCGGCAATCGTTCCCTTTACCTGTACACTAACATCTGGTAATGGTAATTGTTTTTCCTGGTCTGTAACACGGCCCGAAACTTCAATGATCAAGTTGTCCTGTGCAAAAATGAAATTGCTGACGAACAGTAGTGACAAAGCGGCGAATAAATATCTCATCGTTTGATTTTTCTGTTGATTTAAAAGTTTTCTTGTAATAATTCCACTGGCAAGCAAAAACTAATAACAACATCGCTTCATTAAGTTGTTTTTTAGAAATGGGGCATTCGTTGATGAGTGTTTCATTTTATGGTTTATTAAAATGACTGAACAAAAATAAGTGTCGTTTATTATCCTACCAAATTAGTAGACTATTATTTTATAAAAATTTTCCTACCCTGATCAATTAGACTACTAAAGGAAAATAGCCCTGTAAATTGTAATGAGACTCATAATGATAACAACTACCCCCACAGCAATAAACATTTTCCTCATGGGTAGTTTGGCAGTAAGCATGGCAGAAAATGGAGCCGTGATGATCCCCCCTATCAAAAGACCTGCAACAATATTCCAGTGGTGGATGCCCACTGTGAAAATAAATGTGATAGCGCTGGCAACAGTCAAAATAAATTTGGCCATAGTACTACTACCGATAACATAGCGTGGGGTATGGCCGTTTTTTATAAATGTTCCGGTAACCAGTGGCCCCCACCCACCTCCTCCGAATGAATCAATAAAACCACCAATAAGCCCTAAGATCGGGATATTGGTTTTCTTCTTAACTCCATTTCCATTTTTATTCTTATACGCATTTCGTAAGATCCGAAATCCAAGATACATGGTATATATTGCTATAACTGGTTTGGTCAGCTTTGCATAATTTTCTCCAACATAGGTAAGAGATATAGCGCCAATGACTGCCCCGATAACAGCAGGGATCGCCAAAGCTTTTACTAATTTCTTATTTATGTTACCCAATTGCCAATGACTCAAACTTCCCGCTGCACTTGTAAATGATTCCGCGGAATGAATGCTGGCACTGATCACCGGAGGCGGTACGTTTAGTATCAGCAATATCGTTGTACATATAACACCATAACCCATTCCCATCGACCCAGCTACCAACTCTGCACAAAAACCTGCGAGCATCATCCAGTAAAATAAATAATGATCCTTATGTAAGAGTGTTTGTAAAGCTGTTAATTGTTCAGCCGATAAAAATAAATACGTAAAGAGAGCAGTGACGGCGACAAGGGTTATTGCAAGGGTATATTTATTAAAAACCTTTCTTCTTGTGGAACTAAGCTCTTGTTCGGTTAATACTAATTCCTTTGATGCAATAATTTCTTCCACGTTTTCCTGTTCCTTCATTTTATTCCTTTTCTGTAAGCATTTTTGTCAGCTCATTTAATTGTCTCACCTTATCTGCAAAATCACCTGTCATTTTATTCCTGATAAGATTGAGATTAATTAACAATTCATCAATTTCATCAGGCATTGTATTCTCCAATAACTCCTTTATCCTTTTGGCCGTAGTTGGTGATTTACCATTTGTTGAAATAGCGATTTTTAAATTGCCTTTTTGAACAATACTACCAAGATAAAAATCGCAGAGCCCAGGTGTATCTGCAACGTTTACAATGATCCTTCTACGCCCTGCAAGTTTTTTTATCCTTGTGTGCAGTTCCTTGTCATCTGTTGCAAGTATTATTAAATTTTTATTCTCCAGATCGGTTTCTTCAAATTGTCGTTGAAGTAAAATACAGAAAGGATGATTTTGCAAAAGTTCTTTTACTTCATCTTTTACAAAAGGGGCAACCACTGTGATCTTTGCCTCAGGCGAATTTGACAATAATGAATTCAATTTCTCTAATCCTACATTACCCGCCCCAACAAGCAATAGTTCTAATTGCTCCAGTTTCAGGAAGACTGGGTAAAGTTGATTATCATGTATGTTGTCGTTACTGATCATTAGCTTTTAATATTCCATTTTATCGATCCACTCTTTTGCATTTTTCGCTGCATAAGAAATAATAATATCTCTTGCATTACCCCTATCAACCGCAGCAAATTTATTTGCACCAAAAAAATGTTCGCTGCTCATATCTTCTTTCTACTCTATGTAATGGAAAGTTTTGTAAAGCATCCCCTTTGCTGCTGCGTGCAATCACTCCCAACTTTATATCGGGAAATACGCTTTGAATTTTTCGCTTTTCAATATCAATCTGCAAGAGCGACAACCGGGAACTCCTGCCAATCGGTTTGATTATCTCCATGCAAAATCTTTTTAAGGCTATACGCCAGGTGATTGATATGTTTTGGTAAATGTCTTGCCGTAATGACGATGCGCAGGCATTCTTCTCCAACAGGTACTGTGGGATAATTTATCGGCTGCAGGTAAACACTATGCTTCTCTAATAGCTGGTTTGCTATTTGCCTGCATCGAGTTGCATCTTCCATCGGAATTATAGTAATATGTGAATTGTTAGGTTTGAATTCAATTCCATTATTGCCAAAAGCAGTTCTTAATTGTTTTACATTTTCAAAAAAATGTTTTCTTAACTGATCGTTCTGTTGAATGAATTGAATACTCTTATTGGCAGCAGCGCAAATTGCAGGTGGTAATGAAGTAGTAAAAATAAACCCGCTACCAAAGCTTCTTATAAAATCAATAACGGTTGCCGATGATGCAATATAACCGCCAAACACACCTACTGCTTTTGACAAAGTCCCATTAATGATATCAATTGAATATTGTTGGCCCTCCTGCTCTAATATACCTGCACCGCTTTCACCATATAATCCCACACCATGAACTTCATCTATATAAGTAAGAGCACCATATTTTTTTGCAAGTTCAGTAATTGTTTTAACCGGTGATATTGATCCGCTCATCGAGTAAACTGATTCAAATACGATCAGTTTTGGATTGTCAGCAGGAACGGATTGCAGTAGTTCTTCCAACTGCTCCACATCATTATGTCTGAATATCTTCTTTTCGTTCTTACACCCACGAATACCTTCTATAATTGATGCATGATTTCTTTCATCTGAAAAGAAAACAAGGTCAGGAATATTTTTACCAAGTGTCTGAAGTGTCGTTACATTAGCCTGGTATGCTCCATTAAATAGTAATGCCGCTTCTTTTTTGTGCCATGTCGCCAATGTTCCTTCTAATTCTTTATGATAATTGGTAGTTCCTGAAATATTTCTTGTGCCTCCGCTTCCCGTACCACTTCTGTGTGTAACGAATCCAAGTTTAGAGATCACGTCTTCATTAGTACTCATACCCAGGTAATCATTGCTGCACCAGTTAACAGCCGCATGTTGCTGCCCTTTTTCATCACCATAATAAAAACTGGGAAAATGCTGCGCACTCTTATTCACTTCCAAAAAATAGCGGTAAGCCCCGCTGTCTTTCAACTCTTGTAGTCGTTGGTTTAAGAATGATTGATAATCCATAGCTAAAATGAAAGGTAAAGATAATAGATTTCCCTACTTAATTAGTAGACTAATTAAAATATTTTAACAAAAATGTCACTCAAAAGTCATCATACTTACATTCGTTCTTCAAAATAATATTTGATAAAACAGCTTTCCATTCTTACTTTTGTTTAGTCTACCTAAAAAGTAGGGTTTTTACCACAAGAGTTGCTGCCGACAATATAAGTTTATAAACGAAATCAACGAGTATGCAGAGTTTCCGCACCGAGTTAGAGAATCCGATTGTTGAAAAAGATATTCTTGAATTAGAAAAAAAGATCCGTCTTTTCCGTGAAGGAAGAATGGATGAAGAAAAATTCCGTAGCCTGCGATTGGCTCGTGGTGTATATGGACAACGCCAGCAAGGCGTGCAGATGGTACGTATCAAATTACCTTATGGTAAGATGACATTGGCACAATGGAAACGCATCTCCGATGTTTCTGATGAATATTCAACCGGAAATCTTCATTTAACAACAAGACAGGATATTCAAATACATTTTGTAAGTCTTGATCGTACTCCTGAAATGTGGAGTGAATTAGAAAAAGATGATGTGACAATCCGAGAAGCATGCGGTAATACAGTTAGAAATATAACAGCATCAGATATTGCAGGTATTGATCCGGATGAGCCATTTGATGTTACTCCTTATGCGCATGCAATGTTTGAATATTTTCTTCGCAAACCAGTTTGCCAGGAAATGGGACGTAAATTCAAAATAGCATTAAGCAGCAGTGAAAAAGATACAGCACTAGTATTCATGCATGACCTTGGCGTTATTCCAAGAGTAAAAATTATCGACGGGAAGGAAGTAAGAGGATTTAAGACCGTAGTTGGCGGCGGACTTGGAGCACAACCACATCTTGCCATTACTACTTATGAATTTTTAGAAGAAGATTTACTCATTCCCTATCTCGAATCTATATTAAGAGTTTTTGATCGTCATGGTGAACGAAATAGCCGACATAAAGCAAGGATAAAATTCCTTATTCAAAAGATCGGAATCGATGCATTTAATGAACTGGTTGTCGAAGAACAACTTGCTTTAACGCATCAGCGATATAAAGTTGATGTTGAAGAATATAGTCAGAAAGTCGGAAAGACCGAAAGTCCGCAGACACAATCTTATGCTCTTTCTGACTTCCCGACTTCTGGACTTCCGGACCCATTTAAATATGAGTTATGGAAAAGAACAAATGTGTTTGCACAAAAGCAACCCGGATACTTTGCTGTTTATGTTCGAGTAGCAAATGGAAATATCGGTTCGCACACCAGCCGACGACTTATCGAAAAATTAAAAGACGTAATTGCAGATGATGTTCGTGTTACTATTAACCAGGGTTTACAATTCCGTTTTATAAAACCCGAGCATCTTGAATATGTATACAGTGTTTTGGATGAAGAAGGTTTTGCAGCTGCAGGTTTTGGAAGTGTCGCTGATGTAACAAGCTGTCCCGGTACCGATACATGTAATCTCGGTATCAGTAATAGCACAAGCACCGCGATTGCTTTAAGTGAAGTGATCGAAGAAGAGTTTCCGGAATTTTTATACAATAAAGAAATTTCGATCAAGATAAGCGGCTGTATGAACAGTTGCGGACAACATGGTATGGCTTCTATTGGTTTTCATGGAAGTTCATTGAAAGCAAAAGGACAAATACTTCCTGCGTTGCAGGTTTTGATCGGTGGCGGTGTTTTAGGTGGTGGTGAGGGTCGCATTGCTGATAAAGTGTTAAAAGTACCAAGCAAACGCGGACCCGATGTAATTAGGGTTGTGTTGAATGATTATAAAACCAATACAAAAAACGGGGAGACATTTTTGAATTATAGTCAGAGTAAAGGTGAGAGATATTATTATGACTTATTAAAGCCCCTCGCAAGTCTTGAAACATTACTTGCCGAAGATTATATCGATTGGGGCCAGGAAGAAAAATTTGCAACTGCTATTGGTGTAGGCGAATGTGCTGGTGTGATGATCGATCTTATTTCCACATTAATTATGGAGGCTGAAGAAAAAATTGCAGCTAGTGAAGATTGCTTATCCAATTCAAAATGGGCTGATGGGATCTATAATGCCTATGCCGCACAAATACATACTGCAAAAGCATTATTACTGCAACAAGGCATACAATGTAATACTCAACATGGTATATTAAAAGATTTCGACACACATTTCAGTGATAAAGGGTTGTACATTCCAGGAAGCTTTAAAACCGCGGTAATGTATATGAATGATGTACCACCTTCTGAAGCATTTGCCAATGAATATTTACAACAGGCAAAAAGGTTTATTGAATTTGCAAAAGTTTTTCGTGAGCAAACTGTGCTTGCTGAGAAATAAATGACACTTATGAATTAAAAACTAAGAAAAGCACTCAATAAGAGTGCTTTTCTTTTTAAGCACGGTGAACATAGCTAGCTTGTACAAATGAGTCATGGTTACTGCTATTTCAAGTTATTGACACTTGTTTTGGACTTGGCACAGTTTTTTTATACTGATTGAAAAATCAGTTATGAACAATTTCTGGAGATCATTGATCGCAGGCTATGCCGGATGGAAATGGGGAGGTGGATGCTTTGGAGGTATTATAGTTTTTATTATTATTTTTTGGTTGCTTGGATATATTCATTGCTAACCGTTGACTGGTTAAGGGTTGATAAAATTTGTGTTGATATTTTTTCTCACAATTAATAAATGAATTGAGATCACGGCGGGCACGGTAGTGACAGGATCTTTGCCCGCTGTGGTTATTTTTTTATAAAAAATGCTCAATAAAATAGTTACTAATGTCTTCGTCCATCCCTGAACTTAAAAAAAGCACATTAAAGAAGTTGGCGCAGGATCCAGTTGCTACCGCTGAAGCAATACACCTGGTATATGTAAATAGCAAGGACGAAGGAATTGAAAGAGCAGGGGCAGGAAAAGGGTTTAAATATTTATTTCGCAACAAGATCATTAAAGATAAAGCAACACTAAAACGCATACGTTCATTGGTCATTCCTCCTGCATGGAAGAATGTTTGGATATGTAGCATTGCTGAAGGTCACCTGCAGGCAACCGGTCAGGATGTAATGAATCGAAAGCAATACCGCTACCACCCATTGTGGAATGAGCTACGCAACAAGACAAAATTTTATCGCCTGCCTGAATTAGGAAAACTGTTGCCCGTCATCCGTAAGCAAATCAATGCTGATCTTACATTGCCAGGTTTGCCAAAAGAAAAAGTACTTGCTGCTGTAGTGAGCTTAATGGAAAAAACCGGCATTCGCATTGGCAATGAATTTTATGAAAAGCTTTATGGTTCATTTGGACTTACGACATTAAAGGATAAACATGCAGAAATAAAAGGTAATCAACTGAAATTTTGTTTCCGCGGTAAAAAAGGTGTTGAACATACAGTATCATTAAGAAGCCTTAAACTGGCGAAGATCGTACAGAACTGTCGTGATATTCCGGGTAAAGAATTGTTTCAATATATAGATGAGGAAGGTAACCGGCAATCAATTGATTCAGGAATGGTAAATGAATATATCCGAAAACTTGCAGGTGAAGATTTTACGGCAAAGGATCTCCGTACATGGTGTGGTACGTTAGCAGCACTAACTGCAATTTCTGAAAATGGTTTAGCAACAGATGGCGATCCAAAGAAAAAAGTAATTGCAGTACTAGATAAAGTGTCTGAACAACTTGGCAATACAAGAACTGTATGCAAAAAATATTATGTGCATCCTTCTTTGCTTGAACTATACGAAAATGGTAAGCTGGATAAATGGTTTTCAAAAAAAGATAATACTACTAAAACAGAAAATGGTTTATCCTCTGTCGAAAAAACATTGGTGAATATAAGAAGGGCTTTGATAGTTTTTTTACAATTCGTTTTGTATCATTGATACTATCTAAATAATTTTAGAGTCAACGATATCTCCGACCTGTGATTGCAAGTGTATCATTTCTTTTAGCGCTTCTAATTTTTGTTTAAGTAATTTTTTTGCCATTTCGTCTATTAAATTTCCATTCTTATCAAATTTTTTTTCAGCCTGGGCCACCAATACTTCAGGTTTATACACTGGTTTCATATCTAAAAAAAGAAAGACATTATGAAACGCCACTTGCATTCTTGCCGTACCCCATAAACTAGTTGTTGCACCAACCACAGCTATGGGTTTGTGCAGCAGTGGGGAATCTTCTCCCCTTGATGCCCAATCGATCGCATTTTTCAATCCGCCGGGAATAGAATAATTATACTCCGGTGATGAAATAAGTATTCCATCTGCATCTGTTAGCATTTTTCGAAAATGCTCCACTGCCTCAGGTCGTTGTTTAGCAGCCGGCAAATCAAGATCGGCATTGTATAAAGGAATATCCGCAATTGAAATAATTTCCATTGAAACATCAGCAGGCAACAGCTTCAGGGCAGCTTTTAAAAGCATTGTGTTGTATGATCCTTTTCTCAAACTGCCTGACATACCAACAAGTTGAATATAGTCACTCATAAAATGTTTTAAATCCATGTACAAAAATTATTCCTGTTAAATGCGTCGGCATAAACCTTGTGCTGAAGAATTATAAAATAAGACGTTATGATCAGGAAACTAAAATCAGGTGAATACAGACTTTATTCAAGAAAGAAAAATCCAAAAACAAATAAGCGAAGGAACCTTGGCACTTTTTCATCTTTAGCGGCTGCGCAAAAACATGAGCGAGAGGTGCAATATTTCAAGCGTCATTAATAATCCGCAGTTTTCATTTCGCTTTGGATTGAGTTTTGCAATTTGCAGAGCTAATGGGTGCCTGGGAAATTACCATGTTAATAATTGGTGAAGTGTTGCTTACGCTTGCTGTCTTCTCTGCTATTATTGCTCTAATAGTTTTTTTAATACGCAAACCCATAAGAAAACATAAGCCGATCGATATGCTGATCTTTGATAAGATCAAGCCCCTAGTAAATGAGATCAACAATAAGATCATGTTGTTGATTACCTTCTTGGGTAAACACCAGTTTCTTATTCCTGCAAATCTTATTCTTATTTTCTATTTTTTGCTGGTAAAAAAGCAAACATGGTTTTCCATTCGTGTTATTACAATTGCGATAAGCAGTTTAGTATTAATGTTATTATTGAAACAATTATTTCAGCGCAAACGTCCTCTATCTCCTTTATTGAAAGCAGCGAAGGGATTAAGCTTTCCAAGTGGTCATGCGATAATGGCTGTTACTTTCTATGGACTATTGATCTACATTTTACAACACAGCATTACAATTGACTGGCTGAAATGGCTTGTTATTGTTTTGGTAACTGTGTTAATTATATTGATTGGATTTAGCCGTATATATCTCCGTGTGCATTATGCAAGTGATGTTGCAGCCGGTTTTATTATAGGCTTATTGTGGCTTTTAATATCTCTTGCGGTTTTAAAATGGCTGGAAGGATATGTTACTTCACTATAAATTCACTTTTCCATATCATGAAAAACTGTCCCGGCTTCAGTGCTGTTGAACCAATTGAATTGTTCATGCAATTTAACCACATCTCCGATTATAACTAATGAAGGGGAACTGAAAACTTTCCCTGCAAAATCTTTTGCGCAATCTATTAATGTAGTTGTATGAACCCGCTGATGAATAGTAGTTGCCTGTTCAATAACTGCAAGTTTCATGGCAGGTTTTTTAGAAAACCGCAAAAGTATTTCGGCAAGATCACAAATATTTTTTGCCGCCATGTAGAACACTAAAGTATCAACTGAATTAGCAAGATGTTTCCATGTTTCAGGATTATAATAACTATTAGGATTATAAGTTAAGAACTGAACACCTTGTGAATGTGCTCTTGCTGTTAAAGGAATTCCTGCATAGGCCGATGCGCCGGATGCTGCTGTGATTCCGGGAATAATTTCAAAAGGTATATTCTTTTCTGTTAATGCATGCAATTCATCCAATACATTGCTAAAGAAAGCAACATCTCCACCTTTTAACCGCAACACTCTTTTTCCAAGCTGCGCATGCTCAATTATCAATGTAGTTACTTCTTCCTGTGAAAAAGAACTATCATTATATCCCTGTTTGCCTGCGAATAAGATCAATGCATCCTGTCTCGCATGTGTTGAAATAATATCAGGATTTACTAAACGATCTGTAATGATGACATCTGCTTCAGTTAATCGCTTTTGTAGTTTTAAAGTAATTAATTCTGCATCTCCCGGACCTGCGCCAGCAAGAGTTACAAATCCTTCGTTATTTGTATTTTGTTCTGTCATTTCAATCACGATTTAATAAGAACTGCTGCAACCGTGCTATTACTTGTTTCATCAATTAAGATCGCACTTCCATTTTCACTCAACGTTTCATAGCTATCATATACTAACGGTGAAGCTGTCTTAATAGTTGCTTTCACGACCTCGTTCAACTTTACATTGCCTTCAACAGGTTGTCTTTGCAAACTATTTACGTCCAATTTGTATTCAACATTTTTTACGATTGCTCTTACCTGCCGGCTGTTATGTTGTAATAAATATTTATTGCCTGAAATAAGCGGTTTATCATCTAGCCAGCAAAGCAATACTTCCAATTCATTTTTTACTTGTGGAATATTGTCAACTTTAACTATAGAATCTCCACGGCTGATATCTATATCATTTGCCAATTGTATCACGGCACTTTGTGGCGCAAAAACTTCCTCTACTTCTTTACCGGCGATCTCAACAGAAGAAATGCTTGTTTCAATATCCTGTGGTAACACTTTTACTTTATCACCTTTTTTATAAACACCACTGATAATTTTTCCCGCATAGCCACGATAATCATGCAGGTCTTCTGTTTGCGGACGAATGACAAACTGTACCTGGAATCTTGGAATTGTAAGATTGATATCACTATCCAGTTTTACATCTTCTAAAAATTCAAGAAGCGGTTTTCCATTATACCATGAAATATGAGTTGACCTGTCAACAATATTATCGCCATCCAATGCGCTGATCGGAATATAGGTCACATCGTGCAATCCCAATTGCCTTGCTACTTCACTGTAATCAATCACGATATTGTTAAATACATCCTGTGAGTATTCCACCAGGTCCATTTTATTTATTGCAACAACAATATGTGGGATCTTTAATAATGATGCAATGATCGAGTGGCGGCGTGTTTGTTCAACTACTCCCTGTCTTGCATCGATCAAAATAATTATCAGGCTTGCATTCGATGCACCTGTGATCATGTTGCGGGTATATTGAACATGCCCCGGTGCATCCGCAATAATGAATTTTCTTTTGGGCGTGCTAAAATAACGATAGGCCACATCAATTGTGATACCCTGTTCTCTTTCTGCACGAAGTCCATCAGTAAGCAAAGCAAGATCAACTTCGCCATTTTCTTTATTCTTTGTTGATTTCTCCAATGCTTCTAACTGATCGATCAAAATATTTTTACTGTCGTATAGCAAACGACCGATCAAAGTGCTTTTACCATCATCAACGCTACCTGCTGTTATAAAACGTAGTAAATCCATATTTGTATTTTAGTCGGAAAGACGGAAAGTCCGTAAGTCCGAAAGAAAAATTTTAAAATTTGAGACTGTTTCATGGTAAAGTTGTTCCTCTGTCTTTCCGACTTTCGGACTTCCTGACTTTAAAAATATCCATTCTTCTTTCTGTCTTCCATCGCAGCTTCCGTTACTTTATCATCTATCCTTGTTTCACCTCTTTCACTTATCCTTGTCGAAATGATCTCATTGATCACTTCATCCAATGTGGCCGCATTCGATTCGACGGCGGCAGTACATGTCATATCACCTACAGTACGATAACGAACTTTTTTAGTAAGTACGTTATCATCTTCTGCCGGTTGTACAAACTCACTGATCGCCACTAGCTGTCCTTCATGTTCGATCACTTTTCTTTCATGAGCAAAATAGATAGAAGGCAGCTCGATCTTCTCATGACGTATATAATTCCAGATATCCAGTTCTGTCCAGTTACTAATAGGAAATACCCTTACATTTTCCCCCTTATGAATTCTACCGTTATAAATATTCCAAAGCTCGGGCCTTTGTAATTTTGGATTCCATTGTCCAAACTCATCTCTTACAGAAAAAATTCTTTCCTTGGCTCTTGCTTTCTCTTCATCACGTCTTGCCCCACCGATACAACAATCAAATTTGAATTCTTCGATCGTATCTAACAATGTATAAGTTTGTAACCAGTTGCGGCTTGGAAATTTTCCTTTTGGTTCAGTAAGACTTCTTTGTATGATTGTGTCTTCTACTTTTCTTACAACCAATGTTGCGCCTACTTCATTTACCAATTTATCACGAAAGTCTAATGCTTCAGGAAAATTATGTCCTGTATCTATATGCACTAAAAGAAAGGGGATCTTACCGGGAGCAAAAGCTTTTCTTGCCAAATGGACCATTGTAATTGAATCCTTGCCCCCGCTAAATAATAAAGCAGGCTTTTCAAACTGCGCTGCCACTTCACGGAAAATGTGAATGCTCTCTGATTCTAATTCCTCCAAATAATTGAGATGATACTGACTCATGTTTCTATTTATTAGTCTACTAACTTAGTGGGTTGATGTTTATAAAAAAAAGCTTATAGCTTTAATTATTGCCACCCTTATTTTATTACATGCTTTTCTGATTCGGTTTCCGCATGAATATGTAAGCCACACTCTTTTTTACTATTGTCTTCCCACCACCAGCGGCCGGCACGAAAATCCTCACCCGGTTTGATCGCTCTTGTACAAGGTGCACAACCGATACTTACAAATCCTTTATCATGTAAAGGATTGTAAGGAACATCATTCCTGCTTACGTATTGTTTCACTTGTCCCCATGTCCAGCTTAGTAAAGGATGAAATTTTATAATTTGATTTGCTTCATCCCATTCAATCATTGGCATATCATGCCTGTTGTTACTTTGCTCTGCACGAATACCAGTGATCCAGATCTTATTTCCCTTTAAGGCTCTTTGCAAAGGCTCCACTTTTCTTATATGGCAGCACTGTTTCCGATTCTCCACAGATTCGTAAAAACTATTTGGTCCTTTTTCGCTTACAAATTCCTGTAATGTATTTGCATCAGGATAATAAGCAGAAATTGTGAGCCCGTATTTTTCAACTGTTCTGCTCCAGGTTGAATATGTTTCGGGAAAATTTCTGCCAGTGTCAAGTGTAAATACTTTAACCGGTAGCTTATTAGAAGCAATGAAATAAGTGATCGCCTGGTCTTCCAAACCAAAACTGGTGGAAAACACAACCTCACCGGGAAAGCGGTTTGCAAGAATTTGCAATTGCTCTGCAATTTCTTTTCCCTTTAATTCATTCAGTAATTCACTAACCAAGGCACTCATTTTATTTCCTATTAGATCTTTTTACTTCTTATGGCAGAGCGACAATCGTTATTATAAATTCGGTTGCGGTGTATAACGTAAATATGGCTTAACGATCTTTACTCCTTTCTGGAATTTCTTTTGCGCATCTTCGGTTGTAACCGATAATGCTACGATCACATCTTCACCATGATTCCAATCTGCCGGTGTAGCTACGCTGTAACCAGCAGTTAATTGTAATGACTCCAATACACGCAATACTTCATTAAAATTACGTCCTGTTGTTTGTGGATAAGTAATGATCAGTTTTACTTTTTTATCCGGGCCAATGATAAACAATGAACGAACTGTTTGTGTTATTGATGCATTAGGATGGATCATATCATACAATAAAGAAACATTCCTGTCTTCATCTGCGATCAGGGGAAAATCAATAGTGCAATTCTGTGTCTCATTTATATCCTTACTCCATCCAATATGTTTTTCGAGGGGGTCAACACTCACAGCAAGAACCTTTGTATTTCGTTTTGCAAATTCCTCTTTTAATAATGCCGTTTTACCCAGCTCAGTCGTGCATACAGGAGTGTAATCAGCAGGATGTGAAAAAAGAATACCCCAGCAACTACCCAAATATTCGTAAAAATCAATTTCTCCTTCGGTTGTTTGTGCCTTAAAATTAGGCGCATCATCACCAAGACGTAGTCCCATAAAAAAGGTTTTTAGTTGAACGACGAAGATAGGCCAATTGCCCTACCCTACCAACCGGGTAGACTGCTTTTGACAAAATTATATCAAGGCATTGAGGCAAGGTCTACAAGTGTTCGTTTCTCAAGCACATTTAAAGTGACATCTCTCACTTCGATCATAATATCATGAAGGGCACATTTCTTTTCATCACAATTTTTACAACGTTCATAAAAATAAAGACTTACACAAGGAAGCATAGCAATTGGCCCATTTACCTTTCGAATTATATCTGCCACTCTTACTTTAGCAGGATTCTTAGCTAAAAAATATCCTCCTCCTTTTCCTTTTTTGCTATCAAGCACTCCGATTACTTTTAATTCAAGCAAAATATTTTCAAGAAACTTAAGCGGTATCTTTTTCTTTTTTGCAATCTCGGAAATGAGTACAGGCCCCTCCTGGTACTTTTCAGTAAGGTAGGACAATGCTTTTAATGCGTATTGTGAACGTTTAGATAGCACTACTATAAAATTTCAAGAGTGTAATGAATGGGTGAGTTTTTTTGCAACATGGCAGATACACCACAATATTTTTCCAAAGAAAGATCGATTGCTTTTTTCACTTTTTCTTCATTCTCTTTGCCGGTCTTCATTTTATAAGCAATATAAATGTCCTTATAGACTTTAGGGAAATCTTCTGTTTGTGCAGCTTTTACTTCAATTGAAAATTTAGTGAATTCAACCCGCATCTTTTTTAAAACATCTACGATATCGATACCCGAACAACCAGCAAGCCCCGCTAGTAAAAGGGCTTTGGGGCCAAATCCATGTTTGCGGCTTCCGTCAATTTTTATTGTATTGTGATCAAGACTGCTTGTGAATTCATGATCTTTATGCCATACCGTGTTTGTTATTGTCATAGGTGATGCTTTTGATCCTGTAAAACATTTTCTAATGTCCAGTCAATTCGTTTTTCAAAGTTATGTTTTCGTTCGTTACAATTTTGTTTATTACACACTTTGCATGAAAATGGCAGGCAACCATCCACATGGACAAATAATTCAACCGATTCCCCGAATTCCTGGCGAACAAGAGATGATAATGCCTCCACTTCGGCATGGGCATCATTTACATTCAAATACCAGGGAACTGTCAGGTGACAATCAATATGCAGAATTGAACCATATTTGATCACCCGGAGATTATGAAGATCTACCCAATTCTCTCTTTTGTTTTTATTTAACAGGTCAACTATCTTTTTCAGTAATTCAACATCTGCTTCATCCATTATACCTGCAATGGACCTTCGTAAAATTTTATACCCGGTATAAATAATTATTACGCCAAAAATGATCGCTACTACAGGATCGATCCATTTTAATCCTGTAAAATAAATTAATACTAATCCAACAATGATCCCGAATGTAGAATAACTATCGCTTTTTAAGTGTTTGCCGCTGGCGGTCAATGCTAATGAATTACTGTTCCTTCCTTTTCTTTCAGTGATCCACCCAACAACGAAATTGACGATAGCCGCTGCGGCCACCAGGTAAATTCCGTAGTCAAGTTTTTCCAGTTCTACTGGTTCAATAAAACTTTTTACTGCCTTATAAATAATAATGGCCCCCGCAGATGTGATCAATGTTCCTTCAATAGCTGCTGAAAGAAACTCTGCCTTGCCGTGACCGTAAGGGTGATCTATGTCGCGTGGTTTCGCCGCAACATACAAACTGTAAAGTCCAATAAAACCTGCAGCAACATTTACAATACTCTCCAGCGCATCCGTAAGTATGGAAACAGAATTTGTAAGATAATAGGCAATAAATTTTACGACAAGCAGTATTACTGAAATACCAGCTACCCACTTTTGCAATTGTAAATTTTGTGTTTGTGCTTTCAAAAAATCCCCGATTAATACAATGCAATATTATCCTGTTCTTTTGAAAATGGTCTTGATTTTTCTCCAGCTTCTGAAATAGAATTCTTTATTCATAAGGTTTGAATCCCGCATAGCTTTATAGGTAAGAAAAATACCAACAGGCAGAAGAAAAAGTGTCGCCATCCACATTCCTCCAAATGCGGTCATCACATTTTCTTTTGCATATTTTTCCCCGGTAGTATTAAAGAAGAAAAAGAACATGAAAAGTAAAATAGCAAAGATCAGAGGCGTCCCGAGACCACCTTTCCTTATAATAGAGCCTAAAGGCGCCCCAATAAGAAACAAAACAAGACAGGCTAATGATAAGGTGATCTTTTTATGCCATTCGATCTTATGCAGTCGAAGGTCTTTTTGCTTTAGCCTGAATTCTGTATTAGTGATCTCTGCATTTAATGTAATTGAGCCAACTACTGCACCCGCTTTTTGATTAACCGCAAATAAGCAACTATCAGGAATTAATTGTTCAAATTTCTTTACTGTGTCTTTTGATAATGCCGGTTTTGTATAACCGCTATCCAGGTACTTGGAAAATGTTAATGAAGAAAAAATATCCTGTTTTACTTTTTTTGTATACTGATTCACGTCCCTTTGAAGTGAGTCTATCGCTTTTGATAATTGTCGCATACTTTGCATTCGGTGATTCGCTCTGTTTACTGTGTCAGATGTCCGTTTTTGCAAACCAAGGGAGCTCAGATCAAATTGCTTACTATATTCTTTAAACCCTATCCGGATAAATTCTGTGTTTTTTGCATATCGGTCACCTTTTTCCTGGTAACGCCATCCATCTTTTAAATTAAACTCCAAAAATCTTTTGTTTCCCGTTGTACGCATAATACCGCTGTTAGCAATAATAAAATTATCCTGTAAATTGTTTGGGCCTTTTTCGTAAATGATCACATCATTTATAATACTGTCATTTTCTTTTTTACCGATCTTAATAGAAAACCCTTCTATCTTATCATAGAAAACTCCTTCCTGTATATCGAATGCAGGTTTTGACCAAACAATATCTGCCAGCAATGTTTGCGATTTCAGAACAGCAACGGGAATAATATAATTTGAAAACAAAAAAGCTATTCCGCATATTAATAAACTAACTACAAAAAGCGGACGCATAAATCTAAGTAGCGAAATACCTGAAGCTTTTACTGCAACCAGCTCCATGCTTTCTCCAAGATTACCAAAGGTCATTAATGAAGAAAGCAAAACTGCAAGCGGGAGGGCGAGCGGGACCAATGCGGCACTTTGATACCAGATAAATTCCGAAATGACTTTCAGAGAAAGACCCTTACCTACAAAATCATCGATCCACAACCAAAAAAATTGTAATATTAAAACCAGCAGTGTAACAAAAAATACGGCAATAAACGGTCCGACGAATGCTTTGATAACAAGTTTATCAAGTTTCCTTAACATAAATTATATTCTTATGAGCGAAGCCAGTTTGCAGTTCCTATTTTTGTCCAAAGGACTCCTTTGGAGATCAATGATACAGCAAACAAAAATACAGTTTTTGCCGGCTGAGATGGAATTAGTATCAAGTCCTGATATTATTTTAACAAAGAATGCCATTCTGCAAAAAATAAAATCATTCTTTGAAGAGATGCAGATGAAACAACAAGATGTTTTAAAAAAATATTCATCTCAATTACCGGAAGAAGTACTTAGAATTTCTCCAAAGATATCAAGAGGAGAAAACTACAAAGGTTTGCCCTGGCTTGTTTTGGATAATCCCCGGCATTTTCAGCATAATAATATTTTCGCTATCCGTACTATGTTTTGGTGGGGAAGCTTTTTTAGCATTACACTTCATGTATCAGGAAATAATAAAAATGATCTCTTAAAAAATTTAACAGGTAACGTTTCATTACTGGCAAAAAACGATTTCTATATATATAATGGAACAAAGGAATGGGAGCATGATATAGATCCAGATTCTTATAAGAAATTATCTGGTATCAATGAAGAGGAATTACAAAGAATATTTTCAGCAAATAGTTTTTTGAAACTGGCAGTAAAATTTTCTATCGGTTCCCTGGAAGCTATTGAAGATAAACTGCTGAGGAATTATGAACTATTGGTAAAATGCTGCTGTTAATTACTGCCCAAGCGATGAAAAAGTTCTTTCACTTGGTAATCCCAAAGCCTGCTTTGGTCTTTGATTTCTTTCTTTTCTGCAAAATCTTTTATAACAAGAATTGTCTGATTAGTAACTTCTGATTTTTCAATTTTGAATTCAAAGAATTCTTCTTTTGGCGCATGCAGCCAATGAAACCTGATGAACTTGTCTTGTTCTTTTTCCAATACTTCGGCCTTCTCAATTGTACCATTCCATGTAAAACTGAAAACATTATCTCTATCATCAACTCTATCCGCAAACCATTCCTGCAATCCTGCTGGTGAGGCCAGGAAATCAAATAAAATAACAGGCGAACATCTTACGGGAAATTCTAAAGTATATAACTGTTTTGCCATTCTGTTTATTCATTATTTAGTATCCAACTCGTGCAATAATAAAAAATTAATCAGTCAGTCAAAGTATTTTCCCTATTATTTTTCCCAGAATCCTTGTTTATTAAGATGTGTGGAAAATAAACCTATTAATGCTTCGTTAATACCTTATCAAAGAATATTTTGGACGTATCGCTAATTTGACTAAATTGCTTTGACGTTCAATACGTTCTGAGGATTAAGAAAAACTGTGAGGATTTTTTGGGTAGCAATTACCAAAACTAACCAATATTCTTTTTACCCTAAAAAACCTAAACACCCAATATACCTATGAGCATGAGGCAACTCAAGATCACGAAGTCGATTACGAATCGTGAATCGCAAAGTCTGGAAAAGTACCTGCAGGAGATCGGCAAGGTAGAATTAGTTTCCCCCGAAGATGAAGTAAAACTGGCTCGCCTTATTAAACAAGGTGATCAAAAAGCTTTGGATCGTTTAACCAAGGGCAATCTTCGTTTCGTGGTATCTGTTGCAAAACAATACCAGAACCAGGGGTTATCATTACCCGACCTGATCAATGAAGGCAATCTCGGCTTGATAAAAGCCGCCCAGCGTTTTGATGAAACCCGTGGTTTCAAATTCATTTCTTACGCCGTCTGGTGGATTCGCCAAAGTATACTTCAATCTTTAGCTGAACAAGCAAGAATTGTTCGTCTTCCTTTAAATAAGGTAGGACTCACCAACCGTATCCAAAAAACGTACTCGCAACTGGAGCAGCAGTTTGAAAGAGAGCCTTCTACTGAAGAAGTTGCTGAGGCATTGGAAATGGATATTGAAGAAGTAGCCGCATCAATGAATATTTCATCTCGTCATGTAAGTATGGATTCTCCCATGTCTGATGGAGAGGAGAATACATTGCTGGATGTGTTGGAAAACCCAAATGCTGAAAAAACGGATGGTGACCTCGTCTATAACCAATCACTGAAAACTGAAATAGAAAGAAGCTTAACCACTTTGACTGAAAGACAAAAAGAAGTGATCTGCTTTTTCTTCGGAATAGGTGTAGATCACCCTATGAGTCTTGAAGATATTGGCGAAAAGTTTAGCCTGACTAGGGAAAGAGTTCGTCAAATTAAAGACAAGGCTATCACCAAATTGAAGACAAATACACGTTGCCAAGTTCTCAGAACTTATCTAGGCGCATAATAATTAAAAAGAGAAATACTGAAATAAACCTCTACACTTTACTAATACTTATCTTTGCCAACTTAAAAAGTGAACTTTAAATAGGTTCACTTTTTGTTTTGTGTAAATGAAATAAATCTCAATATGTTCAATTCTTTATCTGATCATCTCGAATCCGCCTTTAAAAATATTAAAGGGCAAGCAAGAGTTACTGAGCTGAATGTCGCAGCCACGCTGAAAGATATTCGCCGTGCATTGGTTGATGCTGACGTTAACTATAAAATAGCAAAAGATTTTACTGACCGAGTAAAAGAAAAAGCCATTGGTGAAAAAGTGATCAATGCAATCAGCCCAGGGCAATTGATGGTTAAGATCGTGAAAGATGAATTGGCAGAGCTGATGGGTGGTGAAGAAGCTGTCTTTAATGCGAAGGGAAGCCCTGCTGTTATCTTAATTGCAGGTTTGCAGGGTTCTGGTAAAACGACTTTTAGTGGCAAGCTGGCAAATTATCTTAAAACAAAGAAGGGCCTCTCTCCTATGCTGGTGGCGGCTGATATCTATCGCCCGGCAGCGATGGAGCAATTAAGAGTATTGGGCGAACAAATAGGCATTGATGTTCATATTGAATTAGAAAGTAAAGATGCAGTTTCAATTGCGCAGAATGCAATCAAAGAAGCAAGAAGTAAAAATAAAAATGTAGTTATCATAGATACCGCTGGTCGCTTAGCAATTGATGAAGCGATGATGACGGAGGTATCAAACATTAAGAATGCTGTAAATCCACAGGAGATATTGTTTGTTGTTGATAGTATGACCGGACAAGATGCTGTGAACACGGCAAAAGCATTTAATGATCGTCTTAATTTTTCAGGAGTTGTTCTTACCAAACTTGATGGCGATACAAGAGGTGGTGCGGCACTTTCAATTAAATACACCGTTAATAAGCCTATCAAGTTTACCAGTGCAGGAGAAAAGATGGATACCCTCGATGTGTTCTATCCAGAAAGAATGGCACAACGTATTTTAGGGATGGGCGACATTACAACACTTGTTGAAAAAGCTCAGGAACAGTTTGATGAAGAGCAACAAAAAAAGTTAGAACGTAAGATCCGCAAGAATAAGTTTGATTTTGCCGATTTCAAATTGCAACTTGAGCAGATAAAGAAAATGGGGAATATGAAAGATCTGCTTGGTATGATCCCCGGCGTAGGCAAACAAATAAAAGATCTCGATATAAATGAAGATTCCTTCAAAGGAATTGAAGCGATGATCAATTCCATGACAAAGGCAGAAAGAGAAGATCCGGACCTGATCGACATGAGCCGCAAAAAAAGAATTGCAAAAGGCGCCGGTAAAGACATTTCTGAAGTAAACGCATTCATGAAACAGTTTGAGCAAATGCGGGATATGATGAAGGGAATGAATAAAGCCGGAATGTTTGGTGGAGGAAAAATGATGCCGGGAATGAAAAGGTGAAACCTCGTCCCGATTCCCGGAGGCGGGACCATCAACTCACAGCTCCTTATTATAAGGCCTGATAAATAGAATTGTTATAGCTGAAAGGAGCGTCGCAACAGATGTCAAATCAGGGAAATTTTGCCGGTTAACAAATAAAAATCCTTCAAATTGGGATTTTCCACTTTCGGTCTTATCTTCGCCGTCCCGGTGTCTACCGGTGTTTGAAACAATATTGTTAACGACATTAAATTTCTATTTAAAATGTCAGTAAAGATCCGACTCCAACGTCATGGCTCTAAAAAGAGACCCTTCTACTTCATCGTAGTTGCAGATGCAAGAGCTCCCCGCGATGGTAAATTCATTCAAAAACTTGGTACTTACAATCCGCTGACTATGCCAGCAACCATTCAATTGGACAGGCAAAGAGCATTGGATTGGCTGAACAAAGGTGCTCAACCCACCGATACTGTTCGCCGTATCCTTAGTTTTAAAGGTGTATTATACCTGAAACATTTATTGCGTGGAGTGACGCTTAATCTTTTTGATGAAGCCACAGCAATGGACAAATTCCAGAAATGGTTCAGTGAACACGAAGCGCAAATCAAAAAACGCCAGGAAGACGCAATGAGAAATCGTCGCGGTGGCCGTAGGCCCTATCAAGGAGGACGTCGCCCTGAAGGTCGTCCCGAAAGAAGAGCTGAAAGCAGCGGTGGCGAACAATAAGCACCATCCGATTTTCTGAACTAACTGAATCCTCTGAGTTATCGGGGGATTTTTTATGCTCCCAACTTCAATGCTACTATTAAGCTTTACTTGCGTCGCACACTTGTACATTTGTATTTCTATTCAACTTTTCGTCAATGGTGAATGGTCAATAGAGAAAACCCAAACTTGAGCTCATTCACGATTCACCATTCACTATTCACATTATGCAATACTTCAAAGCAGGGAAACTGGTCGCTGTTCATGGATTGAAAGGCGAATTCATTCTGAAACATGAACTCGGTAAGAAATCATCATTAAAAGATGTAAAAGCAATTTTTATTGAAGACAAAAAAGATTCATTCTTTCCCTGGTTCATTGAAACTGCAAAAGCAAGATCAGCAGAAGAAGTTTTATTAAAATTGGAAACAATAGATACAAGAGAAGCTGCAGCAAAACTTTCACAAAAAGAAATATGGTTGACGGAAGAAGATTTCAAACGACTTTCTGCCAAATCTGCTCCGGCTAATTTACTTGGCTATACAATTATTAATAACAAAGAAAAATTAAGCGAGGTGCTTGAAGTGATCGAGCAACCACATCAAATGCTTTGCCGGATTGAAATAAATAAAAAAGAAGTACTCATCCCGATCAATGAAAGCTTCCTAAAAAAGATCGATCACAAAAAGAAAGAAGTGACCGTTGAATTGCCTGAAGGGTTGTTGGATATCTACTTAGAACCATGATATGCTTGATCAAAAAGGAATATGTCATTTTCATCTTAATCTATAAAAAATCTTATGATCATGGTTCTATTTAAAATCCGAACGTATAAAGTCTGCCATTAATTTCATACGGTAATAAAGATTACTCATCATCAAAGCAATATTGTTCTTTACATTTTCCACTGTTCCTTTATTCATCTTTTTAATATTCTTCAGCTCTTCTATCTTTTCATCTATTTTATCCATTAGCTTTTCTGCTTCCCATCCCTGGTAGCGCCGGTTACGTTCATCATAAATATGATAAGGTTCAATCCGGCCGGGTTTTAACTTCCTGAATTTAAAATTATTTTTTATTCCATCTTTAATAGCATCGTTTGAGAGCAGGTCAATAATAACATCCGCCGACACTTCATTTTTAAAGCCATTGCTGAAAATATTCAGATTGTTCCGCAGTTCACGGATCAGTTGTTTTTTCATTACATCGCTGGTCTTGCTTTCCTGTGTCAGGAAATTCAGCAAGTCTTTCAGCGGACCAATACCGGTTTTGAGCCATTCCCATTCCATAATCAAATATAAGTTTCAAGTCCGAAAGTCAGAAAGTCGGGAAGTCAGGAAGAATGTCCCCTTTAAATACATCTTACTTCCGGACTTTCTGTCTCACCGACTTCCGGACTTTAACTAATTTTGAATTTCGTGGAAGAGCCCAAAAAACATATTGCCCATTTTGATCTTGACTCATTCTTTGTTTCTGTAGAGATCCTGAATAACCCTTCATTAAAAGGCAAACCTGTTTTAGTAGGTGGTTATGAACGAGGGGTTGTTGCTGCTTGCAGTTATGAAGCAAGAAAATTTGGTATTCATTCTGCTATGCCGATGAAAAAAGCAATGCAGCTTTGCCCACATGCCATCATTACTTCTTCCAGTCGCGACCAGTACAGTAAATTTTCAAGATGGGTAACAGATATTATTACCTCAAAGGTTCCGCTATTTGAAAAAGCCAGCATAGATGAATTCTATATTGACCTAAGCGGCATGGATAAATTTTTTGGTGTAAGTAAATATGCACAGGAATTAAGACATCATATAAGCAATGAAACAGGTTTACCAATTTCCGGTGGCTTATCATCCGCAAGATTTATCAGTAAGATGGCAACCAATGAAGCAAAACCAAATGGTTTTTTAGAAATTCCTCACGGAAAGGAAAAAGATTTTCTATGGCCCCTAGCAGTTGAAAAAATAAATGGGGTTGGAAAAGAAACAGAGATCAAATTAAAAGCCCTTGGCTTTTATAAAATTGAAGACCTGGCTAAATCAACTCCAGAGTATTTGGAAAAACATTTAGGAAAGTGGGGTGAAAGTCTCTGGCGTAAATCACAAGGCATTGGCAGCGCAGAAATAGTAACTGATTGGGAACAAAAAAGCATGAGCCATGAGAACACTTTTGACAAAGATTACAATGATGTAGAATTTTTGCATAAAGAATTAGTGAGGCTTACTGAAAAAACCTGTTATGGTTTGAGAGAAGATGAAAAGCTAACAGGATGTGTCACAGTAAAGATCCGTTATAAAGATTTTGAAACAACAACCCGGCAGGAAGTAATTGATTACACCGCACTCGATGATGAATTGATAGCAAAAGCAAAAGACATTTTCAATAAATCATACCAGGTGGGCCGACCGGTAAGATTGATCGGTGTTCGTTTCAGCCAACTCATTCCCTTTACAATGCAAATGAGTTTGTTTGATAATAAAGTAGAAAAACTTCAACTCTATAAAGCTGTTGATGATATTAAAGACAGGTTCGGCAGCAAGATGGTTACAAAAGCTGTCAATTCAGGGTCAAAAGAAGATTCGAACCTTAATTTTACAAAGCATAATAAAAAGAAACAGCCCAATGATAAGGGTAAATTGCTTTAGGTATTGGCTCCTCCCTTTAGAATTTATTGCCCTTCTTTATTTTCTTATCTCTTTTTTAACAATCAAAAAATCTCGGTAAACTTTTTGCTATTGATTAAACCTATGCTGACTGTTTTATTCAATAACCTGTTCCCACCACAATAATTGAATGAATTAACCTTACACTAAAGTTTTTATAGTAGAATTTTTCCAGACTAATGGCCTGAATGTTGTTATTAATTCAATTTTAAAACCACAACCATGAAAACACTCCGTGCTTTTTCAGCTCTGTGTTTATTCGTTCTCACCTTTTTAACTGCAAACAGCCAATCATCACTTATTCCGAAGTATGAGATTGGTGTTCATCTTGGCACATTTATTTACCAGGGAGACCTAACGCCAAATGATCTTGGGGCATTCAATACAATGAAACCCGGCTTTGGTATTTCTGCCACAAGAAATATAAACAGCTTTTATGCTGTACGCTTACAATTATTGCGTGGGTCATTAAGGGGAGATGATGCTACATATGATGAGCCTTCATGGCGGCAACAACGGAATTTAAATTTTACAACTCCTGTCACTGAATTATCGTTACAGGCAGTAAGAAATATCATAGGCCTGATGCCAAATGAAGCAGGCATTATTAATTTTAGTCCTTATGTTTTTGCCGGGATCAGTTATTCCTTTTTAAATATAAAAAGAGATTGGAGCCAATTCGATTCTTCTCATTTCGCTAGTGAAACAGCGGTCATCAATGGACTAAATGAAGATATTAATCATTCAGTTCCAAAAGGGATTTTTTCTATTCCTATTGGGTTGGGAGTTCGATATGGTATTACTGAAAAACTTTCCTTTTCTCTTGAAGGCACTTATCGAATTCTCGATACTGATTATTTGGATGGCTTTAGCAAGGCAGCTAATCCAGATAAAAAGGATCACTATCATACGATAATGGCTGGCTTGATCTATTCTTTTGGAAGGCGAAACCGTCTTTCTTGCCCGGTTATTAAGAATTGATCAGGCCCTTTTTTGAAGCCTGAATAGTAACTGCGGATAACTTCTTCTTCTTTATCTTCGCCTACCTAAAAAATTGAAAATGTCTCAAGCCTGGAAAGATTATCAGCAAAAAAATAAAGATCGTTTTTTAAGTGAGTTGCTGGAACTACTTCGTATACCAAGTATAAGTGCAAGAA